>Ga0302140_10001331_pt1 | contig 32255 bp, 28 predicted proteins | sample I_Bog_E1_1_FD_202095 | JGI IMG/M metagenome (GOLD analysis project Ga0302140, IMG submission 202095) | Peat permafrost microbial communities from Stordalen Mire near Abisko, Sweden - I_Bog_E1_1 | ecosystem: Environmental > Terrestrial > Soil > Wetlands > Peat | place: Sweden: Abisko, Stordalen... | reverse complement strand
TCCGCTTTGACTCTGCTCTGATACCAACCCTCGCCACTTCGTCCATAGTTCTGTCCTGAGTTGCTTCATTCCTCAAGACTGAGGCCTGACATAGATCCAAACAAGATGGGCTTTATATAGCGCTCACAAAACTACTCAACCTTTTTTCCGTGTGGTCCAATAATATTTCCGATGTCAAATACCTCTCATCGGAGCGCGACTATGCAGATGGGAGGCCGCGTGCCGCTGGCGCTTACAGAAATGCCCTTGATACTTGCAGAAATGCCCTTGATAACCGATGATGATGCGCAGGGCCACCTGAGTTGCTTCGACGCGTTCTAGCAGGACACCGGCAATTGCAGCATTTGTGTCTGTGTCCCCTCCACGTAATACAATCCAGCCGAGAAACAACTGGCGGCTTGGTGTAGTCTCCGAATGTAATCTGAATACTCCGTGGACAGCCCGGTTGATCCTCTCGATCGCGCGCTCCGGAATTCCAAGAACCACTGACCCCGATAAGCCCGGGACGCAAAAAGCAAAATCGTGACCATATGAATCCTCGGAATGGGTGAGTTCTTATGCGCCAGGGATCGCGGTTGGAAGCTCTCTCAAGGTGGTCGCTCCTCACCGCCCTCATTTTTTCGGCACTCACGGGCGTGTGCCGGCAAATCCCCACCTGCACACCCACCCAGCCACCTCGCTCCCAGGCTCCAGAGCCATCGCAACCCCTCGAGCACAGCGTAGGCTGCTATAAGGAACCGGCCGAAGGCGAAACACGCACGCTGTTCCCGGTCGAAAGGAAGGGGAAGCTTGGGTACATCGACAACACCGGCAAGCTGGTAATTCCGCTTCGATACGCCGAAGCGTGCGATTTCTTCGCGGGGCTCGCCCTCGTCCGTGTCGGGAAAAAGAGAGGATTTATCGACGAAACCGGCAAAATGGTGATCCCGGCGGTGTATTCGTCGGTCCACCCATTCCACGAAGGAGTTGCTGAAGTACAGTCCGGCAAAAAATATGGCTATATCGACAAGACCGGTCGAATGGTCATCCAGCCTAACGACGGCTGGGCTGGCGACTTCTCCGATGGAATGGCTAACGTGTTGAGCACCGGAAAGCACTACACGACGAAGATTGGATACATCGACAAGACCGGTCGAATGGTCATCCAGCCTAACGACGTAGGAGGAGGCGGTTTTTCCGACGGACTGGCTCCCGTTTGGATCAACGACAAATGGGGCGCGATGAACAAGGCCGGCGAGATTGTCATCAAGCCCCAGTATGCGAAGGAAATCAAATTTTCAGAGGGGTTGGCTGCCGTGGAGGTTGATGGAAAATTCGGATACATCGACAAGTCCGGTCAGATCGCAATCAAGCAACAGTATCAAGATGGCAAGGGATTTTCTGAAGGGATAGCTGCCGTATTTATCGATCGCAAGTGGGGATATATCGACAAAACAGGTCAGATGGTCATACCGCTCCAGTACGACGTTGCCGAAGAATTCCATAATGGGCTGGCCGCTGTCCTGCTTGACGGGAAATGGGGCTTTATCGACGTGACCGGCAAGCAGGTTATTCAGCCCCGGTTCGAGAGAGTTTGTGCCAGCGTACCGATTGAAGATCTGCGGAGCGTTGCCGAAGCGCCAAATTTCTCAGAGGATCTTGCAGCAGTGAAGGTTGACTGTAAATGGGGATTCATCGACAAAACCGGCCGCTTGGTAATCTCGCCTCAGTACAACTATGCCGATGAATTCCATAATGGATTGGCTGCCGTTCTGGTCGGGGGCAAGTGGGGATTTATCGATAAGTCTGGCCAGATGGTCATTCAGCCCCGGTTTACTCGCGCAGGCAGATTCTCCTCAGGGGTGGCTCAGGTTTCGATCGCAAACAAATGGGGCCTGATCGACAGCACAGGGAAGTTGATCTGGGGGCTCGAAGAGATAAATACCGGGGCATGCCGTCATTGTTTGAACGGACCCTTACTCTTCTAGGTTTGCCCTTTTTCAGTCTGGAATTCCGAAAATAGGGGTATTTACTTGACGCCGCCAGGTAAAGCCGGTTGTGGTTTGACCAATGTGGCAAATGTGGCAAAAGGGACTGGGCCTGCCCGCACGGCTTGTTGAGCCAATCGATAGAACAGTTTGCCGCGAGATTTGGATGTGCGGCGATTGAATCGAAAGGTGAACTCCTCCGGATAATCGTCCAGATGCTGCTGTCCGATCGCGCCTTGGGATATCCCACTGCAAGACGAACTCGACCGCAAACCGGTTCAAGGCGTTCTTTGGTCTCTGCTACAGGCTCGGGATGGAAAACGGCAAAGTATCCACAAATCCGGCTCGGCTGGTTCGGACCCGCAAAGAAAACAACGCGCGTCTCCGCTACCTGAGCCGGGTGGAATTCCGTCCCGACCGGCAATTGTTCGCGAGCGGCACCAAACCCATTGTGCTGCTGCGCAACCTTGCCGCGCTGGGTACGGTCAGTTGCTGTCAACTGCACACCGAGGATTTGCCCGCATTAGCCGATCTGGATCCAGCACTTTGCTACCTGAGTTGGACGGTGGAACTGGCCAGCGTATGCGCGGAAGCTGAGTTACGCGAGGTGTTCGAATTTGCGGAACATCCGGCTGAGATATCGATGCGGCTTGCAGCATCAAGTCGGTTGCGGCCTTGCTGGCTCCGTAGGGATGGCGCGTGCCAATGGGGTCATCTTCGGTCAGCGGCTGTTGTTTGTCGCGGTATACGAGGCCTGTACTGATGTAGATGAAATGCGAAGGATGATTCAGCCTGCAATTCATCTGAAACAGGCCCATGGAGCAGGTGACGTTGAATTGCATGAGTTCGAACTAAGAGCCGCGGGGCGGCCTCATGCCGCTGGCCGCGCAATGAACAACGAGTTCCGGACTTACCCGCTCGAAGATCTGGGCCGTATAGACCACATCGTTCAAATCGTGTTCGATGAAGCAGATCTTATCGGTCAGATCTGCGATGGAGGGGGCGTTGATATTCCTCACCAGCGCGGTTACGTCGTATCTCGTATCGCACGCGAGCCGCCTCAGCGTGTTGTAGCCGAGGGTGCCATTGCCTCCTGCGAGCAGAATCCGCTTCCGGGCCACAGAATTTTCGCTCACAGAGTTCGCACTGCCTTTCTTTAGGTATCTATTCTGCCGAAAGAGGTTAATGGGTTTATCGAGGGGTCCGAAGCAAGACACGGGCCTCTCTGGAAATGAGTGTTCGATTAGGACGACGTCCAACTGACCTAGGATGGAGCGCGTTCTACACCAAACGGCCGCGCCAAACTGCGGCACCGTCAGTCCCTCTCGTGATGGGGCATAAAGGGAACCGGACGCGGGTTTTGGCTGGCAACCCGGCCCGAAAGGTTTTGGTCTCTACATCCCCCCCCTTTTTCCAGGGCTTATCCTAACGTAAGCCGGGCACGCCTGAGACGAAAGGTGATCGAAGCCGAGAAGGCCGCTCCCGAGATCGTTCGGGAAGCGATCGAGTTGGTGCGAGCCCTCTGCAATGTAGAAAAGTAAGCCCGGGATCTATCCGTAATAGTACGGCTCGAACTGCGCCAGGCAGAATCGGCGAAGGTGTGGCGCAAATGCACAAAGAGCTTCTTGTCTGGGAAGAAAAGTTGCTGCCGAAGCTTCTCATGGCCGAAGCGGTGAACTGCGCTCCGGTCCAATGGACGGAAGTAAAGTTTCGCTCGGACGGCGCGGCGGCTGTCAACAACACTCCTGGTGGAACGGCTTACTGAACCTCGCATAATATAGTGACAACTCCAGTCATATAGCAGTAAGCTATAAGGCATGACACGATCCAGTGCGCCGCGCCGTGACTTCGCAGCCATGCAAGAACGCCGCCGCCGCGCCGCGCGGTTGTTTGCTGCCGGCAAGCAGTCACAGTCTGAGATCGCCCGTGAACTCCACATCAGCCGTCAAAGCGTGAGCCGATGGTTCGAGGCATGGCGGCAGGATAAGCCGGATTGGATTCGTGGGACGGGGCGGGCAGGTCGTCGGCCGAAACTGGACGGGGCGCAGTTCAAGCAGGTGGACGAGGCTTTACGTCAAGGCGCACAGGCCCACGGTTTCGGAACCGATCTGTGGACATTGCCGCGCGTGGCGGCGGTAATCGAGCAGGCTACGGGCGTTCACTACCATCCCGGCCATGTATGGAAGATTCTTGCCGCTCTGGAGTGGAGCCTGCAACGGCCGGCCAAGCGGGCGCGGGAACGCAATGACGAAGGGCGGCGGCTGTGGATGGCGAAGCGGTGGCCGGCAATAAAAAAAACGCCCGGCGGCGAAGAGCCTGGATTCTCTTCCAGGACGAAAGTGGAGTCTCAGAGCGTCCGCCGGTGAGACGGACCTGGGCGCCGAAGGGGGAGACTCCGGTGTTGGTTTATGCCTTCAACTGGAAGAAACTATCGATCAGCGCGGCACTCGGCTATCGCTGGGACGGCAAACGATGCCGGCTGTGGTTTCAGACCCGGCCAGGCAGCTACAACGACGAACGGCTGATCGGTTTTTTGCGCGATCTGAAGAAGCACTTGCGCGGGCAGGAGGCGATTCTGATCTGGGATGGATTGCCTGCGCACAAGAGCCGGAAGATGAAGCAGTATCTGGAGAGCCAGCGCGGTTGGCTGTAGGTAGAGACGCTGCCGGGCTATTCTCCTGACCTGAATCCGGTAGAGGACTTATGGAGCAACATCAAAGGTCAGGAATTGGCCAACCGCTGTGTTGCCGGACTCGGCGAGGCCGAAGAAGGCGTGTGCAGCGGCATGGCTCGGGTACGCCAATCCAGGTTGCCATTTTCTTTTCTGCACCACGCGGGGCTCTTTTTTTGATCCATCGTGTCACTCTATTATGCGAGACTCAGTAGGTCGAAGCGCCCGTAATTCACATTACGCTCACGGCTCGCCTAAAAGTCTTGCGGTCAAATGCCGATGTAATGATCTGCGAGGAAATCCGATGATCAGTTCCGTTTCTTACAGCAATCTTCAGCTTCCTGAACTACCCAAGCCCAGCTCCCGAGATCCTCAGTCTGCGGTTGTTCCTGCCGGCGGAGACACTGTTAACTTCAGTTCTCAGGCGCTCGCAACTGCAATTGTGGATGCGCAGGTCGGCGGAGCCTTGGACGTGTCGCAGCCTTAGGTTAACCTATGGACCCCGACGGATCGACGCAGACTCCGGTCTACGTTTACCCGCCTGCGGGATCGCGCGTCGTGGCGTGATGGCCGGCGAGTTTCGGCTACGCAGGATTCTGGCCAGGCGCCGGCAACCCCAGGGCGAGCAGCAGTGCTGCGACCGTAAGGTGCCGTTTCCCACCTGCACCATGGCTGAGTATGAGATGCGGCTCGTGCTGGATTCCGCTCGTCACGGCGGCCAACCGCTCTCGGTCTACAAGTGCCCAAAAAGGAAAGCAATTCCACTTTGGCCACGCGCCGGAACAGGATTCTTGGGCCATAGGACGGCAGGTGCGACGCAGCTTGTTGAACAAAAGACCGCTCCTGGTTGATAGGAAGACACACAGTGCTCTCACAATGCTCTGTGCCAAGGAGAATTATGTCTGTCGGAGCGATTTCAGCGGGAAGCCTGGCTCAAGGTGTACTGACGTCAGGCAGCAGCACGCAGGCGCAGCAGGCTTGGCAGAAAGTGCGAACCAGCTTGGCTGCGGGTGATCTTGCCGGGGCAAAGTCTGCTTTCGCCACCGTTCAGCTGATCAACAAGAACCTGTCAAGCGTTTCCGGGACCACTGCCGGCTCGTAACTCTCCACCGACATGAACACTCACGGCAGCGCGCTCACTTCGGGCGATCTCAGTTCAGCACAAACCGCCTTCGCCACGGTGCAGAACGACTTGAAGAATTCCACTTCGCCGGCGCTGACCAACGCCCTGCAGGCTGAGGCGCAGGCAGTCCAGTTGGTCGATAACTTCCTCAGTACCCCGAACCCAAGCAGTTCTACCCTTAATTCGGATGCAGCGAATGCGGTCCTGCAGAGCGCTTATGGGACGGGGAGCGCGTTGAACGTATACGCCTGAGGGAAATGCGTCCTGCGGTGTAGTCGGCGTCTGAACTATGTCGATCACTCTCGTGAACTGTCCTTCTGATCGCTGGCGACTGCCGGAATCCTGCGTCACAGATGGCTCTGGGCTCCGCGGTGTCCCGGTCAGTGCTGCGATTGTCCAGGCTTTTCCGGAATCCCGGGGTCGTTCAGAATCTGGACCGCAGTTGCGGGGCCAAAGTTTGCCCAGTCCCACAGAACCCAGACGACCTTCTTGTCGGCGTCACATCGACCAGTTGAGGGCCTTTTCCGTTATCCCCGCGCGAGCAGATGATGGTATTTCCGTTGGCTAGCCGCGTGGCGCCCTGGGTATTGATATATCGGTAAGCCTCCGGCAAATCGCTCGCTCTGAGTTCCCACACTGTTTCCTTGTTGCTGATGACCTCGCGGGTGAGAATATCCTCGACAACCTCAGCAGTCAAAAGGTGTCAGGTGTTGATCAGGCAATCCGTGCAACAGGCGCAAACTTGCTCTATCTGCCGCCCTATTCTCCCGACTTCAACCCAATCGAAAAGTTATTCTCTAAACTTAAAGCCCTGCTCCGAAAAGCAGCCAAACGATCCATCGCCGCCCTATGGAAGGAAATCGGCAACCTGCTCAATGCTGTTGCACATGACGAATGCTCCAACTTCTTCGCCTCTTGCGGATATGTAAACACTTAAATCGAAAATGCTCTAATTCATTCTGAAAAGCATGGAGCAGGGCCAGACCTTTCGCTCCACGGTCCCCCGCTTTGCAACCACCGATCCCAACTACCGCATCCTAGCCCGCCAGCGCAGCCGCTTCACGCATTACTTCTACATCCGCTACGAAACGCTGGGACCGATGGTGATGCGTGTTGCTTCATTCTTTCCCTTTCAGGCCACCTACTATTTGAACGGCCACAACTTCATCGAGAAGGAACTCGACCGCGAGAAGGTCGGCTTCCGCAAGAACGACAACGCCTTCCTGACCGTCTCCCACCCGGAGGCATTGCAAGCAGCTGCGGATCGCTTTACGCCCGAAGTGATCCGCAAGCGGCTCGAATACTGGACACTCATACTGGGGCCGAAATTCTCCAAACGCGAGCGGGCGGCGATGAACCTGCGCCGCTTCTATGCCGTCAGCCGGATCGAATACTGCCGCAACTTCATCTTCAAACGCAGCTTTCCCATTCACAAGATCTTCGAACGCGGCTGCGAGATCGGCATGTGGCGCATGACGGGCAACAAGATCGCCGAGGTCTTCGGGCAGCGCGTCACCAGGAAGCTGAAGGGCAAGCTGATCACGGTCGTCGAACTGATCGAACATGGCCATCACATCTTCCGTGCCTACTATCGCAGCGCCTTCATCAAGCAGTACGAGAAGTTTTCCACTTATCTGCGCAACAAGGCCTGCTCCACCAACCTGACCGATTTCGACCTGAAAAAGGGCCTGGACCATCTCGCCCAAGTGCGCGAAAAGCTGCTGGCGGTGACCGATCGCTTCGCCGTCTTCCAAGCCCAGTGGCTAAATGTACACGTCGACTTTCCGCTGCTCCAACGACTAGCGCTGCCCATTACTGTTGGCACAGTAAAGTATCCCGGCATCAAGATCCACGACACGCGCATGATCCGCCTGATGGAACTGATGCTGCACGGCGGAACGGTAGTATCCGGCTGGACCGCCCGGCAGATCCACTAGGCCATCCTGAACAGTTTCGCCATCGACGCCGGCCGCAATGCCTCAATCAACTCCGCTACGACCTGCGCAAACTAAAATCTCATGGGTTGCTGGCCCGCGACGGCAAACGCTATGCCTATCGGCTAACAGGGAAAGGAACCAAGGTCTCGCTGCTGTTCATCATCATCCACAAGCGACTCTGCGGCCGCTTGCAAACATCCTCTTTCACCATCGGCCCGCTAAAGCCGCACGGCCCAACTGGAAACTCGAAACCACCTTCCACAAGGCCGACCACTCCATCCAAAACATCATCCAGTTGCGCGAAGCTGCCTGAATTTGTTGAAGTATTCCTATTTACCAATGAAACGATAAGAATCTAAGGCTCATCAATTTCCCTCCGACGGACAATACCGAAGACTTTGCGCGCGATTACATCGAGCGATGCACAATCTCTCAACCATGTCTGGCTTGCCAATTGACCTCAAGTCGACCTTCACAGGTCACTTACCTGATGTGTGGGCCCACATGGAGGAGGTCGACTTCTTAAAACCGGGTAAACCTCATGAACCAAGAACTATTTGGACTCGATGCAAATTCCCATCGGCGAAATCCGGAATTACATTTCCTGTGACCGGACCTCCGTCAACTGTCATCTGTTTCACGCCGCCGCTTCTGTGATTCGGATTCTCTACCTGAATCTCATAATGAGCGTTTCGAAACTCGCGTACAACTGAAAACCTCGGCCATGTTGCGGGCATTCGCGGCTCGACTAACAGTCCATCAAAAACAGGACGAACGCCCAGAATATAGTAGACATAACTCCGCCACATCCAATTAGCTCCCTCTCCCAGATTCCATTGATATTGCCCTTCTCCCGCAAATGGATGATCCGGGCCATTTACGTTCTCAGGGTAAACATAGGGCTCGCGAAGATAGCGCCTGGTGTCTCTGCTGAGCTCGGAGAGAGATGCCTTTTTGTACATGTCGAAGGCAAGTTCGGGAAGATCGGCCAGGCAAGCTGCGATGACGGCCCATCCCGCGGGGCGAAAATAGACATTCGCATTGCGCCATCCGGGGGCATAAGCGGACTGTATGCCTACTTGGGGATCGATCTGGGTATACGCTGGCGCAAGAAGCATCGGTCCGTAAGGACTGACCAGGTATTTGCCGACCGACTCCATGCACTGGCGAGCACGATCTCCTTCAGCCACGCCACTGAGTACAGCCCAGCACTGGGTTTCTAAGTAGATTCGGCCTTCTCGGTCCTTAGATGTGCCGATCGGCCTCAGTGTGGGCCCGCCATCGGCAAAGGCGCGCACGTACCATTCACCATCCCACGCGTAGTGATTGCATGCGTCTTTGATTCGAGCATAAGTTTCCATCCACTTGGAGGCTTCCTTCTCACGGCCATAGCGTCTCGCCAGGGATGCACATTCGCGCAAGTGGTGGCAAAGCTCCATTGCCATCATCACGCTCTCGGCCTTGCCTTGGGTACAGACTCCGTTCAATTCGTCATTCCAGTCCCCGAATCCAGTGCAGAATTTCGGAAGCGACCGTTCGCTCAGCCCCTGAGTGGAGTATTCGAGAGCAACGCAAATGTGATCGAAAACAGTAGCGTGGCCACCATCCAGAAAGGGTAGCTTCTGATCCAGGAAATCAAAATCTCCGGACTCCACCACATAGTCGACTATCGGATAGATGTTGTCGGTTTCATGCGAATGCGGGAATTGGAAGGGGCCTCGAGACTTTACGGGCGGCCAGGTCCGCTCCAGGTCGGATGGGCTCAGGAGAGGAGCCTCATCTGAAAGCTTGCCTAGCGTTGTATCGCGATATTGCAGGGCCATGAACTGGCTTACCGCATCCCGAACGATTTCCAGGTCGTGAGGTTGCGCAGCAACTTCCGAGATTGCCCCGCCTGACGTGTTTGAAACCAGCCCATAGCTCCAGAAGCCTAGGCCAATTCGATCCGTCGTCTGGCTCCGCTGCATGTTGTTACGCCACTGATATTTGGTCCAGATATTCAGAGTGCGATCGATCTCGGCTTCAGGAGTTTGGATCTGGATGCTCTTGTTGAGGAAGTCGCTCCAGAAAACCTTAACCGCGCTAAGTTCACGATTGGCTTGAGACAGATTGGCATACTTCTGGACCTTTGCCTTGATAGTCTCCGCATCGCGAGCCATACCCGTAACAATTACGATTGACTGCGATCCGGACCCCCTCAGGCGGAGTCTGTGATGCAGTACTCCCCAGGGATATTCATTGTTGCTCCAGAGTTGATTGTTGGAGCATTCCCCCGCTTCAACCTGGATGGGGTTTTCGGGCGATCTGCCGGGCCCCAGAAATGTTTGCCTCACGCACTCGTAGCTAGTTGGAGCAATACTGCTCGCCATGAATCCTGTATATGGCCATGGGTGCGCCTTTGCTAATGTCCGCCATACAAGCTGATTGGCGTAGATGACGCCGTCAGTGTAGGCCACTTTCTTATAGAGATTGAATTGGCTGCCGCCGGTGAATGGATCGCCTCCCCCCCCATGACCAGCAAAGATGATCGATTTGTTCTGGTCGCCGAGATTCCATTCAACGGTAGTGAACAAATCCAAGTCGCGAGAGGCGCCTCGCTGGTCCTTCAACTTGATGATCCAGAGTACGAGATTGTTATTGCGGGGAACAAAGTAAGTGACTTCAGCTTCCAGGTTTAGTTCAGACATGGATATCGTTGTGTAGCCGAGCCCATGCGTGCATTGCCAAGGAACTTCGCGCTTTGGCGAGTTGAGGCAAAAATAGGCGCCACTCTTTCGATCTCGAACATAGACGAGCCCGGATGTGCTTTGAGGATTTGTCAGTCCATTGAGACTGCGGTCAAGCAGTGCGCATTCAATGCAACCACGGTGTGTGATCCAAGTGAGGAACGTATCGTTCGCGAGCAAATTCATCCAAGGCGCAGGGGTGTCTGGTCGGAGAATGATGCACTCCCGGCCGTCATCGGAGAATCGATAATAGTCCTCCGGGTTGCGATCGTCTTTCTGTTGCTCAGGTCGATCCTGAAAGCTGTCGGCGTAGTGTTCTCTAGCCCTGGTTCCCGCGGCGCTCGGCAGGCAACCGATGGCGGCGCCTCCCAGAGAAATCCACCGGACAAATTCTCGTCTCCTGATTTTGTCGCTCATCGATACTCCTCTTAATTCTCCGCAGGCGCGGTAAAGTCTCTCGCGATTGATGCATTTGTTTGGAATTCCCTTCGACAGCATCTGAGGAGGTGGCTAATGAAAACAGTGAGCCCAATCTGATACCCGAAGCGATTTCCCGAGATGAGCATTTAGCCGCAAGCTATTCGATCTCGGGGCGAAACCAAACCGTCGAGGATGTGTCTCCCGCTGCGTTCGAAGTCAAAAATCGCAAACTGCTAGTCTGGGCTGGCAATTTGAGAGAGATTTCATGGTGCGCTCCCAATGAACTGAGCGTGTCATCTAAGACCGATTCTGTGTGGCCATCCCGACCAAGTGCCTCTACGGAGAAGTGTGTCCTCGTATTTGAGAGCGGGACGAGGCCATACTCGAGATGAATCACGCTATTTGTGGGAATGGATACATTCCAAGTAACGGAAATCGGCGCGCCGGGTTTGTCTGGATGGATCAAAAAACCTCTCTCCTGACGAGAGTCGTGAGAACTCACGCCGTCCGCCGCTCCATAACAGACAAACGCCCCGTCAGCCGATTTATACCCCGAGTACAACTTACGGAAATCGGAATTGGCAGCACCGCAGTTCTGCCATCGGAAGCGTTCTCCATCGTTGGCTATGACAGCTTGTTTGAGACTGAATACCGATACGGGAGAATCCGCAAATGGGTCGCCGCTCCTCTCCGCACTGGATGGTAGCGACGGGAATACTGCATGCGGCTCCGTTTGGTACCAGTAGGCAACGGAGTTGAGCAGGTCACGCCGCTTCACAAATCCGTGCTGCAACTGATTCTTCAAGCCACCTAGGCCTTCAATCGTAATGCGAAGATCGTCTTGAAACTTGATTGAATCCATAATGTGCCATCGGTACATCGTCCATAGTGCACCGGCATTCCCGCCCGGATCTCCTCCTTTGACTCCCTCTCGCAGCGTGAGACCCGAGAAGAGGGTGCTTCTCACTTGCGGAAAGCCGTAACTAAACAAGAAATAGTCCTCTGTGCCGGTTCCTGAGATAGTAGGAAAATTACTGTCGCCGTCAATGTAGAACTGAACTTCACCCTCGCCAAACCAGACGTCGTCAGTTTGCGACACTTCGAGGACTGTGCCCACGTACTGTCCGTGCCCTTTGATTCCGTCGACGATCACATAGGGGTTCTGATTGGCCCACGAGCCCTGCCGATATTGCGCATGGAAATAGGCCGCATTTGAGGGCACTGCGCCCTCCGTGTACGTAATTTGATAGGCCAGCAATCCTTCATCGCGATCTGACTCATTCGTGAACGTAATTCGAGCGTGTTTCCGGAACGGCATAGGCCAGAAGCTGTTAAGTGCGGAACTCGGATTAACAACCACTGGGAGTGAGTCCACCGGCGCGAAGGTGTCGTGCCCAATGGCAAAGAAGTCTGTGACTGGGGCCTCGATGGATGGAGAAGTTTCGCCATCCCAATAGAAGCGAAGAATGCAATTTCGACCGTGATAGAGGAAGCCCGAATCGTCAGGCACCATCCAGATGTGTTGGATAATGCCGGGTCCGTCCACATCCATAAGAGTGACCGTCTGATGCGCTTTGGGAGCCAAAAAGGGATGCTTCTTCCATCTGGCAGCTTCGCTGGAGCTCAGGTGGTACGGGTCATCGGGCCGTAAGGGCTCCATCGTCGCCAGCCCTTTTCCTCCCGAAGGGTTTTCCGCCGAAATTGATCGAGTTTGTCCCGGTGTGAGGAGGGGCAGGGATCCCAGGCCCATGCTCATGCCGCCGAAGGGATCTAACGATTGAGTGCTTTGTTGCGCGATGGGGGATGAACTCTGTGCTGCGGAGTGTGGCCCGACGTTGAACCTGAATAGGGCGAGGGTGATTACGGAGCCTAAGCCGACTGCACGACCAACTTTCCTGAGTAAGTCACGAAGATTCAACCTGGTCATTCGAGTCCTCGCACTGCATGATCCCGACAGAGTAATCGTCTGGCGCTGCATAGAATCGGCTTACGCAAGCAGTAGTTCAAGCTGGATGGGCGCTTCCGGCCTTGCCGTCAGGAGGTCAGTAAAGGTGACCAGAGTCAGCGCATATCCAGTCGGCTTATCTCCCTGCCTCATCCTTACGCTGCCGTGCGCAGTTTTCTTGCCGCAAGAAGCGAAAGCACTCTTCACGGGCCGCTTTGCCTCCAGGAGGAACTCGGTCACTTCGAGTTCGCCTCGGTCTACCAAAACGTTCACGCGTTGCTTATTTTCAATTGTTTCCTGAGAAATTACGCCCCACCCGGATCCCACGCTGAAGAACTGCCGGAACTTTTCCGCATGTAGCTGCGGCGCGAACTGGAGCGATCGATCTACGCCGGAGTAGCGGAACCGCGAGAACGCGATCATACCGGTATAGGTAATGAGAGAGCGGCCATAGTGATTACCCCATTCAAATTCGCAGAATGGGTTTCGCTTTTTACCATCGAATCGATCACGTATCGCCAGGATCAGTTCGAGGCCTTGCTCAAGAAGTCCAGCGTAAATCAGGTTGAAAGCCACCTGGTACTCGAAGCCTGGCATGGTCTCATAGCAATAGAGAAGAGGCTGTTCCGGCCGGCCTCCCCTCGGCCAGGTAGCAATCATTAGACCGCGCTCGTCGTTAAGGGAAAACGGGCGGTCGGTGTTGATCAGGCCCTCCATACTCGTCCGGTAGTTATACCGGTATAGCGACTGCAATGCCTTATCGATGTGCTGAGGGTCGTATATGTTCTCAAGTTCCAGCATACGAGCGTAGAGCTGGCCCGACACCTGGTCGGAGATGCATCCGCTGCCCAGTTGATACAGGCCGGGCGCTGGCGTTTTTTGCTGATAGTACTCGCCGTTGAACAGCTCCTCATCGGTGAGTGATTTGCCCGACTCAAAAACCCGGCGATATTCATCGGCGGCTCCGGCATCCCCCATTGCCCGAGCCATTCTTTCTCCAGCAAGGAGCGCAGCCTGATACTGGCTGCCACACATGGTCTCAGGCGTGCTGAAGTTCAAATCGAGAGTGTTGTGGTGCGAGCCTTCCAGAAGCCCATCGCGGTCTGCGTCCCAGCGGACCCATGCGAACTCCAGGCTCTTCTTCACGCGCGGCCAAATGCTCTTCAGCCACTCGGTGTCTCCGGAGATGTGCCAGTCGCGGTACACCTGCGAGATCATCCCGAACTGTCCATCGGCTGCACTCAGGAAATTCGATTTCTCCTGCAGGGCGCCAGATGTTCCGAACGGTTCCTGATACACCGCTGGCATCTTGTCCGCTTTTGCTCCAGGACCAACGGGCACGCGAAACTGAACAGCGCCATCAGACTCTCGGAAACTGTTGGAGTAAAAATTATTCAGGATCGACCGCTGCAGCTCCGGGAATAGATAGGGGAGAGCTTGTTGGTAGTTCCACACATGGTTGCAGGTGCCGTAGCCAAGACGGTGGTTTGTTGCGCAACCCTCCCATCCATAGATCGTTCCGTCTGGATAACGGATGAGCGTTGGTGATTTCAGAATCGCCAATTGGGTCGATGCCGCCTCCAACACCGTTCCAGGTAAGGTCGAGGAAAAGAATCTATCTTGAAAGAGTCGGGACTCCGTTTCCAGGCGAGAAAGGTTCACAATTGCATACCTGGCAACTTCGAGTCCGCTTTTCCAGCGTACGCCGTACCAATTCCTCCATGGCTTTTGCCCAGGATTCGTCTCGGTGGGTTGTGCGGTGTCGAAGATGGGAAAGTACCATCCGATGACCAGGGGAATAGTCTTCGATTCTCCCGGTCGCAGGGTCATTTCAAAGGCTACTGATCCGACTTTGGCGCCGTTGTCTTTGGCCTCGATAGTCGTTCCTGGATCGGATGCGTTGTAGTCGAGCTTCCCAGTTGTTCCGAACGTATCCACGAAATGCTGCAGGCCCATAAAGAGCATACTTCCTGTCCAATTTGACTGCCAGGTGCTTGCGGGCAAAGGAGACGCGATGAACATCGAACTGTCATTGTCCTCGTTTCCATGCATGTGGAGAGCGGAGAACCCACGTTCTTGGATTGGTTCATTGAAGGCCCCTGCGCAGTTTTGCGCGTTGAGCGCGATTGCCGCGTCGACTGGTTTGCGGCCCGGGTTGCGCAAAGTTACATTCAGCACCGCGATGGGCATGGAAGAATCATCTGCGTTGCCCGGGATGAACGGGCTCCAGCCTTCGACCTTCGCGGTGACCGGTAACGACGGGTCACTCAGCTCGACATGCGCGAAGGGGAATCGGCCAACGAACTTGCAATTTCTCATGCGCGGAAGTCCCGCAGCCTGAGTCTGCTGCGGACCGCAACCATTGCCGTCTTGCCACATCTCCTTGGTCAAATAGAGCGGACCTTCAAGAGAACCCTGCAGCTGTCCTTCCATTACGCGAAAAACCGGCTGACCGCCGGCCTCACGAGCGAAAACGGACAGGAAGCTGTAAAACGGCTGATAACCGCGGTTGGGGTTGTTAAAGATCTCCCAATCGACCAGCTTTCCAGATCCGGAAAGACTGATGCATCCCGCACCGATCCCGCCCATGGGAAAAGCAACCTGAGCTAGATGATCGCCGTCGTAACTATCGCGCACGAAGGAGCTGAAGACCCCCGCCCCGCATTGCGATTTGCCGGCACCGTGCGATGCAGTGTTTGGGGTGTCCGCACTGCCCAGTTGCGGCTCGATGGCGCGCGTCTTCGCGAAAAGCTGCGAGCAGGTCGTTGTTGCAGCGGCTAACGGCGCTGCCTTAACGAAGTCTCGCCTTGAGATTTTGCTCATAGTTACTCCTGGTTCACCGTTTTCGAGAAGTGCACGGAGATGGAAGAAAGTTCGGTTTCGCTCGTGATGATGGTTGCAAGTTGCACTCCGCTAAGGTGCGATCAAAAAAGGTTATCGGTTCCTTACAATTCATCTTCGATTGGACCGAATATCAAGCCAACCCAACGAAATGGTTTCGTTCCTCGCACGAAATCCATCGTCTCAAATCCTTCTTAATCCTGGCCGACGCCTACTATTCCCTTGTTGGACTTCATTTGATTTCGTTTCTTTGTTTCGGACCCGACAATGTCACGAGGGGGCCCGGTAGAATTCCTGATTCGTAACTCCGTGGGCAGCCAGATCTGTCTTTCCGTTGGCTCGATATCCTGTTCTTTTGTCATTAGCGGAAGCAAAAGCCCAAAGGAGCGCCTTCCCATGTCGTATGTGAATTGTGAAACCGCTGTTAGGCTTGGATTGAAGTATCTGTTCCATACGTAGTCATCAAAACCTAGCACGCTTACATGTTCTGGAACGCGTATTCCGCGGTTCTCCAGATCTCGGAGGAGGCCGAGAAGCAATTTATAATTGCCCGCTATGATTGCCGTTGGAGGAGTCGGTAGAGTAAACAGGCGAGTGCTGGCTTCTTGCCCATCTTCGATTTGTACGTCTCCCGGCACCATGTACTCGTCCAGGATCGGAAAGCGTGATTCCTGCATCGCCTTCCTGAATCCCTCGAGTCTATCGCGGTGCGGCGAAAGAACGAGATTGCCGGCAATTAAAGCGATTCTTTCGTGCCCGTGGTCGATAAGATGGCGGGTCGCATTGTAGCCTGCTTGGACATTATCGCTGCTAACTGTGTATTGCCCATTGATTGGAGGAAGTCGATCAACAAAGACAATCGGGAAGTGACGATTACCTGTTATCGCATATGCCATTGAGTCATGGGTACAAACTAAGAGAATGCCGTCAACACGTCGTGAAAATAGCATTCTAAGGTGGTACTCTTCATTCTTCGGGTCTTCGTTCGAATCGCACAAGATCACTCCGTAGCCAGCCTTGCGAGCTGCTTCTTGTACACCGCGGAAAACTTCTCCGTAGAAAACATGGGTAATGTCGGGTACAACGACTCCGATCACGAAGGTCCGACCTGTTTTCAAACCACGTGCGATAGCGTCTGGTTGATAGTCCAGGGCAGCCATCGCATCAAGGACCTTTTGCTTCCGCTTCTGGCTGACTGGGACGATGCCGGTGATAACAGCCGAAACAGTTGACGGAGATACCGCAGCCAACCGTGCTACGTCTGCGATTGTGCTTTTCCTTCGTTCGTAGGATAGGGACTTGTTTTTCATTAAAGCCTGATCAGTCGTGGACGCGAATCTGGAATAAGAATCGGTTTGACCAAGAATATATCGAGACCAAGGCAGTTTGTCGACTTTTTCGCATCGTACCGACACTAGAACACTACTCATGTGTGGGCATAAGGTCCCGTTTCGCCGAGACGCAAGTCTAATTCAATAACCCATTTATATACAATGCGATGCAAAATAAATCATCGTCGCTGCAATATTTCTTGACAATTGTGCTTTCTTCAAGATATACGTTTTTGCGATTAGTAACGACCATCCAAATCGCATCGCTGCGATTTCCCCAATGACCGCAGCGGCGCTGATTGGTCTTGCGTCCATCGGCATCCGATGAACGGCGCGCTAGCGCAGAGACATAAGGAGGCAAAATGAGAATCGTCAAGTTTCTTGTTGTGTTGATGTGCATTTGGCCATTGACGTTAGCGGCTCAGAACTCCATCACCGGAGCCCTGGTGGGCACCGTGACCGACTCCTCCGGCTCCGCGATCCCCGGAGTTTCGATAAAGGTCCGCAATGTTGGCACGGGCGCGACACGGGAAGTGACTTCGAACGGTCAAGGAAATTACGACGTCGATCTCCTCGAGCCGGGTGATTACGAGATTATTGCTTCCCATTCGGGGTTTTCAAACCTACAACTTCCCCGAGTTACTGTTTCGGTCGGGCAAACCCAGCCAGCAAATCTCACACTCAAGATTGGCGGCACAACTGAGACAGTACAAGTCAGTATCGCGTCCGCTGCGATCGATACGGAAAGTGGCTCCCTAAGCACCGTGATCGAGAGCAATGAGATTGAAGAACTGCCGCTCAACGGGCGAAATTTCCTCCAATTGGCGAATAACGTTCCAGGCGCCGTGGTTGGAGATCCCAAGACCGATGAAGTTGGTACTAGTTTTAATGGTGCCCGTTCAACTTACAACAGCTACCAGATTGACGGTGCAAACAGTAATGATCCCGAGCAAAACACGCTCACTACGATTCCACCCTTGAGCAGCCTTGAAGAGTTTCAGGTCGAAACCAGCACCTACTCGGCGCGCTATGGCGGCGGCGGGGGTGCGCAGATCAGCGTCATCACAAAGTCCGGAACCAATCGCTTCCATGGTTCCGCATATGATTTCCTCCGGAACAAGGTGCTCGACGCCCTGCCTTGGGATTTCAATGGCCCTCGGAATACCGCTCCCAACTACCTTTTCAACCAATTCGGTGGAACTATTGGTGGCCCCATGCGCCGGAATCATGACTTCTTTTTCTTCAATGCCGAGTACTTCCGGGAAAAAACGCCGGCAACCCGGATCCTAACGTTCTCACCCGATGATGCTGAGAGAGGCGGCGATTACACGAATTCGCTCAATCCATTTACAGGTGCGCCGGTTCAACTTTTCGATCCATATAGCAACGATGCCCCTTATGCGACGGCGGTGCTCCCGCAGTCTCGAGTGAACGCGGTTGGCAAAACACTATTAAATCTGTGGCCTAAGCCGAACATTCCAAACGCGAATCCAAACCAGAACTTACAGATATACCGGGCTGGAACAGACAACTTTAACCGCTATCTTGCTCGATTTGATCACAAATTCAACGAGAACAATTCTGTTTATGCAACTTACGACAAGGACACCACGGATTCAGTGGCAACTGGCGATACACCTTATTCCGATGTAGATAACCTGAATCACGGTTATACTATTGCGGGACACTACCTTCGGCTGTTCGGACCCACACTGACCAGCGACCTGACGGGAAATATTGCCTATTACACCACGGGCAGTAACTATGCTCTTGCGGATAAAAACTACGGGGTTACCTGGGGTATGGACCCTTCCACTAACGTGATTAACGGCTCGCCATGGATTGTCATTTTCGGGCAAAGCGAAACCTATTTCTCTTTTGGCGGCTATGTCCCCCCTCGCCACCAGAATCATTCGTTCAACATTCAAGAGAACCTTGCTTGGACAAAGGGAAACCACTCGTTGCAATTCGGCGCCGGCTACGGACTCCAATACTATAACTGGATCTATTTTTCCGGTATGAACCAACCGTATCTCGGCCTTCTCGACGGCGTATCCTCGGTCGAATCCACATTCGGGTCGTACGGCGAACCATATGCCGATCTCTTAGCCGCACTTCCGGATCTCAACATTACCTATGGCGGCAACGGGAAGTATTTGCCGTTCCAGCGAAGCCTTGTGTCAGCGTATTTCCAGGACGATTGGAAGGTCAACAAAAAGCTTGTCTTGAACCTTGGTGTGCGCTGGGAATACTTCGAGCCCTTCGCTGTCACAAACAACGAATACGAAACATTCGACTTCAGTACGGGCCTGCCAGTATTTGCTAAAGGTGCACCCGGACTCGGGGATATTACCTTTCCTTATGAAAACAACGGCCCAAACACCCCCTATAACTCAAACTTTCATAACTTTGGACCCCGGGTGGGTTTCGCCTACACGCCTTCCGCGACAGGCCGGACCGTGATTCGCGGAGGATATGGAATTTATTACGTTGCTGAAGACGCGGCCACCATGGAACAGGGGACTTTTGAGAATCCTTTTGGCGGTGCTACGGTGCAATACCCGCGCGCCTTTTTCTGGCCGGATGGCATGAATCATTTCAACACCCTGGATCAACCACCGTATGAAATGAATATCATTCGAGGCCAGACGGTCGGTGAGGCAATTTGGGATCTTCGCAATTCTCCGACAACCTATAACCAACAGTTCAATCTAACAGTCGGCCAGGAGTTTGGCAGAAACACCGGCTTTGAGATCGGATATGTCGGAAACCATACGGTTCACGCGATTGATTTCATGACTCTGGCCGACTACGATCCGGCAGCTCAGGCGTTGTTGAAGAAGAGTATCCCCACGGCGGCCGGAAACGTTTATGCCAAAACGGGTGTCAGTGAATACAGCGCCCTCCAGACCAAGTTACGACGCTCGATGTCTCAGAATCTAACCTTCTTAGTGGCATACACTTGGGGGCATGCGTTGTCGACCTCATCGATGGACACAGGCATTTCAGAGAACTCAGAAACTGATCTTCTTCAGAACGGCAGAGTCCCGCCCCCGATCAGATCCAATGCCGACTACGACCTCCGCGGGCGATTCAGCGCAACTGGCCTCTATCACCTTCCATTCGGACACGGGCAGGCATTTGCCAACGGAGGCAGCGGTCTCACAAACGCGATTATTGGCGGATGGAGCACCGCGTTCATCTTCTCTTCGCAATCCGGTTTTCCGTATTCCGTCTTTGACGGAACGCACATCCGGACCGATCAAGTCTGCAACGGCAAACTGGCGCAGCCCACGCCAGCAGAATGGTACAACTACAATTGCTTTCCCACCCATATTGCTAGTACGGGTACAAATCCGGACGGCTCAACCTACCAATACAACATTCAGGGCGATTCTCGACCGAACATCATCTATGGTCCACACGACACTAACCTAGATTTCGGATTGCATAAACACATTGACATGCCGGAGAGCACCAAACTCGAATTCCGGGCAGAGGCATTCAATGTCTTAAACCATACTGAACTCTTCAGCCCAAATAACAGTTTCTTTATCAATACTGCCTCCGAATCTGATATCACTTCGGCACTTCCGCTGAGAGATATTCAGTTCGCCCTCACTCTATCGTTTTAACGACGCTCTACACGCCGGAGACCAAGTATCGCGCTGTAGGAAGTCGCACTTTAGTTGCGCGAAGATAGCAATCCGCGACCACACAGCATGCTCGATTCTCGAGAGTTCTGCGGGTTAGGATCGTGGTAGTTGACGCTCGAGTAGCCCGAGAGAACTTGACGTTTGGGGGAAGGTGGTCGGAGTGGTTTCGCGAATTGTATGGAGGCTCGCCATGTGCGCGATGAGCGCCAGCTTGACGACGGCGGATGGTGCGACGACTGCCGCGCAGACGTTCTCTGAGGTGACGCGCGGGGGCCAGGCGGTAATCGAACTCTCAGATGCCCGAGGCCAGTCCTTGGTCGCAGTATCGCCACGGCTTCAGGGCCGCGTGCTGACTACTTCCGCAGAGGGCCAGGCCGGGCGCAGCCTGGGATGGGTGAACGAGGAGCAGATCGGATCGGGCAAATTGCAGGGGCACTTCAACGCTTACGGGGGAGAGGATCGGATTTGGATTGCTCCCAAGGGCGGGCAGTTCTCCGTTTTCTTCGCGCCGCACTCTTCGTTCGATATTGCGGACTGGTATACACCAGCGCCCGTCGACACGCAGCCTTTTGATCTTGTGCGGAAGTCTAGATCAAGTGTGGCGTTGAAAAAGGAGTTCGCTCTTCAAAACTATTCGGGTACGAAATTCAAGGTGCGGATCGATCGCAAAATCCGGCTGCTGGATAAAGATCGAATATGGCGCCATCTTGGAATAGCACCGGTCGGTCATGTGAAGACGGTCGCCTTTGAGTCACTGAATAGACTCACCAATGTTGGCGATTCAGCGTGGAGCAAACAATCGGGGTTATTGTCCATCTGGATCCTGGGGCAGTTTCAAGCTTCCCCTGCGACCACGATTGTGATTCCCATTCATGCGGGTTCCGAAGCGCAGCTGGGCACACCTGTAACCTCCGATTACTTCGGAGCGATCCCGGCGACACGGCTGGCGGTAACGCCGAGCGCCATATATATGAGGGGCGACGCGGAGTATCGCGGAAAACTAGGAGTCAATCCAGCGCGTGCGACAGGAGTTCTAGGCAGCTACGACGCTCACCTTCATATTCTTACCGTTGTGCAGCAGAACACGCCGGATCCCAGGGCCGAATACGTGAACAATGCCTGGAAGATCCAGGACCAAGCCGTACAAAGGCGACTGCGCGAATGTATACAATGATGGGCCACAAGTGAACGGAGCTCGCCTTGGACATTTCTACGAAATGGAATCGCTATCCCCAGCTCGTGCATTAGGGCCCGGGCAGTTTATCTCGCACATGCAGCGAACAATTCATCTTGAGGGTGACTCAAGCAGTTTGGACAAGATTGCGAGAAAAGTCCTGGGAGTGAGTCTTGTTCAGATTACGAATGCGTTGCCGGGTGAGTCGGCTAATGCCGACGGGGGCAAATGACTCCACTCGCAAGGGCAGCTCCCATCGGCTGATCGACCTTGGGCGAGATTCCTCTCCATCACGAGATCGAGAAACCTATCCCCCAGGCTCGAGCCGCTGACGTAGAAGAGTTTGTCAATACGCTGTCAACCAGAGTAGTCGAATTCATTCGAGGGGCTAATGAGAAACCCCGCTAGGTTCGTGGCAGTCGACCGGGGCGCTTCAAGCGGGCGCATGATTGCCGCGCGCTGGGACGGCCGACGATTCAAGCTCGATGAGATCCCTCGCTTCAACAATGGCGGCGTTCAGGTTGGCGACCGTCTGTACTGGGACGTTCTGCAGATCTGGTCTAATCTGCTCGCCGGACTCACCCGCTTCCGTTCGCTCTACGAAGAGTCTCCCGTCTCCATCGGTATCGATGGCTGGGGAATTGACCTTGCCTTGCTTGACGACGACGGCAGAATGTTGTCCAATCCGGTACACTACCGCGACAAGCGAACGGAAGGTGTTCCCGAAAAGTTCTTCGAAGTGATGGAGGGCGAGGCACTCTTTCGGGAAACTGGCCTTCAGCCTTGGCGCATCAACACGCTTTTCCAGCTTTACAGCATGGTCCTTGCGGAGGATTCACAGCTCAAGTGCGCCCGTACGCTGCTCACTGTTCCAGACCTGCTTTCTTACTTCCTTAGCGGAGCCGCCAAGGCGGAATACACCGAGGCGAGCACGACGCAATTATATTCGCTGCCGAACGGCATCTGGGCTCACAGCCTGCTTGACGCTGCAGGCGTCCCCGGCAGAATTCTTCCCGAGGTGGTCCGGCCCGGGAGCGCGTTAGGCAACGTTCGCTCCGAAGTCCTGAGCGAGTGCGGCTTCGCCACTGATTTCTCCGTCGTCGCGGTAGCCTCGCACGACACGGCTTCAGCAGTTGCCGCAATCCCTAATCTTGATCCCAGCAGCGCATTCATCTCCAGCGGCACATGGAGCCTGATAGGCACCGAGATCGAGCGCCCCGACACGTCCAATCAGGCATACGCCCTTGGCTTCACCAATGAAGTAGCCGCCGATGGCCGCTTTCTCCTGCTAAAGAATCTTGCTGGGTTGTGGATGATCCAAGCGTGCCTGCGCAAATGGGAAAAGGAAGGTCAGCTGATCCCGTGGTCAGGCCTGCTATCAGCTGCGGCCAGTGCTACAGCTTTCATTTCCCTCGTGGAGCCGAACGAACCTTGTTTTGATCTCGAACCCGACATGCCGTCGGCGATTTGCCGATACTGCGCTCGGACAGGCCAGCGCATTCCCGAAGCTCCCGGTGCATTTGCGCGCGCTCTGTTTGAAAGCCTCGCGCTAAAGTACCGCTCGGTCCTCAGCTCGATCGAGCAGCTCGTCGGCAGGCGGCTCACCTGCATCCGGGTCGTCGGCGGAGGCTCTCGCAATGCTCTACTATGCCAGATGATCGCCGACGCTTGTAATCGAACCGTGTTTGCTGGTCCGGCCGAAGCCACTTCTTTAGGAAATGTGATGATGCAAGCCATCGCTGCGGACACTTCGGCGAACTCGATGTCCGCCAGGTCTTGTCCGATTCCTGCAAATGCGAACCTTATCAACCGCGGCCATCCTCGAATTGGGACGAAGCCCACGCTCGCTTTCAATCCCTGGAGATTCATGCCTGACCACCGCAGAAAGCAAAGTTGATTCCACGAGGGCAGTAGACCTCTATGACTTCTCACGCATTGCCAAAATTCGATCTTCCGCAACCAGTAGGCACCAATGAAGTCCTTCTTGTTGCAAGTGGGGATCTTCGCCAGGAGGCCAACCGGATCTGCTGGCCGGCACAGGTCGGGCTTGAAAATGCACTCGCGCGCGTGTTTGAAGCCGAGGGCTATAACCTGCGTCGCGCTCACTTTTTCGACACGCACCTTCAGCACGGTTACATTTATAACCGGCGCATGGGAATGGATGTCTTCGCGTGTATCCGCCCAAACGCACCCATCGTCATAGCCGAGGCCGTATGGCAGTATAGCAATCACGTTCTGGCGGGCTTGCAAAGCCATCGCGGTCCCGTCCTCACTGTCGCGAACTGGTCCGGCCAATGGCCCGGTCTTGTAGGCATGCTTAATCTCAATGGTTGTCTGCACAAGGTGGGCATCAACTTCAGTACCCTCTGGAGCAGGGACTTTGATGACGATTTCTTCCGCCGTGGTATCCACCAATGGCTGCACCAGAAGCGCATTGACCACGATGCCAGCCACGTAGCGACCTTCGACCCCGCCCGCGCTTCCAAGGCGGAAGTCCAACTGGGGGAGTCCTTGGCCCGCGCCCTTCAGGCACGTAAATCTATTCTTGGAGTCTTCGACGAGGGATGTATGGGTATGTACAACGCTATCATTGAAGACTACCTTCTGAATCCTACTGGTATCTGCAAAGAGCGACTCAGTCAGTCTGCTCCCGTCGCGGCCATGCGTGCCGTCAGCGACGAGGAAGCGGCTCACGTACGCCAATGGCTTGACGATCGCGGCGTAACGTTTGTCACGGGTCCAAATGAAGGGACTGATCTTACCGATCGCCAGGTTCACGAACAGTGCAAGATGTACATCGCCGCAGTCCGAATTGCCGCCGATTTTGGATGCGACGCGATTGGCATCCAGTACCAACAGGGCCTCAAGGACATGGCTCCCGCCTCAGATCTGGTCGAAGGGTTGCTCAACAATGTCGAGCGACCTCCGGTTTACGATGTCGCCGGTAACGAACTTTACCCCGCTGCGCCATTGCCACACTTCAATGAAGTCGATGAGTGCGCCGGCCTTGATGCCCTCGTAACCAACCGCGTCTGGACTGCGATGGGTCTTGATCCTGCTACGACTCTCCACGATGTGCGATGGGGTGAGCATTACATCGGTAGAGGTGTCGATGAGTTTGTATGGCTCTTCCAGATCTCCGGCGCCGCACCTGCATCCCACTTCGTCAATGGTTTCGCTGACGCAATCAGCGAGCGCCAGCCGCCGATGTACTTCCGATTGGGCGGCGGTACCCTCAAGGGCGTCGGAGAACCAGGCGAACTCGTTTGGAGCCGAGTTTTCGTTGAAAACGGCGCTCTGCATGCTGACATCGGCCGTGCTTCTGCGATTGAACTACCCCGCGAAGAAACCGAACGCCGCTGGGCCGAAGTCACAACCCAATGGCCTATCGTGCATGTCTGCCTGCACAACGTTACACAGAACCAATTCATGGCCCGTCACCGCGTCAATCACTTGAACATTGCATACGCGACAACCCGCGAATTAGCAGACAAAGCTCTAGTCGCCAAAGCTGCCATGATGGCGGAGATGGGCATTAAGGTTCATTTGTGCGGAATTGACCCCGATTCCCAGAACGATTAAGACCTTCATTGCCCGAGGTGGGTATTTCCATGGTGAATATTTCCTTTTGCGAGAATCGGAGTAATACCCGTCCCGCGGTGCACAAATTAATACCCCCCGGTGCGCTTCTTCCTTTTATATTCGTCACGGCATTGTTCATTCTGTGGGGAATTCTCAACAACCTCAATGACGTGCTGATCCGGCAATTCATGAAGTCTTTCGCCATCTCTCGTTTCCAGGGAGGGCTCGTTCATTCTGCCTTCTACATGGGATATTTCATTCTCGCCACGCCAGCCGCACTGCTCATGCGGCGCTTTGGATATAAGTCTGGCTTTATCACGGGTCTTCTCCTGCTGGGCGCTGGATGTTTGCTTTTTTATCCAGCAGCACTCGCCGCAAGCTACGGATACTTCCTTGCCGCGCTCTTCGTCATTGCCAGTGGCCTTTCCTTCCTCGAAACCGCTTCCAATCCCTTTGTTGCCCAGATCGGCGATCCTGAAAGCGCTGCGCGCCGGCTCAATTTCGCCCAGGCGTTCAATCCGCTCGGCGCCATCTCCGCCGCACTTATTGGCACTGTTTTCATCTTTTCGGGAATCGAGCTTAGCGATCCCCAAGTGATGGCGATGCAGGCTGCACATACGTGTAGCGCCTATCTACGTAGCGAGACAATGCGCGTGGTCACGCCCTACATTGTCCTAGGTACTTTTGCCATCGCATGGGCAGTCGTGATTGCTTTTACGCGTTTCCCGCGAATGACGGGCGATCAGCAGACCGAAGTTGAAAGCCACGGTAGCTATCGCGAACTTATTCGATACCCCAGCTTCCTTTTTGCCTTGGCTGCGCAATTCATGTACGTCGGTGCGCGGGCGGGAACGTGGAGTTACTTCATCCAGTACGTGCAGAATTCCACCCACGAGCACGAGAAATTTGCCGGTCACCCGCTTACCGGAACGCTGGCGGCCTTTGGTGTGGGGCGATTCAGCTCCGCGGCAATCATGTCCTGTGTTCGGCCCGACCGGCTCATGGCGGTTTACAGTCTCAGCAATATTGTGCTGGTCAGCATCGGAGTACTATTTCCGGGATGGGTAGGGCTTTGGGCAATCTTCCTCACCAGCTTCTTCATGTCGGTCATGTTCCCCACCATATTTGCCCTCGGGATCGATGGGCTTGGCCGCAACACCAAAATAGGCGGCTCTCTTATCGTCATGGCCATCATCGGTGGGGCCATCCTCACGCCTTTGATGGGTCTTATCTCGCAAAAAACGCATCGCATTGCCACGGCATATGCGGTTCCCCTTGCCTGCTACTTTGTGGTCTTCATTTTCTCCGCTCTGTGGCACAAACTCCAAGCCCACGAACCCCGGCCCGGATCGCGTCACTGGCTGGAGTAAGGATTTCATTACTGCGAGAGAGAAGAAAAGGAGAGCAATGTTGGGAACTAGTCGAAGAGTCGTACTGAAATCGCTTGGTGGTGTGATCGGCTGCACTGCGCTATCAACAGCGAAAAACTCGTCAACGTCGGTCGGGCAAAGTCAGACGAAGTCGAGCGAGACACCGGTGCGGACCACCCGCGTTGGAAGTGGAGTTCAGATTGAAAATGGTTATATTTGTGCGCAGTTTCAACCAAACTCCAACGGAATAGGCCAGACATACCTGGTAGCAACCCCAGGGGGATGGGAGACCCAGTTAACCGAATTTCGGCCCACGCAGTTTGTCAGCCAGATTGATGCACCCCTTTATCGCGATCGGGGTGAATTCCAACGGTTCCGACTGTCCGCCTCGGAGGGTTTTCAAAATGTCACCATTGTTCGTCAGAGTGAAACGGAGGCCGTCGTCAGCCTTACCGGCGCAATTGGTCCGCATCGCATCGAGCAACTAGTGTCGCTGCACAGTAGTGAGCAGAGGTTTCAGGTCAAGGTCGTCTGTGACATGGAGGGCGAGAATGCGCAACTGGAATACCTGCTCTCGACGTTCTTATGCCCTGGGAAGGCGGCACCGGACTTCACCCATGCTCCGGCAATGAAGCGCGCGCCCGATGACATCATCGCTGATCGTATCTTCAATTCACCTGCGGTCCTAATTCAGCGTGAGGGATATCTGGTTGCTCTGGTGCCGGACATGGACTTACTCAATAGCGATGTCGTTTATGCCTCAGGTGCGCGGCCGGTGGACGGTCCTCGTGGCTTTAAAGTCCCCGTCGCCCCAGACCGCATCTCGTTTCCTGCGATCCTCGACCTCGAACTCCATCCTGGTGACAAATTGGATCCACTTTTATCGTTCGGTCTGTCCGATTACATCACTGAGCAGCATGTCTATTGGCGTCATGAGAATCGAGATGGCGCTATGGTGAGGAAGTTGTCGGCAAACAAGCTTTCCTACGGGTTCGATCTTATTCTTCGGTCTGATGCGCCGATCGCCCGGGGCTATCAGACAGTCACTTCGCACATCTGGAAGCGCTATGGCTCCGCTTGGCTGCAACATCCACGTCCGCAGACTATGCCTCTGGAAGAATATGCGCACGTATGCTTTCCAGCGGCGTTCGACTACCGTGGCGACACCTCGGACGATACGGGCCGTTATTCAAAAGAAGAGCCTTACGACTCGTCGCATTCGGGCCCCTTGCCAACATGGCTTGAATTCGATCTCAATGGTGCTCGCGTCGGCGGTATTCGCGCCACTCCTTCACAGTGGTACTCCGACATTCAATACTCTGCATGGTGGAATAACGCACGAGATGCGGTGGGAATGTACTGGTGGGGCACAAAAAGCGACCGCAGCCTTATTGAAAAATCCCGCAGGATGATTGCCCTCGCGCTGGAGGCGCCGCAGAATAAGGGCATCTTTCCTTCAGTGTTTCGGTACGACGAAAAACGCTGGATTGGCTGCTATTGGAAATTCGCCGACGACTTCAACCCCAATTGGAGCTTCCCGAATCATTGGGATCCCTCCGCTTGCCCCAAGTTCTGGGACTTCAACGGCGATTGGTACCAGACCTCTGCTGCCAGCCTAACATGCGCACACTTGCTGCGCTTTCGTCGCCTGTGCGAAGAGATCCCGCGTATCCTTCCCTTCAGCACCAATTATGGAGATTTTCTTGTCGAGTACGTCCGTCCCAACGGGTGTATGCCAGCGTGGTTCTCTCCTGAACTGCACACAAGTCGAGTCATGGAGTTCAACGCCGAGGGCGGGGTTCACATTTGGGCATTATGCGAGCTATATCTGGCGACGAAGAGGCAAAAGTATCTCGACACAGCAAACCGGATGGCTGCATTCCTCATCGATGAGGTGTTCCCTAAACAAAGATGGGCGGATTTCGAGACCTTTTACTCCTGCGCCTCTAAGCCGGAAGACGTTTTCGATCAACACACCGGCCAGTATCCGCAATGCACGGCATCTATGATGTGGGCGGTGCACGGCCTCTCTGCCCTGGCCAAGGTGGGTGGCGATGTAAGGTCGCTTCCGGCCGCTGAAGCCGTTGCAGATTACAGTCTCTTTTTTCAAGCATGCTGGCAACCACACTTCATCAATACCGCCTATGCCTATGGCGGCTTTCGCAGCCAGAATTCTGACGCGGAATGGCTCGACATGCGCGCTTCGGCATTCGCCGAGGCCCTCGCGGAACTTGGAGAGCTAACGAAGAGGCAGGATCTGCTCGAACGTGCAGTCGCCGCGATGCGCTCCGCCTTCGCCGCTATCGATCATCCCCGCAATATAAAGAACGCGGTGTTCAGCTTCCCGAGATACCCCGTCGGACTCGAGCCGGAGAACATTGATCATGAAGGCTTACCTCAAGTTCCGCTGCGATCCGGATTCGATTGGGGGGAAGGCGGCGCTCTGACCGGAGCGGCCACACTACTTCGCGATTTTGGTGGTATCTACATTGACGCACGCCATGGGCAGTCGATTGGCATCGACGGAGTGGCAGTCAAGGGATTCAGTGTCTCGGGCCGTACGATCAACCTGACGCTTGCCAATCAACTCGCTGAGCTACCCTGGCCTTACAACAACAGTTTCAAAGTTGAGCTGCGCATCGTCGGCCTCGAGCCTGGTGATTACGACCTGGTAGTCAATGGACATCCTGCAAAGCGTCTCTCGAACTCGGAATTAGCACGCACTCCAATTACGATTGGCAACCCGTTGTGAAGTATTCGCAGTAGAATCTCACGGCGAATTCGAGACGGACCAGCGGTGTAGCCCAAACTGTTTCCTCGGACACTTAAGTCTGCGAATGCTATTTAGAATGATCATCCCGATCACGCATGTTGAATGAGTTAGTAAGATAGGGCGATGAGCGGCAAGACTGTAGCGGAGAAGAGATCCGGCGAGATTCTGCGGCGGATGTTGCTGTCGAAGCCTCTGTCGCGCTCTGAGATCAGCACGAAGATCGAGGCGCGACGGAAGGCGGCCAGGGTGGGGAAACAGCTCGGCTGATGCGCTGGTCGAATTTAGAACTCGACCAGCGTCTTGTACGGTAACGGTGCTCAGCTGACCATACCGACCAACGCCATGTCGAAGATCACCGCCTGCATGCGGCGCCGGTTGTACCTCCAGCGGAACTCGCGTAGATAGTCGATCCTGAAAAAGACTCTTTGAAGCGCACAGAAGTTGATTCTGGCGGGCTTCGGAGGCCGCGACGCTCTGAAGGCCGCGGCCGGCATTCCACAGGCAATGCAGAAAAAGGCGCAAAAAAGCTCCGAGGAGCTTGTGGAAGTTCATCCCCGCAGCTGACAGGATGGCATTGATCGCGTCGCCGACAGCGCCCTTCAATCGATTGCGTCCCAACCGGTGTTCGTTTTTCAGATGTCCGATGCTTGGCTCGACTGCGGCGCGGCGTTTCATCCAGCGCCACAGGCGTCGCGATGTTCGGCCTCGTTGCCGCTTGTCGATATGCACCGTAGCCGCACCGACATAGTCGTGGCCGCGATAGCCCATGTCCACATGCGCCTCGCTCACCCGATCCCCGACCATGCGCTTGACCTGCTTCATCTGCGTGTCCAGCGTGTGACCGTCATAAGGGTTACCGTAATGCCCTTCGCGCCTACGAACCATCCGCCCCGGCTGGTGACCGCAACACTGACCTTGTTGCCGAACTCGTATTGCTTGCCCGCCTTGCGCTTGGCAATGCACTCGGCTTGTGGTTCGTGCACCGAGTAGATCTTATTTTTGTCGTGCCTCTGTTGCGTGTAGATCCGATGCGCCGTCTCAAGTAACTTCGCCAACTTCTCCGATGGCTTTGTAACTTTCCGTTCTATCTCGCGAGTAACTCGTCCTAACTGGGTGCGCAGCTTGCGCGTGCAGGCCCGGGCGCGTTTCATCTGCCGGGCATGCGCGTAGCGGCTCGACCCCAGCAGCAGCTTTTTGCCCACATGCCGATAACTCTGCTTGATCGCCAGGCCTTCGCGGCGCGCCGCCTTCACCAGGCGCTCACGGCAGCGATGATAGAGCCTGGCATCGGTCGGATAACGAATCGCTTTGGTCTGCACGGTCGTGTCCACGTTGATGCGCTTCAGATCCGCGGCGCGAATGGCGCCTGTCTTGATCCCCGCCGCGATCGTCTCGCGCAGCATCTGCTCGGCCCCGGCTTCGCCCAACCGCCCGCGCCAGCGCGTCATGCTCGACGCGTCGATGGGCAGCCGATGCTGAAAGCACTTCATGCCGCTGAAGTGCTGCCAGTAAGGATTCTCCATCCAATGCGCGACCACGGCCTCGTCGCTCAGATCGTGCCGGTACTTCAGATAGTGCAGCGCCACCATCAGCCGCGTCGAGATGCCCGGCGCGCCTTGCGTGGGATGATAGCTGCTGCCCATGGTCTGCTCAAATGACGGCCAATCGACGCACCTACCTGGACGAACCAGTGGATGGCTCATGGGTGTGTCGAAGTCAACCCGTCATTGATCAAATTGTGCGAGTTGATCATGCCGGAGGCCTTGAACCATGTCCACTCTTTGCGCGCCCACGCCAGGTAGGCCGCCGATGTGCTCCCGATGGTTCTGTTGGCCAGCGAAGCAACGACGGTGAGAAAGAGTTCGTTCGCGATGGCGTTCTTGTAATGGCTGGGCTTTTGCCACCATACACCTCCGCCGCATGTGCCCGTGTCCCATTCGGCGGCGATGTTCGCGAATATCGTCTCGGCCATTGTCAGATAGGCCTGAGTGCCCGTCAGGTCGTAGGCGTCACCGACGCGGAAAGCAATTGGCGGAGCGAGTCTCAATTGACCAGGGACCGAAATTCAAATCAGAAGCCCTTGATGCGTTTTCTCCCACGGACCCCCTGCGGAAGGTCGAGCAGATTCTGCAGGAACCACGGGGGCCGGCCAGGCGGTCGGGGGCGGTCTCTGAGAGAGCCGACGAAGATGATCTTGGCGCGGCCATTGTCATGAAGTTTCTTGGAAAAGTATCCGAGGCTGTCTGCCGCACGATAAGCTTCGACCAACTCAGCCTAGATCAGGTCCCAGACAAGGATGTGAAGCGTTACTTTAGTGAAGCACATCTCTGCTATCTCTGCGGATTCAACGTAGCCTGTGCGGTGCTTTGTCGTGCGATTTTGGCTTGTGCACTCGGAAGGAGGCACCCTCCGAGGCACATCCCCAACCAGGGCAAAACCCTAAAGAGCCCCGGCTTCAAGGATTTGATCAAGAAAGCAAGTGATGACGGCCTCTTTAAGAATGTACCCAAACAGTAGGTCGATGATGCTAAAGACGCTGGAGACAACGCAATCCACAACTTGCCAGAATTCGAACTGCGCTGGGAGGGGTACCTAGCACTACTGTGTCATAAACGATGAATGCCGCAGAACGGACAGCGGCAGAGTTGTCGGAGCAGGGAGCGCGCCAGGACGATTCGTAGTGTTGCGATGGAATGTGGGTTATGTCTTTCCGGACGGATTCGATCCTCGCGGTTGGAA
>Ga0302140_10001329_pt1 | contig 32271 bp, 34 predicted proteins | sample I_Bog_E1_1_FD_202095 | JGI IMG/M metagenome (GOLD analysis project Ga0302140, IMG submission 202095) | Peat permafrost microbial communities from Stordalen Mire near Abisko, Sweden - I_Bog_E1_1 | ecosystem: Environmental > Terrestrial > Soil > Wetlands > Peat | place: Sweden: Abisko, Stordalen... | reverse complement strand
TCCGCATATCCTGAAACACGGTGCCCGCCGTCACCGACGTCTGACAGTTGCACCTCGAACACTGGAACAAGGTGGCACGCACCGGCCACGCCTTGCCACATCCGCAACGTGGACACCGAAACCCCTCTGGCCACCGCAACCGAAAGAGGTAATCGCGACAACCTTCTTCGGTCGAGAACCGGGCCTCGAATTCCTGAAGAGTCCGCGGGTAATCTTCCATCCGGCGACCATACTACCGGTAGGGGCTACCTGAGTCAAGTGCATACCCAGATCTCGCGTTATCGGAAGCTCGTGGTTATAGAGACGCGGCGCGCGGGTTCCATGCTGCCGCAGGCGCTTTAGAATTACCTCGTGTGGGCCGCAGTGCGGAATTTCACGCAGGCGATCACGATTTCGAAAAAGCAGCCCATTATTTTCAGGATTTGGCCTGGCGTTTATGCCAGTCTTCCTGATAGAGGTCGAAGTGGATTTGTTTTCTGGGGTGCTCTTTGATGAAATCTTCGTTGAGGATTACACCTAATCCCGGGCCTTCCGGGAGGCTGAAGTAACCGTCGGTGACTTCGGGGTATTGGAGGACGGCTCCTTTGACCCAGGCGTCGGCGAAATCGTTGAAATGTTCCTGGATCTTAAAGTTTGGCGTGCAGGCGGCAAGGTGCAGGTTCGCCGCGGTGGCTACCGGTCCGCAGACGTTGTGCGGGGCCATCAGCATGTAATACGACTCGGCCCATGCGGCTAGTTTGCGGGCTTCGGAGATGCCTCCGAAGTGCGACAGATCGATCTGGACGATGTCGCAGGCCTGAAGTTCGAATAGTTCGCGGCATTCGGTTCTGGTGTGGATACGCTCGCCGGTCGCGATGGGTGTGCGGACGGCGTTCGAGACCTTCTTGAGCGCGGCGAGATTTTCGGGCGGGACGGGCTCTTCAAACCAGCCGGGTTTGAATGGCTCAAGATCGTGCGCGAGGCCGATGGCAACGGCGGGGCTGAAGCGGCCGTGCATCTCCACGAAGATGTCGAAGTCGGGTCCGGCGGCGTCGCGAACGGCTTCTACTAATGAAATAGAACGCGAGCGCTCTTTGCGATCGAGTTCGTAGAAGCCGGAGCCGAAGGGGTCAAGCTTGGCGGCGTCGTAACCTCGGGCGACGACGGCTTTCGCGGCTTTTGCGAATTCTTCGGGGGTGCGTTCGACGGTGTACCAGCCGTTGGCATAAGCCTTGATTTTCTGGCGCACAGCGCCGCCCATGAGCCGGTAGACGGGCTGATTGAGGGCTTTGCCCATGATGTCCCAGCAGGCCATTTCGATGAGGGCGATGCCGCTCATGGCGACTTCGCCGGCGCGGGAATAGTCGTTGCGGCGCATGGTGTCGACGATGAGCTCGCGATTGAAGGGGTCCTGCCCGAGGACGTGGCGGGGGGCCGCTTCGGAGATGTAGCCGAGCAGGGCATCGGTGTTGTTGATCATGCGGACTTCGCCGATGCCGGTGAGGCCTTCGTCAGTTTCGAGGATGAGGAAGGTGAGATTGCGCCAGGGGGTGCCCATGACGAGGGGGCGGACTTTGGAGATTTTCATGTCGTTATAACAGGATAGCCTCTGGCCATTAGTTTCCCTTGACCTGGTTAACAGGATCTGCCAAAATCTGGTTACGGGCGAATAAAAGGCGAACATGGGCAACGTTGCAACTCTCCGCGAAATTGCTTCCGGCTTCCGGAAAAAAGAAGAGCGGAGCAAACTTTCGACAGGCATTTCGGCCGTGGACCAGCTTACCGATGGGGGTATTGCGCGGGGCACGCTGACGGAGATTTGCGGGCCGGTTTCGAGCGGGCGCACCTCGTTTCTGTTCGCTTTGCTGAGTCGCGCGACCAGGCAGGGGGAGTGCTGCGCGTGGATCGATGCGGCTGGTTCGTTCGATCCGCGGTCGGCGTCTGCGGCGGGGGTGGATTTGAGCCGGGTTCTGTGGGTGAATTGCGATGGCAATACGGAACATGCTTTGAAGGCAGTGGATCTTCTCACGCAGGGCGGTGGTTTTGGGGTGGTGGTGCTGGATATGGCGGATTCGCCGGAGCGCGAGGTGCGGCGGATTTCGCTGGCTTCGTGGTTCCGGCTGCGCCATGCGGCGGAGCGAACCGGCGCTGCGCTGGTGGTGGCGGAGACGAAGATCAGTGCGCGGTCGTGCTCGGCGATGCAGATTGAACTGAGGCGCAAGCGGCCGGTGTGGGTGGGCAAGGTGTTGCGCGGGATTTGCGCTTCGGCGGAAAGTCAGAAGCATTACCGCGTGCAATCGGCTGAATTTACGGCGGTAGTATGAGTATGTTTGCGTGTATCCATGCACCGGGCAATTTGCCGCTGCTGATTGAATGCGCGCGTTTTTTTTCGCCGCATATCGAAGAAATTGGTGAAGACGCGGTGGTGTTCGATGTGCGCGGGTTGAGCTCGCTCTATGGGCCGGCGGCGCAACTGGCGTGTGAGATCGATCGGCGCGTGGGCGTGGCCGCGAATATTGCGATTGCGGGGAATCCGGATGCGGCGATTCATGCGGCGCGGGGGTTGCGGGGGATTACGGTGATCGAGCCGGGCCGGGAGGCGGAGGCGCTGGCGCGGTTGCCGCTGAATTTGCTGGGCGGGTCGGCGGAGACTGCGGAATTGCTGGATTTGTGGGGTATTCGCAGCTTTGGTGAATTCGCGAAATTGCCGCCGCTCGGAGTGGCTGCGCGTTTGGGCGAAGAGGGCGTGTATCTGCAGAGCCTGGCGCGGGGGGACGGGCGCAGGCAACTGCGCCCTATAGAAGATGTGCTGCAGTTTGAAGAAGCGATGGAGCTGGAATATCCGGTGGAGTTGCTGGAGCCGCTTGCGTTTATTCTGGGGCGGCTGCTGAATGAAGTTTGCCGGCGGCTGGGGGCGCGGTCGCTGGCGACTAATGAAATCCGGCTGCGGCTCACGCTCGAAAATGCGCCTGAGCATTTGACGGTATTGCGACTGCCTGTGCCGATGCTGGATGCAGCGGCATTTCTTAAAATGCTGCAACTGGAATTGAACGGCAAGCCGCCAGGGGCTGCGGTTCTGAAGGCTGCACTGGCGGCGGAGCCGGTGAGGCCGCGGCGCACGCAGCAGGGACTGTTTGTGGCGATGTCGCCGGAGCCGGAGAAGCTGGAACTGACGATTGCGCGGATCAGGCATCTGACGGGTCCGGACAAGGTGGGGACGGCGGAGCTTGTGGATACGCATCGTCCGGATAGTTTTCGAATGCAGGCGTTTGCTCCTGGTGGGGTGAAGATGCCGGGGCGCGATGGTTCGGTAGAGGCGCGATTATCGCTGCGGCGTTTTCGTCCACCGAAATATGCGCAGGTGATTGTGGCGCAGAAGCGTCCGGTCCGCATCAGTTCACCCGCAGCAAATGGAACGGTGGTGATGGCGAAAGGTCCGTGGAGGACATCGGGGGATTGGTGGCGCGTATCGCCGTGGAAGCGGGATGAATGGGATGTGGAGACGGCGGCTGGCGGGCTTTACAGGTTGTATCAGGAGATCGATTCGCGGCGATGGTTTGTGGAAGGCAGTTATGACTGAGCGTTATACGGAGCTGCATGCGAAATCGGGGTTCAGCTTTCTGCGTGGCGCTTGTGTGCCGGAGGATTATATTGGCGCATGCGCGACGATGGGGGCTTCCGCTATTGCGCTGACCGATATCGATGGCGTGTATGGCGCTCCCCGATTGCATCGGGCGGCGAAGAAGCACGGGGTGCAGGCGCATATCGGCGCGGAGGTGAAGGCACAGGATGGCAGTCGTTATACGCTGCTGGCGGAATCGCGCAACGGGTATAGGAATCTCTGCCGTCTGATTACACGCATGAAGCTGCGGGCGGGTAAAAAGAAGGGCGCCGCGCTGCCCGAGGAGTTCGCGGAATTTTCCGAAGGGCTGATTTGTCTGACGGGCGGCGAAGAAGGGGCGCTGGCTCGCAGTCTGAAAACCGATACCGCTCACGAAACGCTGGAAGGAATGGTGCGCACGTTCGGGCGCGGCAATGTTTACGTGGAACTGCAACGGCACTTCGAGCGTGACGAAGAGGCGCGCAATCAGGCCGCAATTGCGGCGGCGCGGCGTTTGCAATTGCCGCTGGTAGCCACCAACGGCGCCTGTTATGCGACGCAGGCGCAGAGGCAGGTGCTCGATGTCTTCACCTGCCTGCACCACATGACCACGCTGAACGAAGCGGGCCAGTTGCTGGCGCGCAATTCCGAGCGCCATCTGAGAAGCGGGCGCGAAATGGCTGAGATGTTTTCCGATATTCCGGAAGCGATCGTCAACACGCAGGCGATTTCTTCGCGGCTGCGATTCACGCTCGAAGACCTGGGGTATCAGTTTCCGGAATATCCGCTGCCGCCGGGCGAAACGGTGGCGTCGCTGCTCTGGAAGCTGACCGATGAGGGCGCGCGCCGCCGCTATATTCCTTATCACGATCGTGCGCGGCAGCAGATTGAGAAAGAGCTGGCGCTGATCAACAAGCTGCGGCTGGGCGGGTATTTTCTGATCGTATGGGATATTGTGCGCTTCTGCCGGGAGCGCGGGATTCTCTGCCAGGGGCGCGGGTCTGCGGCGAATAGTGCGGTGTGTTATTCGCTGGGGATTACGGCGGTGGATCCGGTGGGGATGGATCTGCTGTTCGAACGTTTTCTCACCGAAGAGCGCGGGGAGTGGCCCGATATCGATATCGATCTGCCGAGCGGCGAGCAGAGAGAAGCGGCGATCCAGTATGTTTACGAGCGCTACGGCAAGCTGGGCGCGGCGATGACGGCGAATGTGATTACGTATCGCGGGAAACTGGCGGCGCGCGAGGCGGGCAAGGTGCTGGGTTTCGATGTGAAGACGCTCGATCATGTATCGAAAGTGGCTCCCATGTGGGGCTGGAAAGATCCAGGGCATGACACGGCGAAGCAGTTTCGTGAGGCTGGCCTGGATTTCGACCGGCCCAAAGTGCGCAAATTTCTGGAGATCGTGGAGGCACTGCAGGATCTGCCGCGCCATCTGGGGCAGCATTCCGGAGGCATGGTGATTTGCCAGGGGCAGCTGGATTCGGTGGTGCCGCTGGAGCCGGCGTCGATGCCGGGGCGCGTGGTTGTGCAATGGGACAAAGACGATTGCGCGGATATGGGGATCGTCAAAGTGGATCTGCTGGGGCTGGGAATGATGGCGCTCCTCGAAGATTGCCTGGTGCTGATCAAAGATCACTGGCGCGAAACGATCGATCTGGGTCGGCTGCCGGCGGATGACACGAAGGTTTATCAGACGCTCGAACAGGGCGATACTATCGGCATGTTTCAGGTGGAGAGCCGCGCGCAGCAGGCCACGCTGCCGCGTCTGAAGCCGAAGAATTTCTACGACCTTGTGGTGGAAGTGGCGCTGATCCGGCCAGGGCCGATTGTGGGGCAGATGGTGCATCCGTATCTGGCGCGGCGCGCGGGGAGAGAGGCGGTAGATCCGCTGCATCCGCTGCTGGAGCCTGTGCTGCGGCGAACGCTGGGCGTTCCGCTGTTTCAGGAGCAATTGCTGAAGATGGCGATGATCGCAGCGAGTTTTACGGGCGGAGAGGCTGAAGAGCTGCGGCGTGCGATGGGCTTCAAACGTTCCGAGGCGCGCATGAAAGAGATTGAAGTTAAGCTGCGTGCAGGGATGACGAAGAATGGGATCGGCGATGCGCAGCAGGATGTCATCGTGCAGTCGATCACGTCGTTCGCGTTGTATGGATTTCCCGAATCGCATGCGGCAAGCTTTGCGCTAATTGCGTATGCGAGCGCGTATTTCAAGTGCCACTATCTGGCTGCGTTCACGTGCGCGCTGCTGAACAACCAGCCGATGGGTTTTTATTCGCCGGCGGTGATTGTGAAAGATGCGCAGCGGCATGGGTTGCGGGTGCTGCCGGTGGAGGTGAATGTTTCCGAGTGGAATTGCACGATCGAAGGGCCGGAGCGCGTGCTCCGTTTAGGGTTGCGGTATGTGCGCGGGCTGCGCGCCGTTGCATGCCAGGCGGTGGCGGCAGCCAAACCGTTTCGCGATGTGGACGATCTGGCCAGGCGTGTGCCCGAGCTTAATAAGGCCGAGCTGGAGATGCTGGCAGGGATCGGCGCGCTGGTGAAACTGGAGACGGCGCATCGGCGCGATGCGCTGTGGAAGGCGGCTCGGGCGGGGCGTCCGACGGGTCCGCTTTTAGAGGAAGTACCGGAGACTTTGCCATCGGCGCCGTTGCGGCAGATGACGATCCACGAACGTCTGGCGGCCGATTACAAAGGGACGAGCATGACGGTGGGCCGGCATCCTCTGTATCACAGCCGCGAGGCATTGAATGAGCTGGGGGTGACGACGGCGCGGGAGTTGCGCAATGTGGCGAATGGAAGGCTGGTGCGGGTGGCGGGGTGCGTGATTGTGCGTCAGCGGCCGGGGACGGCGAAGGGCATCGTGTTTATCAGCATGGAAGACGAGACCGGAATTGTGAATGTGGTGGTGATGCCGGATCGGTTCGAGGCGGATCGGGTGGAGATTGTGACTTCACCTTATTTGATGATTGAGGGCAAGGTGCAGAATGTGGATAACGTGATTCATGTGCTGGCGCGGCGGATCGAGCGGCTGGAATCGCGGATGCCGGTGGGGCGTTCGCATGATTTCAGGTGAGGCTTTAATCCCAGATGACCTTAAGGCCTTTGTATTCGGGAAATCGCTGATCAGAACTGACGATAGCGATGTCTTCTGCCAGGGCCTGAGCGATTAGCATGCGGTCGAATGGATCGCGATGATCGTAAGCCTGGATGGAGTAGAGCGCCTCAATGTGAGAAAATTTGACGGGAAGCAGCGCTCCTCCAATGGCTTCAATGCCTGCTTCGACATTGGCAGCGCTTAAATTCAGCTTCGGCTTGATTGCAATCTCCCACGCAGATACAATGCTGATCAGCTTTTCGTTACCTGGTTTATTGATGAGGCGCGATATGCTTCCGGGTAACGGTCCATCCAGTAACCAGCGTACAAATACATTGGTATCGAGCAGTAGCTTCACTCAGGGTTATTCTCGTGGAGAAACTCGAACATATCTTCGATTTTCTTGTCTTCCTCGGGCGAATCCCATCCGGGATATAGATTGCCTTTGTGTTTGAACATCCCCCGTCCGTTCTTTGGTGCGGGTGAAGGCGGCGCGGGTATTATTCGCGCGACACGCTTGCCTCTGTTGGTCAGAAATACTTCCTGGCCCTCGAGAGCCGCTTCGACCAGTTTCGACAGATTATTCTTCGCCTCCCGGATACCGGTTTCCATGTCTCTATTGTAGCTACATCGGGTGGCTACTGCTGGGTCGGGAACAACCCAACACGAAATCCGTGCCACGGGCGCCACTGCCCGGAGTTGTATCTAACAAACCTCCTGTACTACAATAAAAGTTCTGGTTCTTGCCCGGGTGCGCCCGCTTGTAAATAGAAAGCGCGTGCGCCTGAGTGTCCACGAGGTTCAAAAGAGACTCCAAATGAATGCAATTATTGAAACCGGCGGAAAGCAGTTTCGTGTCACCCCGGGTGACATCCTCCGCGTTCCCAAATTAGAAGCCGAACCCGGCGCTGAAATCGCGCTCGGCAAGGTGCTGGCCGTGTTCCCGGATTCGGGCGTCCTGGTCACCGGCGAAGCGGCTGGCACGGCTGTGGTCAATGCGACTGTTTCCGGGCACGACAAAGGCGAAAAGATTCTGGTGTTCAAATTCAAGCGCAAAAAGCAGTACAAGCGCACACAGGGCCACCGTCAGGATTATACGGAGGTCCGCATCCGCGACATCGTTGCATAAACGACGACCCGCGTGAGAGGAATATTTCATGGCACATAAAAAAGGTTTAGGCAGTTCAAAAAACGGGCGCGATTCCTGCGCACAGCGGCTGGGCGTGAAGTGCTTCGGCGGGCAGTTGGTGCCGGGCGGATCCATCATCGTGCGGCAACGTGGTACACCCTTCAAGCCGGGCGTGAATGTGGGCCGGGGTTCGGACGATACGCTGTTTGCCACCGTCACGGGAGTCGTCGAGTTCCGCGACCGCGGGCGTATGGGCAAGTTCGTCAGCATCGTCGCCTCCGAATAATCGCCGATTCCAAAAGTACACGGGCCGCTGATCTGCTCGCGCAGAACGGCGGCCTTTTTTCATGTTTGCAGCTTTGTTTACAGGTTGAAAATTTATGTTAGTCGATGAAGTAAAAATCACAGTGAAGGCCGGCGACGGCGGCAACGGCTGTCTTGCGTTTCGTCGCGAGAAGTATGTGCCGCGCGGCGGTCCGAGCGGCGGCGATGGCGGCCGGGGCGGCGACGTTTTTATGGTGGCCACAGTTCACCGCAACACGCTGCTGCACTTTCGCTTTAATCCGGAATACACGGCACAACGCGGACGGCATGGCGAAGGCAGTAATTGCACCGGCCATGAAGGCGAGAGCCTCACGATTCAGGTGCCGGTGGGAACGGTCGTTTTCGATGCGGAGACGGGCGAGCAGGTCTTCGATTTTATCGAAGACGGGCAGCGGTGGCTGGCGGCGAAGGCCGGGCGCGGCGGACGCGGCAATGCGCGCTTCACTTCATCGACGCACCAGGCTCCGACCGAGCATGAAGACGGCAAGCCGGGTGAGTTCAAAACGCTGCGGCTCGAACTGAAGCTGCTGGCCGATGTGGGGCTGGTGGGGTATCCGAATGCAGGCAAGTCGACGCTGATTTCGCGTATCTCGGCGGCGCGGCCGAAGATTGCCGATTATCCTTTCACAACGCTCGAACCGAATCTTGGCGTGGTGCAGTTGCCGAACGACCGCAGTTATGTTGTGGCCGATATTCCAGGGTTGATCGAAGGCGCGCATGAAGGCAAGGGGCTGGGCATTCAGTTCCTCAAGCATGTGGAGCGGACGAAAGTGCTGGCGCATCTGGTGGATATGTCGGAAACCGGACGCGATCCCAAACGCGATTTCGAAACTCTGATGGCGGAGCTGGAGAAATTCAGTTCAGACATGGCGAAAAAACCGATGCTGGTGATTGCAAGCAAGATGGACGTTGCCCAGGATCCGAAGAAAGTCTCGGCGCTGAAGCGGCTGGCGAAGAAACGCGGCTTGCCGTTTTTTGAAATTTCGAGCGCCACGGGGCAGGGCATCGAAGAGTTGAAATTCGCTTTAGCCGAACGCGTCCTGGCTGTCGATGTCACTGCGGAGGCTGGCGAAGCGGACGGCGAGTAGTTACCATGTTGGTGATGAATACTCTGACGCCCGAAGAAGTGCGTGTACTGGGAGCTCTGCTCGAAAAAGAGGCCACGACGCCGGAGTATTATCCGCTGACGCTGAACGCGCTGGTGGCGGCCTGCAATCAGAAATCGAATCGGTTTCCCGTGATGGAATTTGGCGAGGGCGATGTACACCACGCGCTGAGTGGTTTGCGGCAGAAGGGGATGGCCGCGGAGATTATCGGCAGCGGGCGAGTGTCGAAATTCGCACAGCGATATACCGAGAAGCTGAATCTGGGTCGGCGCGAATCGGCCATTCTTTGCGTGCTGCTGTTGCGGGGGCCGCAGACGCTGGGCGAGATCAAAGGCCGCACGGAGCGAGTTTACGAATTCGCCGATCTGGAAGAGGTGGAACTGGTGCTGCAGAAACTGGCGGCGCGCGAGGATGGCGCGCTGACGCAGAAGTTGGCGGCGTCTCCCGGCATGAAGGAACCGCGTTGGGCGCAGACGCTGGGTGGGCCGGTGGAATTTATTGCGCCAGCTGTGCGCGAGGCAGGCGGTTCGGACCGGCTGACTGCGCTCGAAGCGGAAGTGGCAAAGTTGCGCGAGGAAGTTGCGGAACTACGGCGCAGGCTCGACGAAGTGCTCTGATAAGCGAAAAGATATTTTCGTTCACTGCGTAATGCGCACATCGGTTCCCGGTCTTAGCTGACAGGAGCGGAAACGCCTTCCGGGAATTAATACGAACCGCCGGGCGTCTGTCCGCGTAATGGGGTCTATATGGGAATCGCGCGCGCAGTAGTTGCTATTGGAGCAGTCGTTCTTCTGAATGCGGTGTTCGCCTCCGCACAGACATTCGCGGCGGCTTCTATACGGCCGAGTGCCGGTCAGGTGCAATTCGAGCACGATGGTAAAACGGAGATAACACCCGGAAACGTGACTATGCGAGATGTGACTCTGGCAACCGGCATCAAGTTCGCCTATGGGGTTCAGGACAGCCAGATCTCCGGGCCGGAATGGCTGCAATCGGAACATTTCGACATTCTGGCGAAGGCCGATACGCCGGTTGCCGAAGATCGTCTGAAACTTATGATGCAGGCGTTGTTGGCGGAGAGGTTCAAGCTGTCTTTCCATCGGCAGAGTAAAGAACTCTCGGCCTACGCGATGACTGTGGCGAAAGGCGGAGCGAAGCTGAAGGAATCGGCGGCAGAGACGAAGCCGTTCCGCGAGAATTCGGCGGTTGGCTCTATCGTGAAGGCGCTGACGATGAAGGAATGGGCAGACTTTATCTCGGGGCCCATGCAGACGCCAGTGGTGGATATGACGGGGCTAAAGGGCCGGTACGACTTCACACTGGATTTTACCGCCTATCTTCCCGGAGGAGAGAAGGTCATGAATGTTGCGTTCGATAACGCAAACGGTATCATGATCGCCGCAATGCAGGGAGAACTCGGGCTGAAGCTGGAATCGAGAAAGGAAACGGTTGATGTCCTCGTGATCGATCATGTGGAAATGCCGTCTGCAAATTAGCTATATGCTGTTGTAGATGGATTTCAGATTCACGCGACGTAAGTTTCTGACCGTTGCGGCGGCTGGGGCGGGCGGTCTCTTTGGGCGGGCTTCGCAGCCGGTGACGCCAGTCGACTTTGACGTGCCTGCGGGCGCCTGCGATTGCCACACGCATATCTTTGGCGATCCGGCGAGGTTTCCGCTCTTCGCCGGACGCACTTATACGCCGGAGACCGCGCTGCCGGAAGAGATGGCACGCGTGCATGAGGCGCTCCACATGCAACGCGTTGTGATTGTGACGCCGAGCGTTTATGGCTCTGATAATTCCTGCAGCTTATATGGAATGAAAGCGCGCGGGGCGAATGCGCGCGGGATCGCCGTGATCGATGAGAAGACTTCGGCAAATGAGCTGGAACGTTTGCAGAAGGCCGGTTTTCGCGGGCTTCGTCTCAATCTGGCGACTGCCGGGCAGGCCGACGCGGCTACTGCGCGACGTCGTCTTCGGACTGCGATCGGGCAGGCGAAGCGCGTCGGGTGGCATATCCAGATGTTTACCAGTCTCGCGGTGATTGCGGGCATCCGCGATCTGGTGCTGGCTTCCGATGTGCCGGTTGTGTTCGATCATTTCGGAGGAACTGTGGCGGCTTTGGGGGTGGAGCAGTCGGGTTTCGGAGATCTGCTGGACTTTCTGCGGTCGGGGAAGGCGTACGTCAAAATTTCCGGTGCCTATCGCGCATCGTCGCGTGGTCCCGATTATCCGGATGTGACGCCTTTTGCGATGGCGCTGATTGGCGCGAATGCCGAGCGCGTGTTGTGGGGCTCGGACTGGCCGCACCCGGATACGGCGAGCGTTGCGGGTCGCAAGACTACCGACATTGCGCCGCTGTTGCCGATCGACGATGGCCGATTGCTGAATCAGTTGGCGGTATGGGCGCCAGATGCGGCGGTGCGAAAGAAAATTCTGGTGGATAATCCGGCGCGGATGTACAAGTTCTAGACGCCCGCGAAAATGCGCTCGGCATATTCGCGGCTGCGCTTCAGATCTTCGACCAGCGGACGGGTGCGCCGCGTTTGCGGGTCCCACGCGAGTTCCACAGTCAACCATCCTTTATAGCGCTGCTTCTTCAGCGCGGCCGCTACCGCTTTGTAATCCACATCGCCATCCGCGAATTCCTCCAGCCAGATTTTGTCGACTGAATTACGCAAGTGCACGTCGCCGATCCTCGTGCCGGCTTCGCTGAGGATATCCATTACGTTCTCGCCACCGCGAAAGACCCAGTGGGTGTCGAGGCAGATGCCGACATTGGCTGTGGTGTGGTGGAAAAAATAGCGCCACTCGCGGGCGTGATCGGCCATTTCCGGCGCGTGCGCGTGAACGAGGAGACGCAGGTTCCTGCCGCGCAGCGCGGTGCCGAGTTGTTCGAGCGCCTGCGCTTCGGTGGCGAGCTCGGCGTCGGTCTTTGCTTCACTGCGCGGTTTCGGATCGCAGTTGAAGCTGATGGCTTCGAGACCTTTGTGCGGCCGCAGGCGATCGGCGAAGGCGACAGCGGTTTCGTTGGTTTTCTGCCAGCGATCGTCGTGCATGGGGCCGCTGATGTAAGCGATAGGCAGCGCGAGCGAGTGCTTATCGAGCAGCGCCAGCGACTCGGCGGTCTTATCCGGCGGGAAATAGTTCGATGTCAGTTCGACGGCGTGGAATCCGGCCGCGGCGACATCGCCGAGAACTTCGTCGACGTGGTCGATGGTCTTCTGTTTGCGCTCGCCGTAATCCTGTTCGAAGACGTAGCACTGGCAGGCTATGCGGAGAGCATTCGCTTTTGCGAACAGCGGCGCGGCCGCGGCGAGCGCGAGCCACTCGCGGCGGGTCGGATGTGTCAACCTTGAAAGCATACGTGACTCCTCATTCCGAAAGGCTACACCACCGGACCCGATTGATGGCGGCCGGGCTGCTGGCGTTGGTGGCGTACGCCCAGATTCCCGATGCCGGTGCGCTGCTGCAGGAGGTTCTGGAACACCAGCGCAAGACGGACACGATCCGCGAAAATTACACTTTTCATGAGATCGTTCGCACCGATATGCTCGACGGCGAAGGCAAGGTGAAGGAGACGAAGAGCGAGGAATCGGAAGTCTTTTTCGTGAATGGGCATCGCATCATCCGTCTGGTGAAGCGCGATGGCGTGGCACTGAGCGCCCACGAGCAGGAGCGCGAGCAGGCTCGGGTCATGAAGGAGATTGAAGGCTATAAGAAAGCCGTTCGCGGCACCGAGCGCGGACGAGGCGGCGGGCGCGCGCGGATTATCACGCAAATACTGGCGGTATCGAAGACGTCGAATCCGCGGCGCGTCACCTTTCGCGACCGTCCGACACTGGTGTTCGATTTTGCGGGCGATCCGAAGGCGAAGGCCAGCGGCATGGATCAGAGCGCGGCGAAGAAGCTGGCGGGAACGGTCTGGATCGACGAGACCGACCGGCAGGTGGCGCGGCTGGAAGTGCATTTCTCCGACAATTTTCGAATTGGCGGCGGGCTGCTGGCGAGCGTTCAGAAGGGTACCAGCATGAATGTGGACCAGTCCCCGCTGGGCGATGGGTTATGGATGCAGGTGGGGAGCGAAGACCATCTGGCGGCTCGGGTGGTGGTGAAGAATCTGCGGGAGAACGTGCATATTCAGGATTTCGATTTTAAGAAGTTCGACGTGGGGATGGCGGAGAAGATCGCGGCGCCGCATTGAGAGCGTTCCTTATCCACTGTGCTCTGCAATAGTTTACGATCCCGCTCGGATCCGCTGCTTAATTCGCTGTGGGCGTCTTTTCCATGTGATCGACGACCAGCAATTCGAGCGGTAGTTTGCGCGGTTCGAGCTTCAGGCCCAGGTTTTGAATGGACGCGAAAATGGAAGAACCGGACGGATCGGCCAGGTTGGCTCCTGCCGCGCCCGCGCCTTTTCCGCCGTCTCCGCCTCCCCCGCCGCCTGTGGGCAGAAGAGTGACCGAGTTTCGCGCGACATTCATGGCATCGTCCAGGGAGAGGTCGACAGCCACTTCGTAAGCACCAGTCAAGCCTGTCATATCGACCACAGGCCGGTCCACTACTCCCACAGACAGCATTTGCGCGAAGCTTTTCATCGTGGTTCCGGAGCTTTCCAGATGGAACTTCGGAGGCTGTGAGCCGGTGGGAGGACTCACGGCCACGCGGATCCTGCCCTGTATTTCGCCGCCCGGCATCTCAAGGCTGATGCCCTTATCTGTGCGGACCAGTTTCACATCCCCCTGCACGGTCGGCACCGACATTTCCGGCTTCGGGGTGTTCGGCGCCGGGGGCGGCGGCGGTGGCTCAGGTTCGGACTCTTTCATTTTTATCCCGCTCGCTCCGCCTGGCCCGATCACGAGCGCGTAAACAGGCTGATCCTTCTTTTCGGGGTGAAGCTTCAGGCCGAACCTCTCCGCGAGCAATGTCTGCAACATCTCCGGTACCTTATCAACGGAAACGCCGTCGGGAATCTTCGCCTGAATATCGTAGGTAGTGGTCTTCAGCCAGTCTGGTCCGGATAGCTGGTACGGCCGCACCCTGTAGGCGACGCAGATCAGTCGGAACAGTGTAGCAGTGCCGATATCGACCCGGGACGAATCAATTCTGGTGCCAGTGTGCGCTTTGCCCGCGATGGCTGCCGCCGCCTCAAACGGGGCCGATGGCCTGACGGTGGCGGCTTCAAAGGCAAGCGGCGCGGCGGCGGGTTGGGCGAGCGCCGCACCGATGGCCAGCAGCTGAGTGAGGCAGAGCCGCGGCAAGTGTTTATCGATCATGGTTGTCCTGAGTGCATAGACCGCTGACACGCCCGGCTATTTCACTATTCGATAAAATATTTCGGCGAAGTGTCCCCGCCCACTTGACGTGCGACATTTGTCACGTATACTATGTGACAGGTGTCGCACATTGCCGAAAACAAATTCTGAACCACTTACACGCCGGGAACGGGAGATTATGAATGCCGTCTTTTCGCTGGATAATCGGGCATCGGCGGAGGAAATTCGCGCGCGTCTGGCGAATCCACCGGGCGATTCGGCAGTTCGCGTGATGCTTGCGCGGCTGGAAAAGAAGGGCTGTCTGAAACACCAGCAGGACGGGCTTCGCTATATTTACTCGGCCACAATTTCGCCGGCGATCGCGAAGCGAACGGCACTGCAGCAGTACGTGCAGACGTTTTTCGGCGGATCGCTGCGGCAGATGATGACCTCGCTTGTGAGCGAGGCTTCGTGGAGCGACGAAGAACTGGATGCGCTCCGGGTGGAGATCGATCGCGTTCGCAAAGAAAGGAAGAATCCATGATGCCGTTGATTCAGGGCGTTATCCTTACGCTGGAAAATTCGCTGGCCGTGTCGCTGGTGGTGAAGGCGACATTCGTTATGGCGCTCGCGATGGTGGTTGAACTTGTGCCGGCGCACAGAAGCCGCGCGTCGCTGCGGCACACGCTGCTTGCGGCCGCGTTCGCCGTGCTGCCGGCATTGCCTGTTGCCGCAATTCTGGCCCCTCCGCTTCGGATTTTGGTTTCGGCGCCGCATCCGAAGCGTACGGCGCCTTTGCCTTCGGCTGCCATGCCGGATGTGCGCGTGGCTCCTGCGCAGATCATGTCGCCTGCTGGTCCGCGAGCAGCGGGGTTTTCAATGGCCGACTGGTTATCCGCGGCGTGGCTGTTCGGCGTGATGTTGTTTCTGTTGCCATTGGCCTTGGGACTGAAGCAGGCGCGATCACTGCGCCGGACAGCGATACCGTGGCAGTTCGGACAGTCGATTGCCGAAGGGCTCGCACGCGACGCGGGTATTCACCGCCGCGTTGAAGTGCTGTTGCACGAAAGGATCTCCGGACCCACTACCTATGGGGCGATGAAGCCGGTTGTTCTGCTGCCGGTGGACGCGCAGATTTGGGACGCGGAAGATCTGAATCGCGCACTGGTTCACGAACTGGAACACGTGTGGCGTGGCGACTGGATGAGTCACTGTCTGGCGAGGGTGGTCTGTGCGGTTTATTGGTTCCATCCTTTGATCTGGATGGTGTGGCGGCAGTTCGCGCTCGATGCGGAGCGGGCCTGCGACGACGCGGTGCTGGGGCGCACGGAGCCTACCGCTTATGCCGATCAGCTGGTGGGGCTGGCCCGGCGATTGTCTGCGCTGCGGAAATCGCCGGGCCTCGCGATGGCGAACCGGGCGGATTTATCGGCGCGTGTCGGCGCCTTGCTCGATGGCCGGCAGCAGCGTGGCAGGGCGGGCGTGTTTTCCGTAGCGCTTGCGTGGATGGCGGCGGCCATGCTGGTGGTGGCTGTGTCGCCGCTTGCGATTGTTGCCGCGCCGCAGGCTGCCGCTCCCCCACTGGCTGCAATACCGGTGCAGGTTTCGTTACCAATCGCGATGCCTCCGATTGCGCTGGCGCAACTTGCCGCACCGCCAATCCCGGCGCCAGCGGCGGGAGTCACCAGTATGAAGCGCTTCTCCGCCAATACGTCCCTGATCATAGTCGACGTCAGTATCAAGGATCAGGATGGCAAGGCCATCGAAGGGTTCGGCGCCAACGACTTCGCTATAACGGAAGACGGGAAGGCGCAGAGTATCTGGCTTTTCGAATTCCAGAAACTGCTGGATTCCGCAGGCGCGCAGAGTAGTGCGGTTTCGAGTTATTACGTGCTCGGTTACTACACTACCAACTCCAGGCTGGATGGCAGTTATCGGCAGATCCGGGTCGCGCTGAAGAACAACCCCGCAGCCAAACTGGACTACCGCGCGGGCTACTACGGTTCGCGCGTTGCCGATCTGGGCAGCCCCGATGCAGGCGGTGCGAACGGCACGATCAGCAGCGATATCACGGGACCAACCGTACTCTCTAAAGTGGATCCGGAGTACTCCGAAGAGGCTCGCAAAGCTAAATATTCCGGCACAGTCTGGCTGCGCATAGACGTCGACACCCTGGGGCAGGTGACGCGCGTGGTGGTAACCCGTAGTCTGGGGATGGGCCTGGACGAAAAGGCGATGGAGGCTGTCACGAAGTGGAAATTCCGTCCGGCTATGAAGGATGGCAAACCGGTGGATGCGCAGTCCGAGGTTTCGGTGAATTTCCGGTTGTTGTAGGTTTATTCCGGTGCGCTGTGATTTTCTGCCAGGTCGAAGGGGACCGAATGACAGTCGAACCGCTTTGCGACATCAATCACAGCCTCGATCAGGTGAGTGCGATGTTGAAGCGGTTGGCCGGATGAAATGGTGGGCGCGCAGGGATTCGAACCCCGGACCCCCTCGGTGTAAACGAGGTGCTCTAACCAGCTGAGCTACGCGCCCGATTCTTCAGTTTAGCGTGTGGAACAATGCGGACGTCAGAGGCCGGCGTAGAAATCGTAGCCGCGCTCGCGCCAGTAGTCCGGCGGCTCGGTTTCACCATAGGCGATTTTGCCGATTCGCTTGATATTTTTGATTCCGTACTTCACCGGAATCGCGAGACGCAACGGTGCGCCGTGCTCATCCGCCAGATCCTCGCCGTTCATCTGATACGTGAGCAAAGTCTGCGGATGGAGGGCGCTCGGCATATCCAGGCCAACGTAATATTTCCCATCGGGCGTGGCCATGCCGACATACCCGGCCTTCTCCGAGCCAGGCGCGAATTTGGCCGTAAAATCGGAAAACCGCGCACCCGCGAACTGGGTTACGACGCTCCAGCCCTCCACGCATTTGAAATCGATGGTCTCTTCGTAGCGGGGCAATTTCCGGATATCATCCATATGCAGGCTGACCGGCAAACCAATGCCGCGCGGCATAACCTGGAGTGACCAGTCGTCGGGATCGAGATCGTCTTCAATGCCGAAGTCGCCGTTATCCTTGAGCTTGCCGATGGCCGAGGCGGGGTAGGTTTTCACCAGGTGCTGGTCGCTGAAGAGCGCGCCGCGCGCTACTTTTTCGTTGAAGCCGAGCACGGAGCGCAGCGGTGCGGGAATGTCGCCGCCGCGCGCGTAGCCGGAGTTGAGCCACTCCCAACCGCCGGCGGCAACCAGAGCGCCCGCTCCGAGCGCCATAAAACCGCGGCGTGTGCGGCGCGATATTTCCTGCTCGGGAGTAAGTTTATTATTCGGCATGGGCGGGTTCCTCCTTGGTCTCGGCGGGCGCTTCGGCCAGGTCGTAACCGCTGACCATGGAACGGAAATTCGGCCAGCCGGCGCGAATTACCTGTGCGATGTGCACGACGAAGAAGGCGACGTAACCCATGGTGAGCCAGAAGTGCTCGAACCGCGCCCATTCGTAGCCGCCGACGGCCGCGGTCAGCCAGTGCAGTTGCGCGGGTTTATAAATGGCAAGGCCGGTAGTCAGGCTCAGGCCGCCCATAACGACGATGGCGGAGTAGCTGATGCGCTGCGCCGCGTTATAACGGCCCTGCGGCGGCATGGGGATTTTGAAGCCCATATCGTGCAGCGCGACCTGGAACGCTTCGCGAAACGATTTCGGCTCAGGCAATAGTTCGCGCCACTCTCCGGAGACGACCGTATACATAACGTAGGCGACGCCGTTCAGCGCGAAAATCCACGCCAGCGCGAAGTGCAAAGCCATGCCGCGCGCCAGTTGGGAATTAATGCCGGTGAAGTTATAGAACCAGTCGGGAAAAAAGTGGAAGAGGGTGACGCTGCCGAGGCCGATCCGGTAAGGATCGTAGGCCCAGTAAATCAGCATTCCGCTGAAAATCATGGCGGACAGGATGGGGAAGTTGACCCAGTGGAACCAACGGGTTGCGAAGCGGTGCTTTTCTTCGAGAGTCTTCATTAACCGTTACTTCGCTGGGGGCGCGTACATGGTTATTGTACGCGCTTTCGTAACGGTGATTGTCAGCTGAGTACACGCCGGGAGAGCACGTCGTGGCCACGACGTGCTCTCCGGCTAACGGCGGCGGCTCAGGCTACCTTCTTCAACGGAGCCCTGAGGGGCGTTCCTCTTTCAGGCAACGGCATCTGCAGGACATTCTGGTAGGATTCCGGCAGATCTTTTCTCACTGTTCCGCCGAAGTATTCATCGAGCGGGAACAGCGCGTGGGGTCTCAATTCGCGGTATACGCGGCCCAGTTTCTGTTCGATCCTGTACAGCTGATGAAAAAAACTGCCCCGGTCCATATTCAGACGGCGGCAGCAAAGTCTCCAGTCGGCGCCCAGGAGGAAATGATAGCGGAATAACCGATATTCCTCCTCCTCCAGTGCCCGTTTGCTGACGAGGCAGAAATCCGCCATAAACTCCTCGTCTTTCATGCCCCAGCAAAAGCTCCCTTCCGATCCGGACATGGGCTCCAGACGGACCTTGCCCATGTGTTTCTCCCGGGAAGCGCAATACCGGAATTTGGCATAACAACTCCGGAAAATCCGCCTTAACACGCAACTACAGGGTGCATCCTCCACCCTACCGCCGCGACGCAATCCAATTCCCAGGCAATGCGTGCAACCTTCTTTCGCCAATCCAACAGCTTCGGAACTGCTCCAGTCGAAAGTCAAGTACGCTCCTTACGGCAAACACACGTTTAAGTGCCGCCGAATTCTTTTTATAATTTCTCTCATTTTAATGTAAATACCAAGAGATATTTCCGATTAGTTGGAGAGGTATATCCGATGGAGCTGCGTTATCTAGTACTTCCCGTACGCGGGCCGATCCCGTTTCGAACCGTGGACGTCCCGTCGTGGATGACCTATTTCTGGTAGAAATATAGCGGAGGGGAAGGTTCCACGACTCTATATCATCGAGTTCTGCCAGCGCCTGATCGAGCTTGCCCGCGAACGTGTCCACGCCGGTGAGGTCAGCGAGCGCCGCCTCGCGCGCCTCTCCGCCATCTCTCAGCCGCATTTGCACAATGTTTTGAAAGGGATACGGACCCTTTCGCCCGAGGCCGCCGACCGGCTCATGCGCGCCATGGATATCACGATTCCCCAGGTTCTGTGGTCTGGTGGCGGAGTGGACGCAACGCAGATCAGCGCCGTGCCTTTGCTGCGGGCGCGTATCGGGCCTGGCTCTGCGGCATCTTTCACTTCGATCCGCGGCTATGTGCCATTGCCTGTCGGCCTGACCAGCGGACTCATCGACCCGGTGACGGCCTATCTGGCAGCCGATCTGGCGCTGCCCCCGGAATATCGCGCGGCCGATCTGGTTTTGCTCGATCTGAATCCGGCTCAGCGCCGCGAACCGGGGGCGCGCTCAGGCTTCATAGTGGCGGAAAACGCCGGGCTGCGTGTAAGATACGTGAGGCGAGTCCGGAGCGGCCTCGAAGTAGCCAGCCAGCCGGGGTTTTCCGGCGACTGGCAAGCGATTTCGCTTCAGGGCAGAGATATTCTGGACATAGTGAGGGCAAGAATTGTTTGGATTGGCCGGGAAATGGAAACGCCACTCGCAGGACCGCCTGCAGCGCCTTGCGAAGTCGATTGAGGCCATCGAAGAGCGCGATCGGCAGTTGGTGGTGGAAAGTTCGCAGGTGGATCACCTTCGCGAAGAGGGTGCGGCCAGCCTTTACAGGCTTTGCCGCGAATTCGTCGACGATCTGAACCGGAGGCTGGCGGAACCGGCGCTGATGCTGGATCCGCCGGAATGGACGGCGGAGAGCTTCCACGAATCCGGCCCGAACCTGATCCAGATCAGCCTGCGGGGCCGCTTGCTGCAGTTCGAGTACGAGTCGACCGACGAGCCCTACTCCACCGAGGATTTCCGCCATCGCTACGTGTTACGCGGCGACGTGCGGTCGTTCAACCAGAATTTTCTGGAGCACGATACGGTGGATGAGCAGCAGATTTTTTTCTGCCCACACAATGAAGTTGCCGCCGGCGCGGACGCGTCCTGGCATTTCTTCGACGTTCGCACCTACCGGACAGGACACGTTTCGCTCGATTACCTGGCCTCGGAGCTGGAACGGCTGCTGTAAAACCGCCGTTCGCTAAGCGCGTCCGGCTTCCTCATAAACCGCAAGTACCTCGCGCGCGGTGCGAGCCCAGCTGAAGCGCGCCGCCTGACGGCGTCCCCGCGTGATCATCTCTTCGCGCAGTTCGGGGTTGAGCAGCACCTCGGTAATCCCTCTGGCAATGTCGAAAACATTTTCCGGATTGACCAGCATAGCCGCGCCGCCCACAACTTCGGGCAGGGAACTGACCTCGGAAGCGATCACCGGCGTGCCGGAAGCCATGGCCTCGAGCGGCGGCAGCCCGAAGCCCTCGTAGAGCGACGGAAACACAAAAGCGGTGGCCAGTTCGTGAAACACGCGCAGCGTTTCGAGCGGTATGAAGCCCAGGAAGCGCACGCAGTGTTCCACGCGGCTCTGGATCACCGCGCGGCGCACGTTCGGATAGCGCGAAATATCGTCGCCGATGATGATCAGCCGGAGGTCTTTGTACCCGCCGTGGTCTTCCAGTTTCTGCCGCACCACGGCGAAGGCCTCGATCAGGCGCGGAATATTTTTTTGCGGCCGGATAGAGCCGGCGTACAGCAGAAACGGATAACGAATCTGGTAACGCTCCAGAATGCGGTGCCGTTCGCGGGCCGTTGCCGCCGCCGAACCCGCCGCAGTCAGAACGCCGCGTGCGATGAACTGCGGGTCCGGCGCGTTGTAAATCAGCCGCACACGATCCGCTGCCTGCGGTACCAGATTCACCACATCGCGGCGCGTGGCTCCGGAAACCGCGATGACGCGGCTGGCGCGTTCGAGGCCGCGCTTCAGACGGAAAACGCGCGCGGCGTGCAGAATGCCCGTGGCGTCGTCATAGAAAAGACTGCTGAGATCGTGAATCGTGACGACGTACGGCTTCGCCATCAGCAGCGGCACGCGGTGGAAGGGAATATGCGTCAGATCGACATGTAGTTTGCGCAAAAGGCGCGGCAGGCTGTAGTGGTCGAGGCGCGAGGAATCGCGGCGGTTGTAGATTTCAACCTGAAAATTCGCAGGCAGCACGGGTAGCTGCTGCCTATCCTCGGCGGAGCAGATCAGGTGGAAGCGATGCGGCGCATTTTCGGCCGCCATTGCCTGCAGCAGATTGCGAATATAGGTGCCGACGCCAAAATCGCGAATTCGCCGGACGTCAAGCGCAATTTTCACCGGGTCGGCCTATGGGATCATGCCGGCACGCCGGTCCCGACGTCGCGGAGCCAGCCGTAGAGCGGGAAGCGGGCGGTCAGATTTTCCACGCGCGCGCGAACGTCGGCGATGGTTTCTTCCGAATTCACGTTGCGCAGCACGTCGGCAATGCAGCGGGCCACTTCCTGCATTTCCTTCTCGCGAAAGCCGCGCGTAGTGACGGCCGGGCTTCCGAGGCGGATGCCGCTCGGATTCATCGGCGGATTGGTATCGAACGGGATGGCGTTCTTGTTGACGGTGATGCGGGCGGCATCCAGCGCATTCTCCGCCTCGCGGCCCCGCACGCCTTTCGAAAATACGTCGAGCAGCAGCAGATGCGTATCCGTACCGCCGGAAACCACGCGGAAGCCTTCCGCCCGCATCCCCATGGCGAGCGCTTTCGCATTGGCGATCACCTGCGTCTGGTACTCCCTGAACGCCGGCTGCATGGCTTCGAGGAAACAGACGGCCTTGGCCGCGACCACGTGCATCAGCGGACCGCCCTGCACGCCAGGGAACACGTTCCTGTCAATGGCCGCGCCGAACTTTTCGCGCGCCAGAATCAGGCCGGCGCGGGGTCCGCGCAGAGTCTTGTGCGTGGTGGAGGTGACGATATCGGCATACTCGCACGGGTTGGGATGCAGGCCCGCAGCCACCAGTCCGGAGAAGTGCGCCATATCGACCACCAGATACGCGCCCACCGAATCGGCAATCTGGCGGAACTTCGCGAAATCCCACTGGCGCGGGTACGCGCTGCCTCCCGCGATGATCATTTTCGGTTTGTGCTCAGCGGCCAGTTGCGCGACGTGTTCGAAATCCACGCGCTCATCTTCCTTGCTGACCTGATAGCCGACCACGTGATAGGTCTTGCCGGAAAAATTGAGCTTATGGCCGTGCGTGAGGTGCCCGCCATGCGCCAGATCGAGGCCCATGATGGTATCGCCCGGCTGCAGAATGGCCGCGAACGCCGCCTGATTCGCCTGGGAGCCGGAATGCGGCTGCACGTTGACGTATTCCGCGCCGAACAGCTTTTTGGCGCGGTCGCGGGCGATTTCTTCGATCTGATCGACGTACTCGCAACCGCCGTAGTAGCGCTTGCCGGGATAGCCCTCCGCGTACTTGTTGGTGAGCACGCTGCCGGTGGCTTCGAGGATGGCCTCCGAGGTGAAGTTCTCGCTCGCAATCAGCTCAAGCTGGCCGTGCTGGCGATCGGTTTCTTTGCGGATCAGCCGGTAAATATCGGGATCGACTTCGGCCAGGGGACGGGCCATCGGGGTGCTCATAGGGGGAATCCGAATTCTATCATTCGCGGAAGACGGAAAAATCAGGCGATGATTCTTTCGACCAGCGCCGCATCCGCGCCACGGATCGTGCGCCACTGGATACCGCGATCCAGAGTTGCCAGCCGCCCACCCTTGCGGAACGCAAGCCCCGCGAGATAAGCGTCTGTGGTCTGGCCGGATGTAGTCAGCCTGTGGAGATCGAAGAGCGTGGAATCGGCGAGGCTGACGTCGTCAGGCCAGAAGCGAAAACTACCTCGAAAGGCGGCCTGAAAAGTATTCAGCGATTGTGCTGCCAGTCCCGGCGTCATGCGCATGTTGGGATAGCTCATGTGGGAAACAATGCGAATGAAACCGTTTTCCGTAATCGGGCACGTAGACCAGCCCTGCTGGGCGGCCGTCCGATCAAACCACTCTACGGCGAGGCCGTGGTGAACGTGAGCTGAATCAAGAAGGCTGATGATCACGTTCACGTCGAGCAGACGGACACTCATTCGTCTTCCGCAAGGCTGCGTACAAGTTCGTTTGTTACAGGTACCGCGCCAGGGCCGTGCATCCATACTGGAATCCCGCGCTCCAGTTGTACGGACGGCAGATTCTGAGGAACCAGGCCGCGCCTGGTGAGATCGGAAATTACTCTTCCAACCGGCTGGTTCTTAAGCCGCGCAAGTTCTCGCGCGGCCTGCATCACGTCATCATCGATTTCGAGTGTCGTACGCATGTAGTCATCATAGCATCGCGAAGAACTCAATCGCCCGAAGCTTCGCTGGGTTCGGAGTCCGCGGCCCAACCGGGCGTTGCCGAAGGCCGTACGCGTTCGGCAATCCACACGCGCACCGTGCTCCAGTTCGTACGCAAGAGCGAAAGGCCCAGCATCACAAACGTCACCGCAATCGCGGCCGAAACCGTCTGCGGAATCGTCAGATTCTCTTTGAAGAACCAGAGCCATCTGCCATAAACCAGTTCCACGTGGACCCAGTAAATCAGCAGACTGGTGACGCCGAACTGGCTCACCACGCTCCACTGTCCGTCGCGCAGCCCCAGATTCCACGCATAGGCGAATGCAAGCAGCATCAGCAGTACGCCCAGCTTAATAAAAATCAGACCCGGGCTGTCGCGCCAGAAATCCACATGCGGATAAACCGAAAACGGCAGGTTGGAGAAGAACCAGGCGCCGAAGGCAATCGCCACGCCCGCGCCGCCCAGCCATTGCATCGCGGCGCCCACCTTTTCGCGGTCGAGATGACGCAGCAGGCTTCCCGCGCTCATGCCGAAGGCGACAAACGCAGCCCAGGGGAAAAATCCGAAATAAAACGTATCCGGCGCCAGGTAGTGCTTCACCAGCGGCGGCACGTTATTCCAGTCGAGCCCGGAAACCAGCGGCCCGGCGGCGGCGATCAGAGCGCCCAGCACGGCGCAGAGGCGGATCCGCTCCGCCGTGCGGAACAGCGCCATCGCCGCGAGGCAGAGCAGCGCGAAGCCCATCGTATTCAGCACGTCGACGCGCAGCAGATCGGTCCACGGGCTCTTGTCGATCGAGACAATCCACATCTGAAGGCGAAACGCGAATGCCAGCGCTAATATCTGGCCGGCGCGTTTCAATGCGACCAGGAACCGGCCGGAAGCGGATGCGCCCCTGCGCTCCTGGCTATCCATGCCGAAAGCGAACGTGACGCCCAGCAGGAAAAGAAAAACGGCGGGAGGCATGCCGCCCACGAATTGCGATGCCATGTACGCGCCGCTGCCGCGCAGATCGTCGCGCAGAAACGAATGGAAGACATGGCCCTGCAACATGGTGATGGCCGCGAGACCGCGCATCCAGTCCAGATATGCCAGCCGTTGGGAGGGTGCTTTCATTGCAGCTAGTGCTTTTGAATTTTGGCGTTGGGACGCAGCTTGAGCTCCAGATCTTTTTCGGGGATCGCGCCCAGAGCCGTGTGGGAATACGTCATCAGCTCATAATCGCCATCCGGCCGCACAATTTTTTGCTGCACGGCCAGGCCGTTCTCGCCTATCCACAAATCGGCCTGTTTCATATCCCGCCGCGTCTCCGGCGATTTCGGGACCAGCGTGATGTGTGAGGTCCGCTGGCTGCCGATCTGCTCCGTTCCCTCATAGGTCACGTCGTAGTTCGCTCTGAGCTGTGCGCTGGTTGCTCCGAAGCCAAGTTGCAGATATTGGTCGACCACATTGGGGGCGATATCCTTCTCATCCACCACGTTGGTTGTCGGGTTGTAGACACGGCCTCTGTGCGCGGCGAACGAAACAATCTGACCGCCCTTAAAACTCAGCAAGACGCGCGTTCCGTCTTTCGCCGGCAAGAGTTTGATGGTCCCGGTCTGAACATTTTTGTCATCCACAAGCGCCGTGTATGCGGTATTCGTGATATCCGCCGACAGGCCCTTGAAGGTTTTCGCGGCCTGATCGATGCGTGCGCAGACGGCATCAAGGGAATCCGCCGCGTGGGCCGGTGGCATCGCCACACACAGGCAAAAAATAAAAAATCCGCTCAGGCCCCGAACCATATCTCTCGTTGATCTATCTCTCGCTGATCTGACGCCGTTGGGAGTGCGGATGGGTACCTGGCGAATTCCCATAACGTATCGCGACTCACTTCGCATACGCCGTGTAGGCGACTACGTCCTGCTCGGAATTGTAAATAGGGTCAATTCGGGTCATGGTGAGCTTTCTACGCGCCCGCGCCGACAGGATCCTGCTTATTTCCACGCCGCGTTTGTCGTCCGGTATGTTATCCACCACCGCGGGTTCCATATAGAAGGTCGATTCCCCCGGATGCGCAGTGGGTGACGTGATCTCGACTACAGTCGGGACAAGCGGCTGATCGCGGAACCAGCGCGGCGGCGACAGGAAAATAAACGCCACAATCACGGCGCAAATCACGTCGTATTGCCAGACTCCTCGCTGATAGTCCCATAGAATGAGACGCCTGACACCGGTGGGCACAGTTCTCAGTGTATCAATCGGGGAAAGTGCGCTTAGCGTCCGATGGTTGCACGCTGGATGGTTGCGAGGGCTTTACTGAAATTCGCGGGCGAGGAGATGAAGAAAGTCTTCCCGTTCAGGCGTCGGACGCTCTGCTCGACGAGATCGGGCTGATCTGCCGCGCCGGGCAGCGTCAGCGGCGATGTTCCTTCGCGATCCGGACCCATGGCTCGGCCGCCTCCTCGCCCCCCATTCACGACTATGTTTCGCGGAAACACCGCCGGAGCTGGATATTTCAGATAAAAGAAGCGGGGAGTGGCTTGCGGCCCCGGCATTCCCGGCGGCATTTTGTCGAAACGCGCCTGTTGAACACCCAGGAAAATCACAGTGTCGGAGGGTACCGTGGCGTTGATCTCTTTGTTCTCCAGGTCGCGGAGCAGATCCCATCCGCCGGAAGGGTTCTGCAGCACCTGGTAATCCACAGCCCAACGTTCTTTTGCGTTTGCCAGGTGCGCCACATCGTTGATGTCTGCTGCGGTGAAGTCGTCTTTTCGAAAAAGCTCCCGCTGCTGTGTGGTGTCGAACGCTACCACGCGCACGTTCGCATCCGGCATTTGCTCTACGAGCGACGCAAGCATGCTAAGCACCATTTCCCATCGGTCGGTGGGCGGACCGACCTGGCGGACAACGGGCATCGCAGCGTTCAACATTACGGTCACGCGGCGCGATTTTGTCAGGGCGTTCGCAGTCGCCGCGGGCCGCCACGAGAAATCGCCCGACGTGCCCGGGGGCATCGCGACTTTTTCGGATCGCTCACTGGCGCTCAGATGAGCATCCACGGTCCACTCCTGGCGGCAAACGCGGCCCAGGTCGTCGAGCAGGCTCCATTTGACGTCGTAACGTCCTTCGCCTGTCTGGAATGCCCCGGTGTTCTCCGCGATAAAACCGGTCTGGCGCGGAGCCGGCACATCGATCGAATCGAGAAAATAAACCGGCGGGCTGGCGGCTTGTCCCGGGCTGCTATCGGGCGTCACGCTAAACACGATATACCAGTGGTGCCGGCCGCCGAGATAGGGATCGAACGACGTTTCGAGCACGTACCCCGTCTGAAACCGGAAGCCGAAGTTCAGCGCGGGTTTGACCGGCTGAACGGTGCAGGGCAGGGGATTATGAGCCTGGCTGTCGTCGAATGCGCGCACTGCCGCGGGGAGTTTGTCGGGAGTTGTGACTTGTTGCGCGAAGGCCGTGCTCGCGCAGAACAACACCGCCGCAGCATACCGCATGAAGTCCATTATCACGCTCGTGGCACAATAATTCTATGAGTGAAATTCTGGCCAGCGGTCCGGCAGATCTGTTTTCGCGAATCGATAACGAGAGCATGGATCAGGCGCTGCTGCAATCCGGCGTCTTTACCACCACGCTCGACAGCGTGATCAACTGGGGCCGCAAGAATTCCATCTGGCCTATGGCGTTCGGACTGGCCTGCTGCGCCATCGAAATGATGTCGATGAGCGCCTCGCGCTTCGATATTTCGCGCTTCGGCGCCGAGGTATTTCGCGGTTCGCCGCGCCAGAGCGATCTCATGATCATCGCCGGGCGCGTGTCGAACAAGATGGCGCCCGTGATCCGGCATCTCTATCAGCAAATGCCCGAACCGAAGTGGGTCATCTCGATGGGGGCCTGCGCGACATCGACCGGCGTGTTTAATAACTATGCGCTGGTACCGGTGAATCAGGTGATTCCGGTGGATGTGTTCGTGCCCGGCTGCCCGCCGCGTCCGGAGCAGTTGATTCAGGCGATCATGATGCTTCAGGATAAGATCGGCAACTCGTCCGGCGCGCTGAAGCAGGCTCTCAACATCGCGTAGGCTGCACAGTCCCCGATTCCGGAGACGGGAAGGAACGAGTCCATAGCGGCGATCCGCGGCGGGGCCGATCGGACTCAGCCCCGGTAATCTCGCATCCTGCCCTTTTTCCACTCCCTCAGCGTCGTTTTCGCGGTGAACGAACCGGCCGCATTTCGGTTCACAATCTCCTGGAGTAGCCCAGTCGCGAACGGCTCGTCAATGGCCAGTAGGGCGGTGGCCGCAATGCTTCGGACTTTCGTATCGTCACTCGCCGCGATTCGCTTGAGCGAGGCCTCTCCTCTGTCAGGCAGAAGTCTCAGTCCCTCCTTGAACAACTGGTAGAGCCTGTCATACTCCCAGTTCGCGCGCTCAGACGACTTACCGCGCCGAAGGAACTCCGACCACCTTAGCGCGGTCGCGAGGAAGTCGCGCTCGATAGAATCTTCGTCAACCATTGGTTCCGAACTGGCAGTTCAGCGCTTCGATCAGTGTATCGAGCCCGAACCGAAATTGTTCTCGTCTTCGAAGACGATAGCCGATTTCACATCCGCCTTCTGAAAGCCGGAATTGACCATCCCCGGCGAAACAGTCCGTGCATAGACGAACAGCAGCCGGAACTTGAACTCTCCGCTGTAATTCACGGGAAACCACAGGTTATCGTCGAATTTCGCGTAGGTTAACTTAAAACCGATCCGCTGCAGATTAGTTCCGAGCACCGTCTTCACCACCAGTGGCACACCGTGAGCCAGATGCGTCGTGATCAGCACGGGCGCCAGATCGGTCTTGTCGATCAGCGCTTCGCCCGCCCACGGCGTGCCATCGTCGTCTTCAGATCTCGGGCGCGGCTCAAAGGTAATCCGGTATACGTCGTGGCCGTGATAGTTTTCCTGCCCCGCCAGTTTGAACGTGTAGTGCTTCTGTTTTTTTGAACTGAGCGGGAACAGATCCAGGTTGATACCATCGCGCGATTGCTCATCGCCGCCGAAATCGTCCGCCAGGCTCTTCGCCAGGTCGGCATCCACGTCGTTGTCCTTGTATTTCGCGCCGGGCTCGGCAAAAGCGATTTCTCTGCCGTTCACTCCGTACTTTCCCGTAAAGTGAACCATTTCGCGCTGCACCCCGTCGGGCTCCGGTGTCACTGTGTACTCGCGATCTTCTTCACGCGCCAGTTTGCCATCGCTGCGCAGCAACCGCACCAGCACGTCCTGGCGGTATACAAAGCCAGCGCGGGCAACCTCGGCACGAGTCTGGTTTTCCGCCACGCGCGACATGATTGCGTCGGCGGTTTGTGCGCGCAGCAGCGCGGGCAAGAGAGCGACCAGCAGCAATACGGGTTTCATACTCCCGATTACGCGCCAGCGCGGCCGGAGTTGGCAGAATTATTCTGAACGGATAATACCCGGGGCAGAGGCCGTCAGTGGCAGCTTCGCCGGCAACTCTTTGCGCACGGCATCGAGCACACCATTCACGAACTGCACCGATTCCTCGCCGGCAAAACGTCGCGCCAGTTCCAGCGCTTCATCGATCACAATTGCCGCGGGCGTATCGGTCCGCAGCATTTCGTAAACCGCGAGCCGCAGGACATTGCGATCCACTGCAGGCATGCGCTCCATGCGCCAGTGGGCGGCATGGCGCGTGATCAGGTCGTCGATGGCGGGCACTTCGCGCGTCACGCCTTCCAGTAGATTCTGTGCGAAGCCATCCGGCCGCGGCCTGGCCGCGGAATCCTCAGTGACCAGCAGCGACCCGTAGTAGTTACGCGCAATCTCCTCGATCGGAATGCGGCGCAGATCCCACTCGAACAACATCTGCAGCGTTTGTTCCCGTGCCTTGTGTCTGGCCACTACGTTCTCGCCCGCCGTCTTCGCGGCTTGAATCTCTGCGGTTTGATGGCGCGCAACAGGAGCGCCATTTCGATCGCCGTCATGGCTGCGTCGTAGCCCTTATTGCCATGTTTGCCGCCTGCGCGATCCGTCGCCTGCTCCACGGTATTGGTGGTCAGGATACCGAAAGCCATGGGCACACCGCTTGCCGCCGAGGCGTCCGCGATACCGCGCGCCGCTTCCCCCGCAACATAATCGAAGTGCGGCGTATCGCCGCGAATTACCGCGCCCAGGCAGATGATGGCGTCGTAGCCGCGATGGGCCAGCGCCCGCACTGTCACGGGGAACTCCCACGCGCCGGGAATCTGGATGACATCACCCTCGGCAAGGGTGCCCCCGGTCTTCGCAATAGCATCGAGCGCGCCTTCGCGCAGCCGATCGGTCACAAAACCGTTGAAGCGGCTCACGACAACGGCGAGGCGCAATCCGGCCGCGCTGAGCGGTACAGGCGGGCTATAAGTGTCAGTGCTCATTCAGGCAATATTCGCAGGGGTTCCGCGACTATGGGATAATCGGGGTTCAGCCCTTATCTTACCGCATGGTCCCCGAATTCATACGCAATTTCTCTATCATCGCTCACATCGACCATGGTAAAAGTACCCTCGCCGACCGACTGCTCGAAACCACCGGCGCTCTCAGCAAGCGCGAAATGATGGAGCAGGTGCTCGATTCCATGGATCTGGAACGCGAGCGCGGCATCACCATCAAAGCTCACGCCGTGCGCCTGGATTACAAGGCCGACGATGGCAACATGTACCAGCTCAATTTAATCGATACGCCGGGCCACGTCGATTTTTCCTATGAAGTTTCCCGCAGCCTGCAGGCCTGCGAGGGCGCGCTGCTGATTGTTGACGCGTCGCAGGGCGTAGAGGCGCAGACGCTGGCCAATACGTACCTGGCGCTGAAGCATAATCTCGAAATCATCCCGGTGATTAACAAGATCGATCTGCCGGCCGCCGAGCCCGAACGCGTGCGCGAGCAAATCGAAGAAGTTATTGGCATCGATGCCAGCGATGCGATTCTGTGCAGCGCGAAGCAGGGCGTCGGAATCCACGAAATTCTGGAAGCGATCGTGAAGCGCGTGCCGCCGCCGACGGGCGATGCGGATAAGCCTCTGCGTGCGCTCATTTTCGATTCCTGGTTCGATCCGTATCGTGGCGTCATCGTGCTGGTGCGCGTGATCGATGGCAAACTGCGCCTGAATCAGCGTATTCGTCTTTGGGCAAATGGTCAGCAGTTCGATGTGGAAGGGCTGGGCTATCAGTCGCCAAAGTCGATACCTTCGCAGGAGCTTGTGGCCGGTGAAGTCGGCTACATTTACGCCAACGTCAAGAACGTGGCCGATGCGAAGATTGGCGATACGATTACCGACGCGGAAAATCCGGCGGCGGAACCGTTGCCGGGTTTCGAAGAGATCAAGCCGATGGTTTTTGCCGGTCTCTATCCGGTCGAATCGCACGAACACGGTCTGTTGCGGGATGCGCTGGAAAAGCTGCAACTGAACGATAGTGCGATGAGTTTCGAGCCGGAAAACTCTGTCGCATTAGGCTTCGGCTTTCGCTGCGGCTTCCTCGGCTTGCTGCATCTGGAGATTGTGCAGGAGCGCCTGGAGCGCGAATTCAATATCGATCTCATCACCACCGCGCCCGGCGTGCGCTATCGCATTACGACGACTAAAGGCGTCGTAATCGAGGTGGATAATCCCACCAGGTTTCCCACGCCGACGGAGATCGAGAAGATCGAAGAGCCGATCATCGATGCCAGCGTCATCACGCGCGAGGAATATCTGGGCGGCATTCTCGCGCTGCTGGAAGACAAGCGCGGCGTACAGAAGAAGTTCGAATATATCGGCTCCGGACGCGTGATGCTGACGTATGAGATGCCGCTCAACGAAGTGGTGATGGATTTTTACGACAAGCTGAAGAGCGTATCGCGTGGCTATGCATCGCTCGATTACCATCTGGCAGGCTTTCGGGTTTCGCCGATGGTGCGCCTGGATGTGCTGATTGCCGGCGAACCCGTGGATGCGCTGTCGCTCATCGTGCACCGCGATTACGCTTATGATCGCGGCAAGATGCTGATTGAACGCATGCGCAAGCTGATACCGCGCCAGATGTTCGAAATTGCCCTGCAGGCCGCGATCGGCGCGAAGGTCATCGCGCGTGAAACGATTTCGGCAATTCGCAAGAATGTGATTGCGAAGTGTTATGGTGGCGATATCTCACGCAAGCGCAAATTGCTGGAGAAGCAGAAGGAAGGCAAGAAGCGGATGAAGCGCGTAGGCCGTGTGGATATCCCGCAGGAAGCCTTCCTGGCGGTGCTGAAGGTCGGCGATTCCGGTTCGGACGATTAACAGTGCTTCGAATCGCCGCATGCGCACTCAGGCGGTCACTACACCGCCCGCAGGCGGCGTAGTCCAAGTCGGTACAGCCGCCCGCAGGCGGCGTAGTCCAAGTCGGTACAGCCGCCCGCAGGCGGCGTAGTCCAAGTCGGTACAGCCGCCCGCAGGCGGC
>Ga0302140_10001325_pt1 | contig 32341 bp, 28 predicted proteins | sample I_Bog_E1_1_FD_202095 | JGI IMG/M metagenome (GOLD analysis project Ga0302140, IMG submission 202095) | Peat permafrost microbial communities from Stordalen Mire near Abisko, Sweden - I_Bog_E1_1 | ecosystem: Environmental > Terrestrial > Soil > Wetlands > Peat | place: Sweden: Abisko, Stordalen... | reverse complement strand
GCCTGCTGTCTGTGCTCCCCAAGACCAACATCTTCGTCTCTACGTCCCTGACGCCGCTCCATCTTCTCCAGGCCGTGGCAATTTCTGTTCTCTCCGGCATCATCGCGGGAGCCTACCCGGCCTGGCGTGGCGCGCACCTGTCTCCGGTGGAGGCCCTCCGCCATGACTGACGCTCAAACGCATCCCCAGTTGGAAGTCCGCAGCCTGCGCAAAAGCTACGACGATGGCCGCATCGAGGCCCTGCGCGGTGTCGATCTCTCGATTGGAGCCGGAGACTACGTCGCCATCAGCGGCGCCAGCGGCAGCGGCAAATCGACTTTGCTCCACCTGCTTGGAGGCCTGGACGTACCCACCAGCGGCCAGGTGTTCTTTAAAGGGCAGACACTCGCCGCAAGCGATCTCGACGATTACCGTGCGCGCCAGATCGGCTTTATCTTCCAGGCCTTTTACCTGCTGCCAACCCTGAGCGCCATCGAAAACGTCCAGGTTCCCATGCTCGCCTTGGGACTGCACGCGCAGAACCGTGCGCAGCGTGCGGGGGCCTTGCTGGTCGAATTGGGGCTCGCGCACCGGCTGAACCAGTATCCCAACGAATTGTCTGCCGGAGAACGTCAGCGCGTGGCCATCGCCCGCTCCCTGGCCAACGATCCATCGATCCTGATGGCGGACGAGCCCACGGGAAATCTCGATAGCGTGAACTCAGCGCGTATTATTGAGATACTCACCGGCATTCAGAAGAAGCGCGGAATGACGCTCATCATCGTGACCCACGAGAACGATATCGCCAACGCCGCTCCCCGTCACATTCGCATCCGCGACGGGAGAATTGAGCCTTGAGACTCTCCCTCGCAACTCTGGGTTTTGCGCTTTTGACGTCTATCCCCGCCGCCCTTGCCGCCGGCCCTCAGGCCCGTGACGCGGAGCCGCTTCTCGCCGGTCCGCGGCAAGCTGTGCAGCAGGCGGATTATCGTTTATCCGGGCACCTGGCCCGCGTGGATGCAAGCGGAACACGCACCAGTTACGACGTTTCCATCAAGGCTCATTGGTTTTCCGGCGGGTTGAAGATTCTGCTGGAAGTGACTGCCCCGGCCGATGCCCGCGCCCACATTCTCCTGGAGATGCGCCCCAATGGCCAGAACTCCATCCGTATTGCTCATCCGGGAGACCAGGCTGGGGCGATAATCCCATTCGACAAATGGACGGATGGTCCGCTTGGCGCCGGTTTCAGCTACGAGGACTTGCTGGAGCAGCATTACTTCTGGCCCGGCCAGGTGGCGCTGGAACCGGAGAAGCGCGGGGCCCGCAACTGCGATGTCTTGAAGAGCACCCCGGGGCCGGCCGACAAGACCCACTACACTGAGGTTCGCACCTGGCTTGACCACACCATCGCCTTCCCCGTATATGTTGAAAAAACCACCAAGGGAAGCGGAATCGTGAAAGAATTTACCTACTACGACCTGCGCCACGATGGGGGAATCTGGTCAGCAACCCAGATTGAGGAAAAAACACGTGGCCAGGCAGGCTCCACGTTCCTTATCATCAATCGTGGCAGCCCAAAAGCAAATTTGACCCTCGGGGATTTTAGCCCGGAACGCATCACTCATTTTTGAACGCTTTACCCATTTCTTACCAGATCACCGGTTTCCAGGATTGCCTCTATGTATATTGTTCTCTCGATCGTGGCGCTGGCTGCAATCGTCGTCGGCGCTGGATTTCTTTATCAAGTGGTCGGCTCCCATCGTGACCGCCTACGTTTTGCCTCCCCAGGACGCTGGGTTGAGATCGGCCGCGGACATAAACTCTATATGCTCGAGAAGGGCGCCGGTGGTCCTACCGTGCTGTTTGAAGCCGGCATCGCCGCTACTAACCTCAACTGGTGCCACATCCAGGAAACAGTTGCCCGCTTTACCCACACCATGTCTTACGACCGTGGCGGACTTGGCTGGAGCGGCCCAAGCCTCACCGCGCGCACCCCCGCCAACTGCGCTTCAGAATTGCACGACCTGCTGGAGCGGGCCGGCATCAAGCCGCCTTACATCCTGGTGGGCCACTCCTTCGGCGGACTCGTTATGCGGCGTTACGCGCTCAGCTATCCGGAAGATGTATCCGGGGTGGTTTTGGTTGACCCCATGCGCTGCGAAGAGTGGCCGCCCATGAACCCCGGCAGGCAGCCCGAAATCGATCGCATCAAAAGGCTTTCCGGCTACGCGGTTCCCATTGCGCGCTTCGGACTCGCACGCCTGGCTGTCACTTCGCTGCTGTGCCGTTCTGGCCGCATCTCCGGGCATCTGGCCGGAGCGGGCGGAGTCTCAGGTCGCCACGTATTGCGGCGCATCACCGAAGAGGTGGGAAAAATGCCCAAAGAGGTGTGGCCCATTGTGGCGGCGCACTGGTCGCGTCCCAACTACTATGCAGGCATGATGGACCATGTCGAGGCCGTGCCCGACACCGTCCGCGAAATGCGCGACGCGGACCCCATCCGCGACATCCCGGTCCTGCTGCTGACGCCCGGGAAGTCGACGCCGCTCTCCGACGCTGCCGTACTCCGCATTGGCGATAATGTGCAACAGGTGATCGCCCCCACAAGCGCCCACTGGATTCATCTCGACCAGCCCGAGCTGGTGATCGAGTCCATCCGCGAGATGGTGGCCGCAGCAGTCGCCGCCGAGCCAGTTGCGGCTTCCGTTTAACGCTGGGAATCGATCGACTCTGCTGGAGAGTTTGGCCTACGATGCTCGGTTTGAGATCACAGCTTGTGATCTCAAATCAGGAGGCGAAATGACGGGCGCAAGCGCTCTTGCGACGAAACAGATTGAGAGTCAGATTTTTCTGATTCGTGGACAGAAGGTCATCCTCGATTCCGACCTGGCGGCGCTGTACGGTGTCGAAGTCCGGGCGCTCAATCAGTCGGTCAAGCGGAACGAAAGACGTTTCCCTTCAGATTTCGTCCTCAGGCTCACAGCGAAAGAGAACGAGGAATTGAAATCACAAACTGTGACCTCAAAGAGTAGCCGCGGCGGTCGCCGCTACGCGCCTTATGCCTTCACCGAGCACGGAGCCATCATGGCTGCCACCGTACTTAACTCCCCGCGTGCGGTGGAGATGAGCATCTTTGTGGTTCGCGCCTTCTTGCGTCTGCGCGAGACGCTCGCCCACCACAAGGAGCTCGCCACCAAACTTGCCGAGTTGGAGCAACGGCTAGAAGCACACGACAACAAAATCGTCGATATCATCAAGGCGATCCATGTGCTCGCGATGCCGCCGGAGAAACCCGTCCGGCAGATAGGCTTCCGCGCCGATCCGGTCTCCAAGCCGAAGGGTAGTAGGGCAACATGGGGGTAGTAGGGCAGTAGGGTTTTGGTTGGCGGCGGTGCTATGTTCTCCGTATGCCTTGCGATTTGAAACAACCCTTCAATTTTGGCCCTGGCAGTGTTCTGAAGCGCTCACTCACGAGATTAACCGCCTTGTGCATGGTGGCGTTTGCTCTTCAGTATTCATTCTGCAACACCCAAGCGAACGCCAAGCCTTCCCGAACTACAGCCCGACCTGTGAAGCCGGAAACACCTCATCTTGAATTTGTGACTGAATATATCCGTGAGTTGGCAGCAGTTGAGCGAATTCGTGCGGCCGGCGAAGACGAGAATAATCGAGATAGAAAAGATGACAAGCTTCCTTTCGCCAGCGCCGTACACACCAGCACGTTGTTCGAGCTCGAATTAGATTCGCAGGTCAAAATGCTCAAGGGTATGCGCCTCAATGCGCCGTCTGATTCCCTCATACCGAACATTACAGCGTTCTATGAACGAAAAATCGCATTGTGGCGAAGGATGCGAGAAATTAGCAGCGCCTTTATCGGCGGCCCGAAGGAAGGCGTGGACTATAGCAAACTGGCAGCCGAGATGCCCAAGTTAAGGGGCGAATTGGATTTCATTGACCAATCTTTGTTTGAGGCTACGCCGCTCGTCTTCGCAACACTGATAGACATGAAGGCCGACTCCGAAGGGCACGCGAGCCACCTGATTATCACGAAGGAGGATAAGGCTAGATTGATTTCTAAGCTCGATGACTCCTTCGGAGCTAAGCTGGACCAGAAGGACCAAAACTACACGGTAAGCGCGGCCACAGTTTTGAAGGGCTATCTGAACAAAGATTTCAAATGCTCAGACGAGACTTGGGAGTGACTCGGCCTTCGCTCCTACTGGATGATTTCCGGCGGGGGACGGGAGGAAAGGGCGACATGAAACCTCTTCCCCTCATAGTGCTATCGCCCGTTCATGGCTCGACCCGCTAGGATCGTGATTCCTGGGATTGGGGGCCTCCGTGCAAGACGAATCCCAGTCTCAATGACTCCGCGTCCCTTCCTATTTCCTCTCACCCGCCACAAACGTAGTCCACGGGCCCGCTTTCATGTCGTGCAGGATCGGCTGCTGCCACGCGAATTCCGGATGCGCAGCCAGAAACGGGGCCGCAATGAAGTCCTCGCCGCATGGATGCCCCGCTCTGCCAATGAAGCTCAGTTTCGCCGCCAGATCCGAGTCCATCACCTTACCGGTTACCGCGCCGCTCGGGCTGTAAGGCGGGTTATCCCAGACTTTCTCTCCCACAGGCGAAGTCTCCTCATGGCCGCATAGGCTGCGCTTCCCGATATCGATCTTGTGCTCGTAGCTGTCTTCGTGGTCTGACAAATAAGCCTCCGCCAGCGCGGTATCCAGCTTGCCGTAGTGCTCCTTCATGAACTCCTCTGCCCGAATGTGCCTTGCATTCATCGAGCTCTCCGGATCGTTCGGATTGAACCCCGGCGTATCGTCGCGGATCAAATTCGGGTCCGCGGAGAAATTCGAGGACACGAAATAGCCGTCCTTCTTCTTCGTCAGCGGCGTATTGTGCAGGCCCAGCTCCAGGTACGCGATCTCGCCCGTCTTGCGGTCGCCCACCAGCCACGAGTTGGCATAGCCGCCGTTGTTGCCCTTGCGCATGATGGCCGCATATTCGTCGATCGACGTCGCATACTGCATCGCCTTGCGCGACCGCTCGAACTCCGGAATCCCGTTCACATCGAAGCCCTTGGCCATCGGCAGCGTAGTCTCGGTAATCATCAGGCCGGTCGAATTCACGCCAAAATCGTCCGCGCTGGTAATCACGCCGGGCAATCCATCCATAAGCAGGTGCTGCCCGCTTGCCGGCGCAATATCGAACACCACGGTCCAGCGCTCGCCTTCCGCATAGGACGACCAGTTGCTGTGGGCGATGACGATCTTTCCATCTTTGGTCGCCGACCCGGTGGCGATAAAGGCGCTGCATTTGCCCGGCGCAACCGCTCCCGCCGGATTCGCTTTGTGTTCCTTCGCATTCAGCCACGGCAGGTAGTAGTCGCTCAATTCAAGATCGCCGTTCAACGCCACAATATCCCACAGATCCAGCGTCGATCCCTGCGCATGAAGCCCTTCCACGATTCCCTTCAGCTCTTCCTGGTATTCGGGATCGAGATGCGGCCATAACACGCTCTTTGCCGCTTCGCGAAAGAAACTCCAGGGGCGCTTGTCCACGTTAGGCGCCGTGACCGTGTAGACGTGAAGGTTGTCCTCGATCTCACGCGCCAGCAAATAGCCATGCTGGAATCCAACCTGCTCCGGGGTGCCTTCCAGGTGAACATACGTCCACCCGCCCTCGTTGAACTTGTAGCCGCCTTGCAGGCGAGGGTCGGACGCCTGTGCCGCTGTGGCGCCAGACTCGATTGTGTGAGGGAGCATTAAGGCTGGCTTTGGAGCCGGGGCGGCCGAAGAGGACGCAGCGATCGCAACAAGGGCGACAAGGCAGGAAGAAATCGTACGAGCAAGACGGAAATCCATCGAGGTATCCTCCGGGAAAGCGGGAGTTGGAATTCCCTGAAGATACCACGATGGATTGGGTTTAGATAAGGACCTAGCGCTTCTTTGCCTTCTTGGCTGCCGGTTTGGCGCTCTTGGCCGGTGCGGCGGTTTTTTTCACAGGCTTGGCAGCGGGTTTTGCTTTTGCGGGTGCGGCCTTGGGCAGCACTTTACCTTTTGCAGGCTTGGCTGCGGGAGCCTTTGTCTTGGCTTGCGGAGGTTTAGCCGCGGCGGCTTTTGCGACTGCCGACTTTGCTGGAACGGCCTGCGTCTTGGCGGTTTGCGGGGGCTTGACCCCGTGAGTTGAGGGAGCTGCCGGCTTCGCAGCCAGAGCGTTCGCCGCCGAGGCTTGGAGTGGCTTCACGCCGGGTGTCGGCGCTTGTGCCTGAATTTGAGGAGGTTTAACCCCAGGGATGCTCGATGCGGTCTTGCTCACCTTGCTGCCCTTTCCGATTTCTGAAGCTTCTGCATCTTTCTCTACTGGGGAAGTAACCGTCTTGGTCTGAACCGCTGGTGTGTGCTTTTCTGCCGGTTGGGGCTTCGCCGCGCCGCCGGAGCCTGAAGGACCCCTTCCCGGCTTCGACGGTGCGGGGATCTTGGCGCCCATCCTGGGCGGGGCCGGCTCCGAGTCCGATTCCGATTCAAGGTCATCGTCGTCAAGATCGTCCTCAACGGATTCCGGTTCAGCAAACTCGCCGATCTCCGGCTCCAGATCCACCTTGGGAAGATTCAGGCCCAAATCAGTGTCGTCATCGTCGCCGCCAAGGTCGTCCAGATCCTCGTCGTCGTCCACGCCGTCTTCAGACTCCTCGTCGTCATCGTAGGTCCGCTCCTTCAGCTTCGCCTCGCCGCGCTTGGCTCGCGGCCTCTTCACAGTGACCTGGGGTGGTGGAGCTGGAGGGGAATGCGGCTCCAGGAAGGCGCGAAGCTCCTCCGTCGTCGTCAGCCGCCCGTCAATCAGCTCGAGGAAGATGGACTGCACGATCTCCTTGTACGCGTGAAGCTCCGGCGTAATGCGCATCTCCTGCATAAGGGCATGAGGAATGCGCTGACGGGCTTCCGGCCATACCTTCAAGAACAGGTTGTAACGCTCCAGAACAGCCTTATCCTTGCTTGTAAATGCAAGCCAGAGAACAGCTTCTGGATCATAGCTCGTGAAGAGCTTGAAACCCGCCGAGGCCGTTGCGTTCTCCTTGGAAAGCAGTACCTTGGCGAACTTTGCCGCCATCGAGTCCAAGCTGTCCCACTCCTCGACAAAGCCCGGCCGCAGCAGCAGCTTCTTGAGCGCAACCAGATCCTTCGCCGCCAGCTTGGCGGTCAGCAACTGCATCTGCGCCGCCGACATATCCGCGTGAACTCCCTGCGTGAGAAGCTCGACGGAAAGATCGTGCAGAGTCTTCAGCCGCTCCTCGTCCGCCTTGGCGGCAGTCCACGCCGGGAAGAGGAATTGCATCCAGCCCTCGGCCTCAAGTGCGCGCAGAATCTTCAGCCCAGCTTCCTCATGACCAATCTGCTCAAGTTCGCGGCTCCGCGCCTCGACGGAAAGCTGCTCGATCACTCCTTCGCCCTTGGCATTCTCGTAGCGGGTCTTCGTCTTCGGGTCCAGTTCCCAACCAAGCCGCGCAATGTAGCGGGTGGCGCGAATCAGAACCGATGGGTCCTCCAGAAATCCGTAGTTTGAGACCAGCCGAAGCGTCCGCGCCTCGATATCCGCTGCTCCGTTCAGCGGATCCATCAACAGGCCGAACGAACCCTCGTTCAGCGATATGGCCATGGCGTTGACGGTGAAGTCGCGGCGGCGCAGATCTTCCTGGATGGAGGCCGGATGGTAGACCGGCTTGCCCAATTTCGCATGATCCAGGCGGTGGGTGCTGACCACGTCGACGCGAACCGTGCCCGGAAAACACAGGTATAGGGTCCGCAGGGCCTCGCTTTCGCCCCAAATCGCTCCGCCAAGTTTCTCTATTGGTTTCTTTAGCTTAAGAGCATTTCCATGAACGGATACTTCAAGGCTGCGCACAGCGTGGCCACTGGTCAGGTCGCGCACGGCATCTCCGGTCAGGAACAGGATCATTCCTGCTTCAAGGGCAGCCTCGCGCAACTGCTTGAGGGCGTGCCGCTGGTCGGCCGAGAGCCGGTTTTCCAAAAGGTAAATGTAGTCGGGCATCGGTTTCCCTGCTTCCGCCGTCTCCAAATCAAGCTAAGTACCCGCGCGCCCAAGTGCCTCATGTTGTTACCCTTACAGCACAGACGGCGAAGGCGGCAAAGCAGTACATTAACACAAACGTGCCCGGTTGGCTAGGGAGTACTGCACCTGAATTGCAGCTTTTTTCCCTTGGCCGAGTCAGCCTCGTCCATGCGACAATCCAGAACAATGGCTTCTCAGCGTAAACCGGTGATTGTGCGCAAGTTCTCCAGGGACTGGTACGCCGGGTACGCGGGAGTGAATTTTGGCCAGGACGCGGCGGAACTGGAGATCCTGGATCTAAGCGGCAAGGTAATATGGTTTGCGTGGAAAACAGTCAAATGGGTCTGCTACGTGCGCGACTTCCCCGCGGCATCCTCCGCAACCGACAACGCCAACCCGGAGCGGCTTTTGCACAAACGCTTCACCATCCGCCCGCGCACCGCCGGCGTATGGCTGCGCATGACGCTCACCGATGGCGACGAGCTGGAAGGCCTGGCTCCCAATGACCGCTCCTTGCTGGAAGGCTCCGGCCTGCTGCTCACCCCGCCCGACACGCGCTCGAATACGCAGCGGATCTATGTTCCCCGCGCGGCCATCCAGTCACTGGAGGTGGTGGGGCTGATCGGCGCGGGCGCACGCAAGAATGCCGGCCCGCGCCGCACGCCAGGCGAGCAGCCCGACCTATTTCCCCCCGGTCCCGATCTCTCATAGAACCTGAACCTGCTCTCTGCGAGCCTGATTCCGCCGAACGTGAGGCATTCTTCCCTGATAACTCGCAGACTGAGTTGAAAGCGTTTGTCGTTGCAACCAACGACGCGAGGATGCCCATTGAACCGCATTCAGGCTGCAATTCCCTCAGTTCTCTGCTCCGTCTTCTTTGGCATGGCCGTGAGTCTGGCGGCTTGCCAGTCCTGGCAGCCTTCCCCGGCCGCTCAACCTTCCGATAGTACTTTGAAGATCGTCAACGGTCCCAGCGGCGGGCAGTTCGCTTATGGCTCGCTCACCGGGCAACGGACCAAGACCGACGCGATGGTTTACATGCTCCGCGACATTCACAGGTATTTTGGCGACAAGCCCCAGGTGGGCAAGTTTTTTCAGTCTCGCAACGGCGAGTCGCTGGCCACGTTCTTCACGTTAAATGCAAAGGGTGGCAAGCAGATGGCTGGCCTTGTCCTCATTACCGTGCACGAGAACTCCCCTGTGCAGGTTGCGGTGCTTTACGACTATGCCGACCATTTCGCATCCAGCGAACCCTCGTTGATGAATGCACTCTCCGTCGAGCAGAAAGGGCCTGGAGCGCCTTCCGGAGCCACGGAGGTAGCTTCAGCGCAAAGGCAGGCGACGGCCTCTCCAATCAGTCAAAAGAGCGGGCCAGAACATCTCAACATGGTTACCGGCGGAGACCGGAGCGCGGTCATCGGGATCCCCGCCGGATGGCGCCTTACGTCGGTTTACGGTGGCGGGCAACTCACCGCCGACGGGCCCCATGGCGAGATGGTTGAATTTGGCATCCTTTACCAGCAGATCGTCGATCCTACACGCAATAACCGGCTGACAAACGGGATACCCGGCTACAACAACACTCCCCATTTGACTTGCCCCTTGACCAGAGACCTCTATTCCGCGTGGGTTAGCGTTTCAAACCAGGCAAGACGCATCAAGGGGCTGCCCCCAGGAACGTACACCCTGATCGGCCAAAAGAACCTGCCTGGAGGCCCCGGCGCGCAACTTCTCCCCGTGCAGGCCATCTATACGGTGGACTTCCACGATGGTGTTGGCCCCCGCAAAGGAAGCGCAGGCATCTTTCCCTACTCTCCCTTGGGATCGCCGACCTGGGCTATGAATGTCAGTTCATCCAACGTTCCCATGCAGTATGCCGAGTCTGAGGAAGCGACGATCCTGGCTATGGTTCATTCTTACAGCCAGGACGCCAACGTGATTGCCCGCGAGGGTCGAGCCGACCTGGGACGCATTCAGGAAGAAGGCCGCAGAACGCAGATTCAGGTGGATGCCGCCAACGCGAGGCGCGAGGCCAGCAACCAGTCGTATGAGGCCCAGCGGCGGCAGTTCAACCAGAATGTCAGCGCAATCGATCAGCACAACGCCGACATCGACTGGCAGAGCAAGATCAACCAGAACTATATCCTGGACCGGTCTGTGATCCGGGATTCCGCCGACACGGTTCATGCCACAGGCGGCAATAATCTCGCCGACGCGCTGGTCCGATCCAATCCCACCAAGCTTGAGTACGTTCCCAACCAGCAGCTTATCCAAGGGGTGGATTATTAAGGAATGAGGCCTGCCATCATGCCGGGCGGCCCTTTCCGGTACAATCTCATCGATGAAGCTAGGCGAGTTGGCAAGCAGGCTGGGCGCGGAGCTGCGCGGAGACGCGGAGCTGGAAGTGACTGGCGTAAAAGGGATTGAGGAGGCTGGCCCTTCGGAGGTGACCTTTGTGGCCAACCCCCGCTATGCCGCGCTGGCACGCAAGACGCAGGCTGCCGCGGTGCTGGTCGAGCCCGGCTTTCATGAGATTTCCGCCGCAACTCTCCGCATCGAAAACCCCTATCTCGCCTTCTCGCGGGCTCTGGCGCTGTTCTACCGGCCCCCCTCTTACCCGGCAGGCATCCACCCCACGGCGGTCATCGATCCGACAGCCGCAATAGGCCCGGGCGCGCACATCGGCGCATACGTCGTGGTGGGGCCGGATGTGCGCCTCGGCGCTCACGCCACGCTCCTGCCTCATGTTGTTCTTTATCAGGGAGTTCAAGCTGGAGAACATCTGTTCGCGCATGCCCACGCCGTGGTCCGCGAGAACTGTATTCTCGGCGACCACGTGACTCTCGAAAACGGCGCCATTGTCGGCTCGGACGGTTTTGGGTTCGCAAAGAACGAACAGGGGCACTGGGAGAAGATTCCGCAATCCGGGCCTGTTCTGCTCGGGAGCCGGGTCGACGTCCAGGCCAACGCGTGCATCGACCGGGCCACGGTTGGCGCCACCGAGATCGGCGACGGAAGCAAGGTGGACAATTTGGTCCAGATTGGCCACGGCTCGAAGGTGGGAGAGAACACGCTGGTTTGCGCGCAGACCGGGCTGGCCGGCTCGTCGGTCATCGGCAACAACGTGATTCTTGCCGGGCAGACCGGCATTGCCGGCCACTGCAGCGTCGGCGACGGGGTGATCCTCACCGCGCAGTCGGCCGTTTCGCACGATGTGCCGCCGGGGAAGATGATCTCCGGGTCACCCGGCTTTGACAACCGCGTCTGGCTACGGGCTGTGACAATCTTTCAGCGGCTTCCGGAGCTGCTGAAGCGCCTGGACAGGGTCGAAAAGAAGCTTGCCGCGCAGGCTGGCGAGAACACGCCGGACCAGAATGGAAGCCTGGAATGATCGATCGGATTGGAATTCAGAGATTCTTTCATGGAACCTTTGCACTGCTTCCTGCCGGGATCGCAACCCTCGCGGTTTCAGCGCTAATCGCCATAGCCGGCTGCCATTCCTACCACGTGGATGCCACCGTGGAAAACCGCACCGGAGCGGCAGTCAAGCTGCTCGAAGTGGACTATCCCAGCGCCAGCTTCGGGAAAGATGTCCTGGCGGCCAATGAAGTTTTCCACTATCGAATCCAGTTGCGTGGAAGTGGCCCATTCAAGGTCCAATACACGTCTGGCGATGGACGTTTGGCGCAGGTTGACGGGCCTTCAGCGGCCGAACTGCAGGAGGGAGCACTGAAGATCGTTCTGCTTCCCGGGGGTAAGGCTGAGTTCTATCCCGAGCTGACTCCCGCGCGCTGAATTGGAACCTCATTTCTTCCGCATCCTATTGAAATCCCACATCGGATTGCCGATTCCGTCTTTCCGGGATTTCAATTCCGCCGATAAGCATGAAGTGAGGCAGAAGATGCACGGGAAAACTCCGTTCATACACAATCGTCGCTTGAGCCCGTGGCTGCGCAAGCACGGTTTGGCCCTGCGCCTGGTTACCTGCTTCCTCTCCGTCACCCTGGCAACCGTTTTCGTTGGGCTCGCACCGGAGGCTAACCTGATCTGGGTTGCCAACGGCGTGCTTCTCGCCTTTCTGCTTTTGGCGCTTCGCAGGCATTGGCCGTCTTATCTGGCCGTCGGCTTTGCCGCTCAGCTAGCTGGGTCCACGCTGGTCAACCCTCACTGGCGGATGAACCTGCTATTGACAGTGCTCAATCTTGCCGAAGTCCTCATCAGCACCGCACTTTTGCGCAGAGGGCCGGCCAAGCTTCCGCGCTTTACCGATCGTGCGTATCTCATTCGCTTTATCGGCTTCGCGGTTCTGGCCGGCCCGGCGATCGCCGGATCGCTCTACGCGCTAGTTTCGGGCTTGTGGCTGCATGCCTCCCCGGAAGCCGGTTTTCTCCAATGGGTCGCCTCCGACGGCCTCGGCGCTGCTGTGGCCACTCCAGCCTGCGTGGCCATCCTGCGCATCCGGCTCAATAAGGCCTTGCGATTCAGGTGGAACTGGATCTACCTGCTTCTGGTGGCTGCCGCGGCAGTGCTGACGTTCTGCCAAACCGGAGTGCCACTGGTTTTTGTCATTTACCCGTTACTGCTTCTGGTCCTGCTCCGGATTGGCCTGGGGTGGGCCGCCATGGCGACGCTGTTTGTGGCCGGGGTTGGAAGCTGGTTTACCCTGCGCGGACAAGGTCCCTTCGCGCTGGATGTCTCCCTGACGCCCCTTGAACCGTCCCTGCTGCTGCAGCTCTTTCTGGCTTGTGCGATGTTCATGCTCTACAGCGTCTCCGTGGTCCTTGAGTCCCGGCGGTTGATCGAGCGCAGGCTGGAGAAGATCGCCTCCCTGCACACACTGGTCACGGAAAACTCGCGCGACGTCGTTTTGCTCACTGATTTCGATGGCATCCCCCGCTACATCTCACCTGCCGTTTATGCCTTGACCGGGTGGAGACCCGAGGAGACAATGGAGCGCGGGTTCGGCGACGTCGCCCATGCGGAGGACATGCCGAGGATCGAGTTGCTGATGCGGGGATTGCGTCAAGGCGCGGAAACCGGCACCATCGAGTATCGGGTCAAAAAACGAAGCGGAGGGTATGTCTGGGTGGAGGGATGTTTCCGGGTCATCTGCGATCCCGCCACCAGCCCCCACTCAGGGATTCTCCTGACTGTTCGTGAAATCACCGAGCGCAAATCGGCGGAACGTACGCTTCAGGATGCCTACAAAGCGTTGGAAGCTTTGGCTGCGACAGACGCGCTGACCGGTCTGGCCAACCGCCGCAGCTTTGACCAGGTCCTCAACCACGAGTGGCGGCGCGGGCTGCGCGAAGAGCGCCCGCTCTCATTGCTGATGATCGACGTTGACCTGTTCAAGGCGTACAACGACGAGTACGGCCACCCGCGCGGCGACAAATGCCTCAAGCAAATTGCGGAAGCAGTCCGGGACGTCATCCAAAGGCCCGGCGATCTGGTGACGCGTTTCGGCGGCGAGGAATTTGCCGTGGTCCTTCCCGAAACGGACGGCAACGGCGCCCAGCGGCTGAGCGAACAGATTTGCGAAGCCTTGCGCGCGCAGAAAATCCCCCACAACGGCAGCCCCGTTGGCGTCGTCACAGTGTCGGTAGGCTGCGCGACCATGGTTCCTGTATTCGGGCAACATGCCGTCAATCTCATCGAATCTGCCGACGCGGCTCTCTACGAAGCCAAACGCAGGGGCCGCGATCAGGTCTTCAATTGCCATGCGCTGAAGGACAACCTGGCGGAATCGAGCGGGGATGGAGGAACCGCATCGGTTGCGGCCGGGTCAGCTTGAATCGCAACACAACGATCTGGCGGCGTGCAGGCCGAGCCGCTTCCGGGAGAAGATGCCGAGTCTCGTTCGCCGCCAAGGAATCGCAAATAGCTGAAAACAAAAACCACAGCGGCTAAACAGGCCGCGGAAAAACTCCCGTCGGAGGGAGGCGGGGGTTTCAACCCCCGCATAACGCCAACAGAATGAACGCCGGCTAAAGCCAATACTGTTCACTTTGCACCATTTGTGTGACATACCGTGTGTGACAGGATGCCGCAAAAATGGCGCGTACAGTCGCACAGCTCCCCGCCGGACCGCGGATCAGCGATTTCATCAGTTTTGGGGTTTTGACCCAAGCCTTTCCTCGCTCTGCGGTCGACGCCGTGCTGGCCAAGACCGGCACGGCGAGCCAGCGCGAACGTAACCTGCCGGCCCGCGTGGTTGTTTACTATGTGCTTGCATTGGCGCTCTTTATGCAGTCTTCCTACCGGGAGGTGCTGCGCTGTCTGCTGGAGGGTATCGAGTGGCTGCGCGATCCCGGAGCGAGCCTGCGGGTGGCTGGCAAGTCGGGCATCTCGCAGGCGCGCACGGCGGGTGGCCACGGTCTTCCGGGCCTTTTCCACCCAGATGAGGGTGCCGCCGGTCCCTCGCATTTGGGGACCGGTGAGGGCAGCCGGAATGGCAGTTTGTTGGGACGTGGAGGGACGGTTAACAGCCCTTCTTACACCTTGCCATAATCGCCGCATGGAGCCGCTCGCGGAGGCCAGCCGGCAAGTCGTAAATCTCATGAGACCGATAGATTTCAATAGTCTTGCGGGTAGTGCTGAGAGTGACCTCGCAGTGATCGCAGCCGTGCAGGTGGTGCTGCAGTTCGGCGCGCGTCTCCGGGGTTACCGAATCGTCAATCAGGTCATCGAGCAGAGCGAGAAATTCAGTGCAGGTCATTTCTCAACTCCCTTCTTTCTGCGGAAGTAGCGGCTGAGCCGTTCGCGCAATTGCAGCCGGGCGCGCAACAGGCGCGATTTGACGGCGGGAATGCTGAGGCCCAGCGTTTCTGCCGTTTCCTCGGTCGAAAGACCTTCCACGTCGCGCAGCACAAAGACGATCCTGAAGCCCGGAGGCAGGCCCTTGATGGTCTTTTCCAGGATTTTTTTGAGCTCGGACTGGGTGTAGTTCTGCTCCGGGTCGGGCGCCCAGTCGGCCAGGTCGCGCGGGACGCTGCCCTCCTCGGTTTCGACGTCCTCGTCGATCGAGACCATTTTGCCGGTACGGCGCTTGCGCAACCGCATCAGGCTTTCGTTGACCGCAATCCGAACCAACCATGTGTAAAACTTTGAATTCCCCTGGAACTGTTCGAGCTTCTCGTACGCCTTGAGAAACGCGTCCTGCATTACGTCCTCGGCGTCTTCGCGGTTTTGCGTAATGTGCTGCGCAATGCGGAAGATCTGCCGTTCGTACTTGCGGACCAGCGTATCGTAGGCCGAGACATCCCCGCCGCGCACCCTTTCTACCAGGGCTACGTCGGGATGCGGCTCGAGTTCACTTACTACTGGTTGGATGGTCGACATGGTCGTTGGTTGCGAGAAATCCTTCCGGGACGGTTTAGGCGCGCGAAAAACATCTGAAAGATGAGTTTAACGGATCGGGGCGGGGCGGGCCAAACCGCGATGGAGCAGGGTATTGGGCCACCGTTAAGGGTAAGGGACTCATTTGAAGCGTACGGGATTTATTTGAAGCGTACGGGATTCATCCCGCACGTTAAGAACGAATTTAAGCTTCGGCTTTAGCCGCCGAGGGAATGCAGACCTCTGATGGGCATCTCTGAAAGGCTCAAGCCCGCACCTTTCACCCAAAACCCAAGTTATCGGACAGGTTTTTGCGGCACAATCCGAGTCAGTGGGTTCTTTGAAACACAATTGCGGTTGGATCGTGAGGGTCTACAAGGCCGCGGCCTGGGATCAACTTGAGGCTCAGATGGGTTTGGGCATAGGTGACGGTATAGAGGTGGCTATTGGCATCGAAGAGAATGCAGGCCACCACAGTCTCCTTATGCAAATCGAGACCGGCACAATGCGGGTGCAAAAGTTCCATCGCCGCTCCTTATGCGCCGCTGGCGTGGAACCCCTATCAATGAAATCTTGGAAGCGTGCTCCGGGGCTGGAACCAGCCCGTGGCGACAATCCGGGGTGCTCAAAGGTTCCGGGTCCAACTAAAAAATGGGCTCATGCGCACCAAGGATCGAACGACCTCTGTGCCGCTGGCGCAATAACAATGTACAACAGGATCGATCCCCGTTTCATGCCCCGCGGGTCGGCGACGCCGGTGGGGAACTAAAAAGAAACAGGATTGCGATTGGGTTGGATTTTGAGTAGTTGGAACGCGAGGACGGCGCGGATTGTTCGAGTGAATTCAGCGAGTTAGCGTCCGCTTCGCGGACATAGCGAGTTAGCGAGTCAGCGGTGACATTACTGTGAGAAAGTTTCATCCCCCGTGGGTCGGCAACGCCGGTGGACGACTGTTACAAAGCCCTCGAAAATTCCGGCTGTAGCGAGTTTTTCCGCAGCAAGTAAAGCCGGCATTCACTCTGTTGGCGTAATGCGGGGGGGGGGAAGCCCCCACCTCCCTCCGACGGGAGTTTTTCCGCAGCCTGTATAGCACATTTACCATACACTTCCGCGCCCCAGGAGAAACAATTCCACCGTCATCTGTGTATCCCTGGAAACGGGCCCATGCCTGGGCCGGGTTCACCAATGGGCACTACAATAAGATCATGCTGATCGAGGGCATTTTTGCCGCTGTTCCAACGCCGTTCTACCCGGACGAGCGCATCTATTTTCGCAAGCTTGAAGCCAACTTGGCTCGCTACTCGCGCAGCCTGCTTTCCGGGATGCTTCTGCTTGGCTCAACCGGCGAGGCGGTGGCCTTGGATGAAGCTGAATCGCGGGACGTGCTGCGCGTGGCCGCTGAAGCCGCGTCCCCGGAAAAGGTCCTCATCGCCGGGGTAGGGCACGAGAGCGTGAAGACTACTCTTGAGCTGGCTGAAGCAGCGGCTGAGTTCCGCTACGACGCCGTTCTGGTCCGTACGCCCACCTATTATGCCAGCCAGATGTCTTCCGCGGCCGTGCTCCACTATTTCCGCAGCGTGGCCGATCGCTCGCCGCTCCCGGTCATGCTCTATAACATACCCCGGTGCGCTCCGTACGACATCCCCATCGCCCTGATCGGCGAGTTGGCACAGCACCCTAATATCATTGGCATCAAGGACTCGAGCGGCAATCTTCAACGCATTGCTCCAACTGTTGAGGCGACACGCAATGCTCCTCGGCGCACCGAGACTGTAACGCCGGTCTTTGACGCTGTCACGTCGCGCATGTTGTCTGCCAAGCATGAAAGCGGCTACACATTCGTCTCCGCCGGTGACTTGGCGGGTGGTGCGGCCGTAGCGACCGCGCCTCCCATTGCTCCGATCAAGACGCGCACCAAGGAAGTTGGCTTTCAGGTGCTCACCGGCTCGGCTTCCATCCTGCTCGAAGCCCTCGAAGCAGGAGCATCCGGAGCCATTCTCGGATTCGCCGCCTGCGCTCCGCAAGCCTGCCAGGAGGTCTACCTGGCCTGGAAGGATCACGACCTCAAGCTGGCCGCGGAGAAGCAGGCACGGATCGCCGGTCCCGGTCAGCGCATCGTTGGCCAGCTCGGCATCAACGGCGTAAAGCACGCGTGCGACTTCAATGGCTACTATGGCGGCCGCGCCCGGTCGCCCTTGCTCGCGGTTTCAGCAGAGGAAAAGTCGGAAATCGAAACCCTGCTAGCGGAAATTCGGAACTAGCTGGATGATCTAAAGAAAATGGCTGATTTTTGGATCATGTGGTCGATCGTCTGGCCCAAGAGTCAATGTGCGCTGTCGTAGTTGGAGTAGCTTTCGATTGGGCCGCTTTACGCAATTGCTCCAACGAGCCACCCGATGCCGGCGGTCACCGCCATCGCCAAGCCTCCCCAGAACGTCACGCGAAGCGCGCCCGACATCACTCTTGCCCCGCCCGCCTGCGCAGCCAATCCGCCCATGAGGGCGAGCAACGCAAGAGAAGATACAGATACAAGCGGGATCAGTCCCTTTGCCGGTGCGACCGCCGTGACTACGAGAGGCATCACCGCGCCGATTGCAAAGCTTCCGGCCGATGACAGCGCCGCCTGAATAGGGCGTGGACGAAGCGCCTTGGAGATACCAAGTTCATCGCTGGCATGTGCGCCCAATGCGTCGTGCGCCATCAGTTGCTTGGACACCTGTTTCGCGAGAGAAGGATCGAGCCCGCGGCCGACGTAGATTGCCGCCAGCTCCTCGTGTTCGCCTTTATCGTCTTTTCTTAGTTCCGAGCGCTCAATTTTCAGGTCAGCATGTTCGGTGTCTGCTTGCGAATGGACCGAAACGTATTCTCCGGCAGCCATCGACATGGCCCCGGCCACAAGGCTGGCCAACCCTGCGACCAATAGATTCCGGTGTGTCGCATGCGCCGCCGCAACACCCAGTAGGAGACTTGACGTTGAAAGGATTCCGTCGTTTGCGCCCAGAACCGCTGCGCGCAGCCAGCCAATTCGTTCCGTGTGATGGTGTTCCTTTTTCCCTTCGGGCATCTTGACTCCTTTTGGCCGAAATGACGCTTATAGCCGGGAAGCGCCGTCTTTTTTGGGCTCTGGCCCTCGAATTCCAGTCACCCGATGAACGCCAAGCACAACGGATGCCCATTCAAATCCAGTTCATCCTCAGCAGCCAGACCTTGACTCCCTGTGTAAGGCCCGTGTAGGCAAGGAGCGTAAGCAGGAGGATCGGCCAATACATCGGGGGCAGATGGGTGAGGCCCAGCGAAGAAGCCAACGGAGAATACGGCAGCCACGCTCCGAAGGCCATGATGGTGAATGTCGTGGTCAATAGCGGCCAGCTTGCACGGCTCTGGAAGAAAGGAATCCTATTTGTGCGAATGATATGAATGATGAGCGTCTGGGTCATGATGGACTCAACGAACCAGCCCGTCTGAAAGAGCGGGGCGCGGGATGGATCCCAGCACTTGAACAGATAGAGCATGACAAAGAAAGTCGTGTAATCGAAGATCGAGCTGATGGGCCCTATGCAGAGAATGAATCGCTTGATTTCACCAATCTTCCAGGGCCGCGGACGCGCGACCAATTCGTCGTCCACCGCGTCGTTGGGAATTGGGACCTGAGAGAAGTCGTAGAGCATGTTGTTTGTCAAAATCTGAATCGGGGCCATGGGAAGGAACGGCAGAAAGGCGCTCGCCCCCAACACACTGAACATATTTCCAAAGTTGGAACTGGCTCCCATGCGGATGTACTTCAGTATGTTGGCGAAGACTTTCCGGCCTTCGATGACACCGCCTTGGAGCACCATCAAGTCCTTCTCCATGAGAATCAAATCGGCCGACTCCTTTGCGATGTCGGCCGCAGTATCCACCGAGATGCCAATGTCCGCGGCGCGCAGCGCGGGGGAATCGTTAATCCCGTCGCCCATGAACCCCACGACATGACCCTTGGTCCGGAGGACATGAACGATTCGTTGCTTGTGCGCGGGAGAGAGGCGTGCGAAGAGCGTTGTCTTCTCTGCCGCCTCGGCCAGTTCAGTGTCGGACATCTTCTCGACTTCATCACCCAATAGCATCGGGTCGGCAAGAAGTCCAACGTCACGGCAGACCTTGCGGCTAATCAGGTCGTTGTCGCCGGTGAGGATCTTCACCACCACGCCGTGCTTGTGCAGCGCTTCGATTGCGATTGCAGCGCTGGGCTTGGGCGGGTCGAGGAATGCAACATATCCCTTGAGCACGAGATCGTGTTCATCCTCCTTTGCGCAGGATTTCTTTCCAATCAACTCCTTTACAGCAACCGCCAGAACGCGGAATCCGTCGTCACTCAGGCTTGCATATTGGTCTTTCAACCCCTTCATGAGCGCAGGGTCCATGGGCGACAGTTTCCCATCCAACTCAAATTGAGAGCATTGGTGAAAAATCTCTTCCGGAGCGCCCTTGGTCAGGAGGATGGCCTTGCCCTCAGGACTCTCGACAAGGACGGACATCATGCGCCGCGTGAAGTCGAAAGGGATTTCGTCGAGCTTCTTGTACTTCTCTATCAGGGCTTGCTCGTGAAAATCGGAGCTATTCAATATCGCGGTATCCAGCAGGTTCTTCAGGCCCGTCTGAAAATGGCTGATGAGGTAGCCATCGCGGAGCACTTCATCCGTTTCCCGGCCGGCGACATTACAGTGCCGTTGCAGGACGACCCGATCTTCCGTGAGCGTGCCGGTCTTATCGGTGCAGAGCACATCCATTCCGCCGAAGTTCTGAATGGCGTTGAGACGCTTCACGATGACCTTCTTGCGGCTCATGGCGAGCGCGCCCTTGGCGAGGCAGACGGAGACAATCATGGGCAGCATCTCCGGGGTAAGGCCAACGGCCACGGCCATCGCGAAGAAGAATGCTCCTTTCCAATCGTGCTTGGTAAACCCGTTGATGAAGAAGACCAGGGGTACCATGATCGCCATGAGCTGAATCATGAGCCATGTGAAACGGCTGAGGCCCTGGTCGAAGCTTGTTGGCGTTCCTTCCTGCGTGATGGAGCTGGCCATGGTGCCGAGATAAGTACGGACTCCGGTAACGACAACGACCGCGGTCGCCGTGCCGCTTTGAACACTGGTGCCCATGAAGCATGTGTTCTTGAGCTCGACGGGAGAGTTTGCGGCGTGTGGGTCGGCATCGTGAAACTTCTCGACAGGGAGCGACTCTCCGGTCAGCGTACCCTGGCTCACAAACAGATCTTTCGCGGACAGAATTCGCACATCGCCTGGGATCATGTCTCCAGCCGACAGATTGATGATGTCTCCGGGAACGAGGTCGCGAAGGGGGATCTCCTGCGGCTTGCCATCGCGGACCACTGTGGCGGTTACGTGGATCATGGCCTTGAGCTTCGCCGCAGCCGCGCCCGCACGAGCTTCCTGCAGGAATCGAAGGGTGACGCTCAATACGATCATGCCAGCCATGACGCTTCCAGCACGAGGATCGCCTGTGGCAAAGGAGACCGACGATAGAACCGCCAGCAGAATGACCAGCGGGTTTCGAATGATGATCAGGAGACTAATGAACCAGCCGCGCTGCCGCTCCTGCGCAACCTCATTCGGCCCCGCTATGCGCGCTCGCGAGTCGGCCTCGCTTTGTGTGAGGCCCGCGGAAGCCGTGTGCAAGGAGCGAAGCAGGTCATCCCCGTCTTTCCCAGCCGCATCGAGGACAGCAGGGGAGACGCGAATGTTATGTTGCTTTGTCTTCGCGGGGATTTGAGACTCATCTGGAGCGGGAAGAGCCGCTGTAGCGCCGACGGCGCCGGAGTTCACCTTTGCTGAGGAGTTCTCAACCGCGTGATTCGAATCAGGTGTCTCCATTTTTCTTATGCCCCTTACCGGTCCAGGCTCCATACTCCGAGCTGCGGATACAGGCTGGTGCCGGCGAGGACTACCGGGACCGTCGTCGACAGATGACCGCATAGTCCAACCCAGGCTATTGGTTACTCTTCCAGGAGACTCGCTCTATGGCTGGATCTGTTTTCGCCTCAACATCCAGCCGATCGCTGCTCCAGCTGCAATGCCAGCAGCAAATGTTAATGCGACGGTTTCAAGCGGGTGTCTCTGCAAGCGCCTCTTTGTGTTGTAAAGAAGTTCCGTAGCGGCGGCGGCGCCATCTCTTGCCGCGCGCCGAGCTGCCAAGACACCGTCTTCCAGCGCGTCGGCAACAGCAGATGCCGCCCTGGTAGCCTTGCGCGTTGTATCGTCAATCTGTTGGCCCACGTGTTCGAATACCGATTGCTCCATTGGTTATTATCCTCTCTCGTCCTTGAGTTCGATCATGATTTGTTTTTTTCGAAGGCTCTTTCAACCTTGCCTACCCTAAACTCGCGAGTGGATGTAAGTTCCGAATTGCTCACGATCCTAGCAGCGGCCAAGAAAGTGCGTTCTGGAATCGCTCAGGCATTCAGAACGCGCTGGTCGGCGTCTCTTGCGTTAGCCTGACCGGCAAACCCCATGTGAACCGTTTCCGTACGATGGATGCGAGCCCGCAGCATGGCGGCCATATAGGACTGCGCTACCCGCTTCCAGACCATAGGGCGTGCATAAAGGTAGGCGCGTTCGCGCATAGCCTGGCGTGCCTCATCGTCGTCCAGAAGTGCGATCGCCGCTGTTGCGATAGCGGCTGGGCTCTCAAACGGCACCAGCATTCCGCGGCCATCTTTCAGTGCTTCCGCAGCGTACCAGTACGGAGTCGAGATGATGGCCTTTCCGGCACCAAGGGCATACGCCAGGGTTCCCGATACAGACTGCGCTTCGTGACAGTAGGGCGTAATGTAAATGTCGGCCGAGCCGACCAGCGCGGCCATCTCTTCAGGACTGACGAACCGGTTGACGAACAGGACCTGCTGTTCCACTCCATGCTTCTTTGCCAGGGCCTGCAGTTCAAGCCGGTAGCGATCTCCTTCCCGTGCTCGGATCTGCGGGTGAGTGGCGCCTGCAATCATGTAAACAGCATTGCTGTGACTGGCCAGGATGCGCGGCATGGCTTGAATCGCGCTTTCAAACCCTTTGTTCGGAGACAGCAGGCCAAACGTGAGAAGCACACTCTTGCCCTGGCAAGAGAAACGCTTCTTATAAATGTCCGGCTGCTCAAAAGGCAGGTCGGGGATGCCATGAGGAATCAGGTCGATCTTGTCTGCCGGGACCCCAAATATCTCCTGCACAATGTGCGAGGAGTATTGGCTCATCACGATGAGGCGCTGGGAGCGTGCGGCGATCTGGTGCATTACAACCCGTTGGTCCAGATTCGGCTCGCGAAGCACCGTATGCAGAGTTGTGATTACCGGTATCTTAAGGTGCTTCAGCAACTCCATGATGTGGTTTCCGGATTTGCCTCCGAAGATGCCGTATTCATGCTGCAGGCACACCAGATCGACACCGCTCGCATTCAGAAAGTCGGCGGCCGCTCTGTAGGACGCGATGTCGCCTTCACTTATCTCGAATCGCACTCGCTCCGGGTAGGAATAGGATGACTGCCCGTCGTTGATCGCTACCACCGATAGTTGGGCAGTTCCGTATTCGGCAGCGATCGCGTCACACAAATCTGTCGTAAAGGTCGCAATACCACACTGCCTCGGAAGGTGGTTCCCAATCACCGCTATCCTGAGCGGGCGCTGTGTGCGAGGGGCCAGTTGGAGAGACGATGTTGAATCGACTCCGAATATCTTCTGCTGCGCTTCGGGATAGATGAGACGGTTCGATTGCGAATCCAAGAAGGTATTTGAAGCGGCCATTCTGCATGTCTCCCATGATTGTCGAGTGGTGATTGAAAACACTCTAAGCCCTCAGAGGGGCATGGATGTGTTTCGCGATCTCAATTGTCATTTCAGAAGCTGCCATCGAGTAGTCCTGAGCTTGTGAGCTCAGCTCTTCCGCGGCTTCGTGATCGCCCCGGTGGTGCGCGGCTGCGGCGGCAGTGTGGGCGTGGGCTGCGTGAATATGAAGGTCCGCCGCGGTGTCGTAGTTGCTCTGGAGCATGGTGTTCACCTTCTTCGAGGAAACGTGCTGCCCGGTGCATTCGCATTTTTTCATGTTGCATCTGGAGACACTGAGCAATCGTGCACATTATCGCCAGAACGATTCAAGGAACTCTCAGTTCCTGGTTGCAGCACTGAAGCTATCACCCCTTTTCTAAACAATGTGCCGCATACGTTCTGCTCACAATTGACCGGACTTCCGGTTGTGTTCTCTTGAATAGTACTCATGACGGCCCCGCGATGACCGGCCGAATCTGGGCGCACTGAGGAATGAGCTATGAGCGCAACCGCGGTTTCGAGCTGAAAGGCCCTTGATCGGACCGACTGCGCTATCCGGAACGGGAACAGGAAACGAGCAGGACCAAATGAATGTGCAATTGCTGAAAGAAACCGCGAAGTTGCTTTTTGCCGATCACAAGGGCTTGCTTGCGATGGATGAGAGCACCGGAACCTGTAACAAGCGCTTCGAAAAGCTTGGAATTCCGCAGACCGTCGAAGCTCGAAGAGCTTATCGCGAATTGATTGTGACCACTCCAGGGCTCGGTGAGTCGATAGGCGGCGCGATCCTCTACGACGAAACCATTCGGCAGCAGAAGAGTGACGGCACGCCCTTTATAAGAGTCCTCATCGAGGCTGGTATTGTTCCCGGCATCAAGGTGGACACAGGCGCCAAGGAACTCGCCGGCCATCCCGGTGAAAAGGTCACAGAAGGCCTGGACGGATTGCGCGATCGCCTTCAAGAATACTTTCAAATGGGCGCGCGCTTTGCCAAGTGGCGTGCCGTGATTGCGATCGGAGAAGGGCTGCCGAGTTGGGGCTGTATTGAAGCCAATGCACATGCACTGGCTCGCTATGCGGCGCTATGCCAGGAAGCGGGTCTGGTCCCCGTTGTCGAACCTGAGGTCATCATGGATGGAGCGCATACGTTAGAGCAGTGCGGCGAGGTCACCAACGAAGTGCTGCACATGGTGTTCAGCGAACTGTTCGCACAAGGGGTGGTCCTGGAAGGCACGGTCCTGAAGCCCAATATGGTGCTTCCCGGAATGGCCTGCGCGATTCAGCCGACATTGGACGAGGTAGCCGACGCCACCGTGAATTGCTTCCTGCGATCCGTGCCCGCTGCACTGCCTGCGATTGCGTTCCTGTCAGGCGGCCAGCCGGCGGAATTGGCCACGGCCCGCTTGAATGCGATGAACGCGAGATTCAAGTCGCGGTTGCCCTGGGCGTTGGCATTCTCGTTTGCCCGCGCCATCCAGCAGCCGGCCTTGGAGATTTGGAATGGCCGTCAGGCGAACGTCGAGGCGGCGCAGCAAGCCTTGTATCATCGTGCGCTCTGCAACAAGGCAGCGCGCAGCGGTGACTACTCATCGGATATGGAGAAACAATGACTGGAAACAAGCACAACCCCGAAGGAAACAGTGACAGCGCTGGCGAACCCGATCCAGGGCCGTACTGGAGACGGATGCATCGTGACTGGCGTTTCTGGATAGGCGCCGTCTTCATGGCTGCCGCGCTCGCTATCTACGTTCTGAGTGGCGATCTGGCGTGGGTTCCAAATGGTCATCGGCAAGCTGCGATTCCTGCAAGTGCGGCGAATTGAATTGTGGATGATAAAGGACGGACAGCAAACAATGGGCAAAGCACAGTTGTATCCTCTGCGGTTGGACCCAATCTATCAGTATCGGTTGTGGGGTGGCCGGCGCTTGTCTGGCTTGCTCTCCGCGCCGCTTCCGGGCGATGAGCCTGTCGGCGAAGCATGGGTGCTGAGCGACCGCACCGATCACCAAAGCCTGGTTGCGAATGGATCGCTTAAGGGGCAGACGCTTGGCCAAGTGATGGAGCAGTTCCGAGAACAGTTGATGGGGAAGCTGTCTTCGCGCTTCCGCCGCTTCCCATTGTTGCTCAAGTTTCTAGACGCGCACGAGATGCTTTCAGTTCAGGTACATCCCAGTGACGCGCACCCGGAGCTGATTCCAGCAGGTGATTTGGCAAAGACCGAAGCATGGGTTGTAATTGAAGCTGAAAAGGGAAGCCATATCTATGCCGGCCTGAGGCCGGGCACAACTGCCAGCAATCTGCGGCAGTCTCTCCACGATGGAACCATTGCGGACCACCTTGTGAGCATTGTCCCGAAGCCGGGTGATGCAGTATTCATCCCTGCGGGAACGGTTCACACTCTGGGTAACGACGTTGTGGTTTTCGAGGTTCAGCAAAACAGCGATGTGACATTCCGGCTTTACGATTGGGGCCATATTGACCCGGAGACCAAGGAACCGCGGACTCTCCAGGTGGATCAGGCTTTTGCCTGCATCGGCTTCGGAGCGAGCGATAGTGGCCTGGTTGCGCCCCGCGTGGAGACCACCACACCTGTTGAGCGTGAGAGACTCTTCGATTGCCCTGCCTTCCTCTTGTGGCGACTGCTTGGTCAAGGCCCGTTCACCGTCGGAGCCGCAGCAGAGCCGCGCGTGTTGGTTGGCATTGAGGGATCAGGCCAGATCGTGCACAAGGACACTCCCTACGCGGTCGGGAAGGGAGATATTTGGCTCTTGCCGGCCGAGGCCGGAGAGTGCGCATTTCAACCCAGCGGAGAGGTAACCCTGCTGGAGATCGCGATTCCTTGATGGTCGAAGAAATCATCTGTGCAACAGAATCTCAGACTGGGAGATGAATGAAAAAGCTCATCGTATTCGATTTGGACGGCACTCTCGCGCCCAGCAAGTCATCTCTCGCTCCACAGACTGCGGGGCTGCTGCGCGACCTCCTGGGCATCATCAAAGTGGCAGTAATCTCTGGGGGCGCGTGGGCGCAGTTTGAAAAGCAGCTTCTCACCGATCTTCCCCAGGACAGTCTCCTTGCAAATTTGTATCTGCTTCCAACCTGTGGAACAAAATTCTTTCAATATAACGGAAAGTGGACGGAGCTTTATTCAGAGGATCTTTCGGCGGAGCAAAAAAAGAAGATTATCGACTCTCTGGATGAGGCGGCTGGAGAGGCAGGCTATCGGGCCGAGAAGGTGTGGGGAGAGGTGATTGAAGACCGGGGAAGCCAGGTCACATACTCTGCATTAGGTCAGCAAGCGCCTCTCGCAGAAAAGGAAAAGTGGGATGCCGATTTTGCCAAACGGAAGAAGATCACCGCGATCCTGGAGACCCTCATCCCGGAGTTTTTTGTTCGCATGGGCGGTGCAACCTCAATCGATGTGACAAAGCCTGGAATTGACAAAGCCTACGGCATCGGAAAGCTGCGGGACACCCTCCACCTTTCATTCAAAGAAATGATTTACATAGGCGATGCGTTGTTTCCAGGCGGAAACGATTACCCGGCGGAAGAGGCTGGTGTAGTGTCGATCCCTGTAAAAGGGCCGGACGATACCAACGTGGTCATCAAGACTATCCTTGCTTGCCTAGGCAACAAGTGAGCCTGCCAGATGGAGCAACGGGGCGAGGAGACCCTCTCCATCATCCCGAAGCCGGTTCTTAGTGTTGCCAAACGATCTGGCCTGCTTCGAGCGGCACGAATGCACTGGGATGGTGGGGGACGATGCGTGCGGTGAAGTCGCTCGCGGGGCGCGTTGCGGAGACCTGAGCTGAATAAGCGTATGATCCTGGCGTATCTGGATTGGGTCCGGATGGGTTCATAACTTCGATGCAAGCGGACTTTCCTTGAGCAGTATCAGCGTAGAGCTCTACTCTCAGGTGATCGGGAGTGAGGGAACCAGGAGCAACGTCCGCTTGGAAGAAGTGTTGCCCATCGTGGGTGTCGATTCGAATGCTGACGAAACGCACGGTACTCCAATGCCGATCGAGGTCCTGCCTCCATTGGAGCAGACTCGAGCCGACCGCACCATCGTCGGCTGCGCGATCGCGATAGCGCGACGCCGCAGGCAGATAGTGACTCTCGGTATATTCGCGGATGGCGCGCGTTGCAGAAAACTCCGGCGTGAGCTGCGCCATGCTCTCACGGATGCGCCCCAGCCACTTGGCTGGCATGCCGGATTCATCGCGCTGGTAAAACTCCGGGATCACTTCGGCTTCCAGCAGGGCATACAACGTGTCTGCCTCTTTGGCATCCCATCCGGGATCTTCTCCATGTTCCTGGCCGTCGCCGATTGCCCAACCAACTTCGGCGGAATAAGCCTCTGCCCACCAGCCGTCCAACTCGGAGAGATTGAGTCCGCCATTCACGAGGACCTTCATGCCACTGGTCCCGCAGGCCTCCCATGGACGCCGAGGCGTGTTGATCCAAAGATCGATTCCCTGGACCAGCTCCTGGGCCAGCATCATGTCGTAGTCGTTGAGGAAGACCACGCGTCCCTGAACCTCGGGACGCTTGATGAAATCCTTCCACTGCTTGATAAGCTCCTGTCCGGGAAGATCCTGAGGATGAGCTTTCCCCGCAAGGATTAACTGAACAGGGCATCGTGGATTGGAGAGCAGCCTCACGAGCCGCTCGGTATCGTGCAAGAGAAGATTGGGGCGCTTATAGGTGGCAAAGCGCCGTGCAAATCCGAGTGTCAGTACCTTCTCATCGAAGATGTCGACAGCATTCGACGGATTGTCGCCTTCCGCGGCGAGTTGGCACCGGTACCGCTTGCGCATCTGCTCGATCAGGCCCTTTCGCCCTGCCGTACGCAATTGCCACATCTGCTCCATTGAGATTTGGCGGATATCATCTTCGTCCGGACGATCCCCACGCCAGCGCTTCGCGCCGCAGGCGGAGGTCCATAGAGCATCGGCTGCTGCAGAATCCCAGGTGGGCACATGAATGCCGTTGGTTACGGACCCTATCGGAACTTCCTCCCTTGGCCAGCGGGGAAACAAGGTCTGGAAGATTTGCCTGCTCACTTTTCCATGGAGCTTGCTCACGCCATTGATTTGTCCGCTGCCGCGGACCGCAAGATACGCCATGTTGAAGGGCTCTGAAGTGTCTTCAGGATTCTGTCTTCCCATGGCGAGCAGATTGTCTACGGAGATGGCGAGTTCATCGACTGCATAGTGGTTCAGATAAGTGCGAATGAGCGCGGGATCGAAGCGGTCAAAGCCGGCACTGACGGCGGTATGCGTGGTGAACACATTCCCGGCACGGGTGATATTCATGGCAAGATCGAAGGGCTTCTTGTGATCCTCCATGTAGGAACGGGCTCGTTCCAGTACGGCTAACGCTGCGTGACCTTCATTGAGGTGACAGACCTCAGGCGTGAGACCCAAAGCTCGCAACAAGCGCCATCCGCCGATGCCGAGGACGATCTCCTGCTTGAGACGCATCTCGGCGTCGCCGCCATAAAGCTCGCTGGTGATACCGCGGTGAGCTGGGGTATTTGCAAAATCGTTGGTGTCGAGAAGATAGAGCTTTGCTCTTCCCACGGACACCTCCCAACAGCGAAGCCAAATCATTGAGCCGGGAAGTTGAATTCGCAAACGCAACCATTCGCCATTTGGCTGTCGCAGCGGCCGGATGGGCAACTGCCCCAGATCGTTGACTGGATAGAGTGCCTGCTGCCGGCCTTCCGAATCGAAGTCCTGGCGGAAATATCCCTGTCCGTAAAGCAGGCCGACTCCGACAACCGGGACACCCAGGTCGCTGGCAGCCTTCATCTGGTCGCCGGCTACGTTGCCAAGTCCACCTGAGTAGATAGGCAGCGCTTCGGTCAGCATGAACTCCATGCTGAAGTAGGCGACTCTAGTTAGCGCGGTGTCTGGATGCTTATGCTGGAACCATGCGTCGGCCTGATAGGATGCACGATTCTGCAGCAACAGACTGTCGAGACGGCTGCGGAACTCCGCTGCGCCCAAAGCAGCTTTGATCTTTTCGCGTGAGACCGAACGTAAGATGATCCAGGGGTTTTGCGTGGATGCCCAGAGTTCCTTGTCGAGCGCTTCCCACAACTCGTCCGCAGCATGATTCCAGGACCAGTGAAGATTGAGCGCCAACTCAACCAGCGCATCGACTCCATCAACCTTGAACCAATCGGATGGTGCCTTCGGATCGTTCAATATCCCCCTCCGCGTGCCGGAATCCAGGAAGCGGAGGCCGTTCTCGCAAACCTCGCGTGACAGCGGCCTCTGCTTCGATTTCAATCGGCCGCCGCTTAACTGTCGGTGAACATCGCTTTCTGCGGATGCCCCTTGGCAAGCGGAGCCGGAGCGGTGGCATCGCTAAAGTCCTTGGTCCACTGCCAGTTCCTGATCTCAGGCATATCCTCCAGGTGTTCGCGGATATAGTCGTAGTGGCGCTGCAATTCCTGATTGAAGAAGTTGATGGCATTCTCGGCCTGCAAACGGAGGCGAGGGATATGCTTCAATGCGTCGAGCGCAAGGTGGAAGCGGCTCATTTCGTTGAGAACCACCATGTCGAATGGAGTGGTGGTCGTTCCGCGGTCCATGTAGCCGTGCACATGGAAGCGGCCTTCATTGGAGCGCCCGTGAACAAGGGTATGAATGAGCCAGCGATTGTTGTGGAAGGCGAAGACCACCGGCGCCGTCTCGGTGAACAGATCGTTGAACGACATTTCGTCCATCCCATGCGAATGTTTGTCGGGAAACATCAGGGTCATCAGGTCGACAACATTAACCACACGCACCTTGATGCCCGGCACATGTTTCTGCAGCAGCCACGAGGCCGCGCAGATCTCGATGGTGGGCACATCGCCGGCGCAGGCCAGCACTACATCCGGCTCCCCGCCTCCATCGTTGGTTGCGAACTTCCATGTCGATGCGCCGCGCGAGCAATGCTCCAGAGCCTCATCCATGTTCAGCCACTGAAGCTGGGGTTGTTTGCCGCAGGTGACAACATTCACGTAATTGCGGCTGCGCAGGCAGTGGTCAAAGACGCTGAGGAGGCAGTTGGAGTCCGGTGGATAGTACACGCGGATCACTTCACTCCTGCGTGCCAGAGCGTTGTCCACGTACCCGGTTGCCTGGTGACTGAAGCCATTGTGGTCGTTGCGCCAGGCATGACTTGTGAGCAGAACATTGAGAGACGCGAGCGGTCTGCGCCAGGGATACTCGCGGCATTGCTCAAGCCACTTGGCATGTTGAGTTGTCATCGAATCGACCACCTGCGCGAAGGCTTCGTACGAGGACCACATGCCGTGACGGCCCGTGAGCAGGTAGCCTTCGAGCCATCCCTGGCAGAGATGTTCGCTCAGCACTTCCATGACGCGGCCGTCCGGTCCGAGTTCATCGTCGATCGAAACAATCTCGGCCATTGAGCACCGCTTGGTGGCCTCGAAGATGGAGTTGAGACGATTGGAATTGGATTCATCGGGGCAGAACATGCGGAAGTTCGTCAGATTTGCTCTGAAGATGTCGCGAAAGAAATCTCCGAGTTTGCGCGGCGCTTCGGCCAGAACCTGCCCAGGGCCGGGGATCTCAAGCGCATAATCTGTGAAGTCCGGCAGCGCGAGTGTGATCAACTCGCGCCCGCCATTCACATGGGGATTACCGCCCATGCGGCGATTTCCAGTGGGCGAGAGAGCCGCCAATTCATCAATGAATTTGCCGTTTGCGTCAAACAGTTCCTCGGCTTTGTAACTCTTCATCCAGGCTTCAAGGATCTTGAGATGCTCGGGGTTCTCACGGACCGTCGCCAGCGGGACCTGGTGCGCGCGGAACGTGCCTTCGATGGGGATGCCATCCACTTCCTTGGGGCAGGTCCATCCTTTGGGCGTACGAAAGATGATCATGGGCCAGACGGGCTGCACCTTGAAGCCGTTCTTTCGAGCCTCCTGCTGAATCCCGCGAATCTCGGCATAACAATCCTCAAGCGTTTGTGCGAGGAGTTGGTGCACAACCTCGGGATCGTCGCCCTCGACAAAGTAGGGCTTGTAACCACGACCCACGTAGAGCGCCTTTAAGTCTGCGTCGCTGGTGCGTCCCTGGGCAGTTGGCCCGGAGATTTTGTATCCATTGAGATGAAGGATCGGCAGGACCGCGCCGTCTCGCACCGGATTGACGAAGTTGACCGACTTCCAGCTTCCTTCCAGTGGACAGGTCTCGGACTCGCCATCCCCGACAACGCAGGCCACGATCAGGTCTGGATTGTCAAAGGCCGCGCCGAATGCATGGACTAGCGAATAGCCAAGCTCTCCGCCTTCGTGCATGGAATTCGGCACGTGCGGACCGCAGTGGCTGGGCACGCCGCCCGGCGTCGAGAATTTGCGGAACATCAGCCGCAGGCCGTCTTCATCGTGTGTGATCTCCGGATGAACCTCGGTGTAGGAGCCTTCGAGATAGGAGCACGCATTGAGCGAAGGGCCTCCGTGTCCCGGACCAGAGATGTAGATGATGTCGGCATCGTGCTCATTGATCAGCCGGTTCAAATGAATGTAGATGAAGTTCTGTCCGGGCGAGGTTCCCCAGTGACCGAGCAGCCTTGGCTTGATCTGTTCTGCCTTCAGCGGTGAGCGAAGCAGGGGATTGTCAAAAAGGTAGATTTGTCCGATGCAAAGATAGTTCGCAGCGCGCCAGTAGCGATTCATCTTGTCCAGCATCTCAGGCGAGAGCGGCCCCTTGGGCTGTGGCGCTCTTTCTTCGCTTTTGCCGTTGGCCGCCACCGCCGTAGACAGGCTCACATCGAAGATGAATCCGGATGAATTGCCAAACTGATCGAAGTTCTTGCTGAAGGGTTGAGGCGTGTCGTCCTTCTCAACATTTATGGGGACTTCGGTGGTGGCCATCGTAGCGTATCCTTTCTTGTTCTCCGCAACTGCTCACATCCTGGCAGCGGCTTTCAGACTTCAGACTGTTTCGCCTCGACCGTGATAAGGCATGGCTTCACTTCGCAAGCATTTTGCGGATTGATTTCAATTCGGCTCGATGCTTCTGGGTTGTTGCGGGATAGGACGGCTTCAGGCCCCGCAGCGCATCAAGAACAATCTGAGAGACGATCAGGCGGGCGTCGTCCTTATCGTCTGCGGGG
>Ga0302140_10001324_pt1 | contig 32348 bp, 24 predicted proteins | sample I_Bog_E1_1_FD_202095 | JGI IMG/M metagenome (GOLD analysis project Ga0302140, IMG submission 202095) | Peat permafrost microbial communities from Stordalen Mire near Abisko, Sweden - I_Bog_E1_1 | ecosystem: Environmental > Terrestrial > Soil > Wetlands > Peat | place: Sweden: Abisko, Stordalen... | reverse complement strand
CTTTTCGTTCGTCGGGTTGCGCGCAGTAACCGACCTTCAGCGAGATGATCCTCGCGGGACGGTTCGCCACCAGAGTGATGAGCGCCCCGACGACCAGGACCACCACGTACGGGGCGATGTTGCCCATTGTCTAGCGGGTGAAGGAGGCGTAAGGATTGAATTCGCGACAAAGTGCCGCGACCTCGTCACGCACGCCCGCGAGAGCACCGTCGTCGGTGCGACTGCGCAACGCCTGGGCCATCAGGGACGCCACTAATTCGAACTCCTGCTCCTTCATACCCGCCGTCGTCTCGGCGGCGGTGCCCAGACGCAGGCCCGAGGTGACGAAGGGGCTTCGCGGGTCGTCAGGGATCGTATTGCGGTTCGTCGTGATTCCCGCCCGGTCGAGCACCTCTTGGGCTTCTTTGCCCGTGAGCTCGGCGTCGAACTCGCGCAGGTCCACGAGGACCATGTGGTTCTCTGTACCCCCCGAGACCATGCGAAAACCCTCTTTAGCGAGAGCTGAACCAAAGGCGACGGCGTTCTTCAGGATCTGCTCGGTGTAGGCGGGGAAATTCGAAAGCGACGCCTCCTTAAAGGCCACGGCCTTGGCGGCGATCGCGTGCTCGAGTGGTCCGCCCTGTTGACCAGGGAACACCGCCGAGTCGATCTTCTTGGCGAACTCGTCACGACAAATGATCGCGCCACCGCGCGGACCACGCAAGGTCTTGTGAGTGGTGAAGGTGACGACGTCGGCGTAGGGGACCGGACTCGGGTGCGAACCACCCGCAATGAGACCCGCCACGTGTGCCGAATCGAACATTAGAAGCGCACCCACCTCGTCGGCGATCTCACGGAATGGGGCCGGATAGATCTTGCGCGAGTAGGCCGTCGCTCCCGCCACGATCAACTTCGGACGATGCTCGAGGGCGAGGTCACGCACGTTGTCAAAGTCGATCATCTCGCCGGGGAGTTCGGGGTCATCGTTGCGCGCCGTTACCCCGTAGGAGACGAAACGCCACGCCTTGGACGTCATCGAAGCGGGCGAGCCGTGCGTGAGATGACCGCCCTGGTCCAGGCGCATCGCAAGAATCGTGTCACCCGGGTTCAATAGAGCTTGATAGACCGCGACGTTCGCGTTCGCCCCGCTGTGGGGCTGGACGTTGGCGTGGTCCGCGCCAAAGAGCGTCGTGAGTCGCCGACGCGCCAGGTCCTCGACCTCGTCGACGACCTGGTTACCTCCGTAGTAGCGCCGCCCCGGATAACCCTCGGCGTACTTATTGGTGAGGATCGAACCGGTCGCGGCCATGACGGCCGGTGAAGCGAAGTTCTCGCTCGCAATGAGTTGCAGCGTGGTCGTCTGGCGCGTCCACTCCGAAGCGAGGAGCTTCACCAGTTCCTCGTCGTCGGTGATCCACTGGTCAAAGGGTGAAGGACTCAACTGGGTCTGCCTTTCTCAAATGCCTACGTGCTGGTCGAGCTCGGCGAGCTTGGCGACGCGAGCGAGGTGTCGGCCTTCGCCCGGCGTCGCGTGCAACCACGCTTCGAGCGCGTCAAGCGCCACCGGAGCCCCGATGAGCCTCGCGCCCAGGCAGAGCACGTTGGCGTGGTTGTGCTCGCGCGCGAGGCGAGCCGACGTGGCGTCGTGCGCGAGCGCCGCGCGCACGCCAGGAACCTTGTTGGCGGCGATCGAGATGCCGATGCCCGAGCCGCAGACCGCGACGCCCAGATCCGCGTTGCCCTCCGCGACGGCCCGGCCCACCGCGGCACCGAAATCGGGGTAGTCCACCGAATCCGTCGCGTTGGCGGCGCCGACGTCGAGAACCTCGTAGTTCCATTGCTCAAGTGTCGAGACCAAGAGCGCCTTGAGGTCGTACCCCGCGTGATCAGAGCCAAGGGCGATGCGCATTATCACCACCCTACCGCCCGCACTTCTGGCGCCTGGCCCGGTAATACTCGTAACGTGAATCTCGACCCTCGTACGCCGGTGCTGATAGGCGTGGGTCAAGTGACCAATCACCCTGAGAAGGGCGCGACCTTCGAGTCGCGACCCCAACCACTGGACCTGATGGTCGAAGCGCTGACGAGAGCGGCGAGCGACGCCGGAAACGAGCGCACGGTCCTCGAAGCAATCCAAGAGATCGTCGCGATCGGTTCATTCACCTGGCATACGAACGACCCCGCCATGCTCGTCGCCGAACGTCTGGGTCTCGGCGGGGTCACGACGCGCCTCACGCCGACCGGGGGCAACCTGCCCCAACGGCTCGTGCACGAGAGCGCGCGACGAATCCTCGCGGGCGAGATCACGACCATCGCCGTCGTCGGGTCCGAAGCAATGAACGCACGTGCCCTCGCTCACCGCGAGCAGCGAAAAGTTGATTGGGTGAAGCAGGGCGACGGCGTGCCAAAACCCCCGATGCTCGAGGCGGACCGGATCCCCTTCACCAAGGAGGAATACGACCAGGGCCTCACGCTGCCCGTCGAGGTCTACCCGCTGTTCGAGAACGCTCGGCGCGCGCGACTCGGATGGACGCTGGAAACGCAGCGCGAACGTCTCGGGAACCTGTGGGCCAACTTCGCGCGGGTCGCGACGACGAACCCGTTCGCCTGGATCACGACAGAACCGACACCCGAGATGATCGCGAGCCCGAGCGCGTCCAATCGGATGGTGGCGTACCCATACACGAAGTTGCTCGTGGCGAACTTGCCCGTCGACATGGGTGCGAGTTACGTGATGACCAGCTACGAGAACGCGCTCGCGCTCGGCGTGGCGCGCGATCTCATGGTCTTTCCCCAGAGCGGCGCGGACGCCAACGACCACTGGTTCATCTCCGAACGCCCGAACCTCGACCAATCCCCCGCCATGGGTGCACTCTGGAGCGCGTTGAAAGAGTTCGGCACTGAAGCAGACGACCTCGCGCACATCGACCTCTACAGCTGTTTTCCTACGGTCGTCCAGAGCGCGTGCGACGTGCTCGGCATCGACGCCTTCGACGCGTCTCGAGTCCCGACTCTCACGGGAGGACTCACCTTCGCCGGAGGTCCGGGAAACAACTACGTCACCCATTCGATCGCCGCGGTCGTCAGTGCCTTACGCGCCGATCCGACGTCGCAGGGTCTCGTGACCGGACTCGGCTGGTTCTCGACCAAACACTCGTGGGGCACGTACGCCGCGACGCCGCCCCTTCGAGGGTTCCGGTGGCGCGACGCCCAATCTGACGTTGACGCACTTCCCGTCTGTCGCTTCGGCGTTCTTGAAGGTGACGTCGTCGTCGAGACCTACACCGTCAGTCACGACCGCAACGGCGAGGCGAGCCGCTTGATCGTGGCTGCGCGCAACAAAGAAGGCCTGCGCACGTGGTGCCACAGCACCGACGCGGAGTTGATGAAGCGCGCGGAGACCGAAGAGATCATCGGCGAACACGCGACACTGAACGCCGGGATCCTCTCGCTTTAGACGAGGTAGGCAAGCAACACTTCGAGAGGGACCGCGCCCTCACGAAGCACCTGCCAGGCGGACTTGGAGATGTCGAGCACGGTCGAGACGACGCCGTGGCGTTCGCCTCCGTCAAGGACACCGGCGAAATGCTCGCGCCCGGAGAAATGCTCGAGCACCTCTCGCGCGCTCGTACAGGGCGCCAAACCGTGTTCGTTCGCGCTCGTCACGGCTAGGGGGCCACTTTTCTCCAGGAGACGTCCCAGCAGTTCGTCGTCGGGGACACGAAAGCCCACAGCGTGGGTGTCGCTGCGCACGAGCGCTGCGATGCGCGCTGGCGCCGAGACAACGATCGTGAGCGCCCCGGGCCAGAACGCCGCGGCGAGGGCGCGCGTGCGGCTATCGACCTTCACCCCGAGCGATTCAACTTGCTCCAGGGAATGGACGAGCACGGGCGTCGGCACCGAGGGCGGACGCCGTTTCAAGGCAAAGAGGGCTGCGATGGCGCCCTCGTCATCGAGCGACGCCGCGAGACCGTAGACGGTGTCAGTGGGCACGGCGACCACTTCGCCACGGCCGAGCGCGGCGAGCGCGGACTCGAAGTCCAGGGTCTCGCTCACGGGCGCGCCACCAGCACGCGGGGGTGACCCGCGAGATCCTCAAGGTCGCGTACGTCGCGATAACCAGCGTCCCGACAAGCGCGCAGCGCGGCCTCGCCTTGGTCGTAACCGTGCTCGAGCACGAGCACGCCGCTCGGACCCAGCCACCGGGGCGCGTCGCGAATAATCCGTTGCACGTCGGCGAATCCCCCCACGCCACTCGCGTCGGGGGCGACCAGCGCGTCACGCGGTTCGTAGCTAAGGACCGGGTCGAGCTCGGTGAAGGCCACTTCACTCACGTAAGGCGGGTTGGCGACGATCAGATCGAAGCGACCCCGAAACGAAGGATCGAGTTCGCTGAACCAGTCCGAGGCGACGAAGGTCACCGCGTGGAGCTGATGCTTGCGCGCGTTCTCTCGCGAGAGCGCCAGCGCGTCGGGCGAAACGTCAAGCGCGACGAGCGATGCCCGCAACCCGCGGTTCCCTAGTTCGGCGAGCAGGCTCAGACCAATCGCGCCCGAACCACATCCGACGTCGAGCAGCAGAGGGGTCACGGCGTCGTTCTTCGCGAGCTCCGTCAAGGCGACGTCGACCAGTTCCTCGGATTCGGGACGAGGGATAAGAACGCGTTCGTCCAGGTCGAGGTCGAGGGAACGAAACGGCCAGTGTCCGAGTACGTACTGCAGGGGTTCGCCGCTCAGGCGACGCTTCTGTGCCGCTTCGAGCGCGACGGGGTCGTCATAGAACTCTTCGACCAACCACCGGGCCTCTCGCCGGTCCAGTCCCGCGCCGGCGAGCTGGGAGACGAGAATTGGGTTAACGTCCGTCACTCTGAGCCAGTTGGCGCGCTCGCTTGTCGGCCAACAAGGCGTCCACGTAAGGATCGAGATCACCGGCGAGGACTGCATCCAACGAGTAGTTCGTCAAGTTGATGCGATGGTCGGTGACTCGATTCTCCTTGAAGTTATAGGTGCGAATCTTCTCACTGCGACCCCCACTGCCAAGCTGGGACCTCTTGAGGTCGCCGAGCTCGTTGGCCTGGGAGTCCTGGGCCGCTTTCAAGAGTCGCGACCGCAGCACGATCAGGGCCTTCGCCCGGTTCTGGATCTGACTCTTCTCGTCCTGCATCGAGACCACGATGCCCGTGGGCAAGTGCGTGATGCGAACGGCGGAGTCGGTCGTGTTGACACTCTGGCCCCCGGGTCCCGAGGAACGATAGACGTCGATCTTGAGGTCGCCTGGCTCGATCGCCACGTCGACCTCTTCCGCCTCGGGAAGTACTGACACCGTCGCCGAACTCGTGTGCACGCGGCCCTTGGCCTCGGTAGTGGGGACGCGTTGAACCCGGTGCACGCCCGCCTCTTGTTCGAGTCGCGCCCAGGCGTCCTCGCCCTTGATCAGATACGTTCCTTCGTCAAGCCCACCCTGCTCGGACTCGCGTTCTTCGACGACCTCGAGCTTCCAGCCCCGCAGGGCGGCGTAGCGCTTGTACATCTCGGCGAGGTCGTGGGCGAACAGGTTCGCCTCCTCGCCCCCTTCGGCGCCCCTTATCTCGAGGATCACGTTGCGCCCCTCGTTGGGGTCGCGGGGCAACAGCAAAGTCTCAAGGGTGTCTTCAAGTTGCGGAAGCTTCGCTTCGGCGATGTTCACTTCGTCGCGCCACTGCTCGCGATCGTCGCCGCTCGTCTCATTGAACATCTCTTTGGCGGTCTCTAAGTCGGACTGGGCCGCCTTGAGCACTTGCCAGGCGTTGTTTATCTCGGCGAGTTCCTTGTGACGACGCGAGAGGTCCCGAAGTCGATTCAGATCATTGGCGACGTCAGGTTCGGAGAGGGCCGCTTCGACACTACGTAGCTCGTCCTGAAGAACGTTAAGAGTCTCGTCGACGGAGCGCACAAAATCCGAGCGCGGGGCCTAGGCCTTTGGAGCGCGGGCCTTGTTGGTCTTTTGTGCGTAGCGACGCTGGAAGCGCTCAACGCGTCCTCCGGTGTCGACCAACTTCTGCTTGCCGGTAAAGAAGGGGTGGCACTCGTTGCATAGTTCGACGGTCATCACGGACTTGGTTGACTCGGTGACGAAGGTGTTCCCGCACGAGCACGTGACGGTCGCTTCGCCGTATTTGGGGTGAATATCAGGCTTCATGACTGCTCCTTGTAGCGAAGGTCGAGTTTAGCGGAAAATCAGCTCGTTGGTGCGGCGCCCTTGCCGATCTCGGCGAGGAACTCGTCGTTGCTTCTCGTTGACTTGATTTTGTCAATCAACAACTCGAGTCCGGCGGCGTCGCGGCCCTCAGAGGCGAGGCCGTTAAGGACTCGACGCAGCTTCCACACCTGGGGAAGCACGTCACGGCTGAACAGCAGTTCCTCGTGACGGGTCGAAGACCCATTCACGTCGATCGCGGGGTAGAGACGTCGCTCGGAGAGCCGACGGTCGAGCTTGAGCTCCATATTGCCCGTGCCCTTGAACTCCTCGAAGATGACGTCGTCCATTTTTGAACCGGTCTCCACGAGCGCACTCGCCAGAATGGTGAGCGAGCCCCCTTCTTCGATGTTGCGCGCTGCGCCAAAGAACTTCTTAGGCGGGTAGAGGGCGCCCGAGTCCACGCCACCGGACATAATGCGCCCGGTCGCGGGGGCGGCGAGGTTATAGGCACGAGCCAGACGCGTAATGCCATCCAAGATGATCACGACGTCGCGGCCCTGTTCGACGAGTCGCTTGGCCCGCTCGATGCAGAGTTCCGCGACGTGGGTGTGCTCTTCGGCGGGCCGGTCAAAGGTCGAAGAGATGACCTCACCTTTCACGCTTCGACGGATGTCGGTCACTTCCTCGGGACGCTCGTCTACGAGCAGCACCATGAGGTGCACCTCGGGATTATTCGCCTCGATCGACTGAGCGATCTGCTTCATGACGGTGGTCTTGCCGGCCTTGGGCGGTGAGACGATAAGGCCGCGTTGGCCCTTACCAATGGGCGACAACAAGTCGACGATCCGCGGGGTGGGGTCGGTCTTACCTTCGTTCGTTTCAAGTTTCAGCTTCTCGTCGGGAAACAACGGGGTCAGGTCTTCGAAACGAGGACGCAGTCGCGCGACCTCAGGATCAAGACCAGCCACGCTGTCGACACGAAGCAGTGCCGGGTACTTCTCATTCGAGGCCGCCGGCCGGAAGCCACCGACGACGGTGTCGCCCTTTCGAAGGTGGTAACGGCGTACTTGGTTGATCGAGACGTAGACGTCGTTGGGCGAGGGGTGATAACCCTTCGTGCGCAAGAAGCCGTAGCCATCGTCGCGCAGGTCCAACATGCCTTCGATCTCGACGAGTTCACCGCTGTAGGGCTGGTCGGCGTTGGGCATGGCTTCGCCGCCGAATCGTTCGCGTCCACTGCCGCTGCGGTTGCGGCGGTTGCGGCGGTTGCGTCCGCCGGGCTCGTTCGTGAAGTCGCGTGGTTGGCGCTCACGGGACTGGTTGTTCTGGCGGGGCGTCTGGCGCTCGGACGGAGCGACTTCGCTGGCGTCCTCACGAACTTCGGACACGGCAGCATTGTTCGAGTCATTGGTCGAACCATTAGTCGACGTGGTCACTTCGGCCTTGGCGTCGGCGACAAACTCACCGAGGAGGTCTTCGAAGTCGTCGTCGGGGGTGGCGACGACCCGGCGCGAACGCACGGCTCGTGACGTGACTTCGGTGTTGGAGGTTGGTTCAGGATTCTCGCCCATGATCGATTCGATGAGGGCGGCTTTGGTGGCGCGCGCGGAGACTTCCACGCCCTTCACCTTGGCGATCGTCTGAAGATCTTCACGAGATTTCGATTCAAGATCCGAACGATCCGGGGTGGGCTTAACAGCCATTGGTGTTCCTTTCTCGCCGCTCGCAGAAGTTCAGCAGAACGGAGAAGAAAAATTAAGAGATGTCGTTTGGAAGAGTTTCCCGTCGGCGAAGGCCAGACGTGTACGACATAAGTAAGTGTAGCGGAACCTGGCTCCCGACGACCACTTCTTAGGAGAACTTAGGAAAGCTGGTCTAAAAGGGCCCGGAGCGTGGCGTCCACGACCTGCGGTTTCTCACTGGTCGATACCGCAGTGTCGGGATCCTTCAGACCGTTGCCGGTGAGCACGCACACCACCGTCGAGCCCTTGGGCACGCCGTACTTCAAGATGCCCGCCACGGACGCGGCGCTCGCGGGTTCACAGAAGATCGATTCGTAACGAGCGACGAAGCGGTACGCGTCGATGATTTCGTCGTCGGTGACCGCCCTGATATCGCCCAACGACTCGTGGATCACCTCGAGCGCGGGAACCCAGCTCGCGGGGTTGCCAATGCGGATCGCGGTGGCGATTGTCTCAGGGTTCGCCACGGGATGTCCGAGCACGATCGGAGCCGCGCCGGCCGCTTGAAAACCCCACATCTTGGGCAGCGTCTTGGCGTTACCCGCGAAGTGGTACTCGGTGAAACCACGCCAGTAGGCGGTGATGTTGCCGGCGTTGCCGACGGGGATCGACAGGATGTCGGGTGCCTTGCCGAGCACGTCGACTACCTCGAACGCGCCGGTCTTTTGACCCTCGATGCGATCGGGGTTGATCGAGTTGACGATCGTGATCGGCAGATGCTGGGTCAGTTCGCGCGCGAGGTCGAGCGCCTGGTCAAAGTTGCCGCGAATTTGGAACACTCGTGCGCCATAGACGATTGCTTGGGCGAGCTTTCCCATCGCGACCTTTCCTTCGGGCACGAGGACCACGCAGTCCATGCCCGCCTTCGCCGCGTAGGCCGCCGCGGACGCCGAGGTGTTGCCAGTCGAACCGCACACCACGGTCTTGGCACCTTTGGCCAGGGCCTTGGTGATCGCCATGGTCATGCCACGGTCCTTGAAGGAACCGGACGGATTGAGTCCCTCGTACTTGAGCCACACGTCGGCGCCCAGTCGTTCGCTCAGTCGCTCGGCGTAGAGAAGGGGCGTGTTCCCTTCTTGCAGGGTCACGACGTCCTTGACCCCGTCGAGGTCGAACCACTCTGCGTATTCCCTGATCAAACCGTTCCAACCCCTCACGGTGCTCCTTTGTCAATGACCCGGATGCACGCGCCGATGGAATCGACCGCCGCAAGATTCGCGAGTGCGGCGATAGTCGCACGCACATTCTTCGTGAGTGCCTCGTGCGTAAGAAATGACAGACGCGCCTCGTCCCCGACGCCCGATTGCTCCATGGACTGAATTGAAACGCCATGCGATCCAAAGACGCTCGCCACGCTCGCGAGCACGCCCGGCTCGTCCATGACGTCAAGGCTGATGTAGAAGACGCTTCGAATGTCACCGGCTTCGACGCTCACGAGTCGGTCGTCCACGCTAAAGGGCACGTCGTGTCGGCCGCTCACTCGGTTACGCGCAACGTAGAGCACATCTCCTAAGACTGCGGTCGCGGTTGGTTCACCGCCCGCCCCTTGTCCGAGCCACATCAACGGCCCGCTCTTCGTGCCCTCGACGAAGACCGCGTTCATCGCACCGTGCACGGAGGCGAGGGGGTGCTCGAGAGGAATCATCGCGGGATGCGCGCGTCGTGAGAGTCCGTATTCCCCCACGCGCTCGGCGACGCCGACAAGTTTGATCACGTAACCGTTACGACGCGCGAAGTCGACGTCGATGGCTCGCACGCCGGTGATACCTTCGCGGGCGATCTGCTCGCCGCGTAGTTCGGTGCCAAAGGCGAGTGAGGAGAGAATCTGCACTTTGGCGGCCGCGTCGAAGGCATCGACGTCCGCGCTGGGGTCGGCTTCGGCGTAACCGAGGGCCTGAGCCTCGGCGAGCGCGACGGCGTAGTCGCTTCCTTCACTCGTCATCTTCGAAAGGATGAAATTGGTCGTGCCGTTCACGATCCCCATCACGCGCTCAATGCGCTCGCCCGCGAGCGAGGTGCGAAGCGAGCGCAGTATCGGAATCCCGCCGCCCACGGCCGCCTCGTAGAAGAGGTCCGCGCCATTCTTATTCGCGAGTTCAGCCAGTTCGGTCCCGCATTCGGCCATGAGGGCCTTGTTCGCCGTTACGACCGACACGCCGCGCGAGAGTGCCGCTTCGACGTAGGTCCGCGCGGGGTCAACGCCGCCGGACAGTTCGACCAGGACGTCGATATCCTCGCGGTTCGCGAGCGCCAGCGCGTCAGAACTCAGCAAATTCGGAGCGATTCCGGGACGTAGCTTCTTTGGGTCACGCACCGCCACCGCGACGACCTCCAAGGTCGCCATGGCCGCGTCGACGAGTGCGACGTGACGCGACTCGTCGCTCAAGAGCTCGACGAAAGCGCTGCCGACGTTGCCCGCTCCGATGACACCCACACGAATTTTCGGCGTGTTCATTGCATAAGGTTACCCGGTGCCCCTGCGGGCCCTAGTCGACTTCGAGTCGGGCGAGGTCGTCGAAGGTCTCGCGACGCAGAACCTCGCGGGCGGTGCCGTTCGCGACGAAGACGACCGCGGGGCGCGGGACGCGATTGTAGTTCGACGCCATCGAGTAGCCGTAGGCGCCCGTCACCGGGGTCGCGATCACGCTGCCGACACCGCTCGCGGCGGGAAGCCAGGCCTCGTCAATGAGCACGTCGCCGCTTTCGCAGTGCTTGCCCACGAGGCGTACCGGGACCGGTCGCTCGGCCATGGGATGCTCGACGTCAAAGGCCTCGTAGCCCGAGCCATAGAGCACCGGACGCGGGTTATCGCTCATGCCCCCGTCGACGGCCACGTACGTGCGCGCACTCACCGGCTTCACTGCACCCACGAGGTAGAGCGTCACGCCCGCCTGGGCCACGACGGCCCGCCCGGGTTCGGCGAGCAGTCGAACCGACGAGGAAAGCCCCACTTTCTTCGCGGTCTCTCGAATCGCGTCGCCCCATTCATGAATCGAAGGCGCCGACTCGCCTTCTACGTAGGCAACGCCCAGTCCACCGCCCACGCACAGCTCATCAAAATCATCGTCTTTCGTGAAGTCGGCCAGGATCGTCATCGTCTCGCGGTACCCGCCCACGTCGAAGATCTGGCTCCCAATATGCGCGTGCACACCGTGCACGGTCAAACCTGGCATCTCGCGCAGTAACGAGATCGCCCGGCGAGCGTCGCCCGTCGCCACGGAGAACCCGAACTTGGTGTCCTCTTGGCCGGTGCGCACGAACTCGTGAGTATGCGCTTCGACACCCGGAGTCACGCGCACGAGGCAGTGGAGGGGACTCGTTGGTCCCACCAGAGCGCGCAGACGATCAATTTCGTCGAAATTGTCCACGATCACCCGGTGCACACCCGCTGCGAGAGCCCGTTCGAGCTCGTCGTGGGACTTGTTGTTACCGTGGAGGATGACGCGGCTGGCAGGCACGCCACTGCGCAGGACGATGTCCAGTTCCCCGCCGGTCGAAACATCGATGCAGAGTCCCTCCTCGAAGGCGAGGCGAGCCATCGCCCCACATAAGAATGACTTCGATGCAAAAGCGACGCCGTCGTCAAAGACGCTCGCAGCTTCGCGACAGCGTGAACGGAGTGTCGCCTCGTCATAGACAAAGAGTGGCGTGCCATACGTGGCGGCCAAATCGCGAAGCGACACGCCACCGACAACGACGTCACTCTCCGAGAGCGTCGAAGTATCGGGGAGAAGTGAAGCGGGGATCGGTCCTGCCATACATGAACCTTAGAAGTTCGCGAGTCCGCTTAAAGAGAATGTCACTACCTCCGGTAGGCTGTCTTCGAAGCCCTCGTAGCTCAGCGGATAGAGCATTGGCCTCCGAAGCCATGTGCCCGGGTTCGATTCCCGGCGGGGGCACCACTGACCGCTCTCGGTGCCAATTCTTCCGAAGCGGCTAAGCGCTGCAGGGGCACGACGTCTCGCCGCGAGACGAGTCCCCTCATTGGTAATGGATCGATAAAACCTCGGCGACACCAGACGAGTCCCAGCGCCAACAGGCGTCAATGACTTTTCGGGCTGCTTCCCTTTATCGTTATATCTAGCCCGTGATGACGACGACGCGGTCAAGTGCGAGATTTGGGTACGCGCGAAGCACGCCATTGCCAGATATCGTGAACGATATTGACGAATAGCCCCGCGCCTTAAGAGCGGTCTCGAGGTAATTCTTGACGGTCTGCGCACGCAGGAGACTCAAGGGTCCATTTATTCCAGGAATTCCAACGAAGCTCGCGTAACCAGTAATAACAACGTGCGTCGTGTGGTCGGCAACTATCTCTGCGGCTAGTGCATTCAGCAAACCCTTGTAGTGGTTCGTCAGGACCGCGGACCAGTTCGCAAAGTAGACATGAAGTCCAAGAAGACGAGGCGTGGGCTTTGGCTTCTTGCGAAGCGTCGTTGTCGTAGTGGCAATCGTCGTGGTCGTAGTGGCGATCGTCGTGGTCGTGGTCGAGGAGGTCGTTGTCGTTGCACCGCCGCCGCCGTTGTTGTTACTCGGCGGAGGAGGGCAAACCGTATTGCCAATCCCGTAACTAAAGTTGCCGTTCTGGTCGTAGCCGTAGCCAAAGCCCGAGCCAGTACCAGGAGTACCTGTCGAACTGTAGCCAAAGGTGCACCCGATGTAGTAGTCCGCTTGGGCACCCTGGGTAACAACGATGCTCGTTATCAGACCTGCCAGCAAGGACACTGAAAGAACGGCGGGAATAACTTTTCTTCGATGAAGGGAAAGGAAACTCTTAGCTTGATTAACCATGACGCAACCTTCCAGACGGCATCAAATACGCCACTCCCAACCGTACCACCGGAGACATAGACGCTCAAGTTACATCCAGAAAGCCCGTGGCGTCTGGGGCATCATTGATTCTTCATGGAGGACTTTTCGCCAGTAACGCTCTAGATATCCCAAATTGCACGGTGCCACTACGCCTGGAGGGATTGTCAATAACATTCCGCTTCCGACCATTTGGCGAAGAATGGTCACAACTTCATTCCAGCGTCTTTATCAGGATCGCCCCTTTTCATACGTCGCCTGTTCTCCAACGGAAATCCAGCTATGACCAGGGCCGAAAAGAGTACGAAGGTTGAGGCTGAAAGTATGTAGCCAAGTCGCACGAGCCTCCAAGGCGTGAATTGAAGCAGGCCACCACTTGCTCCGACTCGCACCAAGAGTGTTCCCTCGGCACTCTTAATTGCGGGCTGTCCATTTAGGATCCAACCGTGTTGGAAAGGCGCGTCTACCGATACCCAGCCGGGATTTCCAGCGGCAATTCGGTATGCCACGGGTGAAAGTTCCTGAACGGTTGGGGGGCTCGACGAAGACCCGACGTCTACTTGGTTCGACTGCGAAGAATCGGCGTTTGGCGGACCTGCGTCCCCAGACCTAATGACCAGAGCCCTCCCCACGAGGCCGTCAGCCTTGGCGAGGGTGAGCAGACCGTCCGCGCCGGTGACTGACGTCAACTTTGGCGCCCGCCAACCAATGCCTGCGTAATCCTTGTTTCGCCATACCTCCAGTGATGGTGTATCGATAATCACTGTGAGATCTCTTTGATCACTAAGCCAGGAGTAGCTAGCCCAGTCAACAGTTTTTGCCAGCACCAGGTATTGCACACCCAGGGGTGCTACGAGTGCGCCAAACTCACGAACGGCGGGCCCTTCGCTGAAGAGTTTCTGTAGGTACGCCGAACGTGGCGACGTAGATTGGCTCTCGACGCCTCCCGCTTGCACATCGTCACCAGAAATTACGGTTCGTCGGAACTCACCTGCGCCAATGTTCGCAACGACCCGATTGCTAGTGAATGGATAGGACATATACAAGTGCCAGGGGAGGTAAAGAATATTCCCTGATCCCGTACCCATCAACGCGTCCGCTTGTTGATAGGAAGAGGGCACCGAACTTTGGGTGATTTGTCCACCCAATCCATCAAAGATATTCGCCGAGTACCCAAGCGGTAAGGCGACGCCAACGACGGCCACCACCGTAAAGTTTCCAATTTTCGACTTGAAAAGGTTCAATTTCGAGACGTACTCAATTCCCCACCCAAAGAAGACTGCGTACGCCAAGGCAAGGAGCATCAAGAATTTCTCAGGCTCGCGCATCAACGCGAAAAATGGCACGTGATTGTAAGCCCATAGGAATAACCAACCAGTCGGTCCCTCGTCACCGAGCGCGAGAAAGTAACCCCCAACGCCAAGAAACAAGATCAGGAACGCGAAATATCGTGTGCCAAGGTCCCACACAAAATCATTGCGGTCATCGACGCGTGGCGACGAAACTTCTGACGGCCGGATGCCAGACCCACCAACTTTACTTGGGTGATACTCACCAAGGGAATTGGTCTCGCACAAATTCCTCCGGCGCACCAGGCTGACGCCTACGCCCACAACCAATAATATGGCCAACGCCAAAAAGGGCCAGCCGCTGATTATTTCTTTAGGTAGCACTGGGCCCGGACCCAAACGCCAGAAACCGTAAAGCGCTAGCACGTTGGCAAAAAGCCCCAGGTGTGCGTCACCAGTGGTGCGATAAAGGTCGAGACTGACTCGGCCCACCTGAGTAGGTAAGTTCGTCACCGAATGCGGCAAGAAGATGTAACTGCTCATTAACGCGAAAAGGCTCACCGAAACAGCGAACCAACCCGCAACACGTTGGAACGAGCACTGTTTCGTAAACAGAGTAACGAGGGCAACGCCAAGAATCACGAGACCGAAAATCCACGCAAAGTGTGGACTTATGGCTGTCAGCCCAGCCCACCAAAGTGCGGGTAGAGGCCATCGATGCAGCGATGACGAGACGGACTTTATGATGGCCTTCGTCGCGTAGGGCATAAGTGCGTAGGCAAGTAGCAACGGTAAGTGGCCGGCGTAAATTCGATTAAATACAAAAGGATTCACGGCGTAAAGAACGCCCGCCGAAATGCGCGTCCAGTGCGAACGTCCAGCGAGCCGCCCAGCACCGACCGTAGCGATCGGAAAGAAGATGAGAATAGGTATCCAAGTCACGGCACTTCCAAGAAAGCCGTTCAAGAAGGACGTAACGACAGACGAGACAACGCCACTGGTGAGGCCACCATTTAGACCCAAGGCTGTCGGGTTCGCGACCGCGCCATAAGGTCCGATAGACCAGTCAAGGAGAAAAACCCGGCCTCCGTCGAGCAAAGGGGCACAGACTCCTAGCCCTATAAGAATCCCGATTGCGAGCGTCGCAAAATCGGGACTTCGGATGAGACCTAAGAGGTGTTGGTGGACCTCTTTTTGGCCCGCGGAACCTCGAGAAGTATGGGAACCCGAACCCATCGGTTCTCGTTTCAACCCCGATATCTTCATTGGACTCCAATACTGACACTCCCGCAATATCCGCGTGAGAACTACCCCAACTGCGAAGGGACGGACGGCGCCATCGAGCCGTCGGGAGATGAACTAGCTCTCAATTTTGGTCCATGTGCGTCGATGGCCACAAACTTTCGCGCTAATGACAAATCAATGTTGAAATTCGCAATCCGGGGGATGATTATGATTTTGGGCAATTAGTCCAACGCCGGGTCTTACGTTCCGCATTATCGAAGGGAGTAATGTGGCAAGCCGGTTAAAACATGCTCCGCCAAGAATGTTGACCGAGATGTGGTCTCGGCTCACTACTGGCATCCTCGGACGCGGCGCGGTGTCGTTCCTGGTCGCGAGTGCAGGCGTCAACGTATCAAACTTCTTCTTTCACATCGTCATCAGTCGCTTGTTGGGTCCGGCACACTACGGAGCTGTGGGTTCAATACTCAGCCTCCTCAGCTTGATAGCCGTGCCAATTGGTGCCGCACAGTTGGCCGTCACACAGGCAGTTATCGGCAACGTTAATAGTGGTCAGTCCTTTTCCCTAAGCAAACTGATTTGGCGAGCACTGCTAGTCGGAATATTCGCCATGTTTGCATTCGCCGCTGTGACCCCGACAATCGACGGATTCTTGCATCTCACTTCACCACTGCCGCTTTATTTAGTTGGCGCCTGGATTCCTCTAGCAATCGTTGGTGCAGTTTTGCAGGGAGCCCTCATTGGCGAGTATCGCTTTCGCGCGGTGGCCTTCGCAACATTTGCGGGTGGTGGCCCGATTCGACTGTTGTTCGGTGCGGGAATGGTCGCAGTTGGTCTAGGCGTGACGGGCGCCATCGTTGCCACTATTTTCGCCCAAGCTTTCACCACGGGTTCGCTTCTCTACTCGGCTCGTCAAACAGTACGCAGCCAACCTCAAGGATCAGTCGTACGCACTGCCAAGCGTGACATGATGTTGTCGATCGCCTCCATTGGTAGTTACACCGCTTTCATCGGGGCCGACACCTTCCTAGCCCGCCATTTCTTCACTGCCACAATTGCTGGCCAGTACGCTGCGGGCGCGATTGCAGCCCATATTGCGCTCTTCCTGCCGGGTGCGATTGTCGCCGTTGCATTTCCGCACTGGGTAAGCGGAGAGGGCGCCACCCTCTCAAGTCGCAGGGCCTTCATGCAGGCATTAAAGATCACGACTCTATTTGGCCTTATCACAGCGATCGTCCTAACGGTGCTGGCAAGTTTCGTCGTCCACGTGCTCTTTGGTTCGAAATACGCCGGTGCCGTTGTGGTCGTCGGTTTGTTGGCTTTTGCGTCGGCCGTGATCGGAATCTTGAGCCTCTTTATCTATCTCCATCTGGCCCGCCGTTCGCTCGTCGCGCTGACCCCTTGGCTCGGCGTCGCCCTCGCGATTGTCCTGATCTCGCTGCGCCACCAATCCATGACATCCGTCGCAGCGATAATGTTGATCGTTAGCCTGCTGACGTTGCTTCTTACAGGGATTCCAGCACTCTTGGCGCTGGCTGTGGCGGGGGCCCGCGATGCCGCAGACAACGTTTCCCTGATTGAGTTTCCGCCGGCTGAACTCGACTTCACCTTGGTTGTTCCGTTTTATAATCCCGGTTCCCGCCTTGGTAAGCACGTCGTTGAGATTGTTGACGTGCTTTCTTCATCCAATCTTTCATTCGAAATTCTCGCGGTGTCTGACGGTAGTACCGATCACAGCGAAGAACAGTTAGCTGCCATTCATTCCGACAGTCTCACACTCGTGCGTCTTGATGAGAATCAAGGAAAAGGAGCAGCACTGCGCGCGGGTCTTTCGAAGGGCCGAGGCGAATACCTTGGTTTCATCGATGGTGACGGTGACCTACCGGCCAATTTGCTTTCCGACCTTCTTGGAATCATCGATCGGGAGCACCCCGACTTAATCTTTGGAAGTAAGCGCCACCCTCGGTCTGAGGTTGTCTACCCGCCGCTTCGACGTATCTACTCTTGGAGTTACCAACAGCTGAATCGAGTTTTGTTCCATCTTCCGATTCGAGACACTCAGACGGGCATCAAAGTTTTCCGGCGAGATGTCTTGGCCGCCGTACTACCGCGAATGGTGGAGAAGCGTTTCGCTTTCGACCTGGAGCTCTTTGTCGTCGCTCGTCAACAAGGATTCCGGAATTTCGTTGAGATGCCCGTGAACATCGGCGAGCGCTTCAGCAGCACTGTCTCACTTCGTTCGGCGCGAAATACGCTCGTTGACACTTTTGCGATTTTCTATCGACTGCGGATTCTCCACTTCTATGAACGTGACCTTCGAGGAAAACTCGAAGCAACACTTCTGACGCCGCTGTCGATCCCCTCATTGAACTCCGATTCGAATAATGTTTCGCCTATTACAAGCTCCACTGGCGAACGCAAGCTTCGTATCCTCATTCTGAACTGGCGAGACGTCACTCATCAACACGCTGGTGGTGCAGAGGTGTACACCCACAATGTGGCCAGCGAGTGGATCAGCGAAGGCCACAGCGTAACGCTCTTCTGCGCAGCCACCGATAGAAGGCCAGCGACCGAGAACTTCGAAGGCATCCATATCATCAGACGCGGCTCCCGTCACGGTGTCTATCGTGAGGCGAAACGCTTCTACCGCCGTGAAGGCCGAGGTAACTTCGACCTCGTTATTGATGAAGTCAACACTCGTCCCTTCGGTGCTCCAAAGTGGGTCGACGACGTGCCAGTTATTGCGCTCATCCACCAAGTCTGTCGCGAAATCTGGTCTTACGAGACGCTTCTTCCGGTTGCCCTTATTGGTAGGTACGTGATGGAACCGCTTTGGCTACGCAGATACCGCGATGTTCCCACGGTGACAGTGTCAGAGTCCAGCAAGAATTCGCTTGAGCGCTACGGTTTGACCAAGGTGGTCGTCGTGCCGGAAGGACTCCATTTTGTGGACGAGCGTCCGGCCAAGCCGCGCGAGACCAGACCAACCATTGTCTTCGTTGGACGACTCGCTCCGAATAAACGGCCAGATGACGCCATCCGGGCCTTTGGCTTGCTCAGAGATACGATGCCCGCTGCGGTGCTATGGGTGATCGGAACGGGACCGATGGAAGACAAACTTCGCATGCTAGCTCCGGAAGGCGTTCAATTTCTCGGCAAGATCTCGCCATCCGAAAAAATTGAACGCCTCGCCCGAGCACACGTACTGATTGCTACGTCAGTAAGAGAAGGTTGGGGACTTGTAGTAAGCGAAGCCGCTGCAGTGGGTACACCCACTATTGCGTACAACGTTGCCGGCCTCAGCGATTCGGTTAAAGCCTCCAACGGCGTACTCAGCGCACCCGACCCGAAGAATCTAAGTTCCGTCCTGCATGAATTCCTTGCCACTTGGTTGAGCGAGGGGCTTCCGGATATCTCTCCTAACGGAGTTATACCTTGGAGCCAAGTTGCCGCAAGGATTCTTGCCATCGCGGCAAATTTCAATCCCACCCTCAAGTCCTTCGAACCATCGAACGTCCAGAAAGAAGTCTTGTAACTAGGCGTCTCAGAACAGGTCCACAAACTTAAAGTTTTCAGGATTTGACGCCATGTATTCCAAGTCCATTTCAGAAGACTTTTGGCAGCGCCGGGTTAGACGGACTGTAACCCCTGGACCCAATATGGGAACAGGAAGCCTTGAGCAGCTCCACCACGGCAGGCTCATGCTCTACAGACATCGCTATCTTGGCTATGAGATAGATTCCTGAGCGACTTAAAGATAGTTAGTTCCAACCTGACTGGAGTGACTGTGCTCTCTCCAATTCGCCTTACGCCACTACATCAACTTGTCGCGACTAAAGTGCCGCGTCGGTGATCTTCATTCCAGAGGTCCAAAACTTTAGGAATCAATTGCCGATCCAGTATTGACCATGAGTTCGGGGGCACCGTAATTACAAGATGTGCGGAGTGCAACCTCTCGAGGCATTATTCAGCGATTCAAGAAGCTCGACCGCGAGATTAATCCGCTACCGATAGGGACTGCCGCGATGTCAAGTTGCCACACTGTGCCGTGCTCCGGCGAGATTGTCGAACCAAATACGTCAAAGATGCGGAAGTCTCGATCGTCAAGCCATTTGAAAATATCTGACAATATTGCTCCACCTTCAAACAACTCTTGAAGACAAACCTCCGCAATGATCATGTCCGTTTTGTTAAGTATCCCTTCAGAACCCTGAAGGACACTCATTTCTGCTCCTTGCACGTCAATCTTCAAAAGGTAACTCGGTTCAGTTTGAAGGTCAAGACATAGTTGATCGACTCTCACCACTGGCACCCTCCTTACTGCCACTGGTTCGCGATCGGGAATCAATTCTCGAAGCGATGATGATGAGCCTAGATCTGCCTGGATATTGATGTGAGCAAAGCCATCAGCGTCACCTGCCATCGCCCAGACAAAATCAACTCGCCGATTTCTCATCAACCTTTGTAAATGAGCGTCCCATTCTTTGATGGGTTCAATGAGTACAAATCTCGATTTGGGAAACGAATTGTAAAGTTCGCTTGTTCCGTAGGCCACGCCGACGTCAACCACCGTCGAAGGGTTCAATCCAAGACCAATACTCACGTCCAAGGAGGTCTGCATGCTGCGAGCAATAGAGCCCCTTACAGCGACTTCGTAACCTGCCAAGTTAGCCAGAGATTTGATCGTTCGGCGAACATATGACTTGAATTTTGTTTTCCGGCGCATACTTTTGACGGAGTCCGAAGGAGGGTACGAGTCCGAAGGGATCACTGACTACCCTCACAATCACTTTCACAGGCCACAACCTTTTGCGAGACTAGCAGTTGATTACCCGACGAAGAGAAGACCTTTTGTTTTAAGGGGCGCAAAAAGTCAAGTGTTTCATGCCAGTTTGCTGTGAAGACAACACGGTGCACCTCCTCGAAATTGTCGGAATAGAGCGGCGCCATGAACGCAGCAGGTACGGAGAGACGCTTAACAAACTCTGGCGACGCCTTTAGTAAAACGACGAACTTCGGCCATAGAATTCGCCTGGGATGCGGTAATCCCTAAACACAGAGGTAGGCGATCAGGGTGCCCATAAATTACGAGAATTATTTCCGCTCACATTATGGGAGCACTTTCTCTAAGCGTGACATCAACAACTATCGCAAATGGTTCACTACTCAATGGCGATTCATTCAGCGTGAATCTCCTATAAGTCCAGGGGCACGAGTACTTGAAATAGGATCAGGACCCGGGGGATTCTTTGGTATTCTTAATCAAAGCGCAGCGATTGTTTACTCTGGAATTGAAATGGACTCTGACGCATGTTCATTTGCAAATGATTATTTTTGTACAACTGTCTTCCAAAACATTTCGCTTCGGGACATCCCAGCAGGCGAATCATACGATTTTATCTACGCTTTTGAGGTACTGGAACATCTCGACAATCCATCTGAGGCAGTCGAAAAGATCTATTCGATACTCAGGCCCGGCGGGACATTCTGCGGGACAACGCCATTCCCATTTAAGAAGAACGTGCTAGCAGATGACACACATCTTTCGGTGCTGCATCCAAGCAACTGGTTACGCCTATTCGAAATGGCCCATTTTGATTCCGCACAGACTCATGCTCTTTCATTTGTGCCCTTTCTATGGCGACTCGCACCAAGGCTGAACTTTAGAGTTCCGATTTATATTCCCTTTAGCTACGTCATTTCGACGTGTTTGATTACTGCTCGAAAGGCAGAGGGCAGATGATCGACGAGTCACAGACATGTAAGGCGGCCAGGTCAAGTGGCTCAGTTCAGGGGGATCTTTCCAAAAGTTCTACCCAATGTTCGTAGAGGGACTGAATTTTCTACGTAGAATCATTCTTCATGCTGCATCCTGGGACTTTCGGGGTCTCATTGGAATTTGACTATCTCAACGGGATCTTCACAAACTCACCAACGCAAAAGGTATGCCTTGAGCATCCGAATCGCAGCAGAGGAACTGAATGGCACAGTGGACGTCGCCAAGAACTCTAGGGAGACCGGTTTCACCGACCTGAACTCCGATCTCGAACGATTAATGATTGGGCGTAAATGCCAAAGCAAGGCGCGTACAATTCCCGCAGCATTCCTTGGTTTTCCATTGAGTACAAAGGCTACAGAAACACCCAAACAACAAACGACGTGGACAGGCAGCACGCGAAGCTTCAAACGTCTGTCACCATTCTTTCGGATGGTGGTAATGCGGTTTCGAAAAGAGAGAAAATCAATATAGTTCGACGGAAAAATGGAACCGGTAGTTCGACCCGTATCGTGAACTGCGAACGCATTTTCAACATGCTCGACGACATATCCCATCGACAAGAGGCGCCAACATAGGTCCGATTCTTCAAAATATGCAAAATAGGAAGCATCAAAACCACCGGCTCCAAGAAACAATTCGGTCCAGACTAGTAAGCAAGCGCCATTCAAAGAAAAGCGAAAGGAGCCAAAGCGATTCGACGCAAGGTCATGGTCCGTCACATGATGCAAGAAGCCTGTCTTTGTGAACATAGAGCCTGCACTGTCGAACCCTCCCTCTGTTTTCATCATCGTTGGTTGGCATGCAGCAACTTTGGAATTTGCTTGAAGTGCATCAACCAAAGTCGACAACGTCGTGGGCATTAGCCGCGCATCGTTATTCAGAAACAGTAAGAGATCGCCGGTCGCAGCCTCAGCTCCCTGATTTGCTGGCCCCGCGAAACCAAGGTTTTTGCTGTTAAGTACGATCCTTACTTGCGGAAATAATTCTCGAACCATGGATACGGAATGATCTGTTGACCCGTTGTCGACAACAACGATTTCGGGTACAGGTTCTTGTGCGAGCACGGAGCCAATACATGAAGAAATGAACTCTTCGCCATTGAAGTTCACGATAACGACCGAAACGCTCGGAACTCCCCCCGATGCACTCTTCGCAAAGTTCTGGCTCATGATTCTTCGCCTCGAGACAAGTCCGATGCTTCAAGCTCCTTGCGGATCCGCCTACGCCATTTTTCAACGATGAACCCGACGACCAGAATGTCGAACGCTGAAACTGAGATTACCAAACCGAAATCATCGAGTCCTGAATACGAGTTTGCAAATAATATCGTCACGGATCCTCGATTTAATGAAGGCAGGACAAATCCATTTGCGAACCCATACTCCATGCGGTGCTGCAATGGAATAGTTCGACCGTCCTCGATCAATTCAGCGCTCCACTGAGAAGAATACGGAACACGTAGAGCCACAAAACAAGTACCAGCGACAATGTGACCCGTTACGGAAGCAGACACCTCGGGGGTGGCGTGAACACTGCTGCCACCTACAACTCTTGGACAATTCATTTGCAGCGGACCCAGATATTCTCCAGACGCAACTCGGCTGATGCCATCGGAGGAACTAGAAAAAGAACTCTCCCTGTCAATCGATATCACCGAAGTCGTGTCGCCTCCATTTAGTCGCAAAAGACGGTATCTGCCCACCTTTGCCACATCCACTGCATTAAGGTCACGCTCCACCAAGTAGGAAAAAGATAACGCTGCTGCTGCCGAAGGTTCAGCATCCACGGACTGAAAATCAACTTGATGAACGACTGACAGATCTGAAAGAATCCAACGAACTCCTAACATTTCGGCAACGCGACCAAAAGCTTTCGCTTTGCCTGAAGTTACGGAATCTTGAACATTGGTTTGAAGGTTAGGAGAGGTCGAGCTTCCGAAAGACGAGACACCGGTATAGTTCGACACCGCATCAAGAAAATAGAGCGGAGGAATGCCAATGTATGTTTCCAAAGCGCCATTCGACTCCTGTCCGATGAGGTAAGTCCAGCCTGGCTGCAGGAGTGGCAAAGAAAGCGTCGGTGCGCCCCCCGAACTTTCAATGCGAGACACCATAGCGGTGTAGCCGGCAGGCAATGCTGACACCACACGATTCGCAGGCGAAGCGTAGAAGTACGCGCTGCGGTACGAATCGCCCAGAAATAATGGCGCACCGTAGATCGAGAGCAGAACTATCAGGACCAGTCCCGCAGAGATTGCGATCGATCTGCGAACAAGCGAAGCGAGAATGTAGAATCCAGTTGCCGTCGCGAGCGCTACGACCAGAACGTAAGGAATGATAAAAGTTCCGTAGAAGTTCTTCACCGCCACCCAGCCAGGAAGGTGGTAAGTCAAGAAATCAAACAACTCGCGCGCTCCTGGTGGGAAAGTGAGCGAGATGAAGCCGAGCATAAGCATTGATACGAGAAACAGTCCCAAGATTGGAACCCTCCTGAACTTCTGACTATCTCGGCTAAATAGCGTGACGAATAATCCGCTGAAAGTAATCGTGAATGGCAAGTATCCGATTAATGACAAGCGCTGGTACCAGGAAGAAAAGGACAGCGAAGTCCAATAGAAAGTCTTCATCATTAATTCCGATATTCGAAGCTGAAGCACATTTGATAACTGTTGATAGGGAACCAATGCAGCGACTAGCGCCAATGTTGCTTGTTGCCCAGTCCCTGATGTGGCGTAAGCTGCTTGCGATTGGCCCGCTACCAACCCAACTGCAAATGGCAAAATCCAGTATGCGTTTGACGCAACTACCACTGCCAAAAAACTCAAGAGTCGCCGCGCGCTAATCCACTTTTCCGTAAAATAGTGGGGAACCAAGACAATAAGTAAGAGAACGATGAGGACAAATGCTGGCAACGATCCCGGGATATCCGCGATTCCCGCTGAGGCTGCAATTGTCATAACCGCACCGGCCCACAAATACTTCCGACGGCCGGTACGGACAAACTGAATGATCACGTACAAGAGCCATGGTACGAGCGGAAAAAGATAAAGGCGTGCTTCCCAGTCTCCAAAGTCGGACTGAGTGAGTGGCGCAAGAACTGCGACCGAACCGCCAACCGCAGCCGAAACGCGAGAAGTCCACAACGCTCGTCGCGGCAAGATCGACATTATTAGAAAGTAAACGCCGAGATACGTCAGTGCTAGGACAAGTCCGGCTACCACTAATTGAGAATCCAATCCCACCGAATTCAACATGAAGGCAACAACCGCTAATGAAAAGTACGGTAAAAAAGTGTCCGTCCCAGTTAGTCCAATTCCGATCTTCTGGCTCATCAAGTGTGTGAGAAAGGAACCCGGGTCCAAGAAAAGGGTGTTCGGAATGTCACCGCCAACATTCGCCGGGTTACCTGGAATTGAACTCGCCCAGAGCAATGGCGGAAGGATTAACAGCAGCATCGCAGGAATTAAGGCAGTAAAGAGCGGGAAAGAATCTTCGCGTAGCCAAGGCGCCTTGAGAGGTTTCTCCAATTCGACTCCCAACGACGTACTGAAACTCAAGGTCATTCCTCTCACTACGAATCAATAATGTGGAAGGGCCCCGACTACTAAGCCACTCGACCCGGAACACACGCCTTGGATCATGGTTGTGCAATTTTGCCCTGGACTCAACGAGAGTGTAGCCCTTCAAAGGCATTTTCTAGAATTTTGCCAATTCGTCGACTTCATAACTCTTCAATCACGTCTTTGACCTTCGTCGACGAGAAACCATTTCCTCTGCCGAGGATAGGGTTACCTCGCATTCATCTGGGACAACCGACAGAGTTTCCTTCTGTTCGTCTCGCTCGGGCCACTCACACACGGTTCAACGAGTATCAACGAAGGGAATAAAGGACTTGTCGACCTCTTAGGAACGCACGAACAACCTCTCACAATTTTGGTCAAGATACTAGGTACCAGTCCTCCATATCAATATCAATAATCTTCCCTCGGACATTCTTCAACCGCTCGGTTCGCGCTAATGATTCTGAGGACAATTTTGCTTACCGACATATTTTTGAATGTCCACATGTAAGCAATGGAATAGAGCAACGAGTCCAACTAAGAACTAACGAAACGAATCAGGCGACGGTTCATCTTCCTGGCATTAGTTGAAGCATCCCCTTGAGCTGAGCCACTCGGTTTTGCGAGTTCCAGCGCTCCAGAATGGAGCACGGAGGAAAACACGAAACGAGAGCGCCGCACTGCCGTGCAGTCGATCTGGAAGCTCAAACAAGGTGAGAAGCCGTTGAACGAACTATTGCTTGGTTCAGGAATCGGGAGTTCCATCACACGCCCATGCTATGTATGAAGCAACATTGACTTTAGGTAAATCGTGACCATTAGCAAGTTACCCCTGCGGCTTGTACAGGTTCTGCTAGGCCCTCGGATTAGGATTATTGAGTGCTGGCGAGGCGGGTACTTCCTTCCGAATATGTAGCTTGGAACAAGAAGTGGGGCGCGCCATGGGGACATAGAGTTGTGCCCGGATTAGCAGAGATTGCACGCCGCGCTGGATTGGACTATCGGCTCGCTGCAATTTTAGGCCCGTTTGCATATCAAGGAAACAGTTCGACTCGGATCTACGAGTTTCCCTGGGTGTACGACTCAGTGCGCCCGACATCCGGAATGCGGGTCCTTGAAATCGGGGGCGCACTGTCAGGATTGCAGTTTGTTTTGGCACGGACGGGAAGTGAAATCCATAATGTCGATCCGTTCATCAACTACGGCGGAAGCGAATACGGGTCCGGTCCTGAGAAACGTCACGCTCAGTTGAATCGGGCCTTCAAGACCGACGTGAAACTCTATAAGTCCACTCTTTCCGACGCCAACATCGAAGGTACTTTTGACGTTATCTACTCAGTATCGACGCTGGAGCATATCCCACCAGACGCGTTGAAGGAGACTCTCACTTTCGCGCGTCGCCTCCTCAACCCAGATGGTCGGATCGTGTTGACGGTTGATCTCTTCCTCGATCTGGAACCTTTCTGCCGTCGCAAAACAAACAAGTGGGGCAGTAATGTTTCTCCAAAATGGATTGCAGACGTTCTCAATATGGAGCTGACTAAGGGCGACCCAAGTGAATTATTCGGCTACGCGGAGTTTTCTCCAGATAGGATTCTTGAACGTTTAGAGGATTACGCTGTCTATTTCGACTACCCACAGCTTGCTCAGCTAATGGAATTTAGTACGCCCTGACCACGCTTGAATTATTTGCAGAGCCGTCCGATATGGGTCGCTAATTCCACCAAGTAGTTATGCATTTAATTGTAATGGACGGACACCCGCGGAAGTCTTTGTTTCGGCGACTGCCGAATATGATGACTCCGGGCTACTGAGTGGTTCCTCATGGCTAATTCTTATTTGGATCAATCAACCGCCCTGGGTTTCCTCGAGACCAATCTCTCACTTGACCGGTCCAGTTTCTGGGTTCTAGTTCCTCTACCCATAGTCACAGTCCTCCCCCGCGTACTCTTCAAGCCCGTAATTTCCGCCAATAATCCTGAGGACAATTTTGCTTACTGACATACTTTCGAATGCCCATTTGTAAGGACTGGAATAGAACAATGGATCTAATGAATGAAAAGCTCGGTAAGAAGATCAGGCGATGGGCCATCTACTTGATCCTGGGGCGGGCGACCGATGCACTGAGAATTATTTCAAATCAGCTTTGCAGGTTAAGTTTCGGTTACGCGAACTACTCGAAATCTTTCCAATCGAATACACCGCCAATCATCTCAAGGTCACGCGCATTCATTAACGTCATGATTCCAAACCTTCACGATGGCAATAGTTTTCCTAAACTTGTTGCCAGACATTTTGATCGTAAATACCTAGTCGAAGAGTATTTCCCAAGCAAACGTAGATCTCTGAACAAACGGAATTCAAGTCAAATTGAAATCTTCCATCTTCACTTCATAGATCAAATGAGGTTGGACTACTCGCAGACGATTGCGTTGATAGATGATCTGCGTGCCGCAAACATCAAGATTGTTGTCACTGCGCACGATCTCACTCCTCATACTAAGCAGCCAGAGATATACGACCCGTTGTTTCAAGCTTGGTTGGGCGCGGCCGATGGCATCATTCACCACAGTCATTGGGGTGCAGACCTTCTTCAATCCCGCTATCGAATATCTGCGGGTACCAAGCACGCCATAATTTCTTTTCCCGGTGGGCAAGGTAAATTGAGAGCTACGACTTCGGCGCAGCGGACCTTTGCAGAAATTAGCCTCGGCTTGAAGAAGATCCCTATTCGAATAGGTATCGTAGGTGCTCCACGAAGAGAAAGACTTGTCACCGAGTTTCTCGAAGGATTTGCAAAGACAGAACGCGACGATCTGGAGATTGCTTGTTGGTCCCTCGATGAGCACGACATCGTGCCCCGTGATCCTAGGATCGTAATCGCTGAAAGATACAAGCACGTGAGCAATTACACGTTCAGAATGAGGATGCGAGCCTGCGATGTAATTGCAATTCCGTATCAGAAAGATGGTGAGATGCTCACGACTGGGGTAGTAAATTCTGCTCTGGATGCAGGTATTGGCGTTCTCCGAACTGACTGGCCCTTTCTCAAGGAAGTATTCGGTGACGCAGGAATTTACGTCGGAAGTAATGCCGAGGGCTTTGCAATGGGTCTTTCGAGACTGACAGTTGAAGATGTGGAGAGCGCGAAGCGAGCGTCATTAGAACTCGGAGCTTCCAATAATTGGCGCAGGATTGCCCAACAGTACGGAATATTCTACGAATCCCTATTTGAAGATGGCGCTGCGTCTCTCGAATAGATGACTGACATCGTCTTTCGGGAAAAGCCTCAATGGCGGTAGGCCGACTTATTGACAATTCCAATTGCAATTCGACATGGAGATGGTTGGGCTTTCATCAATCTTTCGACGAGCAGCGGTGATTCTCCAATTTTACGTTGACACAGTTCGGACCTAATTGACTCGCCTCAGGAATAGTCGAACTCAGTTGTAATTCTGACTTAAGGAGAATGTCAGGAGTATCTGCTGAGAGGTAGAATGATGGAATTAACGAAGCATGCTGAACACAATGTCTGCCTCCAGTGGATAGCCCGAAAGAGAGCACCCGGTCCGATTGTGAGCGATAACAAGCCCGCTGTTTCGATCATAATTCCGACTAGGAACAGCGCTAGATTTCTCCAGAATTTGCTCGAGTCGATTAACCGCCAGACATACGCCCCAATAGAGACAATTCTTGTTGACGGCAACTCAACCGATGGAACGCTTGAACTTGCCAAGGAGTACGACGCGCAAGTGCTTGAATACGACCCCGGATTGGCGGTTGGCAAGTTCGATGCCCCGCTCCGTCGGAATTATGGGGTCAAGATGTCTGCGGGTAAGTTCGTTTACTACGTAGACGCCGATATGGAGCTCCCCCCAAGTACTGTTTCGGAAGCAGTAGAGCTCTGTAATTCGGGAGCAAGCGCAGTCATTATCGCGGAACGTTCCTTCGGTTCAGGTCCTTGGGCTCGCGCAAAGGCTCTCGAGCGATTGGCCTATGTCGGAGATAACGCCATCGAAGCACCACGATTTTTTATTCGCAAAGTCTGGGAGGAATTAGGAGGGCTAGACGAGGCACTTGGCGGTGGCGGCGATGACTGGGACTTGCACGAAACACTCAAAGGGTCGAAATATCGTGTGGAGAGAACGCGGGCCACAGTGATGCACAATGAAGGTGAATTACGTTTGACAGCGCTTCTTCGCAAGAGATACATGTATGGACAAGACTCTTGGAAATACATCAGAAAACGGCCACGCGCAGCCATTCATTCATATTTTCCAATTCGGGCCGCATACTTTCGCAACTGGCGCCAGTTTGCTGCAGATCCAATTACGACCTTTCTGGTTATCGTCATGCGCTTGAGCGAATACGGTGCCGGAGCGGTCGGGGCCATAGTTGGCATCACTCGCCATCGTCAACAAGCTCGACTCGGAAAATGAGGTTCACGGAATGAATTACTGGCGCGAGAAAAAGGTCCTCGTTACTGGGGCTTCGGGGTTTTTGGGATCTCATCTTGTCCACGCCCTCGCAAACGAAGGCGCTGAAGTCACTTCTGTCTCACGACAGGCATCCATTTCTGAAAGTAGTGCGACACAATCGGAGGTCGCCCACTGGTTTCATACAGATCTGCTCGATTCTTCCAACATCGTTACATTCTGCGAGAACTCCGAGCCAGCAATTGACGTACTGTTCCACTGCGCCGCGCTCGATGGTAACGCCGCGTACAAGAGTCTCCACCCTGCAGAAATTGTTACGACCAATGTACGTCTTGCGTCGAACATCTTGGAAGCTGCACGCCTGAGCAAGATAGGAGACGTCGTCTTAGTCAGCAGCGCAGAGATTTACGCACGCCACTGTTCGAATCCGGTTGCGGAGATCGACGACTTCACAACCAATTTCTCCTATCCCAGTGATGGATACATTCTTTCAAAGGTAATGATTGAAATGATGGGCCACGTATACGCCGAGCAATTCAATCTGAGAATTTATGTTCCACGCCTTGCAAATCTTTACGGACCCGGTGATTTATCTGGCGCTGAACGTGGCAGGGTGATTCCAACGATGATTAGGCAGATTCTCTCAGGCCAAATTGTTGAAATTTGGGGTGACGGGCAACAATCCCGAACTTTTGTCAATGTCACGGACGCTGCGAGGGCCATCATGCTTATGGTGGAAAAGAGGCGTGTTGGACCACTCAATATTGCGACAACGGAAGAAACCACAATGGAAGCGCTCGCACGATGTCTCTTTGAATTGGCCAGCAAGCCCGTCAGGATTGAGTTCGACCCCTCAATGCCGAGTGGACACCGGCAACGAATCTTGGATCTGCGATCACTATATGAATTCATGGACTTTGAGCCTCGACCACTTATCGAAGGCTTGAAGGAAACCCTCGCTTGGTACATGGGCTACTATGCCCAACGCACTCTCAGTTCTCCTTGACCTACTTTGCGAAGCAGCCAGGGGACGAAACGTGATGTCGATCCCACCCTGCGTTTTCCTGATTATCGTTAATTGAGTATCGCAGTTCACTCAAGTAACGGGCCCAGATCGATACTGCCACCGGGCAAACGCGTCCGACATTTGAAGTCTGATGGCAATCCAGCTCAAGTCGCTCTTCTTCAGACGTCACAGGCACTGAACTCTTGCCATCGCAACGCTGATGACTCGCTCCTTGGCAGTAGGAAGCCACGTTGAATCAATTATCTTCGAAGCAAATCTTGCCAACGTCGTGACATGCCACTGTCATCTGAATTCTGAAGGTCCGGCTCAAACCTTAAGAACCGAAGTGCATTTAGGTTATCGCCACGTACTCGAAGCTCGATTCCAATTCTCTTTGTCAGTGGTCGATCTCTTTCCGAAGCCAGAAGACAACGCAATTCGATAGGCGAGGTATTGCAACGCCCCCAGTGGACTCTTGGCAAGACTTACCAAGACAGCCTGCGACTTCACCAGTGGTGATAGCGCAACTCCCTTCGCCGTTCTTGATGCGGTGCGAAATCGTTGCGTCTGTAACGCAAACTCTAAAAAGCCTAACGGAGGAATCTTGTAAACCACAGCCCCTGGAACATTCAGCGTCACAACGTTGTGTTTGCTTACATATTCTCGCAACTCCACGTCATCAGCAATGCTCCCGGAGCCTATTGGATAACGGTAGACGCCGGCGAAAGAACCTCGAGTCGCCCAAATGGCTCCCTCAGCGCGAGACGCTGTCGAAGGTAGCCTTCGAGCAATCTCTGCAACGACGTCCATTTGCCAGGCTCCTGCGCGTCGGCCGCCACCCCTGAAGCGCGGGTCAGGCAGCACGGAACCGACAGCAATGGTTGCAACAGTGTCCTCACTAAGCGAACGCACGATATTCGATACGCAATTGACGTCAAATTCAACGTCATCATTTGTAAAAATCACAATATCCGCGTCCGCGACCTCGCTCTTCGAAAGCGCTGCATTGAGTGCCTCCTTGACATACCGACGGCTGCTGGAATGATCAATCACGAGCCTGCAGCCAGATTGGTCAGCCCACGTTCGGGCTTGATCACATATGTTTTCATCAGGAGATGAATCACTTAGCACGAGGTTATATGGCTGATCGGAATATGCACGGACAGACGTATGTAACGACGTGAGAGTGGGAAGAATCGAAGCTCCAGGTGCATACGTGGGTAAGACAACGACCAGAGTTGGATTCGACATTGTCTAATTGTACCCATGCAACTCGCAATGGCAAAGTGTCACAAGGTGTCTTCACCGAAGGGGAACATCGACGTTCCCGAAACTGTCACAAAGGATTCTGATAAACGCTGTGGCGAAGCCAAATTCAGATTCGGAACTTGTGTAAAGTGCGATGGTTTCTGATTCCCCGAGATGCCCCGCCAAGTGTGACGAACCTATTGATGACCTTGGGGGATCCTTCATGATTGTCCACGCGAACGGACATCGTGCACTTAGGGTACATCCCACGAATTGTTTCACGGTGATCAAGAATCTTCTCGTGACCGCGCTGCTTACAGGACAATCAAGTTAGCGCCTAGATTGATTATCGTTCTTGTAAGTTGACGTACTGGCTGAGGGCAATGATTATGGCATCCACAACTTTGGTGTCACGAGACGTTGGGCCTGCCACGATTACGACGACATAGCCCAACTGGGCACTCAAGGAACGATCACCATTCGAACCGTGTCAGTGACAGCGGTACCGCCCGAAGAGGAGCCCGCCATGATCACGACTGGATCTCCTGGCTGAGCGATGCCTTCACTCTTCAGCTGTGCGATAGCGAAGTCACACAAAACGTCGATATCCGTGGATGACGAAATGAAAACCTCCTGTACGCCCCACGAACTACGAAGTTGACGAGCCGTTGATTCACTGGGGGTGATTGCGATGATCGGCATGGGTGGACGAAAACGCGAAATGGCTCTCGCAGTCATGCCCGAACGCGTGCACGCCACAATAGCGACCGCCCGTTCTTCCATCGCGGCGCGCCAGGCGGCTCCGGTGATCGCCGCGGTAATGCGCGTCGACTGTGTACCGGTACCAACGATCTGTTGAATACCCAGGGACGAGCCCCACTTGGCGTAGTCGAACGACTCTTCAGCGCGTCGAACGATTCGGTCCATGGTAATGACCGTGCCCACGGGGTCCTCGCCAATTGCGGTCTCACCGCTCAACATGACCGCGCTGGCGCCATCGAGGACCGCGTTGGCGACGTCGGTCACTTCAGCGCGCGTCGGCACCTGGGCATGGGTCATGGATTCGAGCATCTGGGTTGCGA
>Ga0302140_10001322_pt1 | contig 32370 bp, 27 predicted proteins | sample I_Bog_E1_1_FD_202095 | JGI IMG/M metagenome (GOLD analysis project Ga0302140, IMG submission 202095) | Peat permafrost microbial communities from Stordalen Mire near Abisko, Sweden - I_Bog_E1_1 | ecosystem: Environmental > Terrestrial > Soil > Wetlands > Peat | place: Sweden: Abisko, Stordalen... | reverse complement strand
AAGTCTGCGCGTGCGTAGTTGCGCGCAGACCTTCCGAATGGCTTTCCGCCCGGACGCATCCCGGGGAAGCCGCACCACCAGACAATCCGCAAATTGATCCCCGGCCTGGTTGGCATAGATGTCCGGTGCCACCACTTTGAGGGCACCGGCATCATAAAGCGACTGCACAAACTTCGCCGCGTCAGCCTCGCGTTTGAATCGTCCCAGTGCCCGCCCAATCTTGCCGGTGCCCGACCGGGTCAGCCACTTCCGAGCCTCACAACGGTTGGGCTTTTTCAGCAGCCACTTCACGAAGACTCGAAGTTTGCGTTTTTCCGTTGCGGAATTCCCCGGCAGCACTTTGCCAGGCCGCCCGCGAAATCGTGGCAACGACTTGTCCTTGGCCGCCGCCGCCCGGTATTCGGCGGCGCTCACTTCTTTCCGGTGCAAACAGAACCGCTCAGAAAGCAACGCGCCATCCGCCAGCCAGATGCGATTCCGCCCGCAAAATTCGCCGGATACAAGCGAGATTTCCATTTGAATTTGCCCGTTATCGTGCCAAATCCGTTCAACGCCGGTGCCGTGGATCATCCGGTATTTGCCTAGTAAGCGGCCCTTTTCATCCCACTGGCGACAAAGGCCGTGAGGCAAATCATTTTTATATGGCTCCTCCCTGGCAAGCGCGCCGTTCTTGTGCCAAGTGCGGACAACGCCCTGCCGCAGGCCCTTTTTCAAAGGCACTTCCTCGCCAAGCTGGCCGTTCCGGTAAAAGTGTTTTTTGATGGTTGTACTCATGGTGCGTGGCTATCCCCTCAATCCGTCGCATGAATCGCTTTCACCATATTGGATCAATTCAGTATGGCCGAAAAACTCCGCCATCGTCAATTGAATCAACCCATTTGGATATAAAGGTGAGCTTCGCCCCAATCCTTCTCGGGCATGACCGCACGGAGATCATCCTTTCGCAACTGCGCACAAACCTTGCGGATGGCCTTGCGCTTCGCCGATGCGTTGGGCAGTTGCACAAGCAGACAGTCGGCAAACTGGTCGCCGCGCTGGTTGTGGTAAATGTCCGGCGCAATCACCTTGACGGCCCCGGCCTGATAAAGCTCCTCAACAAATGCAGCGGCCAAGCTCTTGCGCTTGAACCGACCAAGCCCGCGTTTGGTTTTGTCCTCCGCTTTCAACCAGGCCCGGACTTCATTGCCATTGCGCTTCGCCAGAAGCCAGGAGACGTGGAGCAAGAAACTTTTCTGCTCCCAGGCGGGATCATTGACCGGCAATTTGGCAATCCGGCCACGCAATTTTGGCAACCGTGCATCCTTGGCCGCTGCCTGGCGGTATACATCAGGTGTGACTTGCCGGTTGAACAGCAGCACTTCGTCGGTAATCAATGTGCCATCGCGAAGCCACCTCCGGCTGCGCCCACAGAACTGCCCGGCAACGGTGATAAATTCCACTTTCAACTGCCCGTTATCATACCAAGTTTGTTGTCCCCCTGTCCCGTGGGCCATGTGAAATGAACCGAGCAACCGGCCACGGTCGCTCCACTGCCGGCAAAGGCCATGGCGCAAGCCGTGGCAATAGGAGTCCTCCTCCGCCAATTGCCCATTGCGGTGCCACTTTCTTAGCTTGCCATGCAAGTTGCCGTTCCGACACCTCTCCTCCAAGATGACAATACCCTTGCGATAAAAGGTGCGTTTGACCACAGATTTGAGTTTAGTGCTCATCGAAGTTGAGACCAGAATGTGTTAAAATTTGACATCTGTAAATAATGGATGCAGGAAATTTGCTGCACTTTCGTTTGGCGTTGGTAGAAAACTTTTGGAAAACACTCATTGCCGGCGGAATGATGTACGCTTAACGGCTTTCATAGGTTTTTAATATCTCGCCGGTTTGCGGGTTAAGCTCATGAGCGAAATCAGTTCCATTCTGGTTAGCAAAAGCCGTTAATTTCCCTTCAACATAATATATCTGATCAAAACAATTGCCATAAGGTTCAGGAAGCGGAAATTTCAATCTGAATCGGACTGTTCCATCGCCATTAAAAACAACTCCATTGTCACGACCCCTTTCTTCAAATGGTTCAACAACGGCAACTCCTGTTCCATCAATCAACAGAATTGCGCTTCGCACTGGAAAGTGGAATTTTTTTCTGACTAAAAAGCCATTGCAAATCCAACTTATGATTGGTGAATTTAATGCCCAGCTGAAATCTGTGATATTCATAATATTGCATTTAATGTATCGGGCTTCTTGGCCCAATTGGTATAATTGGTATAAGTCCAGCACGGTCTGAGAAATTTAATATTTGGATTTGGTTGACTCCCCCCCGGTAAACGACGCCGTTGTATGTTTGCAGGCCGACGATGCCAGATTGGATCTGAGTACCTCAGGCACCAAGAATGTTTGGACTTCAGAAACGGCTGGCTTAAATGCTGGAGTCACAGCAAGATCATTACAAACGCAATTTACATCTGGAATTTGATCAAGCGTTGCCCATCCACCTGGGAGAATTTGCCCCGGAGCCATCGCCATGTTGATCATAGTTCCTGGGGGAGCTGGGAACGAAGTCGGAACAGTGCCTGGCATCCAGGGATTACTTCCTGATGGTGCTGGCAAAAGTCGTGATGAATCAGTAATCGCAGTTGTCTCTGCGACAAGAAATTTGGCAAATTCGTCATAAAAGCCGGGGTGTTCCAGAGCCTGTGTTTTTTCGCTCGCAAATGTCGTAGCAGCAACTGCATAGAACAAGACGGCCAGGACAAGCGACCAAAGCGCATTCCAGACGGTTTTCCCCTTGCGCGTCACACTGAAGCAAGCTGGCAGTCTCATCTATTTGCACCGCCTTCGAGTAATCGTCGAACGGCGTCATCAATCAATGCCTCTCGCTCAACAGGAGATTTTGACTCCCAAGACCGGTGTCCAACACTTGGTAGAGGCCAATCTCGGAAAGGCTCAACCGGGTGCCAACTTTGAATTACACGGGAACCGCAGGACGGACATTTTGGCGGGATTCCAATTTCAAATGACTTCCCGGCAGGAGATCTATCGCAAGTCACGGAAAACACCGTCTGTTGAATCTTGCCACACTCTTCTGGTGTCAGCCCTCTAATAAAAGGATTGCGTTTTACAATGTCGTAGGATTCCAAGAACGCGGCATCTTTGTGAGCATCCAGAAACACTGCCTCACTTGATTCCAGCGTCCTCATCACAAAAAGACCGTAGGACATTTCTGGCACCTCGGGAGCTTCAAACTCCGTCCCGCAGGAATCGCACCTGTAAATATAGGCAATAGCACTCATGGTGTTGGCACGATCATTTGAGGTTTTAAGAGTGAATCGAGTAAAATGTCAATCCCGTTCCCCCCTTCTGCGGCAATAGGTGTCGCCCATTTCGCGTCTATCGTAAATCCCACCTTGGCCCCGGCTTCCGCAAGATTCATTCCTCCCATGAGTCTTGGTACATTCCGCAGGCCCACTTCGAATTCGACCGTCGCCACAGGCTTCGCCTTGCTCTCATACAGATTGCCACCCCGAAAGCGCGTTTGCATATTGTTAATGGTGCCATCGTGCTGCAGTTTCGTCGCATTTTACCCTTAATTCAGGCCAATTCGCCGAGATCGACTTAAGCACTTGGTTCATTTGGTTTGGGTTCTCAAATGGAAAAGCTTCTTTCATTTCTAAGGCAATTTTAACCCGCTCCACGTCCTGGCTCGACAACCATTCACGCTGGATTTTTAGGATCTCCTGCCCATTGTCACTTAAACACCAGATAAGGCGATCAAACACCTCCGCTAAGCCACGTGGTGGCAGGTCTTTCACTCGATTGGCAAATAAGAAGTCTGTAATATCTTTCAAGTCGTTCATGGCAAGCGTCGATAAATTGTAGTGGTTGAGGAGCTAGTATTCAGTGGTGCTCTGAGAGCATGCGTGCTACCCACAGAAACAACCAAAAGAATATTCTCTTCGTGCTGCTCATATCCGCTCAATTCGCCTCTTTTGGGCATACCGTCCAACGGCCATCGTACTCGATTTTCAGTGCTGACTCGTGATGCCCGAACGCCTTCCAAGCTGCACAGAATGCCGCAACTTCGACGGTGTCTTGTCTAGTATCAACCTCTGTTCCCAACACAGTGACCACCTCTATCCCAACCCTGCTTCCGCCAAGGCTTAAATGGGCCTGAAGTGCTTTCTCTGCTCCCTGGCGGGCAGCTTCTAACCAATCGCTACTAAAAGAAGGAATTTGCGCTCCAGCTTTTTCAGCGATTTTGACCCCATCGATTAGTGGGTCTGAAGAGACGGTGACTCGCGCAGCGTGAGTCATGCCTTCTTTGACCTGCAAAAAGGTGTATTGAATTTCCATATTATTTAAATAGCTGGAAGGCGTTCGGCGAGAAATAGTATTCGGTGCCCATGCTCGTGGGCCTGATTATGTGGTCGAAGCCATGCGGTTGCGCCGCACCCCATTCCGAGTAGGTGCTCATCCACTCTGTAGCTGCGTCTTCACTCATCGTTCCCATATCTAGCGTATTTAACGAGGAATAATCGGAGGCAGACATATTGAATTGCATAATTACAGAGCCCGGTTTGTTTGCAGCATAGGCTGCGGCATCGGCCTGATTCCCCCACGCATACAATCCTTCGCCCAGATTTGCGCGTTGAAGGCCGGTAGGCCAAGGTGTTCCCCCTGAAGCCAACCTCGCAGCATCAGCCTCACTCTGAACCGAGTAGAATGTCAATCCCGTTCCCTCCTCTGCGGCTAGAAATTCAACGGATTTGCCAAATGCGGCACGATCCGCACTTCCTCGCGTTTTTCGTCCGGTTCCAAGGAGTGCTGAGACGGAGTCGTAAGTGATGGCGGAGACTGAATGTTTGTCATAACCCATACTCGTGTGATGGGTTCGCACGTCATAAATCGGTGTGATTGAAGGAAGCGCGTTGGCTGCAAACGAGAGCCAAGAGAGCAACCAACAATATTTCAAGAGCCACGTCTTCATTCTGGGGCGGGTTCGAAAACTCCCTTGAAAGGGGCATCCGGCCAGACCAAGCGCCAAACTTGCCCGCTCGCGATGTGTCGAAACCATTTCTCCCGAAACGTGTTGCCTCCAAGATACGTTTTTTGCACCGGAACTTCTTCAGTCGTTCCGCTTTTTGTTTGGTCGCCCATCCACTCAACGAATCGGTTGAATTCGCTCAAGCTCTGGAAGTCGTTGATTTTTTCCCAAGGACACGTTTTCATGGTTTTACAAGCCAAGCTGGGTTTACGGTTGGAATTACTACTTGGCTGCCGCCTCCAACCAAACCGCCTTGCGGAGCCGCGAAGCCCGTGTAAACCGTTGTTCCCTTGGGGACTGTTATTGTTGCCACATTCTCCGCAGTGTTTCCCCAAGCAGGATTCAACGCGCTATCAATTGTGGATTGTAACGGCCCAGCGGGCGGCGTTTGGGTCCAATACGGACCTAATTGCGGTGAGTTTCCGCCGTACACACGATAATATGTCGTGTCCTCGCCTAATACCGTTTCAGTGTACGACGCACTTCGGAATGTATTGGCAACGTCCGCGCCGAGCGGCCCCGGCCCGTTTAACGGATTCCACGCGATGCTTCCCCCCTCTGCGGCAAGAAATTTGGCGAATTTGCCAAAGACGGCGCAGTTCGCGCTTTCGCGCGTTTTTCGTCCGTTGCCAAAGAGCACTGGGGCAGAGTCGTAAGTGCTGGCTGACACAGGATGCAGGTCGTAACCGATGCTCATGCGACTTGGGTGAGCATCGTAACGCCATGTGATTGACGAGAGCATGCCACCCCCAAACAGGAGGCACAGCAACAACCAAAGTTTCAAGAGCTGCGTTTTCATTTTTCCGGCTCAAGAATCCGGAGCGACCCAAAAAAGCTGGCGGTTTTTTCATCGGTAAAAAGCATCACGGTGACATTCTGCCATCTGAGTGTGTGTATTCTGACATTCTGATCGGAGGCTCTCGGAAGCCGCATCATAAGCGGTTCGTAGCCAGCAATTTGATTGCGCTTTGGGTTCGAGGTGCTTTCATTCCACGCTTGGCGTTTCGAGTATATATCCCAAACTTCGGTGGCAGGAATAGCCTCTCCAACCGCGTATTCCGGTTTTGAGTCTTGGATTAACTTCAGGTATTCCATGACGGTGGGTTCAGTTGAATCCCTCATCAGAGCGATTAGTCGATTATATTCGATGTCTTTCATGGTTATGGAATTGGGGTAACAGATGCACCTCTAACCGGTCCAGTCACCAACACCTCGCCTTCGCCAAAGAGGTCCGGCGAAGTTACCAGGCGGAATGCTGGAAAAGTTTGCTGTAAAACAACTCCACCGGGACCCGCTCGTTCAGCGGCCAGAGCCGGATCGGTTGTCCAAGATGTATATATACTTCGCGTGTCACCCATGTTGTGCTCTAACGCGGTAGCACTACCACCACGAGGATCCGCACTTCCTTCCAAGGCCTCTTGAAATGCAGGGTGGTCATCCCATACGCCGCGATATAGTGTTTGCCCTGCCCCGACTTCTCCCTCTGCGGCCACGGATGCTTCTGCTCCCAAAAGCTCGGGCAAAAGTTCCTCGGCCCCTGAGGCAACGGCCGCCCCAGCTCCGAGCAACTTGAAATAAGATCCGGCTTCCTTTAATTGAATATCCATCAAATCAGGACCAGACGAATTTATCCAGCTAGCCGTTGTCTGCCCCCAATTATCCGGCAAGGGTGTTTGGCTGACATAACTGAAATACTGGCCGGTTGGAATCGTCCAAAGCCTCTGCGACTGCCCTGTTATATCGCCGGGATTGGTCAGCACGGAGTCGGGCTCTCCTGGCATACCCGTTGGAACGCTTAAACCATTAATGCCATAAATCGTCTGGATATAGGTCTGCATGACTGGAGCAATCCCAAAATAAAGATTCTTCGTGCTGTTGTCCTGCCCCAACGTGTTGAGCGCGGACTGGGCTGACAGCCGGCCATCGGAATCCATACTGTTGATGGGATCACCGCCGCAGAACGACATGCCGTTGGGGTCGATCTCGTTCCAGACCGAATCAAACGTCAGCCAGCGTCCGCTGGTGGCTTCGTACGGACGCAAACCGATATTGTATAAACCCGTGATGTCCGCCCAGCGTCCACGCCAAGCCGACGCCAGCGCAATGTTGGCTCCATTGGCCAGCGGCAATGGCTGGTAGCCCGGCACCGCTCCATAGCCGGTGGGGCGGGCCGGATTCCAGAACATCATCCCGTTGGTAATCACGCCAAGAATGTTCCCGCGAAAATCACTGACGGTTGGCTGGAACAGGTTCAAGATGGGCGAGACTGCATCGAGGCCGCCAACGCCGTTCATTCCGCCATAAACGCCATGCAAGTCCGGCCCATAAAGTTTCCACTCGGTCGTGCTGCCGTAGTTGACGCCCAGTTCCAAAAACTCCACCTGCGGGTCGTAATAGGAATTGATTGTCGTAGGTGCCGTGGAAAGCGCCACGCCATTGGTCACCAGCACGCTGGTGGTCGAAATGCGGCGGTTCAGTCCGTCATACGTCGCCGTCCAGTTGTAGCCCGAATTGCTGGCGTCCCGGTCAACGACAGCGTGCAAACGTCCGCGAGCGTCCCAGGAAAGTCCCTGAATGCGGTCAATGCCGTTGGTGGGATTGTACCAAACCCGGTTGGTGATGTTCCCGGCAGGGTCGTAGGTATCGGTGGATGACTGATACGCTGCCGTATTCGTAAACGTATTGGTGGCGTAAACTGCGTAGAGACCGTTCTGCATTTGGGCGGCCACGGTCAATTGGTGGGTTCCATGCGTGAGTTGCAGGGGAGCGCGCCATGCCATGGAACCGTAGTTGTTGGGAACGGTGGTGACTGGCACGGGTTGGCCATCCAGCGATCCGCTGACCGTGACCAAGCCTATCGTGTGGCCACTGGCGGCAAGGGAAATCACCGTGTTGGTCGAATTGGAGACCCGCGAGAAGGAACCGGAGGAACCACTCCACAAGGCAGAACCTTGACCCTGTCCGGCAGCAGTCAAAACGCCGGGGCCACTGGCCGCGCCATTGTCATAACCGAACGTGTTCGTCCAGGTGGTGGCGGCATTGAGGTTGAGTTGTTCCTGGGCTAAGCGGCGGCTGGCATTGGCGTAGGCATAGGCGCGGGCATCGGTGCCGAAATCGCCGCGCCATAACGTATGGGCGGAAAGCAGGCCGTCTCCTGTCCAGGCCATTGTTTCAGTCAAGTTCGTTGCGAGATTAACGGTGGTCGCAATGAAAAGTGGCCGTCCTTCACCGTCCCGGGTGGTAATGCTGGTTTGACGATTGCCCACGGTGCGAGTGGTCAGCAAACCCGCCGTGGTATAGCTGTAAACGCCGCCGCCGGTTGAATCGTTGGCGGCAACCAGGCTGCCATCGGCCTGCCAGGCATAACCATAGTTGCCAACAGAGCCAAATCCCAATTGGGTGCGCCGGCCGGCGGCATCCCACGTCTGGCTGTCTGCGTAGCCGAAGGCCGCGCTGCCCACCGATTCCGCTGCGAGTTGCCCATAAACGTCAAACGAACGCTGCACTGAAAGGGCGTTGGACCCGGTAAATTGCTCGATGACGTTGGTGAGATACCCGCGTGGTTCATATTGCAGGGTGGTGGTCAATTTTTGTTCCGGCAAGGAACCGCTATAGGCAAAATTGGTGGGGCGCAGCCACGCATCGTAGGCATAGAGGCAAGACACGCCTCGTTCATCCAACTTGGTTTGCAACAAGCCGGCGAAGGAACTACCGCCGGCAAAGTATGTGTAATTGTTGCTGCGGGTATAGTTGCCGCCGTTGGTGTTGCATTCGGTCAGTTTCTGGCCCGCCGGGCTGTAGCTGGCCACATAGACCAGGTTGCTGCCCGGCATAACGCGGTTGGTCACTTCGCTCAACGGGTTATACGCGTAGGAGGTCACGGCGTTGTCCCGGTCAACTTTCTGCGTAACCCGGTTCAAGCCATCATACGTCAGGCTGGTGGTGGTCCAGTTGGCAATGGCCCCGCCGGCAGAGGTGTTGTGCTGGGATGAAATCGCGTTTCCGGCGACATCGAAGCGGGTCAGCGTGAATTCGTTCACACTGCTGGCCGGATAGGCCACAGACAATACGGCATGGCCATCGTCATCGGTCCAAGTTGTATGGCTGATGGCATTGGCCCCAGAACCTTCCGTCTCTGTGACGCTGGTGTGATCGCCAGTGTAGGCAAAGTACGTTTCACGCACCAACGCGTTGGATGAACTGAAGACCCGCGTGCTGATGACCCGGCCCAGCACATCCTTCAACGTAACGTTGGTCTCGCCCAAGGCATTGGCATTGGTCACAGCCAGTCCGGCGGCGTCAAAAGTATTGATAGTCTGGTGCTGGAGGAAATTGGTGTGGTAGGTATAGGGGCCTCCTGGACTGATTCCCGATTGTTGGATGACGGTGGTAATAGCCGGACCCGCCGCCAATTTGAGCCGGTTGAGACCGTCATAGACATTGGTGAACGAATTGCCCGCCGCGTCTATGCTCAGGATGGGGTTCCGACGACGATCCACGCCAGACACATTCGTAGCCAGAGCGCTCCCAGTGCTCGAATAAAACGTGCGGGTGGTCAGCAAGTGGGCATCATCGTAAACGGTCTGCCAATGGCTGCCGTTGACCATGTATTGGCATTTCACCCGGCCATCCAGATAATAGGTGGTACCGTTGGTGGCCCCGTCGGGAGTGGCGACGAAATAAGGTTTCCCGGTCTGGGTGTAAAGTGTTTGCGTCACGCCTCCCAATGCATTGGTCGCCAGCGTCACCTGGCCGCCGCTTTCGTAGGCAGCCTGCTCGGTCTTCAAAACCGTGCCATTGGTTTCCAAAACCTGGCTCACGGTGATATGGCCCAACGCATCGAACGTGTTGGTTTTTGTGACCCCGCGAGGATCGGTGGTGGTGGTCAGGTTCCCAAAGCCATCGAAAGTCTGGAATGTGGTGGCATAGGCAGCATTTCCGGCGGGAGTTTCGATCCCCGTGCCGTTGCTTTTGGCTTGGGAACGGGACCGGATTTGTTGGATGTTCCGCCCGGCACCGTCATAGATAAAATAAATAAAATCCTGCGGATTGGTGCGTGGACCGTAATACCATTCCAGTTCGCCGTTCCGATTGTAGTAGTTGAATTCGGAGGAAACATTGTTGCTGTTCTGATCAAAGACCTGCTTGGAAAGCACCCGTCCCAGTGGATCAAAATCATACTGGAAGGTGGCCCCACCTGCAATTTGGTCCTGGTACAATTGCCCGCGTAAATTGTAGCTCAAATAGTGAATTATGGCTGGGTCGGTATCCCCGGGATCATCCGGGGTGGCGGGGTAGCTGGTGCTTTGAGTCAGGAAGCCATTGCCGTTGAAAACCAGCACATTGGTTGCTCCGGCCTCAATCTTTTTCTGGCAAAGGCCAAAAGCCAAGTTGGTGGTGCCCAGCAAGGAGACCTGTGTGACGTTGGTGTAGAAGTAGTAATTCGTGGTGATCGGCGTGACGCCGCTCACCTGAATACTTTGGAGCGGACGAAACGGGTCGGCGTTGTCATAAGTAAACTGAATGCCATTGCCGGAAGGATCCTGAATGAGGCTGGGCAGATTGTTGGTCGTGTATGATGCCGTGTTGGTCGCGGTCTGATTGGCCACACCTTCGCCGGTGAGATTGCCCAACAACACCTGCTGCGTGACGTTACCGAAGGAATCATAAAAATATTGCGTGGTCAATCCACGCTTATCCACGGAGAATTGCACGCTACGGGGGTAATAGCCGGGCAGATTTGTGGCGGTGTCGGGGAACCAGGTCTGTTGGATGGTGTAGCCCAGCGGGTCCACGATGTTCGTGATGAGGTTGTTGGTGTAGGAGTACACCGTGGAATGATGGAAGAAGTCATCCACGCGGGTCGCCCCGCTGGCCAACTGGTTGGTCAGGCTGGTGATGTTGTTGGTATAAAAGAAATACGCGTTGGTATAGAGCACCAAATTGGTGCCGACGGTGGACGCCTGGGTCACCACGCGCCGCAGATTGTCATAGGCATTGGCCAGGATGCGTCCGCTGGGCTTGATGTCCTGAACGATCAAGTGCGTCGAATCCGTGTAGGTGCTGTTATTGGTAGTGAAAGTGTAATGCTGATATTGAAATTGCTCCTGGGAAGAATCCGGCAGGGTGACGTTGACCAGGTCGCCGTAATTGTCGTACTGGTAATAGACAAAGCGGGCGTCGCCCGTCATGGCCTGGATGATGCGGCCGTAAAAATCATATTTTAAAACCAGGGTGTTGCCGTTGGCCATGTTGATCCGATTCAACTGCCCCCAATCATCGGCGCTGGCGTTGGTACCGTAGAAAAAGAGCGCGTAGTTTCCGGCAGCATCCTGCCAGCGGGTCAGGTAGGGTCGGGTGCGGGAAAGGGTGTTGGTGCCGCTGGTCACGGGGAACGACATCACTTGATAGGTGCGCTGGCTGCCATCCGGGGCGGCGATGACGTAATTGGTGCCGCGGTTGGTGGTCAGCACGGAATTGAACAGATTGGCGATGGATCCCTTGCCATAGGTTCTGTTGTTATTCAGCGTCGGATTGTCCTGGGGCAGCACTATCCATTGGTTGTTGGTCTGCTGCCGGTAGGCCAGCACGGTGCCATCCATTTCCGCCGCGTAAATGATGTTGGAGGCGACCACGAGAAACGGGGTAAAATTCATTTTCCACCCGTAGCCATACTCATTGGCCTGCAAATTTGCGCTAGTATAGTTGCGGCGCAACTGCAAGGGCAGCGGCCCCGGCAAGGCCAAATCCACCGTGTCCTCGTAAAACTCGCCAGATATTTCGTCAACCGGTTCGGCCACGGTATCCAGGAGACCTCCGAGTCCGGCGTCTGTCTGTCCCCAAGATCCCGAATTGGCGCTGTTGATGATGGCGGACTGGATATTCCACGATTGCCCCGATTGCATGAACTGCTGGATTTGCAGGGTTTCCTGTGGGGTCAGCGCGATGGTACTCTGTGAAATACCAGCACTATCCACGGGCGACAGCACGGGCGTAAAGGTGGATCCGGCGGCGAGGTTGTTGAAAAAGAAGGGATCGCCGGAAGAGGTCACATCCAAATTCCAAGCCAACGTGGGCACTGTGGGAGGCGTCGTGTCAAAGCCGGGCAATTCGCTCCCCCAGCCGCCATTCAGCGTGGCGCTGTTGGCGGAAATGAGCGCGTTTTCCAAGGTCTCGCCCAAAATCAACGCCCCCATGCCAATATAAGTTTGGGGCGCATTGGTCATTTTCGCCGGGGTAATCAGCACCCGCGCGTAAGCGCCCCCCGGCTGAGTAAAGATATTGGTGACGGAAGCCCAAACACTGGGGTCCTGATTTTTCAGCCAGGTTGAGCCATATCCCGCGTTGGTCTGGTTGCCAGCGGCCGCATAATTGTTGTTGAACAGTTCAAGAATGGGCGAGTTTCCGTTGGTGGCCCGCGCCTGGGCCATTTGCAGCAGACGCACCGTCGAGACGGCATTTTGGTCGGGGAACATGCTTTGGATCGTGTCATGCTCCTGGGACGACGCCGCCGTGATGCCCAAGATGTAGTAGTTTTGCAAACATGTGAAATCGGGCACGCCGCTGTTTAAATTCAAGCTGCCGTTTCCGATGGCCAACTCGCCGTAGCTAAACATATCCACCTTGGCTTGCATGTTGGTGGCATTGCCAGTTGCGCCGATGATGCCCAGCCCGGAAGAAAATCGGATCAGGTCGCGCACCCGGTGCCATTGCTGGTTGCAGACATCAAAGGCATCGTTTTTTTGGAAATAGCCCATGCCCAGCAAATAGGCGGCGGTGCCCGCGTAGTCCCACACCTTGGGAATCAGGTTCGTATTGGCGGCACGCTGGCGCTCCAAGCCCCAATAGGTTTCTTCGTGTTGTTGCAACATCAACGGGCTAACCTGCCCATAATCCAGCGCGATGGCTGCCACATCGCCCACATTGCAATGGCTCAAGTTGGTCGCGCCGTTGGATTCCCACAATGGAAAATAAGCGTATGGCGAACTCAAAGTGAGGAACTGGCGGTGGTGAACGGTTTGAATCGCCAGATAATTCAACGACCCGGTCGCCACCGAGTTGGACTGCAATGCGATGGAACTGGGACCAGCAAAGGTTTGAATATTGGTCACGCCCGTCCGGTAAGGTGCCAGCCACAAGCAGAGCTTTCCCGCGTCGGTGAACAGCAAGAACTTCCGATCACCCAAGTCGCAGGAGTCCCATGTGCCACTGTCGAAAACCAGACTGCCGCTGACGGTGGTGTTATAGACCCGAACGCGCACCGTATTAAAGATGTTCGTCAGGAATCGGAAACTGTTGGTGTCCCCCAGATTGTCCACCACTGACCAAGTTCCAACGTTGGTTACCAAATCCGGCTGCGGCAGGTAGGCCCAGCCAGGAAACTGGTGCTGCCGGTTGAATGCCCGGACTCCGAGATTGTCCATGGCGAACGAAGGTCCCAATGAGCCAAGGTATTGCTGGACAAATTCCGGGAATAACTTGGAAACCACGTTCTCGCTGTCCAAATTCAGGATGTTGGTGTTGCCCCGAACATACTGCTCCACCCATTGCAGGGCGGTGTTGTAATTGGTGGGCATGTAGTCATACAAATTGGCGCCTTCCACGATTTCATGATCCTTCAGCCAAGGGAAAATATGCACGGTGTTGGTGCCGATATTGGCCACCACCCACGGATAATTCAGGGACAACAGGCTGTTCGTGATGATGGGAAAGTCGTCGGGATACAGTACTCCATTAACCTGCATTTCAAACAGCTCGCTGACGTGAGTGGCCGACAGGAACAGGTTATTGTTGGTGGGAAACACGTAGGCGGCCGAATAGCCTGCCTGTCGCAGCAGGTACACCAGCAGGGCGCACTGTTCAATGGGCGAACCGCGGCCTTCGAGAAAGGTGCCCAGCGCACTCCGGTCAATGCCGCCACAAGTGACCTGCGGCATGACCGCATTGACTTGGCTGGGCGCAAGCGGATCAGCAAGTTCAATCTGGTTGACGACATAACTGGCCAGTGCCAGCGGGTCTTTGTTCATGTCCAATACGAATTGGTCAAGAATCGGGTGCCGCCGCAGTTCCGGGCTGTTGTCCAAATTGGTGTAGGCGGTGTTGTTGGTCAGCACATACTGGTTTGTCACGGCCAAAGCGACACCCGCCGGGCCGGTCACGGTGGCATTTTCATACGTCGGCGGCATGGGGGTGCCTTGAAAAAACAACTGATCCATGTAGACTGACTCCATCGGGGAAGGCGGTCGGAAATCGAGCGTGTAGAGCGGCATATACGACCACGCCCCGGCGGAATTCGTAGCAAAGGGCGCCAAGGTCGTGTTGCCAACCTGCACTTTGCCCAGCACTTCCACCTTGTAAAAATAATTGGTCGAACTGGCGCTATGCGTCAATTCATAGCCAGTTAAAATATAGGTGGAAATCTGATTGCCGTTCAACCAACTGAGGCCAAAAACCTCATCATTAGTCATACCGTTGTCGAGAAACTGCACAGTCGTCGTCAGGCCGTTCGTGGCGACCGTGATTGCACCTCCGTTGCTCATGAACGACGTCCACAGGTTGGAATCGGCGCTTACGGTGCGACGCGGGAGCGGAATTGTAAAGACACTGAAGGGGGCTACATTGGTCACTCCGGGATTAAAATTAGCCGCATTATAGACCGAAATCCGGATGGCATTCGTGCAGGCGGGAGTGCTTTCGTCAAAACCGCCCGCATAAACGCCGAAGCGATACGGTTGATTGGGAAACAAAGGTGAACCGCCGCCCTGGCTGCCGAATGCGGTCGCCGGGTTGTTAACCTGAATTGCCGGACCGGTCCGATAAAATGACTGAAAAACCGGTTGGTTGGAAACACACAGAAACCACGGCGGGGAGTTGGCATAGCAATAGGCATCGCTGCCGGTGGCATTCAAGGCCACCCCCTGCTCCAGATCGACGGGAACCACAATCGAGGAAAAGTCCAAATCGTTCGTGGCCAGGTCGTCGAAACCAAAAATATCACCCCGAAAGAATTCACCCCATCGCGCCGGTGGCGTCGGCGCAAAGCTCTCCGCCGGAATGAGTTCCAGGACGGGGGCAAACGGCCAGAGAATGCTGCCGTTGCCAAACTGGCCACAATCGTTATCCCCCCAAGCCCAGATTGCGCCGTTGGTTGTCATTCCAAAGGCGACACTCGACCCGTCGTCCCAATTGAGGTCGAACGCATATTGAACAAATGGTGGCGCTGGCGCAAGTTGGGCGGGTGAAAAAACCGGTCCAACGCCATTTCCCGCCCACCCCCAGACATAATTTTGCCCGTTGGTGGTGGTGGCACCCGAACTGAAAACATTGGCGCTAAGAACCGAAACGCCGCTCATCACCAGCGTCGGGGTATTAAATTGGAAGCTATTAGTGCCCAGGCCCAACTCGCCATACCAGTTATCTCCCCAACCCCAAACGGTTCCGTCTTTCTTCAAGGCCATGGTAAAATCAAAGCCTGCGGCTATCTCCACGGCGTTGCTAAACACCGCAACCGGCGCATAGACGTCGTTCGTACCTCCGTTGCCGATTTCGCCATACCAGTTATCGCCCCAGCACCACACCACACCGTTTGAATCCAGCGCCGTCGAATGAGCCCCGGCACCCACGACCTTAACCACATTGGTCAGGGCCGCCACCAAACGGGGCTGCCAATACGAGTTTGTGCCGCCATTTCCAAGATTCCCGTATTCGTTGGTGCCCCACGCCAGAACCTGTCCACTCGACAGGAGGGCCAGGGAATACTCGTAACCACCGGATACCGACACCGGGTTGGTGATGCCGGCCACTTGCACCGGCACGGGACTGTTTCCATTCGTGTTGCCAAGCTCTCCACCACTGTTGTCGCCCCACGCCCAGACCGTTCCGTTGGTTTCAATGGCCAGCGAATGCACTTCGCCGGCTGAAATCTTGCTGACGTTGCTGACGCCAACAACCCGCATCGGATAATAGTTGCACGTCAGGTTGCTGATCCCCATCTCTCCGAATTGGTTCGTGCCCCAACTCCAAACGCTGCCGTCGGAACGCAACGCCAAAGCATCGCTGTCACCCGCCGATATTGCCAATGTGGTCATCTGGCCGGAAGCCGCAAACGCGGTTGCCGCGCTGAGGGTCAAACAACAAATCAAACCGATTTTTTGACAAAGTTTCATGAGATTCCTGATTTCTAAATTCATTGCACCGTGGCTCCGTTGGCTGGACTATCAATGAAAATAGCGATGCCCTGGCCGGGATAATTGGTGGTCATTAGCACTTGAAAAAATTCATCGGCGTAAGGTCCGTTGGGCACGGTGAAATTCGTGACCCCCACGGTGCCATTGGCAACAATCGCCCAGGGAAAATTGGTGTTGCCCAGCACCGGGGTCATTTCCAAATAGTAGGGTATTGAGTTGTCGCTGTTAAACACAGTAATCAAAAACTGGTTGCTCCCCGTGGCGATGGTCAGATACGGCACCCCGCTTTGGGGTTGCTGCTGGCCATCGGGGGAAACCGTGCCATCTAGCGTGCCGCGCGATATGTCACTGTGTGGGACGGTGGCCGCCTCCGAAGCCGTTTGCACCATCGTGATCAGATTCGATACCGTCGTAACTTCCGCATTGGCGGCGGCTGTTCTGGCGGCAGCCGGCGACAGGCCGGCGGATTGCCGGGGATTTACCAGAATCTCACCGAACGTGGAATCAACGACGAATACAGTCGGGGTTATTGCGTAAATCGGCAGAGAGGGATCAAAGATCGGCCCTGGCAAGGGGGCGGTGAAACCGCCGGGCAGAATTTCCCAATATGTCGCCCCATGTACCGGCAAATTCGCATAGGGGACGGCCGGCAAATTGTCACCCTGAGCCACCAATCCCACGACACTATCGGGGACCGACGTGGATGCGGCTTGGGTCTGGAGTTGGGCCAGTATTCCGAGCATGGCCGATGCGCCGAGTTGGAGGGGTGTTTTCATTTCTGGTAATGCGCTTGAATTTAAAAATTGCGATATGTTTATCGGGGCATCTATGCTGGAAAATTCGAATGGTGACCTGGACCAGGGGAAATCGCAGCCGGAAAAATTAGCGAAAATAAATGACTGATTAACTTGCGTTTATCACCAGTATCCGCAACCCGCCGCCTGGAAGGGTTCTCTCGATTTGCCACCGCAGTTGACGTCAATTGATTCATGCTGCCCGATGTTTACTTTGCCGCAGGATTCCCTGCCCCGTCCAGACAATTTGTGGTTACATTCTGGAAACACGCGTTCGCAAGCCTGCGCCGCCGCATGCCTATTTCCCTTCAATTCCTGATGAATATCCATATCGAACCACCCAACCAAACACAAGCCGAAAATATGTTTTGACAATGTATTGTCAAATTGTAGGCGCATCAAAGGCGGCGTTTACGCTTATGCCATGGGTCGAAAACCAAAAGCGCGTCGCCATCCTTACGGAGCATGGTTGTATTTGCTGCGTAAAGAGAAGCAGTTGACGCAAGCAGCCGTTTCCAAACAAAGCGGCATACCACGCTCCAACCTGATGTATTGGGAACGGAGCGGCAATTTGATCGGACGAAAGCAGATTTTAAAGCTGGCAAAAATCTATGGGGTTTCCGTTCAGAAATTGCTGCGCATTGAAAAACCTCGTCAAGATTAAGTTTCAGTGGGAAGGAAAGGCGGGGATGGCGTTGGATTCGCGGGGGACTTGCCATGGCGTTGTTGTCTGCCACAATGAAGAAAATTTGAAACATGGCGAATGGTTCCAAAAATGTGAGGCGTCACGCGGCCAAATATCTGGGCGCGAACGGCAGCGCCTGCTCGGCACCGCCCCGGACCACATAATTGCCCGCAAGGTTGGTCGCCACGCCGGTACCGTGGAGGGCAAACGCAGTAAGCGGGGCATCCCCTCCCAATGGCCACGCCGCCAGACAACCGGAAGATGAATCCTTGCCGACAATCTGCCTGACAGCGAAACCTCCCGGCGCTTTAAACGCACACTCATTTCCGTGCGCTCGCACCGAATGTTTATGAACCTGCCGCGAGTTCCCGAACCGGGCCGGAGGCTGGAGATTGCATCCGGCAATCAGGACTAACGCCGCTGGACGGTGGACGAAGACCAGCTTTTGGGGAAACATGCCGATGAAGAAATCGCCAAACGCTTACTTCCGGCAACCACTTCTTCCGCTTCCTTCCACGGGTGCTGCAGCCAATCCCCTAGTAACACCGCAAAGTTATAGAACGCGGTGTAGGACCGCAATCCCCCTACACCGGGAACCCCAGCAACTGGCGGGTGACAGCCAGGTGGTCGCCGATGCGGGACTGGCAGGTCAAATCCGCCTCGTCAGGCAAAACCGTCCACAATTCCCATTCGGGCGTCTCCATTTCCAGATGCCGCAAGGCAATACAGGCACCGCTTTTAAACCCGGCCAACAAGTCCGGACTTGCACCCCGCTGAACCAGCGCCCGCCACATCCGCCGAAACTCCGAGAGCGTGGCCACGGCCCGCGCCTTTTCCGCCGCAAAATCCCGGACGCCATCTGAAGGCTGGCTTTTTGAAACCGACGATGGCCGGACACTCGCTGGAGCTGCCGCTTCATTTTTGGATTTTGTTGTGGTCATAGCTTTTTTTTGAAACCGCTGTCCGTCACCCTGCCGTTTGCTGCTCGCTTCACAGATGGGGAGACAACGAGCCCCGCGCGCCAGCGCCCTCGAACTCCAGCGAAGGCTAAAACCGTGACAGCGGGGAAAGGGCAAAGGGGATCCGCTGGCGCGGTTTTAGCTCTCGCTCCCAAATCTCGGCTCGGTGGCGGACCAGTGAGCAGCAAACGGTGGGGTGATGGACTGCGGGCGAGAAAGAAGGCGAAGACGCACAACCTGACTTTCCGCCCCTGGCGGGGCCGTGGTCTTGAAGTCTGGAGATTGCGGAAACATTTCCGCAGTCGCCGCCGACATCTGCTGTAATCCCTTGTCCCGTGTCTATCGTTACTTCCGTCTGGGAAATTGACCACCGGGAGATGCATTGCAGTCACGCGCAGCCGGAGTGCAATTTTCATCGCAGAAGCAACTGCAACGGAATTTGCAACGCCTTGGCAAATCCAGCCAGTTGCCAATCCGTGACCGATCGGCGTTGCGTTTCGACATTGGCAATCATATTGCGTGTGATGTGGATGCCCAGCTTGCGAAGCATGCTGGCCAGTTTGGCTTGCGTCCAGCGCCGCTGGGCGCGAAACCGCCGGATTTTCTGGCCAGCGATATTTTTGGCCTTTGAAGTTTTGCCCTGATTTGCAGGCGACGACCGGGCCCTGGGAAGAGATCGGGGACGATGATTCAACTTTCCATTGGGAATGGCTTCGTCATTGATGGGTGGCAGGAGATCGGTGATCGCCACGCCGAGGACATGCGCAATAATCGGAATATAACGGGCAGGCACATCTGCATTGCCGCATTCATAATGCGCCAGCATGTCACGCGTTATGGGGGTGCCATAACGCTGGCATCCTTTTGCTAAAAAATCCTGAGTCTGACGACAACGGCAACGCTGTTTGCGAAGATTTTGACCTACTTGGGATTGCATGGGATTCAATAATCGGTGGTTTAGACAAGTTTTCTCCACCACGGAAACCATTTGGCTACGGTTCCGTCGGGTTCCAGCGGTGGGAGCGTGACGCGGCGGAAGCCCTGTTCGCAATGGACCAAAACGCATTCATGATCGCGTAACAAGCGCAGTTTGTGGGGCTTGATTTTGTGTTCCTCGGTTTCGGAATAACTGACGTTACTTTTTCCGGCACTGTGCCCCCACGAACGTTTGACCACCCGATTCTTGCCCAGGAAGTCCGCCGCTTGAACGGCGTCCGCCTCATCGGCCGCACGGAAAATCAGGCGGTTTCGAAGATTTAAGGTCAGTACCTTGGACTTGTCGTTGCCCAGCGGCGGAATAAATGACGTGGTTGACTGCGAAGCGGCAATAATGGTTGCCCCCGCTTCGCGGATCACGTCCACGACATTGTAATCGCTGGTGCCATCTTCGCTGGCAGTCATAAAACGTTGCGCTTCGTCCGCCCACAGGACAATGAGGTTGTCATGGGCTCGCGCGGCTATGGTCTTGTCGAACCGTCGCAAGGCATGATTGTAGAACAGCAATTTCAAAAAGGTATTCACATAGCGGCGTTCCGTTTGGAATTTCTGAGGCATCGTGACGCAGATGATTTTCCCGGTGTCCACATCCGCGATGTCAAAGGTGTTGTCGGGGGTGCAAAAAACCTCGGCGACTTCGGGCGTGAGGAAGTATTGCAGATAATTACCGATGGTTTCGCGCACGCCGCCAAGCTGTTCATCCGGTTGCGTGAGAAAGCGGTTGTTAAAATGCTCAATCACCGCAAGCCGGCGCGGGGTGGACAATAATTCGCCGAGCGAGGCAATGTCTCCCGTCAACCGGCCTTTGTCGGACAGCAATTCAAAGACTCCCGTCAAAGTAACCGGCTGGCGCAGTTCAAACAGCAGTTCGAGCGCGTGTGCAATATGCGTTTGCGCCTGGCTTTTGAAAAATCCTTTGTCTCCCCCCTGGCCAAGACTGGTCGCAGTGTCCACAATCAGTTTGGCGTAGGTCGTAAAGGGGATCGTTCGATCCCCGGTGAGATTGTAACGATGCTCCGGAGTCCAGTCCGCGCTGCCATCTTCCGGCCGAATCTGAACATGGATCAAATCATAGCTCCGGCCATAATGGGCCGCCATTCCCTGAAGCGTTTCCCAATAAACCCCTTTCTCGTCAATGCATAGCCCCCCCCACATGGGTTCATTGCGGAAAACCTGATGTGCGAGTTGGTTTATGCCGGAACTGGTCTTGCCCGACCCGGTGTCGCCGGTAATGAGCCAACCGCGACAAAACTGGCTGCGTTTCCAGCGCAAACCTTTTAACCTCGCGACATAGCGGGGCCGGGTGTCACGCGAAGTCAGGACAAACATGGCCAGCAAAATGGCAAATCCCCCAAGGGCATATCCCCATGGCGCGAGCCAACGAATGGCCATTGCCGCAAGAAGCAGACAAGTTGAAAACAACGTCAGGTTAAACAGGCTCATAAAATGAATTTCCCGATTAAAATGCCAGTGATGACTGAAAACAGAGCGGTTAGCAGAAGACCACCCAGCGTCGGTGAAATAAAGCGGTTGGAGGCTGGATGCTTTTGAAGTTCTTCGATTAAAGCAATGGTGTGACGCTGAACAGCATCGGCCGCCTGCTGGAGCTGTAGCAGGGAATCGCGGAAATCAGAAAATGAGGGCAATGCGTTCTGCCGCAGGGCGTCCCAGTGTTCTTGATGGATACGGAACAGCTCCAGACATAACAGCAACGGCTCATCCTCGCGCAATTGATGCTTTTTCCGCCAATCCTCAATGGCTTTGCTAAAGTCGGCGGACATTTTATCATTGGGGTCAGCCATGGGCAGGGATAGTTGCGGGTTTCGGTGGGAGCAGCAAATCTGCGGCCGACTCGATTTCGGCATAAAGCCGGCGTTGCCAGGCGACGAATCGTTGCCGGTCCAGCAGATAAATGCTGCCATGTTTGGTGGCGGCGGTAACCGTGAGGTTTTCACGGTTCAACGCCTCCACCAGCCAATCCTCCATGCGGGGCATGGTAATTTCCTTGCCTCCGAGTTTTTTGAGAAGATCAACCCGCACGGCGCTTTGGTCGTAAAGGGCAAAGGAGTCACTGTGGACCTGATTGCGGATGATGACATATTGGGCCTTGCCGCCCAATTCCTCGACCACACGCTGAATTTGGTCAAGGCTGTCCGCCTCGTGGTTGACCGGCATGAGCAGCGTTAGCCGGGTTTCAAGTTGTTGCAGGAGGTTGGCCAAATCAATCGTGTTGAAATAGCGTAGAAAAACGTCGGTGGATGCAGCCCGGCAATCCACCACCACGAGTCCGGCCTTTTCCAAGGCCCGGAACATATCATCCAGTGAACGCGGCTTGGCCAGGTCAATAAAAACCGCCTCGGGATGAAACCGTTTCAGGGTCGAATTTTCGTTGTCACTGTCGCAGGCGGCAAAGCCAAGCGATTTGTCTTTCAGGTATTGGACAAGGTTGACGGCGAAAAAGCTCTTTCCGACTCCACCCTTGCCGTTGAGAACGAGATTAAGCTGGCGTTTCATGGATCGTTGGGATTGGCAAATTTAATTTTGGCTATGCGCGGGCCGCCCGACGCGGTGGGTTTGGTGGTGTCCGGCGGCGGACAAGTCAGCAAGTCATCCAGCAGGGCAACTTGTGCCTCCTCGCTGATCCCGCTGACCATGGCAGAAAGTGGTGCCTGGTGGTTTGCAACCGGCACAGCTTGTGGTGCGGCAGTTCCGCTTTTACGAATGGCTGCACGGGATTTGGCGCGTTCTGCGCGAATGGGTCGTTTCCCCAACGCACTCCAACAGAAGCGCATCACGCAGGTGTCCGAAGCATCAATGCCGCAGCGCAGCAGCAGTTCGCTAATCGTACGGTACGAAGCGCCCTTTGCGCGCATGGCCGCAATTTCATCGCGCACAGGCTCCAACCGCGACGCATGCGACGTCGCGTTGCCAGTAAATTCAAGCGCAGCGGCGCGGAATCGCGCCACGGCATCAGCGGCTATCGCATTTTCGTTCATGGCCGGATAGCGGTGTTTGCTGTTTCCGCGTTGCGACCCGAGCAGCGTTGTGTTGAATGGTGAGTAGCCATGACCGTCTGATCATTGATTGCGGTTCGTGCAGCGAGCAGCGCAGCGGGAAACGCAACAGTACACGCAGCGCCCGTTGGCGGTTTTTGCGCACCGTCGCGCCGCTGCGCGCGCAGTGGTGCGCAGCACGAAACCCCTTCGTCATCGAAGGAGTAGGGCGTGCCCTTTAAAAAAGCTACACCACCCAGACTTTGATTTCGTGTCGCAGCGATTGCTGCCAGCCTGTGAGAGATGAGGAGATTGTCCATGCGTTCTCCGTATTCGATGCGTTCTGAATTGATGTTCCCGGTGGAGCATTTGCACGCCGGAATTCTGGAAATTTCCGTGATGCTGTGCGGGGCTTCGACAGAGAAATAGACGTTGTCGGCTTCCGACAATTCGGCCGAGTAAATTGTTTCGCCGGGGGGAAGAGCTTTCAAGCCAAACACAGGACCCAGTTGAATGTCGGTAGGTTGCGTCCGCCCATTGCGATGTGCCCGGGGTTCTCCAAAGCCCAAACGTATGGCTTGTTCATCGGCAGCGATTTTGGTGCGGGTCCTGACAACTGACCTCAACGTTTCGCCTTGCTCACAGGCGCGCTCGTGGTCAATATCCCACCGCCGGTTTCGCGGTTTAAGCATCAGAATCGGTGTCCTGTTCATGCCCGCTAGTGAACACCATGCTGCGTCGGAGATTGTGCCTAATATGCACAATCTGCGGCCAATGATGCGATACCTTGGCTGCGTGATTACTGCCAAGGCCCAACACAGCCTGGCCAATGCGAAATCCTATTTCCAGGAGCATCTCGCAGTTGGTGATTATTACCGTGAAGGCCAGAAGGTTTCTGGTGAATGGTTCGGAGAGGCGGCAAAAGCCTTGGGCTTGCAAGGCGCGGTGGCTGAGGCGGAGTTCTATGCTCTTTGTGAAAATGAGCATCCACAAACGGGCGGTTGTCTCACGCAACGGAAAAATACCGTCCGCTTGGAAAGCGGCGAAACCAAGATCAACCGGCGTGTTTTCTACGACTTCACATTCTCGCCGCCCAAATCGGTTTCCGTCGCGACCTTGGTGGCCGGGGACGAACGAATTCTTGAGGCACACGAACAGGCGGTTCGTGCGGCGCTGGTCGAGTTAGAAACGTTTGCCGCCTGTCGGGTTCGGAAAAACAAGGCCCGGGATTGCCGGATCACGAAAAACATAGTGGCGGCGCTGTTCAGTCACGACGCCTCCCGCGCGCTCGACCCGCATCTACACACGCATTGTGTGGTCTTCAACGCCACCCACGATCCGGCGGAGACCTGCTGGAAGGCGCTGGAAAACCAGGAAATGTTCAAGGCGCGAAAATATGCGGAGGCGATTTATTATCACGAACTGGCGAAACAATTGAAACAGTTCGGCTACCGGATTCGCAATCGCGCCCAGGGGGATTTTGAGATTGAGGGCGTTTCGGAGGAAATCTGCGCCCGATTTTCGAAACGGCACGAACAAATCAACGAGGCTCACGCCGCGTTGCTCCGGGAAAACCCTGAGCTGGCAAATGCGAACCAAAAAGACGTGCGGGAATGGCTTGCTGCCGCTGAACGGTCGCGGAAGGTCAAGGATATGGATCGCACCCAGTTGAAACGGCTGTGGCTGTCGCAACTGAATGAGCAGGAAACCGCCAGCCTGAAAACGCTGGCTCATCCGAATGCCCCGTCGGTTGGTCGTTCTGAATCCGATACGAGTGTTGACGCCGTGCGATGGGCGGAAGAACATTTGTTTGAACGGCAATCCGTTGTGCCGGAGCATGAAATTTGGCGGCAGGCTTTGCTTTGGGCCCGCGGACAGAATGTCAGCGTCAAGGCCTTGCGGCAGACGACGAGCAAACGCAACTACGTCCGGGATGAAAGCCAGGTCACAAATGTCACCACGCGCGAAGTCCTGGGGCGCGAATGGTCCATTGTTCGCGCCGGGGCGGAAGGGGTCAGCACGTTTGGCCCGTTCATTCATACGCCTCCTTGCCTGCCGGAAACCTTTGCCAAAGAACAAGGCCAGGCGTTAAAACAATTGCTGGGTTCCCGAGACTTTATCACTCTGTTTCGCGGCGGGGCCGGCACCGGAAAAAGTTTCGTGCTCAAGGCGCTGGCCGAAAATCTTGGCGAGGCCGGGCATTCCGTGGTAACGCTCGCACCCCAGCGGCAGCAGGTGCAAGATTTGGCCACGAACGGGTTCCCTTCGGCAACAACGCTGGCGGATTTTCTGACCCGCAAAACCATGGAGGAAGGGGCGGTCATCCTGCTGGATGAAGCCGGGCAGGTCAGCGGCAGGCAGATGGCCGAACTCATCCGACTCGTCCAGTCTGGCAATGGCCGGCTGATTCTCTCCGGGGACACGCGCCAGCATGGCCCGGTCGAGGCTTCTGATGCGATGCTCGCCCTGGAATGCTATGCAAATTTGAAGCCGGCCGAGCTTAAAAAGATTCGCCGACAAAACCCCATTTTGGGGCGCGCCAATGAGGAAAAGCGGGACATCCGCCGCTATCGCCGCGCGGTGGCGGATGCCGCCGCCGGAAAACTGGCGGATTCCTTCGCCGGACTGGAACAGCTTGGCGCGATTGTGACCTGTCCGCTGGGAGATCAGGCAGAATGTCTCGCGGATGAATATTTACGCCTTGCTGAAGCAAACCATTCGCTGGTGGCCGTGGCGCAAACCTGGAGTGAAGTCCATAAAGTCAACGAACGGGTGCGCGCCAGACTGCGTGAAAAGAAGCTGCTCGGGGAAACTGAAACCGAAGTCGAGGCTTTGGAACGAGTTGATCTGACCAACGCGCAGAAAGGTGATGCGCGTTGTTATCCCGCCCAGGCTCACATAACGTTCAACCAACCTGTTGGCAGCATTCCGCGTGGTGCAAAAGGCACGTTCGTCAACATGGTCAAGCGCGGCGTGGTCGTCGAAGTTGCCGGTTCCTGGCATCTCGTCTTACGCAAGCACTTGGATCGAATCACGGTTTGTCAGCCGCGAAAAATCGCCCTCGCGCGTGGCGACAAGTTGCAACTGAAAGCCAACGGATACCTGGCTTCCGGCGCGACCGTGATGAACGGTGAAATTGTCACGGTTAAAAATGCCCACTCAGACGGGCGTGTCGTGCTTCAGGACGGGCGGACACTGGACCCCAGCTATCGGGAATTCGTTCCTGGGTATGCCGTCACTTCCTACGGTTCGCAAGGCAAGACGATGGATTACGTTTTGTTTTCCGATTCCGCCGTTCGTGCCGCCACCAATAGCCGCCAGTGGTATGTAACCATTTCACGCGGTCGCCGGGGCATCCGTATTTTTACCCCTGACAAAACCGCACTCCGGGAAAACGTGGTCCGCTCGGAGGATTCCAAGCTGGCGCTGGATTTACTTGGCCAGGAACGCATCCAGATGCTTCAATCGCGGCGACAAGCCCGTCTTTGGCGGCATTGGACGCAAAGCTTGAGCGCGCGCGCCCGAAATATTCATGCGCGGGTTAAATCCCTTAATTTGATGCAACCAAGGAGAATTGAAAGGTATGGAAACAAAATTAATTGAGTGCTTCGGCATTGATCCCCGGGCGCGAGGCTTGCGCGTTCAGCTTTCCGCGCAGGAATCGAAGGTATTTGCCCATGAACATTTTATGCACTCGGAGTGGAAAGCGGGCGCCGAACAGGACACGTTGAAGATTTATTTCATAAACCACGAAGTAACGCTGGTTGGCTACGATTTGCGTCGGATCGAAGCCGCCGTGCATACGCGGGAAATTGCCTGGGTGATGGCGGCGCCTGGGCGGTATCGTGCTGGAGAAAAAGGGTTCATAACCAACCTTTCCGTCAGGTGTTTGGACGACGAAGATGCTCCCGCCAAGACAAAGCCTGCGGACTGATTTCAGAGGTGGTTTATGAATCAAGAAAAAAAAGATTTTCTGGCGCTGCGCGTTCCACCGGCACGGCTCACGATCTCCGAAACATCGTGGCTGCTCGGTTTCGCCGAGCAGGACATTACCGTGCTGGTATCTGCCGGCCTGCTAAAACCCCTCGGTCATCCACCCCAGTCCGGCTCAAAATACTTTGCCACGGCTGAACTTCAAGCCTTGCGCGGTGACACGCGCTGGCTGGCGAAGGCATCAGATGCCATCGTGAATTTTTGGAAAAAGAAAAATTCTAGTCGGGAGGCAAGCCAGTCAGCGTTGCCGCCAACTTGAGTACTCAGCATCGGCAGCGCCTCCGAATGCGCCAAAAAGACGCAAGTCGACGAGCCGCGATGATGAGAACTATAGATCACCCGACGGCGCTCCCGAAATCATCACGAAGGTCGCCCCCCTCGCCATTCACCGGAATAACTGTCCCGCCACTAATCCAGCACTATGCGGGTTCCCAGCCTGCCTGATTTTTCCAAGAGGATGGTGTAGTCAATTTTGCCATCGAAAGCATCGTCATGGGAAACCAGCAGCAGTTGGTCAAGCCCTGCAGCGGCTTGGGCTTGAAGGATGGCATCCGCGAGTTTGTGGCGACTGTCGGCATCCACACCATAGGTGGGCTCGTCGAAAATGCACAACTGTAACCCGCTGAATTCGTCGATCATGGCCAACGTCATGGCCAGCGCCAGTTTGGTTTGTTCACCCCCTGACAGCATGGCAAATCGCCGATCTCCCGGGGTAACTCGCAGGCCGTAACGTTCCGCGTCCCAAGCCAGTTCGATGGGCTCCGAATTCATCTGATTGAAAATGCTTTGCGCTCTCGCGGCGATTCGGTTGCACAGATGCTGGGCGACGGCTGGAGCCGTGTCGCGCAATGTTTTACGGGCCAGTTCCGTGATGGCCTTCGCCGCTTCGCACCGGCCGATTTCAGCCGAGACTCGCTCACGTTCCAGACAAGCACTCCCCCATTCTTTGAACCGCTTTTCCTCTTTCTCCAGGTTTTTCTGCTCGGCCTCCAGGCTGGTCTGCAACGTCGTAAAGCGATCACGCTTGGTTTGATGGTCTGCAATCGCAACTTTCAGCTGCTCTGGGTCAAAATCCTGCTCTGCTTTATGAACTGCGGCCGCCGCCGCCAAAAGTGCTTGTTGGGCGGCAGACTCGTCCGCCATGAGTTGCGTCAGCCGGGCTTGCCGCGCCGCCAATTCGCCGGCAATGCTTCTGGCACCAAGGTAGCGTTCATGGCCAGGACGATTGGCATCGCGTTTCAGTTGCTCGCATTTGAGATCGTTGTCCAGGTTAATAAAGGGCTTCAACTCGTCGTCCAACTCGACGACTTTAGCGGTTAATCCGGTCACCACCCCATCAGTTTGCCTGGCTCCAGATTCCTTGGCGGTGGCCTTTTGGGTCAACTTCTGAATCTCCACCTTGAGCCGGGAGTGTTCTTCGGCGTATTGAACAAGGCTGGTTTCTTGCACCTTGCGCGTCCTCGCCTCCTCATTAAAGGCCTTGAAGCGACCCTTGATGATGGCGTTGGTCTTCTCCCACCAAGTTTTGGCGTCGTTGACGAAACTGGCCAGTTGTTGCTGGAGGTCAACGACCTTGACCGGGGCGATTTTCTCCAAGGTATTTATATTTGCAACCGGCATGGAGGATAGTTGTGGTTCCCAAGCGAGCAGCCATGCATGGGACGACACGGCTTGGGCTGAGTTCAGGTTCTTTAAACCATCCAGGTAACCACCAAGGGCTTCGGTTAATTCTGTTTCCATTCCGGAAATTTTCCCGTGGGCCGTTCTGAGTTCTTTGAGCATGCGTTCGGCTGCTTCATAGGCCAGCTTGCCCTGCTTGACTGCCTGCATGAGACCCGGAATGGCTGAGGTTTGTTGGTCCAAGTCTGCCTGCACTTTGGATGGGTCAAACTGCTGGCACTTTTCTTTTAGGAACGGGCAAACACCACCAGCAATCTCTTTGAGCTGCGCTTTGAGCGTCACATGCTGCTGTTCGGCTTTTGTCAGTTTGGCCTCAGCGTCCTTCAGAACTTCGGCGGCAGATGCTGCCGTTGTCTCTGCCGTCAGCAATTTGGCCCCGTCCCATCCGGAAATCTCCCGGAATAGGCGTGCCACCGTGGCCGCGCCGCGATTCTGTGACTTGATCAACGCATCCAGCCCGTCGATCCACTTGTTAATAGTATCACGGTGGTCCTCCGCCTCCTCTACCTGTCTGGCGGCTATGGTAAAACTGTCCAATGACGTTTCAAGGGCGTCTTTTAGCGGGGTAATTTTGCCAGCAATGATGCCACACTCCTTTTCCTTCCCTGCAACTTGGAGGGCGAACTCTTTGGCCTGTTCGCGCGCGGCGACCGACTTGCCCTGATGATCAACCCGCGCCTTTTCAGCCTGGTCACGTTCCCGCTTGATGGCATCCCGCTTCTCTCGCGAGAGTTCCAGTTGAGCAAGTGCCTGAATGGCCTCGGTATGTGCTTTGTTTGCGGTTTCGTTATCCGCCAAGACCTGGACTGCGTCTTTGGCTTCGCTGAGTTGCTTCTCGCCAACTTCCCACAATGTTTTGGCGTGAGCAGCCGTTTGATTTGCTGAATTCAGAACGTTTCGAGAGGATTCGACCGCCTTGCCCAATATTTCCAAATGCTCTTTTAAGCTCAGTGCCGCATCTCGTTCCGTGGCGGACTCCGTAAGCGCGGTTGTGGTGGCGGCCACTCGTTGCTGCGCCCCGACAAGCATTTCGGGACTGTTCGCGCGTTCGTTGATTCGTTCGTTGATGGCAGCAAGCTTCGTCAGATGCTCGCGACGCTGGGATTCAAACGTCTCGACTGTGCCTTTGAGCCGATCAAAACAATCGCGAAAAACTTCCACGTCCAACAGCGGCTCAAAATATCGTCTGGCTTCGCCCGGTTTGGAGTCAAAGGGCCAAGTCAATCGGCCCTGCTTGACCCCGACCAGTTTGCAGAAAACTTCGGTCAGGTGTCCCGGGTCTGGAAACCTCAATAATCGGCAAAGGAAGGCGGCCACTTCCTGGTCGCCTTCGGCGCAAATGCTTTGGTCGCTAAGCTGAATCACCTTGGAGCGCCGCTTGGTCTGCTTTCCAACGGCGCGTTCAATGCGGTACGAGTCACCCTCACAACTGAAAGTCACATCAATCTCACCCTCCTTGGCCCCGTAGCTGAGAAAATAGGTTTCGATTTGGAAATACTCCTCGGACTGAGGCGGGGTCAGGAACAGGGCATAGCCGATGCACTCGATCAGGGTCGTCTTGCCATGACCGTTCCGACCCGCCACACGATTGGCTCCCGGCTCGAAGGCGATGGTAACGCCAGCATCATTCGCCCCATTGCCATAGCACTTGATGTTTTTCAGGCGAATGGACTGGATGATCACAGGACCTCCTTGGCTATTGGGGATTCCCCGAAAATGGGCGGCGGCACAACCGGCGTGGTCATAGCGCTGGCCACGCGAACCTTTTCGATAAGCGGCGATACCCCGATCCGCCCAGCAATCGTCTCGCCCGTTTGCCCGGCCCGCACCAGTTCCTTCATTTCATAGAACAAGTCGGCGAAGGCCACGCGTTCGTCCAGCAATCCCCAGAGCGGATCCTCATCCACCAGTTGCAAGATTGCCCGACGCTCCAGTTCATCCCGTGGCAGCAAATCAGCGCCAGCCAATCCTCCCGCTACGGCATTGCCAATATTCAGGCGGGTTGTGTCCAGTGATACCGCAAATACCCCGGCTTGTTCGGCGATTTCCAGCGCTGCCTTGGTCAAATCCAGTGCAATCCGGTTGAGATTCAAACTGCCCGCGAGCATAAGCTCGATCACGGCAGATTGGTCGGGATTTCCTGCCTTGATGGCCTCGACTGCCGATGCATGGAAGGCCTCGGCACCGTTCTTGGTCTTGCTGCCAAAGGGAGTGCAATCCAGCTCAACCCGGGAACATGGCCGACGGGGATTCGAGCGAATTTCCAGAGAAACTGGCTGATCTGGGCGGTTGTGGGCGATCTCCAACACGGCGTAGCCCCGTCCGACCGGATGCCCATCCTTCCCAAGGGAATAAACCGCCTCCCGCAAGTCGCAATTCTCCGGCGAGCCGGGGTTGCAAGCCCAGCCACCATGGATCATGGGCTTGTGGATGTGCCCCAACGCGAGGTAGCACACCTTCTGTTTAATCATCTGAAGATCGTCCTTGGTGAATCCGCCGCCTTCGCCGACAAAATATTCGGGACCCGCATGCAAGAGCAGGACATTCGGCTGCCCCACCGGTAGCTGTTCGATGATCTGCCGAACCTTGTTTGGGGTTGCCGCGCCAAGATACCCGGCCCCCACAAACCGCACACCACCAATTTCCAACCACGCGCCAGTGCGCGATTTGGTATCCCATTCATTCAGCCGCACACCCTCTGCATGAAACCCGGGGCGAAGCAGCATTAGGAGGTCATCTTCCGCCAAAAATCTTACCCAGGTTGGAGCGTCGCTGTTTACGAACTGCTTGTCGTGGTTTCCCTCGATGGCAATCACGGGGATGCTCGCATCTTTAAGCAGCCTTAGAACATCTTGCGCCTGGCGCAAATGTGGAGGATCCACTTGGGGGCGGTCGAATAAATCGCCGGCGAGCAGGAAAACGCCGGCTTTTTCACGAATGGCTTCTTGCGCGATATAACGGAACGCCGCCACAATGTCATCGTCGGGTAACCGGCCGTCAAGCCGCCTCCGACCCAAGTGGATGTCAGCCGCATGGTATATTTTCATAAGGTTCCGATCTTTGCCAGGTGACAACAATCAAGGTTGTGGACGATAAAAAAATTTCATCGCGAATTTATTATCAGGTCACACGTAAGCTGATGATTTTTGAAAATAATCCCATAGCCGCCTTGCTTGTCCACAACATATGCGGGCTGCGGACACGGGATTGGTCCTCGTACAGGCTGACATCCAGCCGCTGACGGCAGATGGTCTCAATGCCACGCTGGAAACGGCGTGCTTGCAGGATTTGAACCGGGGCAAGCCGGTCGGGTCCGACTGGTGGATGTCCGCAAGGCCTCCATGCCTTTCGGTGGTCAGCTCCCCGGTGACCGTGGTCGTGGTTTGGGTCGCGGTCGTGGTCGCGGTCGGTCTCCAATGCCTTTCGGCGGTCCGTTCCCCGGTGACCGTCAACGGCGAAGGAAACTTTAGAAATCGCCGCGGCTGTCTCCAATGCCTTTCGGCGGTCCGTTCCCCGGTGACTTAAAATGGCCGGAATTAACCGCTTATCGCAATCAAGTCTCCAATGCCTTTCGGCGGTCCGTTCCCCGGTGACCGGAAAAACCCGTACCGTTTCTCATTTCCCGCGACTTGTCTCCAATGCCTTTCGGCGGTCCGTTCCCCGGTGACAGCAAGCGATGCTTAAAGCCGCACGCTGGGCAATCAAGTCTCCAATGCCTTTCGGCGGTCCGTTCCCCGGTGACGCTTGGCTCGCTGCTTGACTGTAATCTTCCGGCGTCTGGTCTCCAATGCCTTTCGGCGGTCCGTTCCCCGGTGACAACATTTTCCCGACTGATCGTGCATCATTCGATTTCGTCTCCAATGCCTTTCGGCGGTCCGTTCCCCGGTGACCACCCCCGTGGGAGGTGCCAAATGAGCCCAGCTTCAGTCTCCAATGCCTTTCGGCGGTCCGTTCCCCGGTGACTCCCAGGATACCAATGGAGTCATCCGCTATCTCGTTCGTCTCCAATGCCTTTCGGCGGTCCGTTCCCCGGTGACTTTCCTTTCGGT
>Ga0302140_10001317_pt1 | contig 32416 bp, 26 predicted proteins | sample I_Bog_E1_1_FD_202095 | JGI IMG/M metagenome (GOLD analysis project Ga0302140, IMG submission 202095) | Peat permafrost microbial communities from Stordalen Mire near Abisko, Sweden - I_Bog_E1_1 | ecosystem: Environmental > Terrestrial > Soil > Wetlands > Peat | place: Sweden: Abisko, Stordalen... | reverse complement strand
TTCGGCTGAACCCGGAGTGATTCCAATTCATGTGGATTGTTGCGTTAGCCATCAGGCGTCCCTACACATTTATCGTGATGGCGCTCGTCATCATTCTCCTGACGCTGATCACAGTTCCCTCGATGCCGGTGGACATCTTCCCGGATATCAACATTCCGGTTGTCTCGGTGATCTGGTTCTACACGGGAATGTCTCCGCAGGATATGTCCGACCGCATTGTCCTCAACTCTGAGCGGAGCATCACGACGACGGTCAACAACATTGAACACATGGAATCGCAGTCGGTGAGTGGGTTGGGCATCATCAAGATTTTCTTCCGCCCCGGCACCAGTCTGCAGACCGCGATCGCGCAGGTCACGGCAATTTCGCAGACCACGGTTCGCAGCCTGCCGGTGGGAACAACGCCGCCGCTGGTGATCTCCTACAGTGCCTCAACGACTCCTATTATTCAGCTCGGACTTAGCAGCAAGACGTTGCCGGAGCAGGCGCTCTTCGACCAGGGCCAGAATTTTCTGCGCCCGTCGATTGCCACCGTGGAAGGTGCGGCCACGCCATATCCCTACGGCGGAAAGATCCGGCAAATTCAGGTCGATCTCGATCTGCCGAAACTGCAGTCCTACAACCTTTCTCCAATCGACATCGTAAACGCGGTAAACGCGCAGAACCTGATCCTTCCCGCGGGAACCACCAAGATCGGCGCGATTGAATACAACGTTGAGATGAATGGCACGCCGCAGACCATCGCGGGGCTGAATGACCTGCCGGTGAAGACCAGCAACGGCAGCACGCTCTACCTGCGTGACGTGGCGCACGTCCGTGACGGCTTTGCGCCGCAGACAAACATCGTCCGTCAGGATGGCAATCGCGGAACGTTGATGTCGATCTACAAAAATGGCCAAGCCTCGACGCTGAAGATTGTCTCCGGCCTCAAGGACGTGCTGCCCCTGGCGAAGAAATCGCTTTCGCCTGAATTGAAGATCACGCCGCTGTTCGACCAATCTTTGTTTGTGCGCGCCTCTATTCAAGGCGTGATTCACGAAGCACTAACCGCCGCGCTACTGACGGCGACGATGATTCTTCTTTTCCTTGGCGACTGGCGCCCAACAATCGTCATCCTGATCTCGATTCCGCTCTCGATCTTCTGTTCGATTCTTATGCTGGCGGCGCTGGGTGAGACATTGAACATCATGACCCTCGGCGGGTTGGCGCTGGCCGTCGGCATCCTGGTGGACGACGCCACCGTTGAGATCGAAAACATTGAGCGCAATCTTGCCATGGGCAAGGAGATGCGCCACGCCATTCTCGACGGTGCGCAGCAGATTGCCGTACCGGCGTTCGTCTCCACGTTGTGCATCTGCATAGTGTTTGTGCCGATGTTCTTCCTCACCGGCGTGGCGCGTTTTCTGTTTGTGCCGCTGGCAGAGGCCGTGAGCTTTGCCATGCTGGCCAGCTATCTGCTCTCGCGAACCCTGATTCCAACGCTGGTGATGTATATCATGCGCGGTCACGAGCATCGCGAAGCCGGCCCGAAGACATTTCTGGGCCGCTTCCAGCGCGGCTTTGAGCGCAAGTTCGAGGACTTCCGCCACGGCTATCAGGCCATGCTGGAGACCACGCTCGAACATCGCGGCGTCTTCGTGACACTCTTTCTGCTCTTCTGTCTGCTTTCGCTTGGCATCATCGTTTCTCTTGGAGAAGACTTTTTTCCGCAGGTCGATGCCGGCTTGCTGCGCCTGCATGTGCGCGCTCGTCCGGGCCTGCGCGTGGAGGAAACGGCGCGGCTCTGTGACGAGGTGGAAGCGGAGTTGCACCGGCAGATTCCAGGCGACGAGATCCAGACGATTCTGGACAACATCGGCCTGCCGAACTCCGGCATCAACCAGTCGTACAGTTCTGCCGGCACGGTGGGCACAAGCGACGCGGAGATATTGATTTCGCTTGATCCTGAGCACCATCACCCAACCGCCGAGCATATCAAGCGGCTTCGCGAGGTGCTTCCGCAGCGCTTTCCGGGCGTGGAGTTCTTCTTTCAGCCCGCCGACATTGTGACCCAGATTTTGAATTTCGGACTGCCCGCGCCGATTGACGTTCAGGTGATGGGCAATGACGTGCAAAACAACTACATCATTGCCCAGCAGATTGCCAACAGGATGCGCCATGTGCCTGGGACCGCCGACGTGCATGTGCAGCAGTTGCTCTCTGAGCCGACGTTGCACATGGAACTGGATCGAACGCGCATCTCGCAGGTGGGGCTGAATACACAGAATGTGGCACAGGGCGTTTTGATCTCGCTCTCCGGCAGCTTCCAAACCGCGCCCAACTTCTGGCTGAATCCGAAGAATGGCGTGACCTACCAGTTGGCGGTGCAGGCGCCGCAGTATCGCATGACCAGCCTCGATGACCTGATGACCGTTCCGGTGAACTCACAGCAGGGTCCGCAGGTGCTTGGGAACCTGGTGCAACTCTCGCCGGTATCGCGCCCCGCGGTGGTAAACCACTACGGCATTCAACCGGTGATTGACGTTTACGCCAGCACGCAGGGCCGCGACCTGGGCGGAGTAGCAAAGGCCACCGACAAGATCATCAAGGAATTCGAAGGAAAGCTGCCGCGCGGCACGCGGATCGTGGTTCGCGGCCAGGTCAGCACCATGCGTTCATCGTTCTTCGGTCTTGGCGTTGGATTGCTGGGCGCAATCGTGCTCGTCTATTTGCTGATTGTGATCAACTTTCAGTCGTGGCTCGATCCGTTCATCATCATCTCAGCCCTGCCGGGCGCGCTTGCCGGAATCTGTTGGTTCCTGCTGCTGACCCGGACAACACTGAGCGTGCCATCGCTAACGGGCGCGGTGATGTGCATGGGCGTGGCCACCGCAAATTCCATTCTGATGGTCAGCTTCGCGCGTGAGCAGATGGACGAGGGCGTGGCAGCGTTGCCGGCGGCGATTTCCGCGGGATACACCCGTATGCGTCCGGTGCTGATGACGGCACTGGCTATGATTATCGGCATGATTCCCATGGCGCTGGGATTCGGCGAAGGCGGCGAACAGAATGCGCCGCTGGGCCGCGCCGTGATTGGCGGCCTGCTGTTTGCCACGCTGGCCACTTTATTCTTCGTGCCCAGCGTCTTTGCAATGTTCCATGGCCGCCGTGAAGCCAAGCGTGACCGCCTTCAACAGGCGTAAACAGTTTTCATGAATTCGGAGTCAAGCATGAGCGCAGACAGCGAACTTCAGCAACCTCACCAACCGCAGCCGGAGACGGACGCGGGGCATCACTCTTCGCAGGCCCAGCGCGATGAGGAGATCGAGGCGATTCAGCAGCAGTCCAAACATCAGCATGCAGGCATCGAGCGTCCGCCTGAGCTTCCGCCGGCTCCTCCACGCAAGGCGCTGACGCTGGCGGGCGTGATCGTGCTGGTACTGCTGGTTGCTGGAGCCATCACGCTGGTGGCGCGCCTCAGTCATAACCGCGTCCTCGCCAAAGAGACCGAACAGAACGCGATACCCTATGTCGCCGTTGTGCATCCCGTGGCAGAAAAGCCCGATGTAGAACTGGTGCTCCCCGGCTCGCTGCTGGCGTTCAAGGAATCTCCGATCTATGCGCGGACCAATGGATACCTGGTGCGCTGGTACAAAGACATCGGAAGCAGGGTGAAGAAAGGCGAGTTGCTGGCGCACATCGACACTCCGGAAGTGGATCAGGAACTGAATCAAGTGCGCGCCGCGCGGCAGCAGATTCTGGCGCAGATGGAGTTGGCAAAGATCAGCTCCGAGCGCTGGGAAAATTTGCGCAAGACTGATTCTGTCTCCGCTCAGGAGGCCGATCAGCAAACCAGCGGGTACCAGCAGGCAAAGGCCAATCTCGTGGCCGCCGACGCCAATGTGCGCCGTCTTGAGCAGCTTGAGTCCTTCAAGGACGTATACGCGCCATTCACCGGCGTGCTTACCCGCCGCAACGTGGATCCCGGCGCACTGATCAATGCAGGCGCAGCCGGCAAGGAACTCTTTGATATGGCGCAGGTGGACACGCTGCGCGTTTACGCCAGCGTTCCGCAAGCCTATGCGCCCTACATCAAAGCGGGTGGCAAGGCCACCATCACTTTGCAGGAACTTCCGGGCGAAAAGTTTGTCGGCACCATTGCGCGCACTGCGGAGGCGATTGATCCCGCGACCCGCACCTTGCTCACCGAGGTCGACGTGGCGAACAAAGACGGACACCTTCTGCCCGGCTCTTTCGGGCAGGTGCATTTCGCAGTTGGCTCCAACGTGCAAAAGCTGACGGTTCCGGTCAACGCCATGCTCTTCCGTGCAGAAGGCGCGCAGGCCGCCGTGGTGGGAGCAGACCACAAGGTACAACTCAGGCCGCTGAACATTGGCAAGGATTACGGCGCGTCGCTGGAAGTTCTGGGTGGGCTGGATGTAAATGATCAGATCGTCATCAATCCACCCGACTCGCTGGAGCAGGGGCAGCAGGTGAATATTGCGCAGCCCTCACCGGGACAGAAGCCGGAAGGCCAAGCGCAGCCCAGCGGGCAGAAGGGAAACGCGTCGTGAAGCGTATTCCAACGCGCGCTGTACTCGCCGCCGCGCTTGCGATGCTGGCAATGGCCGCAGGATGTGCGGTTGGACCGCGCTATCAGAAGCCCACCGCTACGGCTCCAACAACGGCTGTGCCAGCCGAGTGGAAGGGCCAGCCCTGGCAGTCGGCCGCGCCCAAGGACACGATCACGAAGGGCGAATGGTGGCAAGTCTTTCACGATCCCGCGCTTGACGCTTTTGAGCGGCAACTGCTGGCGGCCAATCAGTCTCTACTCGTCTCGCGAGACAGGCTGGAGCAGGCCCGTTCCATTGCTCGCGTGGCTACCGCGGGATTATTTCCCCAGCTTTCCACCGATCCCGATGCAGCGCATCAATACGCCGGGGCCAATCGTCCTTTGAACGGTGCGTTGGTTGCCACTTCATACTCGCAAAATGTATTTTCGGTTCCGTTCAACCTGAGTTACGAGGTGGATCTGTTTGGCCGGGTGCGGAAGAACGTAGAAGCCGCCAACGCGACCTTGCAAGCCACTGCTGCCGATGTCGCAAATGTGCAACTGGTGCTGGCCGCTGAACTGGCCGCCGATTACTTCATGTTGCGCGAGCTGGACGCCGAGTTAAAGGTGGTTGAGGAGAATGTGGGCTATGAGCGCAAAGGCCTGGACCTGGTAAACAATCGGCATCACGGTGGCGTTGCCAGCGGATTGGAAGTTGCGCAGCAAGCTGCGCTGCTTGACGGCACACTGACCCAGCTTGCGCTGCTCAAACAGTCGCGTGCGCAATACGAGCACGCGATCGCCGTGCTGGTTGGCCAGCCCGCGCCAAATTTTGCAATTGCCGCCGCGCCACTGTCGGCCACACCGCCGCCGGTGCCGCTTGGATTGCCCTCCGATGTGCTGGAACGCCGCCCGGATATTTCCACGGCCGAGCGACAGATCGCCTACGCGAATGCGCAGGTGGGAATCGCGCGCGCAGCTTTTTATCCGCATATTACGCTCGGCGGCAGCGGAGGATGGCAGAGCCGCGATATCAGCACGCTGATCAATGTGCCCAGCCTCTTCTGGACCGTCGGCGCCGACGCGCTGGAACCAATCTTTCAGGGCGGACGGAATCGCGCCACTCTGGCAGCGGCGCGTTCGTCGTATGACGCCTCGGTGGCAAACTACCGCCAATCGGTGCTGACCGCCTTCCAGCAGGTCGAAGATGGGATCAGCAATCTTGAGACGCTTGCGCAGGCCGCGAAGACGCAGGCTGCCGCCGTAGAGGATGCTCGGAGCGAATTAGCAATCGCCAACAATCGTTACGTGGGCGGGGTCACAACCTTTCTGGATGTGATCACCGCGCAGAGCACGTTGCTGGCAAATGAGCGCCTGGAGACACAGTTGCTCGGCCAGCAGATGGTCAGCACGGTGTATCTTGTGAAGGCTCTTGGCGGCGGTTGGGAGGCTCGCGATCTTGATCAGCAACAGGTGAAGCCAAAAGCCACTCAGATACTGGAGCCGTAAAATGTCTTAGGAATCGACGGAACTAATTTTCGGGATTCTTTTCAATTGCAGTGCAGATGGTTGTCAACAACGAGCGCAGATTCAGAGGCTTCTGCAGCACGGCGGGACGGCGTGACTTGGGAAGGCTCTCCAGCACCCTGTGATCGGTATAGCCGGACATGAACAGGGTTGTGATTCCTGGTCTTAACCTGGTCAATTCGGCTGCCAGATCCGCGCCCTCTACCTTTGGCATCACCACATCGGTCAGCAGCAGGTGTATTGTTCCCTGGTGTTGTTCCGCCACGCTTAATGCCTCCTCGCCATTGCGCGCCTTCAACACGTTGTAGCCATGTTGCGCCAGGTAGGCTCCAATGGATTCGCGCAGGGCATCCTCATCCTCGGCAACCAGGATCGTCTCGCCTTTTCCCGCTACCGAAACCGCTTCGTCCACCTCAGTTTCAGTGATCGCTTCATCCACGGCCGGAAAAAGAATCTTAAAGGAAGTGCCCTGATTCGGTTCACTATCGACAGTGATATAGCCTCCGCTTTGTTTGACAATTCCGTAAACCATGGACAAGCCAAGCCCGGTTCCTTTGCCCAATGGCTTGGTGGTGAAGAATGGCTCAAAGATTCGCGATTGCACCGCCGCCGGCATGCCGACGCCATCATCGGCGACGGTGAGCGTTGCATAGACTCCGGGATCAACCCCCTGCAAGGTTTCCCTGACTTCACGAGCAATCACGGAGCCGTGAGTACCAATGGTCAGCTTGCCGCCTTTCGGCATGGCATCCCGGGCATTTACGCAGAGATTCAGCAGCACCTGCCCGATCTGGTCCGGGTCGGCTTTGACCACCGGCAGCGGACGATCAAGTGAAAGAATCAGCTCGATGTCTTCGCCAATCAGGCGGCGGATCATCTTTACCGTCTCTTCCACCACTGTATTCAGATCGAGAATGCGCGGCGAGAGTATCTGTTTGCGGCTGAAGGCCAGCAACTGCTGGATCAGCGCGGACGAACGTTCGACCGCTTTCAGAACCTGCCGCGTATGCTGGCGCTTGAAGTCTCCTGGCGGCAGCTCATCCTCCAGCATCTGGGTGTAGCTGGAGATAATCATCAAAAGATTGTTGAAATCGTGGGCCACTCCGCCAGCCAGGTTTCCGATGGCTTCCATCTTCTGCGCCTGACGCAACTGCTGCTCCAGTTCAGAGCGCTTCGAGATGTCTTCCACGTATACCTCGAGACGCTGTCCGCCATCTTCCGTGCGAGATTGGCGGCCGCACACGCGAACCCTGAGGTGCCTGCCATCCCTGAGTTTCCACGTCAGGTCAGATTCCGCCCGTCCCACGGCGCGGCACTCCTGCGCGAAGGCCTGACAGTCACTTGGATTGGAATACAGGTTCTGCGGAATGTTGATCGCCAGCAGTTCCTCGGTGGAGGAGTAACCGAGCATCTCAACCAGCGCCGGATTGACGTCTATGAAGCGAACACCGTCAAAATCGCATTGGTAAATTCCGAACGGAGCGTTATCAATCAGCGAACGCAGCCGCGACTCGGATTGCTGAAGCTTTTCTTCCGCTAGCTTCTGCTCGGTGATGTCTTCAACCGTCCCCTCAAAATAGAGAATCTCGCCGTCCTGGCCGCGAACGACCTTGGCGTTCTCACGCACGAACAATACGGAGTTGTCGCGCCGCTTCCATTCAGACTCCACACCCCGGGTCTCGCCATCACGCTCAAGTTGCGCGCGGAACAATTCGCGCCGATAAGCGGGGCCGCATCCTTCATTATCCAGCGCCTGGCCGGCGAGTTCTTCAAACGAGGCAAATCCCAACATAGAAACCAACGCTTCATTGGCCATCGAAATCAGACCGTCCCTGGTCGTCCGGTAGATACCGACCGGGCCGTGAGCGAGTAAGTCGTGATAGTGTTTTTCACTTTGGCGCAGCGGCTTCTGTTCGGACTCATCCATTAGTAGTTCCGTTCCTTCATGACCGTCCGGCAGATTCTCCAGGAAACCGAAAGCAGGTCAATGAATACGTTTCTCACCAATCTACGCTCCGCGAAATACTCCAACCGTCTTGAAACCTACTGAACGCGCTGGATAATTGAAGCCCTTCGCAGCATCGCTCATCTGCGTAAATCCCGGGAAACATGTTAGATTTGACTGTAATTGCCCGTGAATTTCAAGGGTGTCAGCATTTCAGGAAGCTTACGCGATAATAGCCCCTCGGATGCATTCGTGCCGAGACAATAACGCGCCAATTGCGCATTCATTGGCGCATTCGCTAGCCATTCGTGTAGCTGCTGCATCCTCCGCGAACACGACTGCGTGTCTGTTTTGACGATGCGGTTCAGCAGGACTGTCGGTATCGATAACCGGGAAATAGCCGGAGATGACCGGCTCAACAAGGACGGTCTGCGCGTGACACTTAGCTGGGCGATTTGGATTTCCAACTCATTACTGCAATGGGCCTTATTGGCGCTTGTCTTGCGGAGAAACCGCTGGCGACCACACCCCGCGTTTGCGGTCTATATCGCGATCTGTGCCTGCAAAACGAGCTTGTTGATGTGGGTCTCCGTCTATCGGGCACCGTTGTATTTTTCCATCAACTCTGGCATGCGGCTCGTGGGCTTGCCGCTGATGGTCGCGGTGCTTGTCGAGGTTTTCGCCGCGGTTTTCCGGCCATATTCGACACTACCCAAGGGTACCTTGCACTGGTTTAAAATCGCTTTCGGAGCGCTGGTTCTCCTAGTCGCTGCCGCGGCAATCTATTTTCCGGGGGCTGCTCCCGGAAATATAATTAATACCGTTTTTCTCCTGAACCGCTCGGCGTCAATCCTCTTTTGCGGCGGATTCGCATTTACGGCTCTTGCGTCTTCTTATTTTGGAACACCTTGGCAGACGCGGACTTATGGGATCGGTACGGGATTTCTCTTGTTTATGTCCGTGGATTTAGTCGCATCCAGTTTGCAATCCGTATACGCTTACGCAGTATGCGAAGTCCTCGGAGTGGTCTCCATGCTGGCGTACACGCTGGCGTTGATTACCTGGATAGCCTATTTCTCGAAGCCCGATAATCCGTCACACGCACTCACACTCGATGAGATGCGGAGATTGCAAGGCGCTCTTGATTATCCATCGGAGAAAGTGGAATCTTTTCGCAGCAGCAAGCAAGGTATTTCTGTATTCGATTCATCCGAAGGCGAGCAATGATTGACGTCCGAAATGTCGAAGTGCGCTCGATCGAAGAACTCATTCAGGCGTTGCATCCCATCCAGGCTACTTCGGTCCGTTCAGGCATGTTTGAAGCAACGACCGCCGAGTTGCGTCTGATGAAGAACAACATCTCTTCCGTGCTGTCGTTCACAACCTGCTCCCTCCATGCCTGCAAGCAGCAGGATGACGAGTTCCAACGGGGCGTGGAGGATGTGCGCCGCGAGTGCCTGCTGATGAATGGGATGATTTCCCGCATCCTGTTCCGCAAACGCTGGCTGTTCATGGCGAGCAAGAACGAAGATCGGTGCGCCATTCTTCTGCACTATGAAAACATGGCCCGTGCCGCCTGCCGGCTGTGCCTGCTACTTTCTCCGGAGCTCGGCAGCAACCTGCTTAACGCCTTTTAAGACACGACGAAATGCAATATTACTTCTCGGCGATTTCGTCCAGCAACGCCGCTGCCTTGATCACCTGGTCAACCCCGAAAACGGCCAGGGGTGAAGTTGAGTCCGGCTCCACTCCGCAGTAGGAATAATTGATATTGATACGGTGTTTTCCCAGGAGCGAAGCGGCGCGGCCAAGCTCTCCCGGACGATGCGCCAGACGCACGACAGCGACGTCATCTTGCTCGAAATTGGCTCGCAAATTGCGCAGTACCGCCAAGGCGCCATCCGGATCATCCACGATAAAGCGGGCCAGGCTCTCACCCTGTTCCACGAAGGACTGAAACGCCAGAATGTTCACTCCACGCTCGGCCAGGGCAAGACAGCATGAGCCCAAGGCGGCAGGCTTGTCTTCGATTGTCACCCTGAATTCTTTCGCTTTCGCCATGCAGCTTGATCTCCTCTTTCGGTGCTTTCGCCTCTTTTTCTGATCTTATCAGCCCTGCCAGCCAGAGAAATGGCCAGATTCTCAAATCCTGCGGAATGTCTTTATAGAGCAACCTTAAAACTTCGGCGCAGGACAGGTATAATGAAAAATCCACTTCAAGCAGGGCACCTGATAAGGAGTCAGCGATGACCGAGAAGCCAGCCATACCCGCAGCCAGCCAGCCCACGCGCCTTACCGGTGCAGAAATTGTCTGGGCCACCCTTGCAGGCGAAGGTGTGCGCACAGTATTTGGCTATCCAGGCGGCGCGATTCTTCCCGTCTATGACGCCCTGCGCAAATACCCGATCCGCCACGTACTGGTGCGGCACGAGCAGAGCGCTGCCCACATGGCAGACGGATACGCGCGCGCCTCCGGCAGGGTTGGAGTCGCCGTCGCCACATCCGGCCCCGGTGCCACTAACCTGGTGACCGGGATCGCAACCGCGATGCTGGACTCCGTGCCCATGGTTTGCATCACCGGCCAGATCTCTTCCAAGCTGTTAGGCACAGACGCCTTCCAGGAAGTTGATATCACCGGCATTACGCTGCCCATTACCAAGCACAACTACATCGTGACGCGCCCGCAGGATATTGCGCCGGTGCTGCGCGAGGCCTTCCTGATCGCCCGCTCCGGGCGTCCCGGTCCAGTTCTGGTGGATATCACCAAGGACGCACAGCAAGCGTCGGCGGATTTCGACTTCGAAGCTGCGGCGCCCTCTCCTCACCGTCCGCATCCCATGCTCTCCGCCGAGCACGATGCGATCAGCGAATCGATCGCCCTGATTCTTGGGGCCAAGCGTCCCATCATTCTCGCCGGCCACGGCATTCTTGAGTCCGGTGCGATGGATCAGATTCGCACGCTGGCCGAGCGCTTGCACATTCCCGTAGCTTCCACTCTGCTCGGCATCGGCGCGTTTCCAGCGTCGCACGACCTTTCACTGGGCATGATGGGAATGCACGGGGAAGCGTGGGTGAACCAGGCTATCCAGCAGTCTGACCTGTTGATTGCATGCGGCATGCGCTTTGATGACCGTGTTACCGGCGTGCTGGCAAGTTATGCGCCCAATGCCAAGAAGATCCATATCGAGATTGATCCTTCCGAGGTCAACAAGAACGTCAAGGTTGACATTGCCCTGGTCGGTGATTTGCGCGAAATTCTCGAAACAATCTTGCCGCATATCGCTCCTCGCAAAGACTCCGCCTGGGTACGAGCGGTAAATGCCATGAAGGGTGACGCCGCCGTACGCGACATCAAGAACCTGCCCGATCTCGGTCATCTCTATGCGGCGCACGTCATCCACGACCTGTGGCGCGCAACCGACGGAAACGCCATCGTGGTGACTGATGTTGGCCAGCACCAGATGTGGGAAGCCCAGTATTACAAGCATGATTCGCCGCGCACCCTGATCACCTCCGGCGGACTCGGCACCATGGGTTACGCCTTGCCCGCTGCCATCGGCGCCAAACTTGCCTGCCCCGAAAAGGAAGTCTGGGTCATCGCAGGCGATGGCGGATTCCAGATGACCTCGGCCGAACTCTCCACCATCGTCCAGGAACACTTGGATATCAATATTGCGGTGATGAACAACGGATTTCTTGGCATGGTGCGCCAGTGGCAGGAGTTTATTTACGAAGGCAAGTACTCTTGCGTAAAGATCCTTTCGCCTGATTTTGTAAAGCTTGCCGACGCCCATGGAATCGCCGGCGCCTCGGTCAGTAAACGCGCTGACGTTCTACCTGCTGTGGAAACGGCACGCAATTCCGGTGCTGCGTTTCTGATCAATTTCATGGTGGAAAAAGAGGACGCTGTGTACCCGATGATTGCTCCCGGCTCAGCGCTCGACGAGATGATCCGCCGCCCATCGAACGGGCACAACCCGCTTCTGGAAACCTCGGAAGAGCCCTAGCCGCAGCGGTTGCTGATTCGCTGAATCGTCAACCTGCCAACTTTCAGAAAGGTCCGATATGCTGCACACATTTGTCGCTCTCGTTGAAGACAAGCCAGGCGTGCTCACCCGCGTTGCTTCTCTGTTTCGCCGCTTGAACATTAACATCATCTCGCTCACCGTCGGCCACTCCGAGCGCTCCGATGTTTCGCGCATGACGATTGTTGCCGAGGCTCCCGCGGGCGCCGGCCATCGCATCAAGGCATCGCTCTTTAAACTTGAAAATGTTCTCGACGTGGACGACGTCGGGCAGTTCTCTTGCGTAGTGCGCGAGCTCGCACTCATCAAGGTGGCCGCGACGCAGCAAAGCCGTGCTCCCATCTTCCAGTTGGCAGAAGTTTACCGCGCCCGAATCGTCGATCTCGCGCCCGAATCGCTCATGCTCGAGATCACCGGGGTCGCCGCAAAAATCGAAGGCCTCATCCAGGTTCTCAGCGAAGGCGATAACCCCATCCTCGAGGTTTCGCGTACCGGACGCATGGTAATGCGGCGAGGCCAGCATACCTCGCGCGTTCTGGAAGCGATGCGAGTTTCCAGTCCTGAGGAGGAGCCCATTATCCCCGTTACGATTAGCGAGGGTGATCTCGAGGTTTTTTCCGGAGATCCCAACCACCCGCTCTAACTTTCTGGAATTGATAGTTGGAGGGCGAGCCCAACTCGCCTCCGCACCGGCGAGCACTTTCATGTTCGCCGGTTTTTGCTGCCTGCTAACAGAAATCATTCGCGTATTGGGTGGTCGTCCGCTTGTGTGCCTACAAGAGCGGAGCCTCGTGCGGTGAGCTACGTCATGTACCGTGGCGATAACGATTGAATTCATAGACACGACGAGAGTTGTGAGGGATGATGTTCGGCGGCATTCTTGCGAACATTCCTGGAAGCTCCACCTTCGAAAGAGACTCACGATGCCTTGGTTTCATGACTACTCCGCCGTTGGCAACAGCCTTGGCCTGACTGCACTGGTCGTAGCGATTCCAATTTTCTTCCTCTTCTGGGCGCTTGCATTCAAGCGGATGAAGGGCCACGTCGCCGGTCTGCTGACTCTACTACTTACCTTGATCGTGACCATTGCTGCTTACCGCATGCCCGTGAGCGCGGCGCTCTCAGCCGCTGTGCTGGGCATGTTGAATGGACTATTTCCCATAGGTTGGATCATCCTGACGGCAGTTTTCTTCTACAATCTCACGGTCGATGCCGGCCAGTTCGAAGTCATCAAGAGCTCCATCTCCGCAATCTCAACGGATCGGCGAATGCAGGCGCTACTCATCGCGTTCTGTTTCTCTGCATTCATGGAAGGAGTTTCGGGGCAAGGGGCTCCGGTGGCGGTAGCTGCTGCCATGCTCATTGGACTCGGATTTGCTCCGTTGTCAGCTGCGATTGTTTGCCTGATTGCCAATACGCCGCCAGTTCCGTTCGGACCGGTTGGCGTGCCGACGGCCATGATGGTCTCCGTCACCAAAATAAGCGAGAGGGTGATGACCAAGGCGATCGGGCTCGACATGTGCATCATCGCCGTGATCATTCCATTCTTCATGTTGATTGTGCTGGCGGGATGGAAGAAGGCGATGGAAGTGGCGCCCGCCGCTCTTGTTGCCGGGATCAGCTATGCAATGACCTGTTACTGGGCCACGCATCACATTGGAGTTGAACTGCCTGCCATCCTCTCCTCATTTGTCTCGATGGTATGCCACGTTGCCTTTCTGAAATTCTGGAAACCGGCGACGATCTGGCGTTTTCCGCATGACCCACCAGTGACTGAAGAGACATCCTCCAAGTACTCCACCAAACAGGTCATGAAAGCATGGTCACCATTCGTCGTCCTGATGCTGATCATGGGCGTTTGGGGAGTTCCGGCCTACAAGCTGTTCGTACTCAATAAACTCCACTGGTTCGTCAACATTCCTTCATGGCCATGGCTGGACGGAGTTGTGTTCCGCTCGGCGCCGATTGTGGCTAAACCGGCGAAGTATGCCGCCAGCTACCGGTGGGAGTTCTTCACCGCAGCCGGAACAGCGATGATGATCTCGTCGTTTGTTGCAATGGTGATCCTGGGGATTGGGCCGGCGCGCGGAGTAACAGTCTTCAAGAAGACCTTCAAGCAGCTTTCCTTCGCACTGGTGACCCTGGCCTCCGTGCTCGGCATCGCGTTTCTGGCAAATTACTCCGGCATGTCCTACACCCTGGGCTTGACCTTTGCGAGTTACACGGGACGCGCCTTTCCGGCGTTCTCTCCCGTGATCGGCTGGCTCGGGGTCTTCCTTACTGGTTCAGTGACATCTTCCGCCGCGCTGTTTGGAAAATTGCAACAAGTGACGGCGGTGCAGATTGGAGTGAATCCTGTTCTTACGACTTCCGCCAATCTCTTCGGCGGAGTCATGGGAAAATTGATTTCGCCGCAATCCATTGCGATTGCTTGTGCGGCTACTGGACTTGTAGGCTGCGAAACCGACATCTTTCGAAGCACACTTCGGTATTCACTCCTTCTTTTGGCTTTTGTGATTGTGGTCGTACTGCTGCAGGCCTATGTCTTCCCCGGGATGGTGCCGACAGACATTGTCTCTGCTGCACAACCTGTGTAAACCTGAAGATCAAGTCCGCTACGCTCTAGAAAGGCTGCTGCGGTCGAGAAACTCCGATGCCCGTCGGTCTGGCGGGCATCTTCTTTATGATAGAAAAGCGTATCGGAGAAACAGCCTCATTGCCGCACACCTCAGCAGATCGTCCGTTGATTCGGGGCATGGGCCTGGGCAGTGCCGTGCTCCTGAATATACTCGACATGATTGGGGTCGGCCCGTTCGTTACGATTCCGCTCATCATAGGCGCGATGGGCGGGCCGCAGGCGATGCTTGGGTGGATCTTCGGCGCGCTGTTTGCGGTTTGCGACGGGCTTGTAATTTCAGAACTCGGAGCGGCAATGCCCCAGGCCGGCGGCTCCTACAATTTTCTGAAAGAAATCTATGGGCCCAACAAGCTGGGTCGGCTGCTCAGTTTTCTCTTCGTCTGGCAGGTCACATTCAGCGCACCACTATCAATCGCCTCGGGATGCCTGGGACTTTCCAGCTACGCCAGCTACTTTTACAAGCCGCTCACGCATCAGATCGCTTCGCACGAATTGCATCTGCACCTGCCGTTTATTGGAACGATGCAGGCCAACGCAATCTTTTCGCCCGGAACCGTCGTCGCGATTCTCACCGTATGCCTGGCGGTGTTTCTGCTTTATCGGCGGATCACTGACATTGCGTGGTTCTCACGCCTGCTTGCGGTAGGCGTTTTCGGATCGCTTGCCTGGATCATTGTTACGGGGCTGACCCATTTTGACCGCCACCTTGCGTTCAGCTTTCCAGCACATGCATTCCAGCTCACCCCTGAGTTTTTTACCGGCCTGGGCGCAGCCATGCTCGTGGCGAGCTATGACTACTGGGGCTATTACAACATCTGCTTCCTGAGTGAAGAAGTGAAGGAGCCGGAGAAGAACGTGCCGCGCGCCGTATTGATTTCAATCGGCGTGGTGGCTGTCCTTTACATCACCATGAACATCAGCGTTCTGGGCGTGGTGCCTTGGCAGGAACTGATGTCTACGGCGCACTCAACGACCCGTTATTACGTGATTTCCGTAATGATGGAGCGCGTTTACGGTGCATGGGCGGGCTATCTCATCACTGCGCTGATTATATGGACGGCGTTTGCGTCCGTATTCTCGTTGTTGCTCGGTTACTCGCGAGTACCATACGCAGCGGCGCTCGATGGCAATTACTTCCGGGTCTTCGGCAAGCTTCACCCGAAGCACCGCTTCCCATTTATCTCGCTGCTGGCGCTGGGCGGAGTGGCCATTGCCTTCTGCTTTCTGTCGCTGGCTGACGTGATCGCCGCGCTCGCGGTGATTCGAATCATGTTGCAATTTCTCTTGCAATCGGTCGGCGTGATCGTGCTGCGCATCCGGAGGCCTGATATGCCGAGACCATTTCGGATGTGGTTGTACCCGCTACCGGCACTCATCGCAACCGTGGGATTCCTTTACATCCTGTTCTCCAGACCACAATTTGGCAGGGAGATCCGTTACGCGGTAGTGCTGCTCATTGCTGGGTTGATCATTTATTTCGTTCGCGCGATTGCCCGGCGTGAGTGGCCTTTTGATTCATTCCCTGCAACCGGCGTAAGCGCCCGTTCATAGAACGGTCGCATGGAAAGATTCTCATCTTGAGTGCGTGCTTATTTTCCGAAGAACATCCCACCGGGGAATCGACTTCGCAAGCCGCCTGTCCTGCTCTCGGTGGGGTCATGCTTGAAACCGTTGAACTGAAATATCTGGACTCGACGTGCGTCGACAATGTAAACCCGGCCGGTTGAATCGGCACACATTCCAGCAGGTGCATTGAACTCGCCCATTCTCATGCCTGGCCGCCCGAAGACCTGCAGGTACTGGCCGTCATGGCTGTACACCCTGATGTTTCCGCTGCCAGGATCACTGACGTAAATTCTGTCCTCGTCGTCCATGAACAGACCCGCCGTAGGGCCATTACTCAAGCTGGCATCGTTTGAGATCTTGAATTCCTTCAGGAATCTTCCCTGCAAGTCCAAAATGTGAACGCGTGTCGAATCCAGCACAACCAGTTCGTCGTTGTGGACAAGAACCGCTTTCGGACCGCTGAATCTCCCTGGTTCCGTGCTTCCAGCCCTCGCGCTGAAACTCTTGCCGGGGTCAGCAGTTCCAATTCGAGCCAGCACATTTCCTTCAAGATCGAGAATGAAGAGCGCGTTACGAGGCGGGTCAAGAACGTAGAGCTTACCTGCTTTGGAATCGATCGCGATACCGGAAGGATGCACAAGCATACCTTCTTCACCGCGGCTTCCAAGATTGCGCAGAAATTTCCCTTCAGAGTCATACACCAGGATCATTCCACGCTCAGAGTCAGAGACATAGATGTTGTCGTCCTTGTCCACCGCAACCCCATCGGGCCTCCGGAGCCGCCTGCCTGGTCCTCCAACAATTTGAAACGAATCTTTGGGCGTGTAGGCAAGCACGTGCAGACCTTGTGCAGAAGGGTCGGTGACAATGACGCGCTGCCGCGAGTCGGTGGTCACCGATTGCGGCACAAGCAAAACCTTTTCAGAACCATAGGCAAGAGAAACGATGGAGTCTCGCAGTTCTTGAAGTACTGACTGCCCTTTCGCTACTTTCACAGCATGCTCTGGCGGTTCAAAATCCTCAAGGAGTCGTTCGTTGCGAGCAAGTTCTATGTTTGGTGGGACCTGATTGGTTTCGTCTTCTTTGATCAATCTGGACGCGTCGGGGGGTGGAGCAGACGACGGCACGGATTGGTCGGATACCGACGCGGTGATCATGGAGTCAACGAATAAGCCAAACTTGGTCAGGGATTTGAACTTGCCATCGGCAGAGAACGAACCTATATACTCCAACTGGCTTCCGGCCCCGATATCCACACGGGGAAATGCACGGGGTACGACCGTGGACTTCTTTGCTGAGGGCACGCTCTTATCAACTTCGAGTGACGTCCCGGCTTGGGCAAACGCGTTCGCGGCCAGCAGCGCCAAACTCAATAAACTGACCGTACTTATCCTGCACAAAGAAAATCTGATGACACTCACCCCTGTTCAAAAACTCACTCTCATGCTCAAGCAGCAACCCGCCATCACTGGCGGAGACCTTAGTGGATTTGTGAGGTTGACTCCGGTCTCGTTGCACGCTCAATCCGCAGAATTCGTAACCAGACAGAACCACCGCAGGTAATTGGAGCCGTGCCTTTTCATATATGTCGTGCAGTTTGCTTGCCATGCGCCCGCCAAAGGAGAGTAGGATGCGGCAGGGCTAAACTAGGCGGCGTCTGCGCTGCGAACGCGCTATTTGATATCTAGCAACGTTCGGAGATGCCGCTCTCAGCGCGATGTGACTCAGACGTGTTCTGCATGCAGGGTCAAAAGACACAACGTTGAATGATTCTCACCCGCAACTCTGATCTTCCACAAAGATGATATTAGCCAACTAGATTCACCGCGCGAACAGCTTCGTTGACCGGGCAAAAGTGACCTAAGTAACATGTACTAACGATTATTAATAAATATATTGATAGATAGGCTCTGCCGCATTAGGACAGCCGTCGGGAGAACCATGCAAGGAACGATAACCACTTCATCGATAAGTTTGCCCCGGTCATTTTCCTTGTTTTTACTAACACTCTCGCTTATCTGCGGAAGCGCAGGATGTGGAAGTTCTCCCAACACTGCAGCAGCCTGCAGCGCTTCGGCTGCAATACAGCTTCCATCCAAGGGCGTTCCGTTCGACTGGAGCCATCGGCATGTGGTTTCGACCAATGCCGCGGCCACTGGGCCTGTCGGCCAACGCGAGCATCGCCTTCTTTATTCTTATCTGAAACGCAAACAGGAGAGCTGTTCCGGAACCGGTGAGCCTACGACGGCGACCACGCCACAAATTGACTGGGACGTTCCCCTCGGCGCTCCGATGGCGGATGGCACCTTTCCTGCGAAATACAATTTCAGTATGCCCGGGCAAACGCCGACCTGTGCGGATTTCGTGGTGTATGGTCTGGATACTCCGGGAGCCACGGGTGGTCAACCAAACCTGGTTGCAGAGACGAACCTTTATAGCGGCACAAACGGAATGTGCAATGCTAATACGGGCGTGTCCCAGAAGCAGTACGGCTATGGCGCCCAAGTCTATGCAGCAACCGTGAAATTCGCTTACAACGGCAGCACAATTGGCGGATCAATCACGAACTCCGTGGTGATGTCGGAGGATGGCACAAAAGTTGCCTACGTGGAAAGCAACGGAACTAACAGTGTGCTGCACGTAGTAACCACCGCGCCTTCTGGGACCAATGTCGGCACTCTGGCATGGACTACATCCGCAGGTGTAAATGCCTCGGCTGTGCTCCCTGCTTCAATCAGCTCTGTGCCAAGTGCGGGCGCTTGGGCAGCACCGGATTCTTTTTCGTCGGTGTGGGTGGACTATACCAACGACCTAGCCTACGTTGGCACCGACGATGGAACTCTGCATCAGATTCAAAATGTCTTTTGCACCACCCAAGCTTGCCAGAGCAATCCGGTGCTTCCAACAGAGGTCTCCAATGGCATTTGGCCTGTTCTGCTGAGCGGGGCAGGTGCGTTGACCAGTCCGGTGGAAGATGAGAACGGTGTAATTTACACAGCAGGAGCGAAAAGCGGACTGCTCTACACCGTAAATTCCCAAGGCTCGATCACTACATCAAACCAGAGCTTCATGCCAAACAGCATTGCGGATGGGGCTATTCTTGACTTGGACGGTAACGGAAACACGCAAGCTCTCTACTGGTTCTCGAACAGCCAATCTGCCGTGTCGAACCCTACGGTGCAGCAACCGCAAATGGTTCAGACCAACCGCGCTTTGACGAGTATCAATAACTATTCTCTGCTCCTGAACGGCACCGCCGAATGGGGCGGGGGAGCCATTACCATCCATTCCGGCACGTTCGATAATGCGTTTTACAGCAACAGGAACGGCAATATGTGGGCATGCGGTTGGTGGCAGAATGGCCAGTATTCCGGCAACTACCAGGGCATCGTACGTTTTGCCATAAACGGCACCACGGTAACTCCGGATGTATCCAAAGCTTACGTTGAGACTTCGCCGACTTGGGCCGCTCCCGCAAATCTTAATACTTGTTCGCCGCTGACCGAGGTCTTAGACAGCGCGGGGACAGACCACCTCTTCGTTGCCAGCAGGCTCGGCTACACACAATCGGCCGGGACATGCGTAAGCAGTGAGAGCTGCATGTATGGCTTCACAATAGGTTCGAGCGGAAGCCCCGCCAAGTATTCGTTGACCGCGACCGGAAGTTACAATTTGCACGCTACCGATAACGCATCTGGACCCTCGTACACCTACACAAGCGGCACCATTGTGGACAACACCGTTTCGCCAACCTCAAGCACGTGCGGACCGAACGGAAATCAGTCCTGCGCACAGGCGGCGAGCATATACTTCTCCTACGGAATTGATGCGGTCAAGCTGACGCAGGCGCAATTGCAGTAGAACGAACCGCGCTTCATTTCGAGAGAGTAGTGATCGAAGTTGATGGTGACTCCAAGAGAGCAAGCAGGTTTCCGGGCGTTTTTTTTCCTGGCTGCACTGGTTTGGGTACTGATTTTCCTAACCACGTACGCAGGCGCGCAGACAGGTAAACGCCTGATTTTGAAAGATGGTACCTGGCAGGGCATCACCGAGTACGAATTGCGCGGTGACCGCGCACGCTATTTCAGCTCCCAGCGCATGGAATGGGAGGAAGTGCCTGTTGCGCTCGTCAACTGGAAAGCCACGGAAGAATGGAATGCCGGAGTAAACGAGAAATCTCCGGAGCTGCGCCAGTTTGAAGCGGACGAGGAAGCCGAACGCATCGCCGATGCGGCCAAGAGACCAACGGTAGCGCCCGGCTTGAAGCTTCCACGTGCAGGCGGAGTATTCATACTCGATAAGTTTTCCGGACGGCCATCGCTTGACGCACTGACTCAGAATGGAAGTGAGTTGAGCAACGAAGCCGGTCACAATACCTTGCATTCACCTCTCAACCGCAAAGGCACTATCCGTCAGCAATTTGAGTTGAAGGGGCCAAACGCACGCATCCAGGCTCATGTTCCAATTCCAGAACTTTTCGTCAAAATTCACGTGGAGCAACGCGAGCAACAGCTTGAGTTGACTAATCGTTTCCACATTGTGCGGTTAGAGAAGAAGACGGACTCACGGGTTCTCATGAGGGTAAAGGTCGGTCTGCTGGGCCAGCAGAGTCTGTCGCAGCAGTTTGTGTCAACCCGCGGCGAGAGCCTGGGCGAAGGCTGGGTCAAAGTCACTCCGCTCTCAGCCTTGGACCCAGGTGAATACGCGCTCGTCGAAATGCTTGGACAAAATGAGTTCAATTCTTTTGTGTGGGATTTTGGTGTAGATTCTACCGCTCCCGCGAATCCTCACTCATGGGAGCCGGTGACACCCGCGAACGAGAACTCTCATGCACCCGAGTAGTTTCCTCCAGACAGGTCTGTTACGTTGGTTGCTTTGACCTTTGCTCCCACTGTTTTCTAACGCCACGTCATCGGAGCACACTCTACAATGCTTATCGGAGTGGATGCGATGTCCAATGGCCGAAGCGTGTCATCAGTTCGACTGGTCACCGGAGTTGTTCTCGCCCAGACCGTTGGCATGTTGGGCTCGGCGGCATTTGCTTCCACGCTCACTGAATTGGCACGTCTCTGGCATCTTGACTCGACCCGCGCAGGCTGGATCAGCAGCGCATATTTCCTCGGCTACACGATTGCTGTTCCCTTGCTCGTGGCACTCACCGATCGAATCGATCCGCGCAAAATCTATCTGGCCGGATGCATCGTAGGGGCTTGCGCTGGCGTAGGCTTTTCGCGTTTCGCAAATGGGCTTTGGAGCGCATCGCTGTTTCAAGCTCTAATGGGCATCGGCGTCGGCGCAACCTACATGCCGGGATTGAGAATTCTCACTACCCGGCTCGGCGAAAGGGCGCGGATCCGCGCAGTTCCCTACTACACAACAACCTTCGCTGTCGGAACAAGCCTTTCCTACATGCTGAGCGGGTGGGTGGCAGCGCGCTGGGGGTGGCGCTCTGCCTTTCTCGCTGCCGGAAGCGGTCCTTTGATCGCGGCGGCGCTTGTGACCATGGCCACATGGAACACCGCGCTCACGGAGCCGAGTGTTCGTCCGGCTCGACATCCGCTCGACTTTCGTCCGGTGCTGCGAAATCGGCAAGCGATGTCTTACGTCCTCGCCTACGGTGGGCACTGTTGGGAGATGTTCGCGTTCCGAGCGTGGCTGCCGACGTTCCTGTTCTTTGCCTGGCATCATTACGGACGCGCGAATGCCGGTCTTTCCGTCGCTCGATGGTCCATGCTGATTGTTCTCATCGGGGTTCCGGCCAGCATTCTTGGTGCAGAGTCGGTAAACTCTGAAACTCGCAACCGCAATCTTCGCCGCTTTGAGCTCGCGAGCCTTGCGCTATGTCTGGTTGCGGTTGCCTGCGTCGGCTTTTCGCTTTGGCTCACTCTGATCGCTTTGTTCACGTACAACGTTGCGATTGCCGCCGACTCAGGTGCGCTCACGGCGGGCGCGGTGGTTAGTTCGAGCCCTGAAGAGCAAGGTGCAACACTCGCGGTGTACTCGTTAGTTGGATTCTTTGGCGCTGGCATCGGGCCGCTGGTCGCGGGCTTCGCTCTCGACCGAAGCGGCGGCTTTCAGAGTACGCATGCCTGGTACTTCGGATTCGCAGCCATGGGTATGGGCTCTGCGTTGGCGGCAGCTGCCATTACCTTCCGCCGACATTCAGACTAAGAACAACACATCTGGGACTCCAATCCCCACGGGAGTCCCAGATGTTATGTAGCTATTCGAGCATGTCTGCCAGTCGTTGTGCAGTGTGCTCCACCTTGATTTTGGAGTGGCGTTTATCCAGTCCTCCGCCAATCTGCATGACGCAACCGGGGCAGTCGATGAGCAGCAGTGGTGCTCCCGTCTTCTCCACGTTTTGCAGTTTGCGTTCCAGGATCGGCGCCGAGATCTCCGGCAGTTTAATCGTGTAGGAGCCGCCCATACCGCAGCACATGTCGCACTCGTCCATCTCCACCAGTTCGTGTCCGGCCTGCTTCATCAGATTGCGTGGAGTCTGATCGGCATGCAACGTCCGCTTGAAGTGGCATGAATCGTGATAGGTGAACTTGGTAGGCTCAATGCCTGCCTTGAACTTCAGGCGGCCCTGTTCCAGCAGTTGACTGGCGAGGGTCGAGAAGTCCACCACTTTTTCTGCAAGCCGCCGCGCCGCAGGCAGTTCCTCCGTGCGGCCCACAGATTCCAGATTGGCGATGAAGTCTTGCTTAAGAGCTACCGTGCAGGTAGGGCAGGCGGAGACGACATACTTCACATCTTCGGCAAGCAGCGCCTTGATGTTATCGGCACCGTTTTGCGCCGCTACCTCATAAGCTCCGCTGTAGCGCGCCGGCGCGCCGCAACAGGTCTGGCCTTCCGGAAAAATGACTTCGATGCCGGCCTTATTAAGCACCTTCACCACGGCCTCGCCCATCCCAGGGTAGGCAAAGTCGATGAGGCATCCACCGTAGAAGGCTGCCTTCTCCGCGCACTTGGGTTGCTTGATCTTCTTGATGCGATCACGGAAGGGCACATCGGCGATTGCCGGTAGCGAGCGATTCTCCGTCATGTTGCTGAGGAACATCGGCAGGTGACGGATGAAGCCCTCTTTGGCAAATGGAATCTGCCCGATGGAAGCGGCGCGCATCATGGTGTGGAACAGTCGCCGATTATTGACCACCGAGAAGATGGCCTTCTGGATCATAGGCTGGCCCTGCTCTACGGCAAGACGGCGGCGCAGTTCCAGAATCAGATCAGGGATGTCGATTTTTCCTGGGCAAACATCTTTGCAATTGCCGCACTGGATACACAGACTCTGGATTTCATCCGACTCCTTCAGCGCGCCGAACCAGGCGGTAAGGATCGTGCCGATGCCGCCGGTATAAACCTTGCCGAAGACGTGTCCGCCGACCAGTCGAAATACCGGGCATACGTTCAGGCATGAGGCGCAACGGATGCATTGCAATGCCTGCTTGAAACGTGGATCGTGCGCCATCTCATTGCGGCGGTTGTCCATCAGGATGATGTGCAATTCCTTGAGCGTTCCGTCGGTGTTCGGCACCGGGCCGCTAATGATGGAAACATAGCTGGTAAGCAGTTGTGCGGTGGCGCTCTTGGGCAGAGCCGTGAGAATCGGCGCCATGTCTTTGAAGTGCTCAATCAGCTTTTCGTAACCGACCACGGCAACGTGGATTTTCGGCAGGGTCGTGACCAATCGCGCATTGCCTTCATTGGTGACAATGGCGATGCTGCCGGTTTCAGCTACCGCGATGTTGGCGCCACTGATGCCCATCTCTGCCTTGAGAAACATCGGGCGGAGTTTGCCGCGCGCAAACTTCACCAGCTTCGGAATGTCAGGCTTCTGGCCGTCTTCCACCTTGTCGCTGAAGACCGTCGCAACCTCTTCCTTGGTCATGTGAATGGCGGGCATCACCATGTGCGAGGGCGTCTGCCCGGCAAGCTGGATGATCCATTCGCCGAGATCCGTCTCCTGCACGTCCATGCCGGCCTTCTCAAGATACTTGTTGAGATGAATCTCCTCGGTCGCCATGGACTTCGACTTGACGATCGTCTTGACGCCGCGCTCCTGCGCAAGACGGAGAATGTAGTCTTTGACAGCCTGAGGGTCGCTGGTGCGGAAGACCTTGGTTCCACGAGCTTCGGCAGCGCGTGTAAACTGTTCGGCCAGTTCGTCAAAGTGCGAAGAAGCGGAAGACTTGATCTCGGCAATCTGATTGCGCAGAGCCTCGAAATCAATGCCTTCATAAGCCTTGGCGCGTCCGGCGCGGTAGGCCACGGAAAAGTTTCCCAGCGCTCCGGTCAGATTCGGATTCGCCAGGGCATCAAGAATCGATTGTTTAAATTCCTGCTTCATGCCGCCACCTCCAGATCGTCCACGAACACAAGGATGAGCCGCCCCGGACCATGCACGCCGATCGTCAGCACGCGCTCGATGTCTGCGGTGCGGCTGGGGCCTGTGACGAAGGAGAGATAGGAAAACTTGGACGGATCAAGAAGGGCGAAGAGTGCAGGAAGATCAGGCAGCAGAGCGGCGGTGGAAACCAGAGCAATGTGCAGCGGAGGCAACGTGGATACAAGACGCTTGTCCACTGCGTCGGCGATCTGCACCACCGATCCCGTGTTGGCCAGAGCCCAGTCAAACTGGCTGATGCCAACCTTGGCGCTGGCGGCAAGTTCGCGCGTTACTTCGAACTTGAGGCCAGGGACCGCATTCTCCAGCTTCGTTCTTTCGGCTTGCCCGATCATCGGACATGCGGCACAAACAGCGCGGGAGTCAGCCGTGTCCTCAACTCCCTCCTGATACAGGAGGCGCACAAGCAACTCCAGCGCCAGTTCCTTGTTTGCAACTCGCTGTACCTGTGCGCTCACTGCTTCGGCGCGCATCTTGAATAATTCCATCGTTGCGGAAGACTCTATCGTTAGGCTCATGAGACTCCTTTGAAGATTACCGCACAGCAGATCGGCGTTTCTTAGACGAAAGCTCGATGCAGTAGTTCGGCGGGCGCATTGCCAAACACAATGACCACCGAGGCGATCACTCCCAGAACATAAAGGGGCATCACGCCGAAACTAGAGCGCACTCATCCGCATTTGAGCTGAGTTACAATACTGCGCGTCAGCTTGTCAGACAAGTATAAATGCGATTGACTGACCATTTTATTTGCCCTATGGTGATTCCCATGAATTCTAGGTGCCTGGTTGGCCTTGATCCTCTGCCACGGACCACATTGAGCGAACAAGTGGCGAAGCAGCTCGCTGCCCGGATAACAGCAGGCGACTGGCAGCCCGGCGAGAAGCTTCCCTCAGAAGCAGAACTCTGCAAGGCTTTCAGCGTTGGCCGGTCCAGTCTGCGTGAGGCGCTTACCTCATTAGCCTTCATTGGCCTAATTCGTGTAAGGGCGGGCGGCGGAAGCTATATAGCGGACCAACCTTCGGCTTACTTAACAAGTTCCTGGCTAAGAAACGGACAGCTTACCAGCGCGAAGGCGTTCGGCGAGTTCGTCGAAGCACGTTTGATTCTTGAGACTGAAGTTGTTGGTTTGTGTGCCGAACGAATCACACTTGAAGAGCTGGACGAGATCGAGCTCCTTGTGGATCAGATGAAAGCATCCGTCCACGACGCTAGTGGGTTTTCGCGCCTCGATCTGTCTTTTCACCTCTGCATAGGAGAGGCTGCAAAGAACAAAGTCCTCAGTAACATTTTGGCCGGCATACGTGAGAAGTCAATGGAGCTGATCACCAAGAGTCTTCTTATAGACGAAGGAATGGAGAATGCTCTTCGCGGCCATGTCAAGATTCTCGATGCAATAAGGCAGCGTAATCCGGCAAAGGCGCGGGAGGCTATGCGCATCCACCTGCAGCTCTTCCAGCGCGGCTACAGCGTGCTGTTTGAGACCCATCAACTGGTCCATCGATGAGATGCCGAAAGCCGCATTCGGATCCGCGCTCCCACCAGCTCTGACGCAGGTCCTCCTAAGTGGACGACGAAATCACGTATTCTTCGAACGCCAATCCAACTACGCGAATACGATCAGGCCGAACCTCGAGAATGTTCACGCAAGGAAAGCGTTTTCCCGGAGCAGAAAAATGTGTGATGACGCTCTCCACGGGAATCCTGCCTTCAATCGCAGCGAGCTTCACTGATTTTGCTTCAGCCGTTTCTGCCTGCGCGATATCTTCCCACCCACTCTTGAGCCTGGCGCCTTGCAAGATCAGAAACTCGAGCACCCGGCAGGCCATCCCAAATCCAGCTTCCTCCATGAGTCCTTGCTCCGGAAGCAAGCCGAGCCAGTCTGTCGCTAGCCGATAAGTAAATCCCCAAACCGGCACTCCATTCAAGTCAATTGCAGGAAACAACCAATTATCAGGCAAGCCTGGAACGGTTCTTAGCAAATGCATGGCAGGGTCACACCACACACCGAGCGGAACCCAGAGGGCTTCAACCGCTTCCTCGGTATCAACAACCGTCGGCAGTTCTCCATCCACCTCGAAGACAAACGGAGCCACTAATACATACCGTCCGGCTCTTCGTCTCGCCAGCACGGGCTGCAATGCCGCTTCCATCTGTTCTCGTCCAATGCGGATTCCGCATTCTTCCTCAAGTTCGCGAAGAGCAGTGTGCAGCAGGTCGGGATCATCCGCATCACGCCGCCCTCCAGGAAATGACCAATGTCCCGACCATGAGTCTTCCTGACGCTCCGAGCGTCGAATGAGCAAGACCGATTTTCTCGGTCCTGGTGAACGCACAATTGCTACCGCAGCTTCGGGCTCGCCTGTGTCCATGTTTTTGTATTTTAGTAGATCGAGCGTCGGTTTCGGGTGAGACATTCCCATGAACCCGGCAATGAGCAAATTCGAGTCTTGCCGCGACATGCACGCATCCTACCCCACTAGGTAGCGTATTCGAAGGAGACAAAGAGTGCCACCGTCCGAAAGAAAACACGCGTACACCGGCGCCACTGGCGGACCGTCTTCAATCCCAGAGTCTTCCTTTGCCGAGCGTGCGCGTACCCTGGTCCACCTGGGACGCGTTGGCAGCATCTCGACCCTCTCGCGAAAACAGGTCGGTTTCCCGTTCGGCTCAGTAATGCCCTACGGTCTTGACGAGCGTGGCCGCCCCATTTTTCTCATCAGCACAATGGCCATGCACACTCAGAATCTCAAGGCGGACCCGCGCGCCAGTCTGCTGTTGACCCAGCCCAGCCCGGAAGGCGATCCTCTGGGTGCATCAAGAGTCACGCTGTTGGGAAATGTTCTCACGGTCGCGGAACCGGAATTGGCCCAAACCCGTGAGCTTTACCTTGACCGTTACGCGAATAGCAAGTACTGGGTAGATTACGAAGATTTTTCCTTTTACCGTATGGAACTCGTGGACGTTTATTACGTGGGAGGCTTCGGTGTGATGGGTTGGGTGCCGGCTTCTGAATACGCTGCCGCGCTACCGGATCCATTGGCTGACACTTCGGCCGAAATCATCGAGCACATGAACGCCGATCACAATGACTCACTCGTGCTGCTCGCACGAACCTTTGCCAACGTTGAGGCCGAGGAAGCGGCGATGACCTCCGTGGACCGTCTCGGCTTCCACTTGCGACTGAAAACCGCGGAAGGCGTGCGTGGTGCGCGGATCGCGTTCCTGCGCGAGGTGGGCAGTACTGCAGAGACAAGAACTGTTCTCGTCGAAATGGTCGAACGGGCTCGGCAACGTTAAGTTACTCAGTTCCCGACGTCACCCCACATCGGTAGGCATTTGGACGGATGCTAGCTTCTCCGCTTCGGTAATCATCGCCTCCAGGCTCACATGGATGCCGTCGCCCCAGAAAGTCTCGTCCGTTGGATCGAGTCCGAACGGTTGAAGAAGCTCAAACACGCTTTTCGTCGCACCGGAACGCAGCAGGTCCAGGTAGAGCGGCTCAAACCGGCCACCAAGGCGCACGCGCTGCGCATATAAGCTCTGAGTCAAGAGCTCACCGAATGCATATCCGTAAACGTAAAACGGCCGATGAAAATGCGAAACATACGACCAGAGATGACTGGCGTTTTCGTACGTGAATACCTCGCCATCTTCTCCATATAGCTCCTTCGCCGTCATAAGCCACAATGCGTCCAGCTCTTCCACCGAAAGCTTAGTCGGATCGTTCCATGCCGTGTATTCCGCATTCATGCCATGTATGCGTCGCTCGAAATTTGAAAATCCAATCTGCCGCACAACCGTGTTCAGCATCCCTTCAATCTTTTGAGTTAGCAGTGCCAGGAGCGCTGATTTGTCTCCCTTTTCAGCAAGCTGCTCCCTAAGGAAACTGAATGTAGTCATCTCGCCGAAGACCGAAGCGGTCTCGCAATATGCAATCGGAGGATGGAACATGAGCGGCCCCTGCGCTTCGCCGGCCAGAATGCCATGAACCCCATGGCCGAGCTCATGCGCGAGTGTCGTCACGTCATGATTCGAACCCAGGTAGTTCAAGAACGTGAACGATTGCGAACGGTTCCCGGGTAGCACAAAAGAACAATTAAAAGCCCCGCCTCGTTTTCCCGTAGTTGCAGGAACGTCGATGCGCTTTGACGTAATGAAGCCCTGTATGATGCCGCTAAGCGTTGGACTGAAGCTTTCATATGCCGCAAGAACGGTAGAAATCGCTTTGTCATACGGCACCACTGTGGTGTCCGCCAACGGCAACGGCGCATTGCGATCACTCCACCTCAGCGTTTTCATACCGAGCAACTCTGCCTTGAGCCGATAGTAGCGACGGGCAAGTGGTCCAGCTATGTTCTTCACGGCATTGTGCAGCGCATCGACCACCGCATCAGGAATGCGGTTCTCCTTGTTTCTCGACTCCATCGGATTGCTGTAATGACGTTCCCTGCGCTCAACCGCACTCTTGCCAACAATCATATAAAGCGTCTGCGCCGAATACTTGGCGAAATACCCTCCCAGGCCGTCGTTGATCGCCTTCTGTACTTCCGCACGAAGGTCGGCATCTTTCGAATTCGTGAGGATGTCGAGCATCTCCGTCAAATTCTTCTTTTCAGACTTGTGGTCGAAACGAAGATCCGCCTCGCATTCATCAAAGAACTCGTCCCATGATGCCGGGCCAAACGGTGCGCGCTTTGTAAGTGCTGCTTCCACCGGTTCGCTCAGGAAGTGCGGTTTGAAGACGCGCGATTGCTCGATCCAAGGGCGATGTCTTTGCACTACAGGATCGCTTGCATACCATCTCTCAAGCGTCGCGTCGTCGAGAGCGACCAGTTCCAATTCGAAGAACGTCAGATACTCGCCCTGAACCTGGCTCATGATCTGTTGCGCTGAGGCAGATTTTGTCTTCACCGCCTCATTCGTCACGTCCAGACTTTGCAGGAGAGAAAGATAGATCATGATCTTTCCTCCCAGCATGTCCAGCTCTGAAAAAGCGGAAATCGCGGCGCCCAGCTTATCGCCCAGCCTTCCTCTGTAATCCGCACTGAATTGCTGCGCTTGCTTTGTGAATTCTGCGATATCCAAATCAATCTGCGGATCGCTGATTGAGGAATATAGGGAGGTCAAATCCCAGCGGACATTATGATCGGCGGTGTGATGGCTAGACATAGATGTGAGTTCCGGTGACACTCGAATTCGGAATTGTAGCAAACCCAAAGGAAATGAAGATTCAGCATCAAGGTTGAAATCGCGCGGCACGCCACAACAGTCCGCCTATTTTAATTCAACGATGATCGGTGTGTGATCAGACGGCTTCTCCAGCGCACGTGGACCCCTGTCGATCTCGCAGCTCTTTAGCCGTTCGGCCAACTTCGGAGAGAGCAGGAAATGGTCGATGCGAATCCCGCGATTGTGCTCAAACGATTGCCGAAAATAATCCCAGAAGGTGAATTGCCCAATCTCCTCGGGATGTAGCGCGCGGAACGCATCCGTGTATCCAAGGCCAAGCATCGCACGATACCGCGCTCGTGACTCCGGCTGGAACAGAGCGTCACGTATCCACGATGCAGGTTTGTGGCAGTCAATATCCTCCGGAATGACATTGAAGTCGCCGCCGATCAGCACGGGCAAGTCTTCTGTCAGCCAAAAGCTCATTCGCGTATTCAGCCGGTCCATCCAGGCCAGTTTGTAGGCGAATTTATCGCTCCCGACCGGATTGCCGTTCGGAAGATAGATATTGACGATGCGGACGCCCATGATGATCGTTTCCAGGTACCGCGCGTGGCTGTCCGCCTCGTCTCCGGCAAGCGTCGTGCCGAGGGTCTCAATCGGATGGCGCGACAAAACCGCAACGCCGTTATACGACTTCTGAGTCACAGACGCGCTTCCATAGCCCAACTCTTCAAATGCCGTGGCCGGAAACTCTGTCCTCTTCAACTCCTGCAGCAACAAAACATCCGGATTGCACGTCTTCAGCCATGCCGTAACATGGTCAAGCCGGGCGCGAATTGAATTAACGTTCCAGCTAGCAATCTTCACATTCATACTCCGCTTCTGCGCCCATCATACAAGCAAGTTTCGGCCAGAGACGAGCCCTCTTCGGATCGTCTATCTTAGGAAGCGCCGAACGCCCACCGTTTTCCTCATCACGGCTATTCCTTGAGGGCTGAAGCTCGCATCTCATTTTTCGTATAAAGAAACGGGAGACGAGGATGGACGACGCAGTCCAGAAGTATGTTGACCGCATCTTGAGCTACGCAGAGGGACAGGAACCCCTCAAGGTACAAGCAGCTACGGCAAGTAAACTCGCACGGCTTGTAAAGAGTATCCCACCTTCCAATATGCGCAAACGCCCCGCAGGGCATGACCGCAATCACGTCCAGCAGATCGAGCGCATCCTTGCCTCGGCAAAGGAAGTTCGAACAAGTCGCAAGAAATAGCTGGGTGTCGCCCGAGACTTCCGCATCATCGCGCGATGTGCTTCACGCGGCTTTCTTCTGGCCATGCACCCGTGGCACCTCTCGGGTACGGCTCGCTGCTCCGCCTGTTCCTTGTGTAACGTGAGCCATCCCTTCGCGATAAATTGGATGTACCCGCTCGTCCTCTCTGAATAACATCCAGAACAGTCCGGCCAATACAAACCACACAACTCCGAGCACCACCGTTACGGTCGCGATGATCGTCATAGGCTACTCGAACCAAGCTTTGCACTTCGGAGTTTTTCTCATTGCAGGTCTTCTCTAACCTGATATAGACGCGGAATCAGAGCTCAAAGTCAGACCGAAATGACTTCAGTGATCGTTTAGCGATGAGACGACCGCCTGTCCCTAGGTACGGAAGAGGTGCACGGCACGTTTCCGCACTGCGGCGCCGTGCTCCGCACCTTTGCCAAACATGTCAGAATGAGAGACCACAAGCTGGCTGGCGAGGGGAGATTTGAGCGGAATGGCAGCGAAGCGAAAACTGCTGCGGTGGATGAGATGGTGGCCTCCAATGCTGGGGATGGGAATTCGAGTGCGGCGCATCTCCGACGATATTCGCGAGGTGGACGTGGAGATGGTGCAGCGCTTCTGGAATACGAACTACGTGGGCGTGCATTTTGGCGGCTCGCTGTTTGCGATGACCGATCCGTTTTACATGCTGATGCTGATTGAGAATCTTGGGCCGGGATACATTGTGTGGGACAAGGCGGCGGCGTTCCGCTTTCGCAGACCGGGCAAGGGAACGGTGCGAGCGGAGTTCCGGCTGACTGCGGAGCAGATTGACGAGGTGCGGCGGGCGGCAGACACCCAACCGAAGGTGGAGCCGGTGTTCACCGTGGAGATTAAGGACGAGAGCGGCGATGTGGTGGCCATAGCGGAACGAACGCTGCACGTAAGGAAGAAGTAACGACGAGAGCGCGCATGGCGGCAGCGAAGCGACTCTGCTACGGGCGGCTGGAGTCGCGCGAACGTCGCTTCGACCCGCGATGGTTTACGCAGAAAGGCCCGCGACGTCGCGGGCCTCTGCTTGCAAGGTTATCTGCTTACCACACGTGGCAGGCGTTCGCCGGAACCATCGCGTCGCCCGTCTTGCAGCCGAACGCTTTGGGGAACTCCGGTGAATTCTGCACCGTGCCCACCACGCGGAACTTTCCGGGTGAGTGCGGATCGGTCAGCGCCAGTTCGCGCGCGCGTTGCGGAGTTATGTTTTCGCACCATACCTGCGCAAAGCCGATGAAGAAGCGCTGTGCCGGCGTGAAGCCGTCGACCTTCTCACTGATCTTGTC
>Ga0302140_10001314_pt1 | contig 32454 bp, 28 predicted proteins | sample I_Bog_E1_1_FD_202095 | JGI IMG/M metagenome (GOLD analysis project Ga0302140, IMG submission 202095) | Peat permafrost microbial communities from Stordalen Mire near Abisko, Sweden - I_Bog_E1_1 | ecosystem: Environmental > Terrestrial > Soil > Wetlands > Peat | place: Sweden: Abisko, Stordalen... | reverse complement strand
TAGAAATACTTCCTTCTGATATATGAATATCATAGATATTCTCGAGATGTGCTTGAATATCCTCAATGCTTCCTTTACATTCAACAGCACAACTTATTATGATTCTTTTAATTGTTTCTTTATTTATTTATTTTATTATTTTTCTGGTTTTCCATTCTCATTTCACCAATTAAGGTGCAATTTTCTCCTTAAAAAATCTTTCGATTTCTTTGAACTTTTCAAATGGATATATTACCATTTTACCAACAGTTTATAAAAGAATTATTGTTTCATTTAATTTGAACTACGCCAATAATTTCAAATAAAGTTTTAGAAATTTTATAATTTACATCACTTGCTTTTTTAGAAATAGTTGAATAGTCTACAGTTTTTAATCCTGCAAGTTCCATATTTTCAACACCATGTCTATAACTTTTATATTCATTAGTTGCTGCTGCTATAAAAAATTTAATTAAATCATATATAGTGAATTTTTTTGCAGTATCTATATATCCTAATATTTCGCTTACTTTTTTAATCTCTTCATCTGTTAAAAATGTTTGAAATATATCAAATATAGTGGTAGTATTTTTCATGAGGTCATTCTCCTTAAGTATTATTTTGGTTTGCACTCTAATATTACTACAGAATGACCTCATTTTTTATATATTTTTATTTTCACTTTTTGGTTAATCAACGCTTATGTTAAAGTCTAATACAGATAAAATATGTTCGCTAGTGGATGTCAGAAATTATTATTATAATTTAAATCATCAACGAGGAATCCTTGCGTTTAAAATTTTATTTAAATCAGAGTTGTTAATTGGAAAAAAATATGATATTATATAAAAAAGGTATATGGTAAAAAAAGTAAAACGAATAACAAAAAGGGGATTTGAAAATGGTTGAGGTTGATGTTTTGAAAGATGATGAGACAAATGAGGAAAATAAGTTAAGCAAAGGGGAACTTTCTAAACTATCAAAAGAAGAATTAATTAATAAATTCATTAAATTGTCAGCAGATAAAAAGGCTCAAGAGGATTTTATTTTAAACATTTCTCATGACTTAAGATCACCACTAAATATAATTTTAAGTATTTTTCAATGTTATAAGGATGAATATAAAGATATAGGAAATGGTAATCAATTTAAAGAACATATAGACATTATAAAAAGAAATGCTTATAAGATATTAAAACTTATAAATAATCTTATAGATACTACAAAATTAGAAAAAAAATATTATAATATTAAAAGAGAAAACTTAGATATAATTAATTTAATAGAATGGAATGTATCATCTATAGATAAATACGCTAAACAAAAAAACATAGCATTAGTTTTTGATACAAATGTTGAGGAATGTGTTATGGCAATAGATCCAGAGGCAATAGATAGAATAATTATGAATTTAATTTCTAATGCTATAAAATTTTCACCACAAGGAAGCAATGTATATGTAAATACATGGAAAAACATTGATCAAATAACTATTTCAATAAGAGATGAGGGAATGGGAATACCTAAAGAAGAACAAAAGGTTATTTTTAATAGATTCGTTCAATCTTCAAAAAATAAAAAGAATGAGAATTCTGGAAGTGGAATAGGGTTAGATTTAGTTAGGCATTTAACAAAAGCTCATAAAGGAAGTATAGAACTTAGAAGTGAAGAAAATAGTGGTTCTGAGTTTATAATTAAATTACCAATAGAAATATTGAAATATAATGAAACAGATAAAAATAAATGCCTAAATGCTCAAAACAAAGTAGAAGTACTTCAATTAGAATTTTCAGATATTTATTTATAATGAATGAATATATACCATAAAATAGGTTATCTAAAAATATATATGTTCTAAAAAAGTTTATTCATTTAAATTTACTGTGTATTCTTAGCAACCCAAATAAGATAAATTTGAGCCCAATGAATTTTGTTAATTAGAACATATATAATTAAATAGTATTTAGTTAAATAATAGGATTAAATTATATGAAATCATTATTATAAACTTGATTATTATGATAGCTTGTGATAATATAATTTTATTGATTAAAATTAATATGGAGTGTTAGTTAAACGGATATAACATACCGCTACGGACGGTAAATTGAGGGTTCGATTCCTTCACGCTCTGCCAAACTAATAAGAAGAAAGGCTTAATTACTACGATTAAGCCTTTTATTAATGTCTAGGAAAGTATAAAAATTCCTATTTTTATCTAATTAGGTGTTATTTTATTGTAAACATCGTTAATTAACACAGAAGAAACTGTAAAAAGTATTTTAAATCATCAATTTTTTCAGTATATAATAAGTGAACTCTAACATTTTAATCATCTCCTTATTATACTTTTGTTTTGTTGATTTAATTATAATTCAGATGATTTAGTGTGAATTACTTACTCTGTGAGAATGTAAAACTCTAAACGTGAGAATAAAAATTTTGTATTTAAAATCCTTCATAAGAGTTTGTCCTGTGAAGGATTTTTCGAATACAATAATATAAAGAGGCATCTCAAAATAATTTTAATCATTTTGAGGCACCTCTTCATTATTTGTCTATTTTTTTATTTCATCGAACCATGAAACTAAGGGATTTTTCAACTCATTACATTTAGTCATAGGGAAGTATTGAATTTCAATGCAGCATTTTTACTTGTATTAGATAGCATAGCACCTAATGAATTACAGTAGTACCAAGTACCGTTATCATTTACCGAACCCGTAGCCATAACACCATCAGCTTTTAAGTAATACCAAGCTTCAGTGTTATTTAACCAACCAGTCTTATTAATTCCATTTTCTAAAATATAATTCCAAGTATTATTTTTATTTAATACCCAACCGGTAGTTGTATTTGCATTACCTGTTGTAACAGCTGCACCTATTGTAACAGTAGAACCTGTAGTAGTAGCCACTATAGTGGTAGCTGTATCAGTTGTAGTAGCAGGTTTTACATTGTGTATAGCTACATAAACTCCTTTATTTTCATCCCAAGCAATCATATTATCTTTACTATCAACAGATATGCTAGATATACCGGGATCTGTTTTATAGGCTTTAATAAAGTTTTTATTTTGATCCCATGTCATTATATATCCATTATTTATGAACCGTGGACAACCACCTGCTTTGACTATGCCACTTGCAGTTGAATCTGTATCTGATTCATCATAGCTACTAACATCTATATAATTAAAGCTATCTTTTGTTTTTGGTGTAATAGTTTCAGCATAAATTCTACTGCCTGTGGTATCAAGATATATGCTACTAAGAATGTTTTGTGAACTAGTTGTTATCTGTGTTTTTCCACCTGCATTTGCACCAGTCCTTTTACTTGAATCACTATCAGATTTTCCTAATACATATTCAGATTTTCCATATTTATCTTTAAAGAAATAAATTTGTGAATCCTTAGAATATTTAATACCATCTATAGTGTCTGTAGATTGAGCCTTTGAAAATTTTTGCAGTACTGTTATTGAACCATCATTATTAATTTCGTCGCTATTAAATGTATAACCCTTACTTCCATATTTTAGACTACTTGTTGCATCTACATATGCAGAATCAGGCTGACCGTCTTCTTTTTTAAATATATTAAGATATGCAAGCCTGCATATATAATCAGAACTATCTGTAAGATATTTACCCTCTCTAAGAGTTACTTTTATATCATAGGTTGTATCGCCTTCTTTGTTTTTATAAGAGTCTTCAGTATTATTAAGAGTAACACTAGCACCAGCACTAGTAGTACTTGTACATACTCTTAAGTTTCCTAAATTATAATCTGCATCAACATAATTTTCTTGTGCATCAGAATAAATTGTAGAATAAGTTTTAGAAAGAGAACTTGATTGAGGAACAAATGGTGTATTTAAATTATATTTATAAACAGCCAATCCACTTCCACTATTATCGTGTCTTATTTTACTTCTTAAAGTTAGTGTCAAATACCATCTTATGTATTAAGTGAATTACTTGAATTACCTATTGTAACTGATACAATTCATCTTTTGATTGATAACAAAGCATATTTTATCTCAAAAGATGCTTATTTGCATTCAGACCAAGGTGTTCAGTATACAAGTAGAAAATTTCAAAAGTTAATAAAATGAAAACAACTCAAATCTGAGATTGATGAATACATGAAATATTACAATGATGAGCGTTATCAGGTGGGAACTTATGAAAATGAGCTCTAATGAATATTATAAATATTTAAGTGCACGTATTATTCGTTACTAAAAAATCCACCTAGAAATTAAATTCTAGGTGGACAGCTTGTTTTATTGTGTCCTTGACAAAGGGGACAGTTTACCTCATTCTTTTTTATTTATTTTTAGTACCAATAGTTTCACCAAATTGAACCTTGCATTCAAAACCCAATTTAGATTGATCTAAAATATCATTATCTATTTTTACACAATCTTTTTCAAAAAATAATATTGTGGTTGATCCTCCAAATTTAAAATAGCCTTTTTCATCACCTTTATTTACGCGAGTATTAGGTGAATAAGTTTGGAGTATTGAACCAACACAAGTAGCACCGACTTCTATATGCAACACATCTTTAAAGTTATCTGATCTAAATAAGGACCATTCTCTTTTATTTTCACAAAAAAGCTTAGGAATACTCTTTAGTGCTATTGGATTTACAGAATAGTAATATCCTTTAATATAGTGGTTTTCACAAGGGATGCCTGAATCTACAAAGTGAAATCTATGATAGTCAGTAGGACACAGTCTTAATATAATACATACTCCATTTTTATATTTATTAGCAACAGTATCATCATTTATTAATTCCCTTAAACTATAGTTTAAGCCTTTAATTTGAACTATGTTATCTAGGTCAATGCTTTCATATGCAGTGATTCTTCCATCACCAGGAGAAATTAATACATGTTCATCTTTAGTTAAGGGTCTAGCTTCAGGTATCAATTCTCTTATAAAAAAATCATTAAAAGAATTAAATTCGTGGGCTTTCTTCTTTGCCATAGACATATCAATATTAAAACTATCTATAAATGACGGAATTTTATTGGCACTTAATTTTGTATCACAAAACATTCCATATATTTTAGAAAATAATTTCTTTTTAGTAATAAGTTCAGTGATATTTTTACCAATTGGAGATTCATATGTCCATTCAATGTACTTTTTCCCTGCTATAAGTTCTTCTTCATAAGCTTTTGTAGCTCTATTATATACTTCAATCATAAAAACAATTGTCAAAACTTTACAAAACAATATAGATAGAAATTCTATCGAGTTTTATAATGTTACAGCTATGACAAGTATCCTCCATTTCTTATTTTAGTTTTATATATTCTAATTTAAATTATTCATACGAAGATATTAAACAAACATGAATTAATATGAATTTGATCATTAGAAGATATATGTTTAATAAATCATGTGTAACAGACCTAATTTATTTTATTACTTTTACATCTTAATACTAAGTTTATCACATATAATAAGAAATTCAAAAATAAGCTAAATTTAATAAATATATTGTTAGGTGCATGAAAGAGAATAACAAGTCAAAGATGCTATTTATATTTTGCATCAGACAAGGAGGTATGATTGCATCATAGTGGGCTATTAGGTGAACATGCCAACGCAGTATGATACAAAATAGACTAGCATACTGACTTGTTATTTTTTTGAATATGCCTTAGGTAGATTGAAGTATTAAATTGTAGAATTATGGTTTAATAATGATCTAGATGATATAATATTATTAATATGTTAATGGAAGGATTACGAATAGAAATGAGGAGAAGTATTATGAACAAAACAAAGAACTTGATATTTGAATCTGCAATAAAAATATTTTCTGAATCTGGATATAGAGGAGCTACAATGGACGAGATAGCTGTAAATGCAGGTCTTGCAAAAGGAACATTGTATTATAATTTTGCAAGTAAAGAAGAAATATTTAATTTTATTGTTGAAGAAGGAATTCAAATATTACAGAATCAAGTTATTGAAGTTCAAGATATGAATATAGGACCAATTGAAAAATTGATTAAAATATGTAAAATACAATTAACTTTCCTTTATGGATATACAAATTTTTTTAAAGTAGTAATGAGTCAATTATGGGGAACTGAAAATAGACAAAATGAATTACGTGAAAAAATAAAAAAATATATAAATGAAATTGAAATTAATATAAAAGTTGCAATGGATAATGGTCAAATTGAAAAGGGTGATACTGAGCTTATAGCATTCCAATTTTTTGGGTCATTATGTTCATCTGCAATATATGAATCGATTCATATTGAAAAAATAAAGTTAGAAAATATTATAGATAGCACAATAAAAATTACAATGAATGGATTAGGAATAAATATTAAAGAATGATACATATATGATAGAAAATGAGTCAGTAGATACTTCAAAAGTAGATGCAGATTTCTTTAATCATTTTTCAGAGAGAGTTACATTAGAACATGCATTGAATAACACTATAGATTCCCAAATTATGGGTATTTTTAATGTATCACAATCAATAGAAAACTTATTAAAAAAATATAGTGATCATATGGAAGCATTTAGAAATCAATGTTTTATAGATATGGTACCTAAATATTATTCAAAGGGAAATGCAATTATGAGAATATTAGAAGATGAGAATAATGGCACAGATAACTTGTATGCTGTTGGAGATTCATTAAATGATGTATCAATGTTCAATATTACAAAAAATAATTATACATTTAATGAAACAGAAGAAATAGTAAAACCACATTCTGATAATATTATAGATTACGTTTATGAAGTTGTAGAAGACATATTAAGATAGAAAATAGAAGGGTATATTACTCGGAGAGAAATATATCCTTCTATTTTTATATCAGCTTTGAAATTAAAAGAATAGACATTATAGTATATAAAAAAAGCCCTTTCAAAAGATTTTAATAATATTTTGAAAGGGCTTTTTTAAAAAATCTATTTATTAGAATTAGAAAATGCTAAGTATTCATCAAATGTCATTGTTTTATCAACTATGGAACCATCATCTTTAATGTCTATAACTCTAGTTGCTATAGTTTGAATAAATTGGTGGTCATGAGAAGCAAATAGTAGGTTACTGCTATAATCCCTTAAACCGTTATTTACAGCTGTTATTGATTCAAGGTCAAGATGGTTAGTTGGTTGATCTAACATTAACACATTAGCATTAGAAAGCATCATCCTAGATAACATACATCTAACCTTTTCTCCTCCAGATAATACATTAGCTTCTTTTAGTGCTTCTTCTCCAGAGAATAACATTCTGCCTAAGAAACCTCTAATATAGCTTTCAGATTTTTCTTCTGAATATTGTCTAAGCCAATCTACTAAAGAAAGGTTACAATCATCAAAATATGCTGAATTATCATTTGGGAAGTAAGCATTAGTAATAGTTATTCCCCATTTAAATTCTCCACTGCCTGGTTCCATTTCACCAGCTAATATTTTAAATAATGCAGTTACAGCTATTTCATTTCCAATAAGAGCAATTTTATCTTCTTTATTAACCATGAAACTTACATTATCTAAAACTTTAACTCCATCAATAGTTTTAGATAAATCAGTAACAGATAAAATGTCATTACCAACTTCTCTTTCAGGCTTAAATCCTACAAAAGGATATTTTCTGCTTGAAGGTTGTATATCATCTAAAGTAATTTTATCTAATAATTTTTTACGAGATGTTGCTTGTTTAGATTTAGAAGCATTAGCACTAAATCTTGCAATAAAGTCTTGTAAGTCTTTAATTTTTTCTTCTTTCTTCTTGTTTTGATCTTTAGATAATTGAAGAGCTAATTGGCTTGATTCATACCAAAAATCATAATTACCAACATAAATTTTAATCTTTCCAAAGTCAACATCAGCCATTTGAGTACAAACTGAATTTAAGAAATGTCTATCATGGGATACAACTATAACAGTTCCATCAAAATTACCCAAGAAATCTTCTAGCCAGTTCACAGCTTTTAAATCTAAATGGTTAGTAGGTTCATCTAGAATTAGTATTCCAGGATTACCAAATAGAGCTTGAGCCAAAAGAACTTTAATTTTTTCAGAACCAGTTAACTCTGATACATTTTTAAAGTGAAGTTCAGTTCCTATTCCTAATCCTTGTAGAAGTGAAGAAGCTTCAGATTCAGCTTCCCAACCATTAAGTTCAGCAAATTCACCTTCTAATTCAGAAGCTTTAATTCCATCTGCATCAGAAAAATCAGGCTTTGCATATATTTCATCTTTTTCTTTCATTATTTCATATAATCTTTCGTTACCCATTATTACAGTTTCTAAAACTTGAAAATCATCATATTTATTATGTTCTTGTTTTAATACTGACATTCTTAGATTAGCAGCAATTGAAACTTCACCGGTATTAGGTTCTATTTCTCCAGACAATATTTTAAGGAATGTACTTTTTCCAGCACCGTTGGCACCAATAACTCCATAACAATTTCCAGGAGTAAATTTAAGGTTGACATCTTCAAAAAGTTTACGTCCACCAAATCTAAGACTAACATTTGATACGTTTATCAATCTATTTCTACCTCATTTCATAGTATTATAATTATTATATCAATATACAATACACAGTTTTCAATGTACAATTTAGGGTTAAATTCTAAATGAATTTTTAATAAATATATTTAAAATCTATAAATATTTTTCATTAAGTGTACATTGTGAATTATGCATTGATAATTGTATAAGTAGTTTCATTTCATGTTGCTTATTATATCATATAATTAATATATTTTACATTTTAAAAAACTGTAATAATATAAAATTTTTATACTTATGTAGGATATATATGTTGCAATGTAAATTTTTTATTAAAATTATGTCATTAATAGCTATTTTCATGTAGATTATCTTCTTAAATATATATGAAATAACTTTTTGCTATATATTATAATTGTAGTTTGAACGAAATTCCAATTACTTATGATTTTTAGAAATATTAAAACATTCATCTATTATTTTTTCACTCATACGTCTATAAAAATTACTCATGCTAACATATGCACATATAAGTAAAAAATTTTCTTCATAATCTCCTAGAGCATCATTTTTATTATTGACTAGTTGCTTTATATTTTCATAGATTTTATTAGGGGAAGTTTTAAGATCTTCTAAATTTAAATCATATATGTCAAGGAAAGATTGATATATATCATTTAATGGATACTCTTGCTCTTTTTCAAAAGAATCAACTATAGGAGTCAAAATAGTTTTGATATCAGTTAAAGATAAAGCTCCTTTTAAGTTATAAATTAAGCCCATTAAAATAAGATGGTTTTTAGTATACTTTTTATTTTTAATTTTCATTAAAAGATTACTTTTTGCATAATTATTAATCATAGTTTTAGTAAGAACTTTATCATCAGTATTTCTTTTAGTGTAATTTAATTTACTTTCAAATAGCTGCATTACTTGATCCATGTACAAATCAATTTCAGGAAAGTCATCTAAATTAATGTTATTAGATGATTTTTGTGAATTTATATAGTTATCAATATTAAATTCATTCATAAAATTCCACTCCTCACATAGTAATAAAAACTATGTTTTTTATTATAATTTCAATATTAATGGAAAGAGGGAGATAATTCAAGCATTTGTGGGTAAAATACTAATTAATAATAAAAAATAAAGAAAAATAACTTTTGCAAAATTTACAGATATATGAAATAATTATTAGTATAGCAACACGTAGTTATAAAAACTACGTGGTATTAAATGGGAGGTTAAAAGAATGGAGAAATATTTAAGAGAACCTATCAACGGATTGACTCACTTTATTGGTGCAGTATTATCACTATTTGCTTTAATTGCTATGTTAGTTAAAGCATACTTAACAGGAAGCTCTGCAATAACATTTGGATCAGTACTATTTTTTGGCCTAAGCATGATTTTATTATACAGTGCATCGGCAACATATCATTCAGTAAAGGCTAGTGATAAAGTAATAAAGATGCTAAAAAGACTAGATCATTCAATGATATTTATTTTAATTACAGGATCCTATGCTCCATTCTGCTTAATAGCACTAAATGGAAAAATAGGAATAAACTTATTCTTAGCGGTAACAATATGTGCAATTGTAGGAATAGGATTTAAATTATGCTGGGTAACTTGTCCTAGATGGTTAAGCAGTACAATGTATATAGGAATTGGTTGGTTTGCAATAGTTGCAATATATCCAATGTCACAAGTTTTGGCAGTAGCAGGATTAGTATGGTTAGTTTTAGGTGGTTTAATGTATACGATAGGCGGAGTAATATATGCGTTGAAAACAGAAAAAATAAAGATATGGTTATTTGGAAGGCATGAGATATTCCATGTGTTTATTATGGTAGGTACATTGTGCCATTTTATTTGTGTATTTACATATATACTTTAAAGAGAGATATAAGTAAGGCTTAAAAAGTGAATATAAAAGTTTTATCTGATGTCTGTCGTTCTAATCATTTAATCGCTTTAGATGGAAGCTAAGAACAGCACAGTACTAGACTGGGTACCCCTTTAAGGGTGTAAGTTCAACTAAATTCAGGTGGAGTTCTATGCTCCACCTAAATTTAGTTGAACTTTATATTTCGTTGATTTTGAGCAGGAAAAGTATACTTTAAGACTAAAGGATCTATTTTATATCCTTTAGTCTTATATATCTAATTTGGAGTAAATTCCCTTAATTTCTTTTAAAATTAAGTCATTAATATTTTTAGAATGACACAAGTTTTTTAATGTTTCAATAATTGCAAATAAACAAAGTGATAATATAAACAAAGAGATAAAAAAGTTAATAAGAATCATTATTAGTAAAGAAAAATTAATATCAATTTATTAAGTATTCTTTGAAAAATACATTTATTAACAATAATTGTACTATAAATTCCTATTATAGGCTATGCAAAATTTGGGCAAATATTTTCTATCTTGATAAGATAAATTAGGTATAGTAAGATAAAATGTAAGAAATAAATATAACTTTTAAGGGGATGTAAAAATGGGCTTTCGTAAAAGGTTAAAAGATGCAAATAGAATAGTTGTAAAGGTAGGATCATCAACATTAACTTATGATAATGGAAATATTAATTTAAGTAGAATTGAAAAATTAACAAGGATTTTATCTGATATAGTTAATTCAGGTAAACAAATTACACTTGTAACATCAGGAGCAGTTGCTGTTGGTGTCAATAAATTGAAGTTAAAGGAAAAGCCCGAAAGTATAAGAGAAAAACAAGCAGTAGCAGCAGTTGGACAATGTGAATTAATGCATATATATAGTAAATTTTTTGGAGAGTATAGCCATATAGTAGGTCAAGTTTTGCTTACGAGGGATGTAGTAGAAGATGATCATATTAGAGCAAATGTGTGTAATACATTCGAAACCTTATTAGAGAAGAAAATAATACCAATAGTAAATGAAAATGATACTGTTGCAATAGATGAAATAGAAAATATAGTTAAATTTGGAGATAACGATAATTTATCAGCCATAGTATCATCATTAGTTAACGCAGATTTATTAATAATATTATCTGATATAGATGGATTTTATGATTCAGATCCAAGAAGTAATGATAGGGCAAAATTACTAAATGAAGTTAAAGAAATTACTTCAGAATTAGAAGAATGTGCTGGAGGGGCTGGCTCAAACTTAGGAACTGGCGGAATGATTACAAAATTATCAGCAGCTAAAACAGCAACAAATGCAGGAGTAGACATGGTTTTAGCTAATGGAAGTGAACCAAGTATATTATTAGATATTCTAAAAGGTGAAGAAATAGGAACTTTATTTGTATCATTACTTAAAAAATAGAAATGGAGGCTAAAAAATGAGTGAATTATTAGGAAAAAGTTATTTAGTAGATATGGGACAGAATGCAAAAGAAGCATCTTATGAATTAGGTGTTGCAGCAACAAAGGAAAAGGATGATGCATTAATTTTTATGGCTGAAGAACTGATTAATGCAAGGGAAGATATAATTAAAGCTAATAAAATAGATTTAGAAATTGCTAAGTCAAAGGGTACATCAGAAGCTATGCTAGATAGATTAGCATTGAGTAATGAGAGAATTGAAGGAATGGCTGATGGACTTAAAGATGTGGTTAAACTTCAAGATCCAATTGGTGAAGTGATTTCAATGTGGCAAAGACCAAATGGATTGCAAATAGGACAAAAAAGAGTTCCATTGGGCGTTATAGGAATAATTTATGAATCTAGACCTAATGTAACTTGCGATGCAGCTGGACTTTGTTTAAAGACAGGAAATGCTGCTATATTAAGAGGCGGTAGTGAGGCTATTAATTCTAATAAAGCTATAGTTAAGGCTTTAACTAAGGGACTTGAAAGATCTGAATTACCTAAAGCTTCAGTTCAACTTGTGGAAGACACAAGTAGAGAAGTTGCAACTGAAATGATGAGATTAAATGAATTTATAGATGTTCTTATTCCAAGAGGGGGAGCAGGACTTATTCAAGCAGTTCTTAAAAATGCTACTGTTCCAGTTATAGAGACAGGTACAGGGAACTGCCATATATATGTAGATGAAAATTGTGATTTTGAAATGGCAAAAAATATTGCTGTTAATGCAAAGGCATCAAGACCTTCAGTTTGCAATTCTGCTGAAAAGTTATTAGTAAATGAAAAAATAGCTAAAGATTTTTTACCAATAGCTATTAAGGCTTTAAGAGAAAATGGGGTTGCAGTTAGAGGTGATGAGGCATCACAATTTATAATTAATGATATTGAAAAAGCTAATGATGATGATTGGGGAAAAGAATACTTAGATTACATCATGGCTGTAAAAATAGTTAAAGATGTAGATGAGGCAATTGCCCACATAAATAAATATGGAACAGGACATTCAGAAGCTATTATTACAGAAAGTTATAAGAATTCTCAAAAGTTCTTACAGAGGGTAGATGCCGCTGCCGTTTACGTTAATGCATCAACAAGATTTACAGATGGTTCTGAATTTGGTTTTGGAGCTGAAATAGGAATAAGTACCCAAAAACTACATGCTAGAGGACCAATGGGACTTAAGGAATTAACAACGATAAAATATATTATTTATGGGAATGGACAAATAAGATAGAAATTTAAAATTGTGTGTATATATGGTAATATTAAAGAAAAATATAATGGCTGTTTTTTTTAGAAGAATAGCCATTATATTTTTCTTCCTATTTTTTAATTAAGCAAAACAATATTTTTCAACTAAGTAGCTAAGGATAAAATATTATGAAGGGAAGAATATCATAAATGAATAAGTGGAAAATTAAAAAGTTTGATGAATTATCATTAAAACAATTATATGAAATAACTAAAAGTAGATGTGAAGTATTTATTCAAGAACAAAAGATTATATGTGAAGAAGAGATTGATGGATTAGATTGTAAATGTATACATGTATTTTTAGAAGAAAATGAAAGAGTAGTAGCCTATTGCAGGATAGTTCCTAAAGGTGTAAATTATGAAAATATATCAATTGGAAGAGTATTGGTATTAAAAGAATTCAGAAGAAAAGGTATTGCCCAGGAAATGCTTAAGATAGCAATTAGATATATTGAAGAAAATTTTGAAGAAATTAAAATTGTTTTATCAGCTCAATTATATGCAAAAAGTTTGTATGAGGATGTAGGATTTGTTCAGGAATCAGATGTGTATGAAGAGGCTGGAATACCACATATAAAAATGTATAAAATATTAAATTAATAAAATAATCTTTTTAATTTTTGAAAATTATAGTATAATTCAAGGTGAAAACGTATTAATGAGATTTTTAAAAGGGGATGAAATGTATGAAAATTGCTTTAATAGCACATGATAAAAAGAAAAGCGAAATTATTGAATTTTCAAAGAAATACAGAGATGTATTAGCTAAATATGAACTAGTTGCAACAGGAACAACAGGAAAGATGATATCAGAAGCAACTGGGCTTAATGTTAAGAGATATTTATCAGGGCCATATGGAGGAGATCAACAGTTAGGTGGACGTATTGCTGAAGGTCAGATTGATTTAGTAATATTCTTAACAGATCCACTAACTTCACAGCCTCATGAACCTGATGTATCAGCATTACTTAGAGTGTGCAATGTACATAATGTAGCAGTTGTTACTAATATAAAAACAGCTGAGCTTATAATAAACAAATTTTAATTAATGGGCATGCCTTAAGATAAGACTTAAGTAGTATTTTAGTGGCAATAAGGCACGTGAAAGAAAATAACAGGTCAAAAGATTTTTGAATGTGCCTAATATTAATAGGATTGATAAATGTAGGACTATAAGAATTATGTTAACAAGTAAAGCATAAATTTTGAATGTTTACTGTATAATTATTAATTCTGTTTTTTCATATAAGACATACTTTAAAATAAAAGGCACTTATCATAATTATGATAAGTGCCTTTTATTTTAAAGTAGTATTGAAAGAGGTTAAGATTTTATCGGGTCAGTTTAGAATGAATTGTAACTGCCTAAGTATTATCAATAGTTATTTAATCGTATCACAAATTAAATTACAAATTATTTGAGGTATTATATTCTACAAAAACCCTAAATGATTATACCTAGTAACAATTTGACCTTCAGAAGAAATGTTATTTTCCCTAATGAAATAACATTTTTCTCCAATAACTAAGTTATAAATACTCAAGTTATCCTGTTTATATAATTTTGTTGGAGGCTGTACTATAGTATTCATTTTCCACATCTTAATTTAATTACTAAATTGAATTTAGAGTCATAATAAATAATCATATGTTATTGTAATATATTTTTTTGATATAATTACATAAGGCACATTCAAAAAAACAGATCCTTATGATTGTATATTTTATTTCATGTGCCTAAAAGAATATGAGAAGGAAAGATAAATGATGAATATTTTAAATAGATATACATTAATAACTGGTGGCACAGAAGGAATTGGTCTAGAAGTAGCAAAACTTTTTGCTACCGACAAACATAATTTAATTATTGTAGCTAGAAATCAAGATAAGTTAGAAGATATTAAAATTAGATTTGAGAAAGAATATAAAATAACTGTCGAAATAATACAAATTGACTTATGTATGGATAAATTCTGTGAAAAAATAATAAAAACTGTGGAAGAAAAAAATTTGATTGTGGACAATTTAATAAATAATGCGGGCATTGGGAGTTTTGGGCTTTTTAGTGAAGCACAAGATGGATTTGAGGAGAAACTAATAAATATAAACATTATTGCATTGACTACTCTTACAAAATATTTTTTAAAAGATATGATTAAAAGGGGTGAGGGTGGAATTCTAAATGTAGCATCAACAGCCGCTTTTATTGGGGGACCTAAAATGTCTATGTATTATTCTAGCAAAGCATATGTTTTATCATTAACAGAAGCACTTCATGATGAAGTGAAAAATTTAGGAATAAGGGTAAGTTGTCTTTGTCCAGGACCAGTAAAAACATCATTTCAAGAAAAAGCAGGAATAAATAAATCAGAAAAGGCAAAAAAATATTTGATGGATGCTAGTAAGGTTGCAGAAGAGGCCTATTTAGGATTTATAAAAGGAAGGGCAATAATTATTCCAGGCTATAAAAATAAAGTACTAACTTTAGGGTGCAAATTAATACCAAGAGCGTGGAGTAGAAAAATAATATTAATCAGTAATAGTTAATATATGCTGAAAGTGAAATATCCTACATATAATAAATAGCAATGCATCTGTGATTGCTACTGAAGATTATAAGAAAGGAATCAATTTATAACTCAAATATATTTAGGATAGGAAATTTAGTGAATAAAAATTCAATATAATTGTATATTTATACTTTATATAATTATTATTTTATGATAATATGTATATATGAAATGAATATTTATTCTCAATATTTAGAATAAAATTAATAAAATATGATTAAAATAAAAAGAATTATATGAAATATAGAACTATCCTTAATTTATCTTGACATAATGTCATCTATCAACTAAAATAGTTGAAAAGAGAAAATTTTAAAAGTTAAGGTACACTTTAACTTGGTCCTGTGAGGCCAAAAAGGGAGCATAACTATGATATTTGGAAGCATAATAAGAAATTTCATAGCTTATTTTTTGAAATCAATATTTGTAAGGTATATCACAGGATAGTGAAGAGAACGGTTTTACTGTAGTCTCTTTGTTATCCTTTTGTTTTATATAAACAAAGATTTATAAGGTGTAGTTTTAGCTAAAATATATTTGTAGGAGGCTTGAGCATGAAGGCAAAGCTTATATTAGAAAATGGTATGTTTTTTGAAGGTAAAGCTTTTGGGTACCTAAAAGAAAGCGTTGGAGAAGTGGTATTTACAACTGGTATGACAGGTTATCAAGAGGTACTTACTGATCCATCTTATTACGGACAAATAGTAACTATGACTTATCCCTTAATAGGTAACTATGGAATTAATATTGAAGATATGGAGTCAGACTCAATAAAGGTAAGTGGCTTTATTGTAAGAGAAAAATGTGATTTACCAAGTAATTTCAGATGCGAATTAGAACTTGAAAATTTCTTAAAGCAAGGAAAAGTTATTGGATTAGAAGGAATAGATACAAGAGCATTAACTAAAGTTTTAAGGAATAGTGGTACAATGAGGGGAATCATTGCACTTGAAGATATTGAAGATGAATATATTAAAGAAAAAATAGCAGGATTTTCAACTAAGGAAGCTGTAAAGACTGTTACTACAGATAAAATTTATACTGTCGAAGGAACAGGAAAACATGTGGCAGTTATGGACTTTGGAATAAAAAATAATATAATAAGAAATTTCAAAAAGAGAGGCTGTAAGCTAACAGTATTCCCAGCTACAGCTACGGCACAGGAAGTTTTAAATGTTAATCCAGATTTAGTGTTCCTATCTAATGGTCCTGGAGATCCAGAAGATTTAGATTTTGTTATAGAAAATATAAAGAAATTAGTTGGAAAGAAACCAATAACAGGTATTTGCTTAGGACATCAATTATTAGGATTAGCTTTAGGTGGTAAAACTGCTAAATTAAAGTTTGGACATAGAGGATGTAATCATCCAGTTAAAGATTTAGAAGCTAATATCGTACATATAACTTCTCAAAATCATGGCTATGTAGTAGAAAAATTACCAGATGATATGGAAGTTACGCATATAAATATAAATGATGGTACTGTAGAAGGAATGAGGCATAAGACTTTACCAATATATTCAGTTCAATTCCATCCAGAAGCATCAGCAGGTCCAAAGGACAGCGAATACATATTTGATAAATTTTTAGAATATGCACTATAGGAGGTTAAGTTAAATGCCATTAAATAAAGATATAAAAAAGGTTTTAGTTATAGGTTCAGGTCCGATAGTCATAGGTCAAGCGGCAGAGTTCGATTATTCAGGAACTCAAGCTTGTGAAGCATTAAAATCAGAAGGTATAGAGGTTGTACTTGTAAATTCAAATCCTGCAACAATAATGACAGATAAAGAAGTTGCGGATAAGGTTTATTTAGAACCATTAACAATAGAATTTATTGAAAAAGTTATTGCTAAAGAAAGACCAGATAGCTTACTTGCAGGAATGGGTGGTCAAACAGGGCTTAACCTTGCTGTAGAATTAAATGATTCGGGTATTTTAGAAAAGTATCATGTAAAAGTAATCGGAACATCTATCGCATCTATTAAAGAAGGTGAAGATAGAGAATTATTTAGAAATATGATGAATAAAATTGGGGAACCAGTTATAAAAAGTGAAATAGTAAATGATTTAGAAACAGGGATGGATTTTGCAGGTAAAATTGGATATCCAGTTATAGTTAGACCAGCGTATACTTTAGGTGGATCTGGCGGTGGTATTGCTGATAATGAGGAAGAACTTGAAACTATATTAAAATTAGGACTTCAATTAAGTACAATAGGTCAAGTTTTGCTTGAGAAGAGCGTTAAAGGTTGGAAAGAAGTAGAGTACGAAGTAATGAGAGACTCTTATGGAAACTGTATTACTGTATGTAACATGGAAAATATAGATCCTGTTGGTATACATACTGGTGATAGTATAGTTGTTGCACCATCACAAACTCTTTCAGATAAAGAATATCAAATGCTAAGAACAGCATCAATAAATATAATAAATGCAGTTGGGATTGAAGGTGGATGTAATGTACAATTCTCATTAAATCCAAATAGCTTTGAATATGCAGTTATAGAAATCAATCCTAGAGTTTCAAGAAGTTCAGCTTTAGCATCAAAAGCAACAGGATATCCTATTGCTAAACTTGCTGCTAAGATTGCTCTTGGATATGGATTAGATGAAATAAAAAATGCTGTAACTCAAAAGACTTATGCATGTTTTGAACCAACACTTGATTATGTTGTTGTTAAGATACCAAAATGGCCTTTTGATAAATTCTTTGGTGCTGATAGACAATTAGGAACAAAAATGATGGCTACTGGAGAAATTATGGCCATCGGAGCTAACTTTGAGCAAGCATTTTTAAAAGGTATTAGAAGTTTAGAAATAGGAAAGTACTCTTTAGATCATAAGAAATTTAAAGAATATAGCATTTCAGAATTAAAAGATATAGTAATGAAGCCTGATGATGAAAGAATATTCGCATTATCTGAAATGATAAGAAGAGACTATATGATAGACAGAATAAGCAAGATTACAGGAATTGATATGTTCTTCTTAGAAAAAATCAAATGGATAGTTGAAGAAGAACAAAGGCTAAAACTAAGTAAGATTGAAGACCTAGACAAAGAATGGTTACACCACTTAAAGAAAAAGGGATTTTCAGATAAAGCTATTGCAGATATGTTAAAAGTTAGCCCTGATGATATTTACAGATTAAGAGATATATGGAATATAAAACCTTCATATAAGATGGTTGATACTTGTGGAGGAGAATTTGAAGCATTATCACCTTATTATTACTCAACTTATGAGCAATATGATGAAGTTGAAGTATCAAATAACAAAAAAGTTATAGTTATAGGTTCTGGTCCTATAAGAATAGGGCAAGGAATTGAATTTGACTATGCTTCTGTACACTGTGTAAAGGCATTAAAGAAACTTGGAATTGAAACTATAATAGTTAATAACAATCCAGAAACAGTAAGTACTGATTTTGACGTATCAGATAAATTATACTTTGAGCCACTAACTGAAGAAGATGTCTTAAATATAATTGAAAAAGAAAAGCCAGATGGTGTAATACTTCAATTTGGTGGTCAAACAGCTATTAAGCTTGCTAATTTCTTAAAAGAACAAAATATTGTAACACTTGGAACTACAGCAGATCAAATAGATTTGGCTGAAGATAGAGAAAAATTTGATGCATTACTAGAAAAGTTAGGAATATCAAGACCAAAGGGCAAAGGTGTATGGTCAGTAGAAGAAGGATTAGAAGAAGCTAAAAGATTAAAATTCCCAGTACTTGTTAGACCTTCATATGTAATTGGCGGTCAAGGAATGGAAATAACTCATGATGATGAGGAATTAACATTCTATCTAACTAATGCATTTGCTAAAGACAAGAAAAATCCAATTCTTATAGATAAATACTTAATGGGTAGAGAAATAGAAGTAGATGCAATTTCAGATGGAGAAAATATATTAATACCAGGAATTATGGAACACTTGGAAAGAGCTGGGGTCCACTCAGGAGATAGTGTAACTATGTATCCAAGTCAAAATATTTCTGATAAAATAAAAGCTGATGTATTAGAATATACTAAAAAATTAGCTTTAGCCATTGGAATAAAGGGAATGATAAATATTCAATTCATAGAATTCGAAGGAGAATTATATGTAATTGAAGTTAATCCAAGAGCATCAAGAACAGTACCTTATATAAGTAAGGTAAGTGGAGTCCCAATAGTAGATTTAGCTACACAAGTAATGCTTGGAGCTAAAATAACAGACCTAGGATATGGAGTAAATGTATATAAAGAGCCTAAACTAGTTTCAGTTAAAGTTCCAGTATTCTCAACTCAAAAATTGCCAAATGTTGAAGTGTGCTTAGGACCTGAGATGAGATCTACAGGAGAAGTTTTAGGGGTAGGTAGAAATCTGAAGGAAGCTCTTTATAAGGGATTTGTTGGAGCTAACATGTATCCATCAAAAGAAAAGGGAAAAATATTAGCAACAATAAACAAACATGATAAGGCAGAATTCTTACCTATAGCAAAAGATCTTGCAGCAGTTGGATATAAATTTATAGCAACTACAGGAACTTGTGAATTGTTAAGAAATGCTGGTATTGAAGTGGAAGAAATTAGAAAGATTGACGAAGAAGAACCAAATATTTTAGACATAGTTAAAAATAGAGAAGTAGACTTAGTTGTAAATACTCCGACTAAGGGAAATGATTCAAAGAGAGATGGGTTCTTAATAAGAAGAGCTGCAGTTGAAAGAAATGTAGGTGTGATTACTGCATTGGATACATTAAGAGCAATTGCTGATGTAGAACTTGAAAAGCTTGATGAAAATAAGGATTTAGAAGTATTTAATATAGCAGAAGTAATATAAATGTTATAAAAAATTAGAATAGAAGGGATATTTATCCTTTCTATTTTTTGCAAAAATTGACATTTACATCAATAATAAATGTTTAAATATTATAACTATTAAAATTTAAGATAAAAGTTAATATGTATTAGTTGACAAGCAAACATATGTTCTGTATAATTATAATTAATGAACTTATGCTCGTTAAGGAGATGCGTATTATGAAGGAGATAGGAAATTTTTTTGTGAAATTAAATTGTAAGAATGTAGATAATGTTAGAAGTCTCATAATAGATAGACAAGAAAATTATATAAATCAACAAGAAAAATACATAATGTGTGCAGGAAAGTATGATAAAAATGGTTGGACTTTAGTGTTTAGGGCGAGAAGCTTTGAAGAGGCTGAAGAGCTTGCAAATATTAATCCATTTATGCATAAGGGGGAAAAAATGAACTGAACTAATAATAAATAACAAAAAAATAAGCTACCATTAAAGTTAGCAACTTATTTTATACTTCGTATTTTATATCAGAAATAACAATTGAAAGAGTTTCTATTAAATTAATTATAGAACCAATTTTATTTTGACAATTGCTTTTAACTATTTTTACAATAGGCCTTAATGGAAAGTTTGGAAGTGTTCTTTCAACTACTCCTATGTCGCCATTACTAAGACTTACAATTGTTCCTTGAGGAAAAGGAATAACAATTCTGCAAAATATATTAATCATCTCATAATCGAATAATGTACCAGAATTGGACATTAAATATTCTAATGCATCACTTGGGCACATGGCTCTTTTATATGGTCTATCAGAGGTTAATGCATCATAAACATCAGCAATGCTGACAATTCTAGCTAAATAGTTAATTTTAGTACCTATAACACTATTAGGATAACCTAATCCATCAAATCTTTCATGATGTTGTAAAACTATTAATTTAATATGAGAACTTAAATTAATAGATCCTCTTAAGAAGTCATATCCATATCTTGAATGACGTTTTATTATTTCAAATTCTTCGGGCGTTAACTTACCTGGCTTTTGAAGAACTTCTTTTGGTATAAATGACTTCCCTATATCATGAATTAATGCACCAATACAAAGATAAGTCAATTTTTCCTTAGGCAGGTTTAAACTAATGCCAAGTACAATAGATATTATAGCAACATTCACACAATGAGCATAAGTGTAGTTATCCATACTTTTTATATCCACTAAAGAAAGTAATACATTTTCATTTGATAAAACATTTTCTAAAATATCTTCAGCTATTTTATTAATTGAATTAAAGTATTTTTGTTCACAATTTGTATATTGTTCAATATTACGTTTTTCAAATTTATGAACTGAGGCTATTCTTTCTATATCACTAAAAGTTTCTTTAAGTATAGAAATAGATTTTTGTCTTAATTCTGGTTTTATAATATCTTCAATTTCTCCAGAACTATATTCATCAATTATATAAAGAGAAAATATTTTAAATTCTTTGATTTTTATTAATATGTCATCTGTTAATACAGTACCAGATCTAAGTAAACATCGGCCATCACAAGAATATATATCTTTACCCAGCAACGAGTTTTCTCTAATACATTCAATAGGAATTAATCGCATAGTTATATACCTCGCAAAATTAATAATAATTGTTATTATACCATAAGCAATATGTAGAATTATACTATAATAATAAAAAATGTGAAGGAAATAGGTTTTAAAGTAAATAATATGCAATAGAGTATCTCAAGATAAAGATTACTTGGAGATGCTCTATTTTTTTATAATAATATTAAATATCTAAAAGGTTCATTTTATAAACTGAATATAAATCTCTAAGTTGGTTCATTTTATCTTCAAGTTCAAGATATAGTCTTGATGCATCAGCATAATCTTGGTTAATGAAGGCATCTTTAATTTTTGTGAAAAGACTCTTACTCGTATAAGCATCTTTCATTATATAGATTCTTAAGTTTTGTAATTTCATCCAATTAGAAATATCTAAGTCCAGTACTTTATCTAGTGAGTGAAGAGGTTTAAAGGATTTAACTTCATCCATGTAATTACTAATCACTCGCTTAGTTATTTCTGTAGACCACCTTTCAATGGTAGCTAATTTAAAGCTGTTAATTATAGCATCTGTAAAAACATTATTTCTCTTTAATGCTTTAAGTTTTGAAGGATTGCTATCTAATTGAGCTAAGTTTTCATAAACAGTGGCAGGTGCTTTACCAAAATACTTATTTCTTTCTGCATCTGTAAAATCTTCAAATATATTTTGTTCGGTTCTATACGCTCTAGTCTTTTCAAGATAATCTGCAGATTCTCCAGCTTCTTTGGAAAGTTCAGCAAGAAGTTCATCTTCAGTTTTGTTATTTTCTACTGCATATAGAATACCATCAAGCATTCCCATATAAGAAACAGCCATTACAAGATAAGTGTTTGAATGTGGATTTGGAGATCTAAGTTCAAATCTTGTAGCCATTGGGGAATTAAAATCCCTAATTAATCCTGCAAGTACAGTTCTATTTCTTGATGGATTTTTAGGGGATATACCAAGAGAAGTTACAGTACAAATAGGAGCTTCAAATCCTGGTTTTAATCTCTTTAATGAATTATTTGTAGCAGATACAAATGGATTTATTACTTCATAATTTTTAAGAAGCCCCATTATAGCTCCGTATCCAATTATGCTTAAGAAGTGATTCTTAAGACCATTAAATATATTAATTCTTTTTCCATCTTTTAATTTTAAGCTAACACCTAAGTGTGTGTGCATTCCTGAACCAGCTACATGTTCTATTGGTTTTGCCATAAATGTAACATCAAGACCGTTTCTTCTAAATGTTTCTTGAACAAGTATTCTAACAAATAATTCATTATCTGCAGCTTGAACGGCATCAGAGAACCTCCAATCAACTTCTAATTGTTCCATAACGTGATCATAATCACCAGAAGAATTTAGTTTTGCCTTTACTCCACCAACTTCTTTATGTCCCATTTCAGGTTCAAATCCATACTTCTCCATTAAAATAAGAGTTTCCTCTAAAGCAGTTCTTACAGAACCCTTTGTTCTAGTCCAATAATGTTCATGTAATACTTGTGAAGTTGATAATTCTTCAACTTCTGCAATATTATTAGGTGTCTTAACCCAAAATTCTAATTCAGTGGCAGATGTTACAACTATTTGATCAATATCATTTGCTGAAATATTAAATATTTTTAATGTTTCAGGATGATCAGTGAAGATAGTCCTAAGATTTTCTTTAAAAGTAGAAACAGCAGAAGTTAAAATATGTCTTGAGTCTACTGGTTTATTATCATGATATAAGAAACATGGAATTCTTAAAGTTCCTACTGGTTTATTAGTTTCAGAATTTATAAAATTGTAGTTGTAATCTACAAACCATTTACAATCTAAGTCAGTAACCATATCAACCTTTGCATTGTCTAAAGTTGCAATGCCTGGCAATACTACAGAAGAACCATCTGTTTGAACTGCGACGCCTTTGAGGAAAGCATCAATATCTTCTAAAAAAAGATTAACGGGTATCTTTTCATCGGTGTCATTTCCAGATAAGTCAATTCCTACAAATGAAATAAATTTGATTTCAGTATGATTGTTTAAAATTTCTTTTAAATCCTCAATATTATGATTTTCCTTAGCAATTATATAAAGTAAATTATCCATACGGTTATTTACTACAGCAATGCTGTAATAAAACATTCACATCCTTTCTTAGTGATGTCGAATAAAAAATAGAAATATCTTTTTAATATTCGTATTTCTACTTATAACAAAATTCTATTATAAGTAATTAATACTGTCAATATATTTAATATAGACTATGCATATTAAAATATTACTAATTATATCCAAAATTAGTATTAAAGGTATAGTTAAAAATAATCTGGATAGGGATTTATTATAAACTGAAACTTTTTAGGTAGAATTTTATATTTCAGATTGAATTATTTCAATTTATACCAACAAGAGGAACCTAGTACCGTCAAGGGGTAAATCATCTACGTTCGAGTAATCTTTAGATGCTATTCAAAGAAAATGTAGTGTTAGAACAGCTAGACATGATATAAATAAAGTAATAAAATATTTAGTAGATGAGGCATATTCAATTATTTCATATGCCTAATTTTAGAAAAAGATGGAGTGAGGACACTTTGAATATTAAAAATAGTCCAATAGGATTTTTTGATTCGGGGGTAGGTGGCTTAAGTGTAATGAAGGAAGCTATTTCTATTATGCCCAATGAGAATTTTATATATTTTGGAGATTCAAAAAATGCTCCTTATGGAACTAAGGAGCTAACCGAAGTCAAAAATCTTACTTTGAATGCAGTAGATTTTTTATTGAATAAGGATGTTAAAGCAATTGTAGTAGCATGCAATACAGCAACTAGTGCTGCAATTGAAGATATTAGAGATAAGTATAAACATATTGCCATAATAGGTATAGAACCTGCTTTAAAGCCTGCTGTTAAACTTAATAGAAAGGGTAATATAATAATAATGGCAACACCTATGACATTAAGAGAGAAAAAGTTCAAGCTTCTCATGGATAAATATAAGAGTGAGTCTCATATAGTATCATTACCTTGTGCTGGTCTTGTAGAATTTATAGAGCAAGGAATGCTAGAAGGAGAAAAGTTAGAAAATTACCTAAAAGAAAAGTTTAAAACGTATTTAGAGGATGATATATCAGCAATTGTTTTGGGGTGTACACATTATCCATTTATAAAGAAAGCTTTATCTAATGTTATTGGCGATGATATACCGCTTATTGATGGTGGACTTGGTACTTCTCATGAATTAAAAAGAAAGTTAATAGAAAACGACTTGTTAAATGATTCAAAAGAAAAAGGAAATATAGCAATTTATAATTCTATAAAGGATAATAAAATTATAGATTTCTGTTATAATCTAATTAAGGTAAATTCAAAAAAATAACACACCAGTATGTTTGTCTATTTTGTATCATACTGCGTCGGTAAGTTTGCTAATAGCCAGCTATTAGCAAAACTTACCTCCTTGTGTGACACCAAATATACAGCACATCTTTGATCTGTTATTTTTTTCATTTACATAACATAAAAATATAAATATAATTCACAGTTTAGAAGAAATCTATAATAAATGACGAATTTAAATTTATATTTTAGATAATAATATTATTTAAGATTGATATCGAGAGGAGAAATTTTAAAATGAAGAATCCAATTATTACAATGACTATGGAAAATGGGGGAGTTATTAAGGCAGAATTATATCCTGAAATAGCACCAAATACAGTAAGCAATTTTGTAGATTTAAGTAATAGAGGTTTTTATGATGGATTAATATTCCACAGAGTTATCCCTGGTTTTATGATCCAAGGGGGATGCCCAGAAGGTAGTGGTATGGGAGGTCCAGGATATTCTATAAAAGGAGAATTTACAGGTAACGGTTTTAAAAATACATTAAAACATTCAAAGGGAGTATTATCAATGGCAAGATCTATGCACCCAGACTCAGCAGGAAGTCAATTTTTCCTTATGGTAGCAGATGCTCCACACTTAGATGGACAATATGCAGCATTTGGTAAAATTATTGAAGGCATAGAAGTAGCAGATAAAATTGTTGCTCAAAAGACTGATATGTCAGATAGACCTTATGAAGATCAAGTGATAAAAAGTGTTACAGTAGATATGCAAGGCGAAGAAATTAAAGAACCAGAAATAATTGAAGAATAAAAATAAGTTCATGGGTTAAAACAATTTATATACAATTGATAGTTTGCTGTAAAATCATTTGAAAAACATATATTTAATTAAAGAGTCATATATAAAGCAAATAGAAAAGAGGTGTCGCAAATGGTTATAAGTGATAAGTGTATATTAGCATATGGATTAAAGGAAGAAGAAATTAAAAAGATCGAAAGCCAAAACATTAAGGTAATAGAAATAAATAATAATGTGGCATTAATGAAATTAGAAGATATCATATGTGGAGATATAAGTGAAAATACTTATAATAATTTGCCATTAAGTGAAAAGGCACTTATTTTTAATGGATTTAAAGATGAACAATTAAAAGTTACTATTAGATATATTAGAGGATTTATTCAAGGTGGAGTATTGGCTGTATCTACAGCACAAAATTATAAGTGGACTTTTAAATATTTATTAGAACATTTAATTGAAGAAAGAGAATGGTTTGAGGCATCTAAAAGAAAATAACGAGTTAAGGTACATTCAAAAAAATAACAAGTCAGCATGCTAGTCTATTTTGTGTCATACTGCGTCGGCATGTTCACCTAATAGGCCCACTATAAGGCAAACATACCTCCTTGTCCGATCCAAAATATACATCGCATCAGTGGCTTGTTATTTTCTTTCATGTGCCTAAAGCAAAAGGGGAGAACGTAAAGTGAGTCGTGTGGGAGAAAATATAAAGCAAGCTAGAGAGAAAAGCGGTATGACAGTTAAAGCCTTAGCTAAGAAATTAGGTGTAGCAGATAAATACTTAAATGAAGTTGAAATGGGAAGAAAAGTTGCTCCTGAATCGTTTATAGACAAAGCAGCTAAAATTTTAAAGTCTGATTTGAATGATATAAGTATGGTTGTTACAGATGAGGCACTAATGGAAGAAAGGAAGACTTTAAAAGAGCTTCCTAAGAGAAATACAGAGAGTTCAGAAGTCTGGACAGATGCTTTTTCATCAGTACTTAGAAGTGTTCCGATATATAACTATTTATTATCTAATAAAAAGGGGTCTAAAGAGATGCCTATTCATTCAAATAAAATAGAAAATTATCCACAAGATAAAGTATTTTATTTAGAAATAGAAGATAATGATATGAATGGTTTCAGAATGTTAAAAGGTGATATTGCTTTTGCACATAGTGTAAAAGAAGTGAGCAATAATGGATTTTTCTTAGTTGACTATAAAGGAAATAGAAAAATAAGACAAGTAAAAATTTTAGGAAATTCAAAAGTACTTTTAGTTAGTAATGCAGGAAGTTTACTTACTGAAACTATGGAGACAAAAGAAATAGATGTAATTGCCAAATTAGAAAGAGTTGAAATTACACTATAGTATAGAGAACTATAAGAAGTTAATTTGAAGGATTAATTAGAGATATAAATAAAGAGAGGATAATTGGATTATCCTCTCTTTTTGTTACATATGGATACTTAGTTGCATAGTATATGTATATATACTTATTTAGGGTGTGGTTATTATCGTAGATTTAGAAAGGCAAATATCTTCAAAGATTGATGCATCAATAGGGTTATTAACTAATGTACCAACGGCAATATTAGATAAATTGGGTTATAAATTTAATGTAGAAAACCAAAGTAATAATATAGAACTTATTATTTTATATAGGGATAGTGCAGACCAAACAAAGGCATTTATTGAAGGCTTAGGTGGAAAGTTTCAGGATTTAGGATTTAACTTTGCAATAGTTAATATACCTATAAATAAGCTAGAAGAACTATCAGCAAGTAAAACTATTCAATATATAGAATTACCCAAAAATTTATATGGGGAAGATGAAGAAAGCAATAGGGTATCTTGCATACTTCAATTAACTCCTAATTATGATGTTTCAGGTGAAGGTGTGTTAGTTGGATTTGTAGATTCAGGGATAGATTATACACACCCAGCATTTATGAATACCAGTGGAACTACAAGAATAGAGTATATTTATGATTTAAGTACTGGAGGAAATGTTTATAATAAGCAAATGATAAATGAAGCAATAAAGTCTGCTAGCCCATATTCAATAGTCCCATCCATTGATGATACGAGTCATGGAACTCATGTAGCAGGAATTGCATGTGCTGGAGGAAATATAGATCCAATGTATAAAGGCGCAGCACCTAATGCTTCAATAGCAATGGTGAAGGCTGCGAGAGGAGTAACAGCTTTAAGTTCTCAGATAATGCAAGGAATTAAGTTTTTATTAGATAAGAGCAAGGAACTCAATATGCCTTTAGTTATTAGTATTAGCTTAAGTACAAATGATGGAGCTCATAATGGAAGTAGCTTATTGGAACAATATATTAGAACAGTAGCTAATTTAGAGAGAGTAGCTATTGTTATTGCTGCTGGAAATGAAGGAGATGCAGGACATCATGTTGGAGGTGCATTAAATAAGACTCAAAGAGAAATTTTCAACATAGCAAGTGATGAACAATCAGTTGTTATGAATTTATATAAATCAATTTTACCGAATATATCAATTAATATAATAAGCCCAACAGGGCAGAGTAGTGGAATTATTAATATACAAGAAGGATATCTTAAAGGTGCTGTAGGAAGCGATAGATACGATATATATGTAGCAGGAGCTAAACCCTTTGAATTAAATAGTGAAATCAAAATAATTCTATCTACTAGAGCTGAATATATTGCTGAAGGAGTATGGACTTTAGAAATAAATGTCTTGAATGAGTACTTAGGGATATATTCAATATGGCTTCCAGTGTTAGAGGGTCTTAATCCTAAAACGAAATTTTTAGAGCCAAATCAATTTAATACTTTAGGAATACCAGCAACCGTAGATAATATAATTGCAGTTGGAAGTTATAATTATAGAACGAATAATCTTTCATCATTTAGTGGAAGAGGTGCACAAAATCAGGGGAATTTAGTAAGGCCTGATTTAGTGGCACCAGGAGAAGATATAATGGGTCCAGTCCCCAATGGAAGTTATGATAGTAAGACTGGAACATCAATGGCTACGCCTCAGGTATCTGGAATATGTGCACTAATTATGCAATGGGGGATAGTCAAAGGAAATGATCTATATATGTTTGGACAAAGATTAAAATATTATTTAATAAAAGGAGCAAAAAGAATACGTATAGATGTAACATATCCAAATCCATTATGGGGATATGGAGAAGTGTGTGCATTGGATAGTTTAAATTTACTTAAAGAAGATCTAAATGCTATTCTAAGTAGAGGAAATATAAATCATAAGGATGTACTAGTAACAAATAGTGCATTTAATAAATATAATGTTTTGAGAAAAAATATTGAAGGAAGAGTTATGGATAAAATGAGTAATGGGACAGCTAAATCCAGTATGGGTAGATTGAAGGTTCAATGCTTTAGAGGTAATGATTATATTCCAATTGATGGTGCTAAAATAACTGTAAAGGGATCAGCAGGATCTGAAAATTTGAAAGTTATTGAGTTAGTTACAGATGCAGTTGGATTAACAAAAGAAATAGAATTAGAAGCACCACCCATAGAATATTCTTTAGATAAGAATAGTAATAAAATTCCTTATAGTTTATATGATATAACTATCGAAAGAAATGGATTTAAGCCAATAATAATAAGAGGATGCCAAGTATTTCCTACACAGGTTGCGTATCAAATATCTAATTTAGAAAGCAGTTTAGGAAGAGGTGATATGAGACAGGAAGTTATATATATACAACCCAATACACTAAATGGAAATTTTCCGCCAAAGATACCTGAGGAAGTTGATAAGCCAACGCCACCACCAACCTCAGGAGTTGTATTACCTCAACCTATAGTGCCAGAATATATCATCGTTCATCAAGGAAGTCCAAATGACCCATCAGCACAAAATTATAAAGTACCATTTAAAGATTACATCAAGAATGTTGCATCATGCGAAATATATTCAACTTGGACTGAATCAACTATAAGAGCAAATGTTTTTTGTATGATATCATTTACGTTAAATAGAATTTATACTGAGTGGTATAGAGGTAAAGGTAAGAATTTTGATCTTACCAATTCAACTGCTTATGATCAAGCATTTAATTATGGAAGAAATATTTATGATAGTATAAGTGTAATTGTAGATGAGATATTTTCTACTTATGTAAGGAGAATTGGTAAGAAACAACCACTTTTCACACAATATTGTGATGGTAAGAGTGTTCAGTGCCCACAATGGTTAAGTCAATGGGATAGTCAATATTTGGGGTTGCAGGGTAAAGTACCATATGATATATTGAAATATTATTATGGAGACGACATTGAATTAGTTACAGCTGAAAAAGTTGCTGGAAGTCCTATATCATATCCAGGACAAGAGTTAACTATTGGATCATCTGGCCCACCCGTGAGAACAATTCAAGGCCAATTAAACAGAATAGCAAGAAATTATCCTTTAATTCCTAAACAGGCTGAAGATGGACAATATACAGCTAAAACAGCAGAAGCAGTAAAAGTATTTCAACAAATATTTACATTACCACAAACAGGAGTAGTTGATTATGCAACGTGGTATAAAATATCAGATGTTTATGTTGGAGTAACTAGATTAGCAGAACTTACTACTACCGAATCAAGTAGGTTATGGACAAGGAATGAGTTTATACCGCCAATTGTACCGGGTTTAGAGGATAAAAGAGAAATACCTAAATTTTATTATTAGGGTTAAGTAGATACCCAAAGTGAAAACTATACTTCAGTGTGTATCTCGTCGAACTAAAGGGGCAGGCATTTGTTACGGTTGCTGAAGATTTTGATGTAACGCTGCACAAAAGCATGCCCCTTTAGTTCTAGTTTGGGATTTATATTAAAAGTATATATAATAGTAACTTATAAGCCTGGGTATCTACATAAATGCTCAGACTTTAAATCAAATTCATAATTAGTAGTATACTGAACATTTGCTATCTTTAGGTGTATATCAAAGCAAAGAAATGTGTATCTAATTTCAGCAGGATATACATATAAGTGTAGTTTATTTTTTTACGCCTTCTAAATTGAAGGAAGGAATAAAATCAGATGTATTAGTACCTTCATCTTGAATAAATCCATTTGTAATCCCAAGTTCTACTGCATAATTAATTAGGCTATCATAGTGTTTTGGATTAAGGGATCTATTTATCTCAGGGTAATTACAAGCTTTAAACATGGGTACATATTGATTCATTAAGCTTATATAAATGTTATCACCATATCTATTGTAAATAAGGTCAATAACTTTTTTTGAATCGAAAAGGAGCCCCGGAAGCATTAAGTGTCTTACAATAACACCTTTAATCAGATTACCATTTAAATCAAAGTTGGGCTCACCAACTTGATTTAGCATCTCATCAATTATTTTTATGACGTTAGAAGCATAGTCACTTGCCTTAGAATATTTAATTGCATATTTATCATTAAAATATTTAAAATCTGGCAAGTAAACATCAATATATCCATTTAGTGATTGGATAGTTTCAATAGAATCATAACTATTTGTATTATAAAGGATAGGTATTGTTAATTTATTTTTCTTTGCAATCTTTAGTGCTTCTATTATTTGAGGAACATAATGTGTTGGAGTAACTAAATTAATATTATTTGCTCCTTTTTCTTGAAGTTCCAAAAATATTTCGGAAAGTCTTTCAATGGATACTTCCATTCCAGTGACAGATACTTCATGGGTTAAATCTTGAATTTTTATATTGTTTAAGGAAGAGGTATTTTCTTCAATTCCTTGGCTTATATCATAATTTTGGCAAAATACACATTTAAAATTACAATGAGAAAAAAATATAGTGCCAGAACCATTGCCTTGTGATATAGGTGGCTCTTCCCAAAGGTGCAAGGAGGCTTTGGCAATTTTCACTTTATTTGAAGCTTTACAGAATCCTATTTGATTATCATTTCTGTTAACTTTACAATTTCTATGACAAAGAGTACATTCATCTAACATATTTAAATAATTCATATATATCAAATCCTTAAAGCTAATTATTAAAACACTTTTGTAAAAATTATATCATAAGTAGAGAACTCAAAGCTATGATTTTGTGTGAATGGCTTACTCAGCGAACGCACAATGTCGTCAACTTAACAATATAGTAGCAAAAATTTCCATACAAATTTAGAAGTAATTATGTTATCTATCGTAAAAAATGGTATAATTAATAAACCCACTGATAGAAGTGAATTTTTAGAAATATT
>Ga0302140_10001308_pt1 | contig 32543 bp, 27 predicted proteins | sample I_Bog_E1_1_FD_202095 | JGI IMG/M metagenome (GOLD analysis project Ga0302140, IMG submission 202095) | Peat permafrost microbial communities from Stordalen Mire near Abisko, Sweden - I_Bog_E1_1 | ecosystem: Environmental > Terrestrial > Soil > Wetlands > Peat | place: Sweden: Abisko, Stordalen... | reverse complement strand
ACCAAAAGGCGTGGCGGAACCCGCGAATATGCCCACTCCTCCGCAGACCGCTCATGGCGATAGCGAAGGAGCCGGCCAAGCTTGCGGCGCACTCTGCGATCATCCGCAGGCCGCTCGTCAAGAAACAAATTGAAGCCCGATGCATGAGTCGGCTTGATCACGCACGGATAGGACAACGCAGCAAAATCCACTTCAGCTTCAGTCGAAAACGCGGCTAGAGTCGGAATGATGAAGTCCTGCCCGAAGCGAGCCGCCATCTGCTCCTTGGCTGCAATTTTGTCCACCAGCGGAGGGATCCGCGGGTCGCGATCGTACAGCATTCTGTATGCGATCTTCTCGCTGAATGTCGTGGGATGCTTGAGATTCGGAAGCCTTCCGTGAATTCTGAATTGGTCGATCACAACGTGAGCTCTTGCCGGAAGGGTATCTCGGAAGACCGCCCAAACCCGCTTGAACAAGCGATGCATCGAGTTGTTCAAATTGCCCAGAGAACCTCCGCCGTCATCCGGCCTTCGCCCCGCGTCCGCAAGCAATTCAGGATTCAGAGTGCGATCTCTTCCTGAGCCCGGTCCTGATCTTCATCCTCGCCAAAGTCGTAGACGTCGGACGCAGTCAGCTCGCCATAGTCTAATACCACCTCTGCGGGATTCCCTCGCGCAACCACCATGGGGGGAATATTCGAGCTGACAACGCTGTTCGCGCCAATCACCGAACCCCTTCCAATCCTCACCCCCGGCAAAACGATCGTGTTCGTTCCCAACCACACATCGTCCTCAATCACCACCGGCGAAACCGATCCGATGCTGTTAGTTCGGTTCTCGATATTGGGAAACGAAAGATCGTGCCCGTTGCTATCTGTGATCTGGCAATTGCCGGCAATCAGGCAGCGCTTGCCGACGGTCACCGATTTCCACGCATGGATACAGGAGCCTGCGATGCGCGTCTCATCCCCAATCCTTATCTCCGCACCAAGCCGATCTGCGAACAGCTTCACAGGAGCCGCAATATTAAGGTGGTAACCACGGTTCCTTGAAGTCAGAATCACTCCCTTGCCAAGATAAAGCTTGCTCCCTTTGCGTATGTCGATCAACGGAGTACCAAGAATATTTATCTCGCCTCCGAGCACCACATTGCTTTGCATCGATAGCCGCAACGCCAGCAATTTCCCGAAGAGGCGCGCCGGAATCCTTCTCGGATCATCCTGAAACACGCGAGATAATTTTCCGGGCATGCGATTCTTCCTTCAAGAATGGATGCAACTACCTTACTGCACGAGAGGGTAGTTTGGAAGCCGTCGCCTTCGATATCTGTTGAGATGTGTTAGTTCCCGTTTCAAAATTCATATCAAAAATAGCCCTGTCATTCCGAGCATCACGACTTCCGTCCGCAGGTTACGGGGAGAGGGATAAACGCTGTTGCACAAAAGCTCCGTGCCCCGTCGGGGTACCCTCTGGGTCGCGACTTTCTTCTTATCGCGAGGGCGGGAAACCTCAACTCTCGACCAGTCCCGTTCAGCAGGAGCAGCCACTCGCCGCGTCGAGTTACGGTTGAAATGAACAGTTGTCTCAGATCGGGTCCTGTGCTAACTCGCTAACTTGCTATCGCGGCGAAGCCGCAGCTAACTTGCTGAATATATTCAACCAGATTTCTCGTTCACAGGGGATCGAACGGGGCCCCGAATGCTTTTCAATTCCGGGGTTCCCAAAGAGCGGTCTTTGCTCTTTGGGCGGAGGTCAGGAGTGATGAGTCGAAGAATCTGCTTTTGTATTTCTTGAGTTTTATACTTGCTTTAGAGACAGGACCCTAATACGCCTTCAACTCAACAATCGCTTTGAGGATCGTCTCCGGCTGCGGAAGAATCGCATCCTCAAGCAGCGGCTGATACGCAACAAATGTATCCATCGATCCTATGCGGCGCACCGGAGCGTCCAAATACTCGAAGAGTTCGTCGGCAATACGGGCCGCAATTTCCGCTCCGTAGCCCCAACTGATCATGTCCTCATGGGCCACAATCACGCGGCTCGTTTTGCGAATCGAGGTAGTAATAGCTTCCCAGTCATACGGGCTCAGCGTACGAAGATCGAGCACCTCAACTTCAATCCCCTGCTGTTGCGCTTTCTGCGCCGCCTGCAACGCGCGCGGCACAATGGCTCCATACGTCACCAGCGTAATGTGGGTCCCTGGCCGAACAATCCTCGCCTTGCCGAATGGAATCGCATAGTCCGGGCCAGGATAAGGAGCGCGGCCATAAGTCTCGCGATAAAGCCGTTTGTGTTCGAGAAATAGAACCGGATCGTCGCAGCGAATCGCAGTACGAAGCAGGCCATTGGCATCCAGTGCGTTCGAGGGAAACACAACCCGCAGCCCCGGAATATGCGTAAAAATACTCTCGCCGGATTGCGAATGATAAATGGAACCGCCGGTAAGGTAGCCGCCAATCGGCACACGAATCACGGCCGGTGCTGCCCAGGCGCCATTCGAACGCCAGCGCATCAACGCCAGTTCATTGTGGATTTGGTGCATCGCAGGCCAAATGTAATCGAAGAACTGAATCTCGACCACCGGCTTCATGCCCCGCACCGCGTAGCCAACCGCGCGGCCCACAATGTTTGCCTCAGCCAGCGGAGAGTTGAACACTCGCTCCGAGCCAAATTCCGTTTGCAAACCGGCCGTCAGCTTGAACACCCCGCCCTTGCCTTTAACCTCGGTCAGCGCCTCCGCACGGCTCGCGTCCGCCACGTCTTCCCCGTAGACGACGATGCGAGGATCGCGGCGCATTTCGTCGTGCAGGCATGCGTTGATCAGGTCCGCCATGGTGCGCGGTAATTGTCCCTTTTCCCCGCCAGTCTTGCCGCCGCCCGCGGAGCCAGGCGCACCGACATGCTCGGAAGCGAACACAGAACTTGTCGGGTCCAAATCTTCGGAGTAGACGTGTGTGGGTATGCTCTCCACTGTCGGCAGAGCGGCTTCGAGCGCCCTCTCTGCAGCCTCTTCGGCCTCATGGTCAAGTTCCTGCTCCAGCGCGTTGATCTGCTCGTCCGTCAGAATCCCTTCGCGCAGCAGCCGCATCTGCATCTTCGCCAACGGATCACGCATACCGTCGGCTTCGCGCTCGGCCGTGGAGCGGTAAAGCTTGTCATCGTCGGAAAGCGAATGAGAGTAGGGCCGCACGACATGTCCGTGTACAAACGCCGGTCCGAGTCCTGCCCGGCAGTGCGCCACCGCTTCCTGAAACACGCGATAACTTGCCTCTGCATCGGTGCCATCAACTTCAGCAAAATAGAAATTCGGAAAGTTGGCCACCAGACGTGAAATATTGCCGCCCGGCGTATTTACCTCAACCGGAACGCTGATCGCATAGCCATTGTCTTCAACGCAGAAAATCACAGGCAGCTTCTGATTGGAGGCGGTATTCAATGCCTCCCAGAACTCGCCTTGAGATGTTGAGCCTTCACCCAGCGATGTGAAGACAACCTCATCACCGTGAAATTCAACGTCGTGATAGGCTCGGTAGTCGCCATCGACCTTCTTCGCCGCCTCAGGATGCCGCGTGAAATACCGCCCCGCCTCCGCGCAGCCCACCGCATGAAGCAACTGCGTAGTAGTCGACGAAGACGTACTTACAATATGAAGCGGTCGGCTGCTCCAGTGGGTTGGCATCTGGCGTCCGCCGCTGGCTGGATCACTAGCCGCGCCCACAGCCTGCAGCAGCATCTCAGTAGGCGTCACGCCCAGCGCCAGGCACAGTCCGCGGTCGCGATAATACGGGAAGACCCAGTCATATCCAGGACGCAAAGCAAGCGCCGCGCCGACCTGCAGAGCTTCGTGCCCCGCCCCTGATATCTGAAAAAATATCTTTTGCTGGCGTTTCAGCAGGATTTCGCGATCATCTACGCGGCGCGAAAGATACATGAGCCGGTAGATGCGAATCATTTTGTCAGGGCTCAAGCCGCCAGAGGCGGATACCGACTCGGGCACATGAGTGCTGGAAATTGCCAATTCCATCCACGACCCCCAAAAAACCGTCTCGATCAAAACGCCAACCTGATTGTACCAACCCAGCCCAGGAACCAATAGAGGAGAATCCGCCCTCCGGTAATTGCTCTGTGAGGACTAGCCCAGTCCTATCGCTGCGGAAAGTTAAGCTGCGGGAACGCAGGCAGTCCCCGAAGTGACGTGCTCATCTTGTCCTTCACATTATGTGCAAGTTTCTCAATTTCAGCCACCTTCCGAAGCTGGGCTGCTGTGAGCGAATCCGGGTTCGTTCGGGCAATTTCAGCATTCAGTTCGTTCACCAGCCTGACCAGCCTGTCGGTGTCGGCAACTAAAGATTTTTGGCGGGCTACATTGAGGGCGCGGAGGGCCTTCTCTTCTTCAATGGATTGGGGGCTCGGCGTGTCATCCATGCTGTCCGTTATGTGGGGACCAGGTGACAGCGACCCTGGTGCATGCTGCTGCCCCGGCACATTCTGCGCCCAAATCTCCGTCGCAACCAGCAGCACCAAACACATTGCCAACCCTGCGCCCACCGCCAGCCAGTAACTGGGAAGGCAATGCGCAAAACGAAATCGTGGCATATGTGTCATCCATTCATCCTTCAACCGAAAACGCAGAATCTGCAATCCGCGAAACCTTCTCAATTTGTCCCAACACCGAGCTTCATCTTCTCTTTCACGCTGTGAGCCGCCTTTTCTATCTCTTCTGCTTTGCGGATGACATTCAGTGAAAGCGTACCCTTGGTTGCCTTCTCCACCTCAAACTCCAAATCGATAGACAGTTTAAGTAGCTTTGCGCTATCCTCGGCGATCTGCTTTTTGCGTTCGGCGTTGGCGGCGGCAAAACTCTGCTTTTTGGTCTGTAGGTCCCGCATCTGCATCTGCGTGTTGGGGTCGGGAACCTGGTTGTTCGGAGTAGGCAATTGCACCTGGTCCATGCGCAATGCCCCTCCCGGCGTTGACGGATTCTGAGCCGATCCGGCAAGTACAAAAATAAAAACTGCGCAAGTGCAAAGAACCTCGCACTTCAGGCAGTATGAAACCGTCATTCGCTTTCTCAAGCCAACCCGCAGATTTTGTTTCAGGTTCTTCCTCGAGCAATTCATGATGAACCTCCTCGGGCCGCTGGACTCTCGCCTAATTTGGCCCGGCAGAGAGTTTCATCTTTTCCTTCACCCCGTGAGCCAGCTTCTCAATCTCATCGGCCTTGCGAATCACGCTCAGCGAAAGCGTATCCTTGGTGGTTTTGTCCACTTCCGTCTTCAGGTCGGTTGCCAACTTCAGCAGGCGAGCGCTGTCGTCGGAAATCTGCTTTCTTCGTTCCGCATTTGCCGCTTCAAAGTTCTGACCTCCGGTCTGCGTCACAGGTATCGCGACCTGCCCGGAAGTCGTCCAGGCGCGGTCGGGACTAGCCTGACCGGGAGACTGACTGGACTGCTGGCCATTTTGCGGCGTTTGCTGAGCAGTCACAATGACCGCCCCTGCAAAAAGAAATGCAGCACATCTACGCGTCCAGCCGTTGCCTTTGCGACGCCAGATGAATGCATTCCCCGTCTCTAGCTCAGTTGATCCCTGTTTACTGCTGGACTGCATTCGGCCCTCCTTGGATTCGGGCGATTGATAGTGTGGATTACCCGAATGTAGATGCCGCCTCCTCAAGAACTACCAATGGGGCTAGGGCTTCAATAACTTGCCTGAACCGCTTTATCCGCCACCCACGGTCAGCTTCATCTTTTCCTTCACGTTGTGGGCAAGCCGCTCAATCTCATCCGCCTTGCGAATCACATTCAGCGACAGCGTGTCCTTGCCGGTCTTGTCGACTTCGGCCTTCAGATCGGCGGCCAGTTTAAGCAGCTTTACCGTGTCTTCCGCAATCTGCTTTTTCCGTTCGGCGTTCGCGGCTGCATAGTTCTGCGTTTTGGTCTGCTGATCGTGCATCTGCATCTGAGCATTCGCGTCCGGTGGAGTCGTCAGCGAAGGATCATGGATCGACTTGTCCGGATTGATCTGGCAATAGGCTCGAGCGCCAATGCTCAGAAGCACTAGAACCGTCACGCGCATCAGCATCCCGCCCCAACCTCGCTGCGCCTTCCAACCCCTCCATTGCTCGCCCGGGAACTGACGTTTACTATCTGAAATTTGCATTTAACCTCCTGAATTCTGCCAGTACATGAGACATTTCTTGAACTTCACGGGACCACTGCAGCGGCCTCCATGGAAATTGCATTTGGAACTGTCGCTCAGGCGCCACCCACCGAGAGCTTCATCTTCTCCTTCACAATGTGGGCAAGCCTCTCTATCTCGTCCGCTCTGCGAATCACATCGAGCGAGAGTGTGTCTTTGCTCGTTTTATCCACCTCGGTCTTCAACTCTCCAGCAAGCCTCAACAGCCTGGTCGTGTCATCGGAAATCTGCTTCTTCCGCTCGGCATTCGCAGCAGCGTAGTTCTGAGTCTTCGTTTGCTGCTCGCGCATTTCCATCTGATCGTTTGCGTCAGGGATCCGGTTGGCAGCAGGTAGCGTTATACCGCTTGGCCTTGGCGGCGGGTTGCTCAGGGGAGATTGCGAATTGCTCTGCGCCGCGGCGGTCACATACATCAAAAGCAGAATGCCTATGCAACTCGTCCCCAGCAAAACCAATTCAACTGGCCCCACGTTTCGCCGCTCAAGCAAAACTTGAATGGAAAGATGACGCTTTACCCATCCCATTGCAAAACTCCAAAGTTAATTCAAATGTTCTTCGATCGACCCCTTTGTCCGCAGTGAAGAAACCGTTTTTCTCGCGCGCGATATCGTCGTACCCCGGAACTCCGCCCCTTGCACCAATGCAAACGCGCTCCCAGGCATCCCGAAATTCCCTGCGCACAGTCTAGTCTAGATAGAGAGGTTTGGGATGCATCCTTTTTTGTTCGCGGCAAGATTCGGCATCTTCAAGGAGGGCCGGTTCCTGGGCAAGGTCCTCGACGAGTGGATCGTCGACTCCCAGGAGTTCATCCACCGAAAGCTGCCCCATCTCATTGTAGTTGCCCTTATCGCCTTCATTCTCAGCAGGATGCTGCGCCTCGTCACCCACCACATGATCCGCGTGGCTGAACATCACTCGGCCAGCCAGAGTAGGGTCGGGCAGGTCAAAACTCTCTCCGGAGTCATTCGCAACACCGGCATGGCAGCGATCTTTCTAATTACAGGTTTGCAGTTTCTTGATGCCCTTGGCGTCAATTTGGCCCCGCTGCTCGCTTCTGCCGGCGTAGTCGGAATCGCCATCGGCCTGGCGGCCCAAAACATTGTCAAGGATATGCTGAACGGCATCCTGATCCTCATCGAAGACCAGTTCAACGTCGGAGACACCGTGCGCCTGGCTGGTCTGTCAGGGACCGTCGAAGCGATGACCCTGCGTAAAACTACCGTTCGCGACGGCGACGGAACGCTCTATGTCATTCCCAATTCGCAGATCACCACAGTCGCCAACCAGAGCGTGGGCTTCTCGGTGGCTACCATGAATGTCAGCGTGGATTTTTCCGCGAACCCGGACGAAGTAGTGAAGATTCTGAAAGGCATCGCCATGGATATCCGAAACAGCGATGAATTCCGCCAGGTTTTTGTGGAAGACCCCCAGATTCTGGGAGTGGACGCAATGAAAGGATCCGAAGTCATTTTCCCTGTCGTTTTCAAAACTCAGGCGACCAAGCAATATGGGCCAATGCGCGAATTCCGCCGGCGGGTCAGGCTGGCTTTGGAAGAAAACAATATGCTCCCTGGCGATCCCAACCGCATCTTCAGCACCTTTGTTGAAAGTTCGCGCCGCGGTAAACCAATCGAAGAAGAGGAGCACCCACCCGACCCAACCACGTTAAAGCCGCACGACGGCAGCCTCTTCAGCAGCGACTAGTTTCCTGAATTCAAACAAATCTGTGTGGCGGACGCGCCGAAAATGCTCCGTGCCTCGTCGGGGTACCCTCTGGGTCGCGCCTTTTTTCTGGCGCGAAGGCGGGATACCGCAAATCTAAACGGTCGTGGCACAAGTCCAAGTCGCCCCAAATCTCATTTGCCTGGTCCCCACGCTTGCAGCTCTGCCTCACCACCAGTTTCAGATACAGCCGTTTCTTTAAAAACCAGCCGATTGCGCCCCGCAGCCTTCGCTTCGTAGAGCGCCTCGTCGGCAATCGAAAGCAGAGACTCCCCGCTGACAGAGCCCATCGATGGGTCGAACAAAGTGGCGCCCAAACTGCAATTCAAGGTTATAAAGACCCCTTGAATCGAAACCTTCAGGTTGGAGATTGCCGCGTGAAGGCTCGTTAGTCTCTGTTGAACAGCCTCGACCGGAATCTCGGTCAGAACCAGCAGAAATTCCTCTCCGCCATAGCGGCCGGCGTGATCATAGGAACGCAATGCAGTGCCGACGGCAGCCGCAAATCTGCGCAGCGCCTCATCGCCGGCCAGGTGCCCGTATGCATCGTTCAAACGCTTGAAGTGATCCAGGTCCACCAGGACAACAATCACCTTCGTGTCTTCGCGACGGGCGCGGTCGAGCTCTGCCGACAATGCCTTCAACACTCCCACACGATTCAGCATTCCGGTAAGCCCGTCGTGTGTAGCCTGAATCCGCAATTGCTCGCGGCTGAATTCGAGTTCGCGCGTTCGTTCGCGAACAAGCATTTCGAGTTCCCTGCTCCTCTGCCGCGTACGGCCCACAAAAAGCATAATGATCCCCATTAGCATGAGCACGGACCCAAGACAGCACAATGCATAAAACCAGCTGGTCTTCCACCATGGTGGCAGAATGCGTACGTCAACCTTGACCGGAACAGAACAGGCGTTCAAGCCTGGATTGCAAGCCATCGCCATGAAGGTGTACTGCCCCGGCTCAAGCGACGGAAAAATGGCGAAGTCCTGCGTTTCGACCCAGCTCGGCTGCAGTCCATCCACTTTCAGCTTCAAAACCAATTCACTGCGGTTGCGCGTCGTCGGTGAAGAAATATGGAAGCGCAACGGCGGACCAGCCCACGGAAAAGTAAGCTGATGTGCTCCAAAATAATTCGTTGAACCTCGAAAAATCTCAGTAAGCGAAACCGTGAGCGGGATTGAATCGAACATGCGCTCAGGATGTAACAAATGAGCTACGCCACCGCTCGTGCCTATCCATATTGATCCATCGCCCCCGGCCAGCAATACCCCTTGATTCACGTCGTTCCATATCAGTCCGCTCTCCTGAGTCAGATGGCGCCAGCCGATGCCATTCCACACCAGCAAACCGGAATCGGTTCCCAGCCACACCCAACCGCGCTTATCCGCAAGAATTGCCACCGGAGTCAGCATCTGCATTTCCGAAGGCAGCTCCAGTTGCCAGGCATCCAACCGATTGCCGCCCGCGCTCAGTCGCCATGTTCCCGTTTGCTGGCCCGTAACCCAGATCGAACCATCCAGCGCGCACGACATATCCAGCATGGTTCCTGAAAGCTTGGGCATGCCGTCAATGGCCGGTTGAGTCCATTCGCCATTCTTCAGACGCAGAAGCCGTTTGTTGGCCAGGAACCAAAGCGTTCCGTCGGGGGCCTCACAGCCGGCATCCACTTGGGGCGATTCGGTCAGGAACACGTCCGCAGCCTTGACCCGTTGCGGCTCCGCCCGCGAGTCTTCAGAACTACGCTCGAAAATTCCATCGTTAGTCGTGAAAAACTGGCGTCCCTGCGAGTCTGCAATCGTCCGCGTAATAAAAGTGGGCAGCTTGGCAATCTGCTGCGTCTTGCCGGTCTTCGCGTCTATTCGCAATACCTCTGCGTAAAATGTCCCGGCCCACAGACTGCCATCGTGGTTCATCCCCAGCGCATCCACCTGGCCCAGCGTCCATCGGCGCATGTTGAAAAGTGGTCCGGATTTGCCGCTGCGTGCATCAATCCATCCCGGACCTTTATCGGTTCCCATGAGAATGCGATTGTCGCCCGCGGCTGCCAGCGCCCACGTCATCGCGGAAGGCAAATGCTGAGTGTCGTTCCAACCTTCCCAGTCCTCATAACCCGTCCAGTTGTAAAGCCCATCGCCGCGAGTTGCAAGCCACAGATCGCCTGATGCATCGAACGACATGCTGACGACTCGACCGGTGAGTTGAAGCCCATTGGACCGCCCGATGATTCGCCACCCACTCCCATCCCAGCGGGCCATGCCGTCTTCACAAGGGGTCAGAACCCGGCCCTCCCTATCCTCCACAAAAGGCGCGTGCGGGTAATTGTCTCCCGGGCTCGCTCCCGGAATCTCGCGAGCTTCAAATCGTGCCGCCCCTGGAGCAAGAACCGCGACATGATACCGGCCTCCGGCCCACAGATTGCCGGAATGATCCAATAGAACGCCTTCCCAGGCATCCTCTTCCAAACCCTCCTTCACTCCCCACGAAGTCAGGCTTCCGTCAATCCCCAAAGCTGTGGCGTTCGGTTCCTCTGACCAGCGGTAAAGCCCCTTGCCGCTTCCGATCCAAATAGAGAGTCTTCGGGATGTATCAGACACCACGCTCACGGCATAAATATGACTCAAATCCGGATTTGAACTCACTACGCGGTCTGAAAACACCGGCAGATAACTCAGCACCCTGCCGTCCTTATCGTGTTGAAGACGATAAAGATGGCGCTTCTCAACGATCAGCAGATGACTCGCGTCTTCCACGGCCAGGCGGTTCAATGCAGTCACTTGGATCGGTTGCGGCGACGCAGCAATAAACCGTCGCCCATCAAAGCGATACAGGTTCTCATTTGTTCCCACCCACACTACGCCGTTCGGATCCAGAACCAAAGCGCGGATATTGAGCTCAGCAATCCCCTGCTCCGGTCCAAAACGCTCAAAGCTGGAACCCAGGAACCGGTAGACACCGTTCTCCGTCCCCAACCAAAGAAAACCGGAAGGGTCGGTGGCCATCGAATTTACAGCCAGATTCTTCAGCCCCTCCGCCTGGCGATAGGCGCGGAAGACATACTGCTGCGCCTGCAGCGAGGCGCAAATCGCCAGCCAACAGACAACTATTCGAATTAAAGCAACTTTCCGCACGTCGTCCTTGCGGAAGATAGACACTCCGCAAAGTGGTTATCGGCAGAAATGGCTCAGAACTAAACCCTGTAGTTACTAAAGGATGTGAAAAAGGAAATGTTGCCCCATTTCCTTTTGAATTCCAACACTTGTGGACACCCGTTCGGACGAATTTCCACAATCGGATCAGCGTTCCAGCGCCTCCAGCAACCGTTCCGGATCCGTAATCGGAGGCAGGCAACTATGCCCTTTGCAGACCAGCGCCCAGGCCGGAGCTCCCTCAGGCAATGGAACATAAGGCAGCGTCTCTTCCAGCGCTTCGGGAAGCCTTTCCGCAATCAGACGATGCTGTGCAATCCGCATCACCGTCTTATTGACGGCAAACCGCGCCACCGCCGTGGCTTCAAGCCGCAACGCCTCAGGCCCCGACCCAACAACAATCACCTGCACCGGATCAAGCAAAAGCCGTTCCAGCGCCAGCCCATAGCTGCCCGCATAAAGCCCGAAATGCTCCACCACCCCAGCAAACGAAGCCAGCGTGTCCTCAGCAATCTCGCGATATTCCTGTCGTCCGCTCAGCGTCTCAAGACGCAGCAACGCCGACGCAGCGGTCGGGTTTCCGGCCGGAGTGGGAGAATCCTGCAGCGGCTTGCGTCTCGCGCCCAACACCCCCAGCGGCGTCTCCCCTCCCCCAAGCGTGGCAATATCGTAGAACGCCCCCGCGGTCCGATCGTAGAAGCGGGCAATCATCGCGTCGCCCAGCTTCACCGCCACACGATAGAAGTTCATGTTGCCGCTGGCCAGCCATGCATCCATCGCCGCATGAACTGTGAATGCGTAATCATCCAATGTGCCCGACACCCGCTCAGGCGACGCTTCGCCATTCTCCTGTTTCACCTCGCCATAAGCGATCACATGATAGAGAATCTGATCCCCATCCCATGCCTCGTCCAGCAGCCGGTTCAGCGTCTTCAGCGCAAATTCCTGTACGCTGTCCAGTCGCAGCACCCGCGCCGTCTCCAGATAAGCCGTCACCGCCATCGCATTCCAGCCGGTATAAAGCGTGCGGTCGATAAACGGTGTAGGGCGCCCCGCTCGCGCCGCCAGCAGCTTCGATCTCGACGAATCGCGCAGCCCGCGCAGCTTCTCCAGATCCCCGCCCGCCGCTTTCTCTTCCAGCGTCATCTTCACATGCAGCACATTCTTCGCAGGATTGTGATGCATGTCCCCCAGCTCGCCAATGTCCCAATAGTCTTTCGCGAAAGCAAGCTCTTCAGCATCGAGCACAGCGGCCACCTCATCCAGCGTCCATGTAAAGTAGTCGCCATCGTCGTCGAGGTTGATATCCGCATCCTGCGAAGCATAGAACCCGCCTCGCTCGCGATCCGTCATCGTCGCATCCAGCCAATCGACAATCTGCCGCGCTGTCTCCAGAAAATCCTGGCGTACAAAGCTCTGAAAGCCATGCACGTAGTTCCGCAGCAGCTCCGTATTGTCGTAAATCATCTTCTCGAAATGCGGAACAACCCACCGCTCATCCACGCTGTAGCGGTGGAAACCACCAGCCAGTTGGTCATAGACTCCGCCACGCGACATCTTCTCAAGCGTCACAGCAAACGCCACCGCTGCCTCGCCATGATCGCGATTCATAGCCACTTCAAGCATCAGGTCAAGAGCCGATGGATGAGGAAACTTCGGTTGCGCCCCAAACCCTCCATTACGCGGATCAAACTGCTTCAACGCAGAGCCAACAATCTTGTCCACCAGCCCCAGCGTCAGCTCTCCATTGCGGCCAGAGAAACTCTCATTGCTTTCAATCGCGGCCATCACGCTTCCAGCCGATTCCAATGCCTCGTCACGCCGGTTGTGCCAGGCATCGGCCATCGTCTCCAGCACGCGCCCAAATCCTGGACGGCCAAACCGGTCGCTCGGCGGAAAGTATGTGCCCCCAAAATAAGGCCTGCCATCCGGTGTCAGTACCGCGGTAAGCGGCCAGCCTCCCTGCCCACTAATCGCAGACACCGCAGCCTGATAACGCGCATCCACATCGGGCCGTTCGTCGCGATCTACCTTGACGGCCACAAAATGCTCGTTGATGAGAGCAGCAATTTCAGGATTCTCATACGACTCGCGATCCATCACGTGGCACCAGTGGCACCACACAGCGCCAATATCCAGCAGGATCGGCTTGTCTTCCGCCGCGGCCCGCGCAAACGCCGCCTCGCCCCACGCATGCCACTGCACCGGCTGATGGCGCGCCGAGCGCAGATAAGAAGAGGCTGCCTGCGATAACGAATTGGCCATTGCGGGCGTAGAAAGAGCGTCCGGTTCCATGGCCTGAGAATACATGTGTTATAGCTATTACTGCCAGCGGTTCAATGACTTCAGCGGCCAAAACCCATATTCCTGGCGGGACAAACAACGCCCGCGGCTACCATTTTCTTCCTCCAAATATGCAACTGAAAACGTTGATTTAACATCCAAATCCTTCGGCGATTCCCGCATCGATGCACCTTGAAGGTCAATCAAAACCTCACAAAGTTTCAGACTCATTGATCGTGGCTCAATCGAATCCGGCGGTGAACGATTTACTTCGGCCCCACAGCATCAAAGCAACAGATATACAGATTCCACTTCTGGAAGAGGCCCAATGCACGATATAACCGCTCCGCCCAACGGCTACACCGCCACCGCAAGCGAATCAACCATGGCGATGAGCGAACTGGTGAGCAGGTATGATTGGGCCTCGTCGCCGCTCGGTCCTACCGTCACCTGGCCTGACAGCCTCAAAGCCACCGTTCGAATTATGCTCAGCTCCGGCTTTCCCATGTGGATGGCCTGGGGACCGGAACTTACTTGTATCTACAATGACGCCTACGCACGAACAACATTATCAAAAAAACATCCCGGAGCCCTGGGTCGCCCTGCAACCGAGGTGTGGCCTGAAATCTGGGATGAGATCGGTCCGCTCATCCAACGTGTGATGGAGACCGGGGAGGCTTGCTGGGAAGAGGCCCTGCAACTCATTCTCGAGCGCAATGGATATCCCGAAGAAACCTACCATACCTTCTCCTACAGTCCGCTGGATGGGCAGGATGGCAAAATTGCCGGCATGCTCTGCGTCGTGATGGAAGACACCGTGCGAGTGATTGGAGAGCGGCAGTTGTCGGCTCTCAGCACTCTGGCAGCCGCTTTGGCTGGAACCATTTCCGAGCAGGATGTATTTTCAGCCATCGAGAGCGGGGTCAGCGAACAGCCGGACATGCCCTGTACCCTCACTTACTTGTTTGACGACGACGAAAACCTGCTCAGGCTTGTTGCGAAAACGGGCTTCAAAGACGATCATCCCGCTGCCGCTCCGATCGTGAACGGCGCCTCGAAGGAAACGCCCTGGCCGATAGAAACGCTGCTCGCCGCGAACCGCGCCGTCACCCTGGAAAATCTGACCGAGTACATTCCGGCTTTGCCGCAAGGGTCTTGGGACCGGCCCCCGGCCCGCGCGCGACTTGTTCCAATCACCCGCCAGGGGCAAGAGAAGCCTGTTGGAATCTTCATTGCCGCACTGAATCCTTTTCGCCAGCTCGACGCAAGTTATGCTGGCTTTCTCGACCTCGTGGCCGGCCAAATTTCGGCCAGCATCACCAACGCCCAGGCCTACGAGGCAGAGAGAAAGCGTGCCGAAAGCCTGGCCGAACTTGACCGCGCCAAGACTGCATTCTTCTCCAACGTGAGCCATGAATTGCGCACCCCGCTCACCCTCATTCTTGGGCCCATTGAAGACGCAATCACCAGCGGCACTCCGCCCTCGGGCACATCCCTTGAGGTGCTGCACCGCAACGCTCTGCGCCTGCTCAAGATGGTCAATGGCCTGCTCGATTTCGTTCGCATCGAAGTGGGCCGCCTGCGTGCAAACTACGAGGCTACCGATCTGGCCCTGTTCACCGCGCAGCTCGCCAGCGTTTTCCGCTCCGCCGTGGAGCGGGCTGGATTAAAACTTGTCGTGGACTGCCCTCCCCTGCTCGAACTCGTCTATGTCGATCGGGAAATGTGGGAGAAAATCGTTCTCAATTTGCTTTCGAATGCCCTGAAATCGACCTTCGAAGGTGAAATCCGCGTCACGGTTCGCTCCGAGGGCCCGGCGGCAAAACTCTCCGTCACCGATACCGGCACCGGTATCTCCGAGAGCGATCTGCCCAACCTTTTCCAACGCTTCAAGCGCATCGACGGAGCCCGGCGGCGCAGCCATGAAGGCAGCGGCATCGGCCTCGCATTGGTACAGGAATTGGTTGAACTGCACGGAGGCTCAATCAGCGTAGAAAGTACCTTGGGCGCGGGAACTACCTTTTCAATCACGCTTCCCTTCGGTTTAAGTCATCTGTCACACGGCCGCGTAGTCACTGAGGCCGAAAATCCCACTGCGCTGCAAGGGTCCGCCGTGGCCTATGTCCAGGAAGCGCTGGGCTGGTTGCCCGGTCGCGACCGTCTCAGCAGAGAAGTCACCCACAGCGCCGGCGACGGACCACAGGGATCCGTTTCCACCCACCCGGCCGAGAACAAGCCGGAGATTCTGCTTGTCGACGACAATGCCGACATGCGCGAATATGTGCACGGCTTGCTGGGTTGGCGATACAACGTCGTTCCCGCGGAAAACGGAAAACAGGCCCTTCAACTCGCCGAATTGCATGTCCCAGACCTGGTCCTTACCGACGTCATGATGCCGGAGATGGACGGCTTTGGCCTTCTCGCGGCGCTGCGCAAAAATCCTGCCTCGCGGTCCGTCCCGGTCATCATGCTTTCAGCGCGGGCCGGCGAAGAATCGCGGATCGAGGGTATCGATGCTGGAGCCGACGATTATCTGACCAAGCCGTTCACAGCCCGTGAACTGGTCGCGCGCGTCGAAGCACAGCTGAATCTGGCCCGCGTGCGCAAAGATGCCATGGAACAGGAAGCCGCTCTTACCCGCGAACTCTATAAGGTAAAGCAGTTTGCCTGGGAGGCGCTTGAACACATTCCTGAAGTGTTCTACACCTTCGACAACGAACTTCGTTTCACCTATGTGAATGCCGCGGGAACCGAGATCGCCGCCCGCCTTGGTGTGCAGTTTGTTGGACAGAATCTGATGACTCTGCTGCCCGAACTTAAAGGCACAATCGTCGATGAAAGTCTCAATCGGTCCCTGCAAGAGCGCATCCCACTCGACTTCGATTTCTACTACGAACCCTTGCAGAGCTGGTTCCAATACCGCATCTATCCGCAACCCGATGGCGGAATCGCAATGTACGCGCGCGATGTTACCGAAGCCCGGAAAACGGAGCAGGCGCTGAGAAATTCAGAGCAACTCGCAGCGGCCGGCCGGCTTGCCGCAAGCATTGCCCATGAGATTAACAATCCTCTTGAAGCCGTCACCAATCTCCTCTTCCTGGCAAAGATGGACCAGACAGTAACGGGCGATACTAAAAACCTGCTCGAACTGGCCGACAAAGAGCTACAACGCCTGTCGCACATAGCTGCGCGAAGTCTCAAATTCTATCGTCAGCGCACCGCGCCTACCCCAACAGCCCTTGAAGAGCTGACCGAATCTGTGCTCTTCTTCCATGAGACTGAAATCGGAACCCGCGCCATCGATCTGGTGCGCCGCTACCGCAATGCGCCAAAAGTCCTTTGTCTGCCGGGCGAGATCCAACAGGTGATCACCAACCTGATTGTGAATGCGCTCGACGCACTGCCCCGCCATGGGCGTCTGGTCGTCGCGGTCCGCGCTGCCACTGACAAATCCAACCGGAAAGGCGTGACTCTGACAGTCGCCGATAGCGGCTGCGGCATGGACCAATCCACAATCGATCGGCTCTTCTATCCCTTCATCACCACCAAGGGCGACGCCGGCAATGGTCTGGGCCTATGGGTATCAAAGGGAATAGTAGATAAACATCTCGGAACCATCACCGTCCGCAGCAAGAAAGACGTAGGAACCATCTTCAGGGTCTTTCTTTCCTTGGACACAACGGTGAGTGAGCAGCAGCGAGCTTAACGGGCAGCGGATCTGGCCAAGAGTCCAAAGCTCGCGCGACGATAAACGCGTCTTCCTGAGCATCATCACTTGCTTCGCAAGTTACATCTGCAAGGAACGCCGCGTCGAGTTACAGTTGAAATGAACAGTTGTCTCAGATCGGGTCTTGCGCTAACTCGCTAACTTGCTATCGCGGCGAAGCCGCGGCTAACTTGCTGAATATATTCAACCAGTTTTCTTATTCATAGGGAGTCATTTGGAGCGAAGCGTACTTCAGCGGAGTCGAATAGACCCGCTGTTCTCTCTCCCCCACCCAAGAAAGCTGGGTGTCCCATCCTTTCGACTTTTTCCTGTCGAAAGGTGGGAGACCTCGAACCTCAGCCAGCCCGTTCATGGGAGCGAAGCCGAAAACAGGGTGCCCCAGGTCTCGCGTTTGAAACCTGGGAAACCACCAATCCAAACGGTCCTCGCGACTAGCTCTTCGCCAGTTCCTCTTCAATGGCCGCCGTCAACTCCGGCGCATCGGGTTGCGTGTCCGGCGCGAACCGCTTCACAACTTCTCCATCCCGGCTGACAAGAAACTTCTCGAAGTTCCAAAGAATCTCCGGATCAGGATTCCCCTCGATCCCGTACCCCTTCAGCTTTTCGCGAAACGGAACCTCAGACAAGCTCACCGCCTCAGGCTGCGCCGCAATCAATGCCGCATAGAGCGGATGCTTTTCCGGACCGACAACCGTAATCTTGTCGAAGAGCGGGAACTTCACGCCGAAGTTGGTAGTGCAGAAGCTGAGGATCTCCTCGTTCGTGCCCGGCTCCTGTGCCTTGAAGTCGTTGGCGGGGAAACCGGTAACCACCAGCCCTTGCCCCTTGTATTGCTCGTAGATCTTCTCCAGCCCCTCATACTGCGGCGTAAGCCCGCACTTTGAGGCCACATTGACCACCAAAAGAACATGACTCTTGAACTCAGCCAGCGATGTCTCTTCGCCGGTAATCTTCTTCACAGGGATGTCTAAAATGGATGCGCTCATTATCATTCCTCCTCACTACATTTCCATGATAAAGGCACAGAACGAGACGCGGGTCACCCTGAGATATGTACCAAGGGCACAGAATCCTGCAACGATTCGTTTTGAAGGGTACGGGATTCATCCCGTACGTTAAGAATGGATTTCAGGCTCGGCTTTAGCCGCTGAGGGTTTGTGGAGACTTCCGAAAGCCTTCCCTCAAGGGCTAAACAGGCTGCGAAAAACACATGCGGGCGGTGTGCCGGGGATTTATCCCCGGCACAATGTCGATAGAATCAACACCGGCGTTAGCCACTGAGGTAGAATCTGTGAAACTGTCGTTCCAGACACTAAGGTTTAGTCGCCAGAATCAGCGGCGAAGGCCCATGAGTCGGAAGCGTCCGAGCATCGATAAATCCAGCCTCAGTAAGCCAGGCGCTGATCTCCTCAAACGAAAATGTATCGCCGCAATCGGTATTCACCAGCATGTTGACCGCGAACGTGAGGCCGTTCATCGGGCCCGTTCGGTCCGCATTCACCAGGAACTCGGCAATAGCGATAATGCCTCCAGGCGCCAGAGCCATGAATGTCTTCTCCAGCAGTGCCTTGCTGCGCTCTACTCCTTCGCTGTGCAGAATGTGGCCGAGCGTGGCAATGTTGTGCTCGCCGCGAAAATCCGCTTCGCGCAGATCGCCTTCAACGAACGTGAAGCGGTCCGTCAAGCCAAATCGGCCAACAGTGGCCTTGGTTACAGGAATCACATCCGGCCAGTCAACCGCGGTGACCTGGACCTGCGCAGAACTCTGCGCAAGAGCAATGCCCCAAACGCCTGACCCGGCCGCGAGGTCGAGCACGCTGACCAACCCGCTGGCGTCGTAGAGACTGAGATGCCGAGCCAGTTCCTGCGCGACGGTATAGCTCATCGGGAAGATGTCCTTGACGAAGTCGTGGAAGAATTTGCTTCCCGGCCCCTGCTGATTGGCGGACACAGCCGGAGTACCCGTGGCCACCACGCGATTCAGTTGCAGCCAGTTGGGCAGCAGCTGTTCGCTGGTATGACGGATAAGTCCACCCTGGAACCCAGGCTTGGTGCTGACCAGAAACGCCGCACTTTCCGGCGCAAGCGAGTAGTAGCCCTCAGGATTCTTGCGGAGGAAATCGAAACCGACCAGAAAGTTGAGGATCGCGGAAAGTCCACGCTCCGACGCGCCCGTAGCCTCCTTGATTTGCAGCAGGGACATCGGCCCGGCATCGAGCACATCGAAGACGCGATGGCGAATGGCCGCTTCAAGGATCAGCGGAGGAGCGTAGCCCCAGGCGAGTTGGTAGATGCGTTCAGGCGTAACCGGAGCGTCGGCAGTTGTGGACATTGTGACCTCGTCTCATTGGATGCAGGTAGGAAGACCGCGCCGAAATCATAGCAGAGAGAGGATTTGGGATGTCGTGAATTGTCCTCGAACATAGACTTGGCTTGTGCCAATAATTTCACCATTTGGTGATAATATTGGTGACTGGGAGACTTCTATGAGAGCGACTGTCGCACTGGATGACGAACTGGTGCTCAAGGCACAAGAGTATTCAGGCGTGACGGAAAGGACAGCGTTGCTCAGAGAAGCTCTCAAAGCGCTGATTCACGTTGAGGCCTCACGTCGGCTTGCGACGGTTGGCGGCTCGGAGCCAGACCTCAAAGACATCAAGCGCCTGAGAGTTGACAATCTGTGATTCTGGCCGATGCGTCCGTCTGGGTCGACTATCTCCGCAATGCCAGCCCGGAAATGGAGAAACGCCTTGGCTTGGCGCAGATTGCAATGCATCCCTTCATTGTTGCGGAGATTGCTCTTGGTTCGTTGAGGAACCGGCGATCGATAATCGATAAGATGGAATCCCTGCTCGAAGTGAGGACGGCTCAACTTAGCGAGGTGCGACACATGATTGAAGCCCACAAGCTCTACTCGAAAGGAATCGGCCTCACTGACGCGCACTTGATCGCTTCATGCCTGCTGACGCCAGGAACCCAACTGTGGACACGCGACGGCGCAATGGACAAGGTGGCGAGAGGGTTGCGGATCGCCGTGAATCTGCGGTGAGAGTTTGAAGGTTCGTCATCTCAGGCAAGCAGTTGCTTCGCCACCTGGATGTAAAGCTCAACAGACTCCAGCAGTTCCTTCTTCGACAGCTTCTCAAACGGCGTATGCGCCACGTGGATTGAACCCGGCCCCAGCAACAGCGGTTCGCCCCAGTTACTCAGTTGGGGAATGTCCGTGGTGAACTTGGCAATCATGGTGGGCAGGCCTTCGACAGCTCTCAAACGGACGAAGGGGATTTCCAGAGTGAAGTCGACTTCAGCCAGGCCGGCAGCGGCTTCAATGACGGCAGCACGCACGGGTCCGGAGTCACTCACCAGGCGGATCAGCACCTGAGCTTCAGCCTTGTCGGCAATAACGTTGGGTGCGTGCCCGCCATGAATTTGTCCGATGTTGAGCGTGCTGGGGCCTACATCTTCAAGCGAAGGCAGCGGCAGCGCCAGAACCTTTGCCAGCGCCTCGACCAGCTTGTGAACGGCACTGTCGCCAAGCTCGGGATAAGCGGAGTGCGCCATCTTCCCAGTCGACTTCAGAACCACGCGCAACGCGCCTTTGGAAGCAAGAGCGAGCCGGTTGTCGGTGGGCTCTCCATTGATCAGAAACCGGCTGCCCTTGGGATTGAGGTTGGCAGCCTTTGCTCCGGCGGAGTCGCGCTCTTCTCCTGAAACAAACAAGACGCCGACGCGAAAGCCCTGCGCCCGAAGAGCCTCAGCAGCGGCTACCTGGGCTGCGATGATGCCCTTCGCATCGGACACGCCGCGGCCGTAGAGAAAGTCCTCATCTTCAGTGGGAGGAATGTACGGCGGAACGGTGTCCATGTGGGTAGAAAAAACAAGGTCGGGCGTCTCGCCAGCCGATCCGGCGTAGACATTCCAACGCGGACTGCCGGTGGCGCTTTCAGACGGCTGCTCTACGGGAGTCTTCTCGACCGCCCACCCGCGCCCGGCGAGGAAATCCGCCAGAAAATCGCCCACTGCCCCTTCGTTGTAGGTGGTGGACTCGATTTGGCATAGCGCAACGGTAAAGCGGACCGGATCAAGGGCATCGGCAAAAACAGGATCGGACATGATGCTGCCAGAATAACCTACGGCGTGAACCGCAGTTGCCGGATTGGCCGCATCCCCAGTGCTTAAACGATTTGGCTCGCAGCTTTCATGACCTGGAAGTAACCGCAGAAAGGGACTCGCGTAATAGCCCAGGCAAGTTAAAAAATTCAAACTTGGGCGTAGAATGATGAGTGGAATGCTTGCTACAGCCGCACCCACGTGTACCAGCCCGACCTCGAAGCCCGTCCTTCATGCACCTGCCAGGGTGCGCAGCGTGGATTTGAACGGCCCGGTCGGAAGGCTCGAAGCGCTCTTGAACGAAGGCGTCCCTGATGCGACGTTTGCCGCGCTGGTTTGCCATCCTCATCCCAAAGGCGGCGGAACCCTGCACAACAAAGTGGTCTACCACGCCATGAAGGTGATAAACGATCCCGCATGGGGATTCGCGCTGCCAGTCTTGCGCTTCAACTTTCGCGGCACGGGCCTGAGTCAGGGGATACACGACGGCAAAGCAGAGAGCGAAGATGTGCTTGCTGCGATGGAATGGCTTGAAAACGAATACAAACTACCGTTGGTGGTTGCCGGATTTAGCTTCGGGTCGGCAATGGCGCTTAAGGCTTGTTGCAGTTGCGACGAAAAGCAGAAAAAAGTCCGCGCCATCGCGGCACTCGGCTTACCCACCCAGGCAGAAGACCGCGCATACAAATATAGCTTCCTTCCCGATTGCACAATCCCCAAACTTTTTCTTAGTGGAGATCGCGACCAGTTCGCACCTGTCGAACAGCTTGCGCAAGTCGCCGCCTCCGCTGCCGAACCAAAACAGCTGCTGCTGGTCCCCGGCGCAGATCACTTCTTCACGGGTCAATTGGTGCCGATGCAACAGGCGCTTTCCGTTTGGCTCAAGGAGCAACTGCAATGACGCCGGTAACTGATTCCGCTCTTGAAACACTGCACGCTACAGCCACTGAAATATTCAAAGATGCCGTTGCGGCCTGCAACATTGCGTCGGCATTCGACCGGCGCCTGCGCTTTGAAGGCAACACGCTCCATCGGCTTTTGCCAGACGGTAGCGGCCCGGCGACCATCAATCTCGGATGCTACAAGCGCATTTTCGTCATTGCTCTTGGCAAAGCTGCGGGCCCCATGCTGGAGACACTCCTGGACCGCATGCCCCGCCGCAAAGGGTTGCGCGGGATCTGCTGCTCAAACCAGTTGCCCAAGAGCCGCAATTGGCGCTTCCGTTACTTTGAAGGCGGACATCCGCTCCCTAACGAAGAGTCGTTTGCCGCTGCACGCGCCACGCTGGCAATGCTCAGAAAGGCGAAGAAAGATACGCTCATTTTCTTTCTCATCTCAGGCGGCGGCTCGGCCATGTTTGACCTGCCGCTGGACCTTCAGATCACTCTTGAAGAGACAATCGAGTTTCACAAATTGCTGGTCAGCTCCGGCGCGCCCATCCATGAAATGAACACGCTGCGCAAGCATTTTTCCGCAGTGAAAGGCGGACGGCTTGCAATGGCTGCACCTGACGCGGCCAAGGTAAGCCTGCTGGTCCCGGACGTGCCGCTGCGCTCTCTGGATGCACTGTCATCGGGACCTACTTCACCCGATCACTCGACCGTAACTGAAGTACGCGAGCTTCTCGCGAAATACGATCTGAATGCCAAGCTGCCGGCGTCAATCCGCAGCTTTTTTGAGCGCGAAGATCTGCCTGAGTCGCCCGGAAACAAAGGCTGGCGACCTCCATTCTTTCCTCGCATCGGCAAGCCCGAAGCGGCGCAGACTCGGCGTGTGACTGCGGCGGCATCCATGAACGGTGAGGACCCGGCTTTTCGCGATTCGGTTTTCGAAATTCTGCTTTCGAGCCACGACCTGGTAGAGAACGCTCGCGCTCTGGCACAGAAGGCCGGCTATTTTGTTGCAGTCGATAACAGTTGCGACGATTGGGACTATGCCGATGCCGCGAGATATCTGCTGGCCCTCTTTCATACGCTGCGCGCAAATCACAAGCGGCTCTGCCTCATCAGCGTCGGTGAGGTGACGGTGACCATGGATCGTGCTCCCGGCGCGGGCGGACGCAACCAGCAGTTTGTGATGGCCTGTGCGCTGGAGTTGGAACAATATGCCGGGCAGCGGCTCACTGTTTTCAGTGCAGGATCCGATGGCATCGACGGCAACACCCAATCAGCCGGAGCTATCGCTGACCCCACCACTGTTGCTCGTGCCCACGCCTTCGGATTTCATCTCAAGTCGTCGCTGGCCAACTTCGACGCCTGTCCCATGTTCACCGCGTTGGGCGATTCCGTTGTGACCGGACCGACGGGACAAAACCTGCGCGATCTGCGCCTCCTGATTGCTGAAAGTGACTGACGCACCTCATCGCAAGTAAACGCTCCTCTCCAAAGAAGAGGTCTGAAGTCTTTGCGGCAAAAGCCCTGGCGAACTGCGCAATTGGCCCGCCGATGCGTTAACATGGCTTTCAAATATAGATGAGGATCGATCGTGGTTCGAAAAGGTACGCGCAAGACTGTCGCCAAAACACCTGACATTCGCACTGTAGCAGCCCTTGCGAAGGTTTCCATCGCCACGGTCTCAAGAACCATCAACAACTCCCCAGCCGTAAGCGACCGGCTCTCGAAGCGTGTCTGGCAGGCGATCGAACAGCTGAACTACTTTCCGAACACGCACGCGCGCAGCCTGGTCTCGGGGCGCAGCCGTATTTTTGGCATCATCGTCGAAAACATTACCAATCCGTTTTTTCCGGAATTGATTCAGAATTTTGAAGAGATCGCCGTGGCCAACGGCTACGAGATCCTGGTCAGTTCATCCAACAGCGACCCCGCCGTTCTCGCCACCTGTGTTCGCCGCATGCTGGAGCGCAAGGTCGAAGGCGTTGCGGTGCTCAGTTTCGGCGCGGAAGAGCCAGTGCTCGATCAACTCGTCCATCGCGATATTCCCATGGTGCTGGCCGAGTTTCGTCTCGACGATCCCAAAGTGAGCACGATTCTATTGGACTACTCTACCGGCATCCGTGAAGCCATCCGCCACCTCGTCGGACTTGGGCACAGCAAGATCGCCTTTCTGGCCGGGCCGCACAAGCTGCACTCGGCCATCACGCGCGAGAACGATTTCCGCAGCGCCATGCAGGATGCGGGCCTCACCACCCAGAAGAAATGGATCATCGAGTGCGACCACACGCTGAAAGGCGGCGTAGCAGGGTTTGCGCAGTTGCAGGCACAGGCACTGTCCACCCGCCCCACCGCCATTCTCTGCTCTAACGACATGACGGCCATAGGCGTTTTACGCGCCGCTTACATGGAGGGGCTGCGCGTGCCCGACGACGTCTCCGTGGTCGGCCTCGACGACATCGATTTCGCCGAGTTCACCTTGCCGCCGCTCACCACGATCCGCCTTTCGCGCGCAGACTTGGCGCGCTCAGCTTTCGAAGCTCTAAGGCAACAAGCCGAAGACCCCAAAAACCCCCACATCCAGCGCGAATTCCTGGTCTCCACCAGCCTGGTGGTGCGGGGATCGACCGCGGCACCAAACGCAATCGGTCAACCGCGATAGCCTGGCGACTAAGCTTCACGGGGCTTCCACCCACTGTTGCTGTCATTGCACGACCGCGGCATGTTCACTTCGCATCTCTTCAATTTCCGCGTATGTAGCGTCGGCGGCAGATCTCCGGCTGGTGTAAATTTTCGACTCTCCAAAGTGAAGCTCGGCTGAAAAATTCGGGCCCCCAAGAACCTTCCACACATGAGGCAGAAACGAATCGTCGCCAAACCAGCACAGTTCCCGCTCCGGTGAACCATCTTCTGGCACGTAGCGCACAGCAACTGCGGTGACCGGCACCGCTGCATCCACGGCCGGCGTATAGAATCGCGAATGAAAGCGCAGCAATCGGCTGCCGTCAGTGCTTGTGCCTTCGGGAAAGAACAACACGGGAACCTTCCCCTTGAGGCGCTCAGCAATTTGAATAGTCACCGATTCAGCACTGGTTCGGCTGGCGCGGTCGACAAAAATTGTCCCACCTGCGCGCGCAAGCGTTCCGAAAAAAGGCCAGCGGCCAATCTGTATCTTGGAAACCAGATAACAGGGCAGCGCTGCCCCGAAGATCATAATGTCAAGATAACTCAGGTGATTGGCAACTAACAGTCCACTTATAGGCGGATCTCCAGTTATCTTGAGGGCAATTCCCATCTTGCGCATCACGAATATCGCGGACTCGTGAAGCCATTGGGCGCGCCTCTCCAGCGTATCCGTATAGCGGATACGCAAATAGAGGGATCTACTAAAGCAGACAAAGAGCAGCGACCCCAGCACCACAGCGCGCCGGGTTGCACGCAGACTCACTGCGTCAGAGGAGCGAGAAAGCGATGGCGCGCCGACGCCGAAACTGTCTTCAGATCGAGCAGCGTAAGAAAATCGATGGTGCCAAATTCGCGGTCCCACGCCGGCGGCCCCGCGATGCGCGCGCCGATGGCCAGGTAGGTCTTCAAAAGCTTGGGGACCTTGCATTGGGCCTGATCACAAGCCGGCTGCGGTGTTTGCGATTCGGACATCAATCCATCGGACGGCGACGTCTGTGCATGTGCGCCCTCCTGCTCGTTGGGACAGGCGTATGCGGCGGTCGGCAGCGTTTCAAATTCAGGCGAAACCCGGTAATGCTCCAGTTGGCGATACATCTGCCAACCTTCTTCCGGCTCCTGCGAATTCATGGATGAACAACCGACAAGATAGCGTAATCCCATGTCTGTAGCATACTGCGCGATACCCCTCCACAGCAGTGTCAACACTTCGGGAGTGCGATGTTCGCGATCGATGGAGGCGCGCCCAAGCTCAAGAATGCCGGCACGCAATGGCTCATAGGGCGCAAAACTGAATTCCTGCTCCGAGTAGTAGCCGAGGTTGCGCGCAGCTGTTTCACCCGTCTGCATGCGATATGTGCCCACAATGCGAAGCGCCGGATTGTCCTCGCTCTTGTCTTCGACCAACAAGTGTTCGCAGCAGCGGTCGAATCGGTCGGTGTCGATGCCTGTATTGTAGGAGCTTTGCAGGCCCTCACCCAGCTCAATGTTGAATACCTTGAAGCGCAGACGGCAAGCAGCTTCGCGATCTTCGGCTGTCTCGGCCAGGCGCAAACGGTAGCGGCCTACTTCCGCATGAATGCGTGGCTTCGGCGGAGCCTGTTCAGGAAATGGAAGATAGGCTGAATAGGCCAGTTCCACGAGGGGAGCGGAACTTAGGTCCAGCTTCGCCGATACTCTGTGCCGCGCTGTCGGGATCACGCAGACAGTATGGGCCCGGGTATGTCAAAGGACTGTCAAGCTGCTGCGAATAGACTGCAAAAGGTTGATGAACATTGTTACGCAACAGAATCAACGACCCATCCGAGCACGCCGCTCAATCGGCTCAATCCGCCAGCGCATCGACATCCAGAGCCAGTCCCGGTTCTACAACCGCTCTGTAGTTGCGATCGGCAAGACTCCTCGGCATCCAGCGAATAAGGGTATTGCGCAACCACATGGCCAGCGGAGAATCCCAGTGGGCCATTACTCCAAAGCGACGGGAATCTCTCTGGATACGCCACACGCGCTCATGCCTTAGAGCGCGCAACCGCAGAGCGGAGTCGGATGCTGCAACCACTTGCGGAAGAAGCGCCGCATCTTCAATGCCCATGGCTGCACCCTGGCCAAGGTTCGGCGTCATGGCATGCGCGGCGTCTCCAATCAGCAATACCCTTCCAGATCCCCAAACCGGTTCGTGGAGTTCTTCCAGATCGTGATGCAGCAACTCAATCCCTGCGAGCGAGTCCAGGATTGCCGGAACAGGCGCAGCAAAATGAGAAAAACTCTGTCTGATCGAACCGATGGAGGATTGACGTTCCTCGCCTGCCGGCGCAGTCAACACTAGATACACATAGATCCGGCCCCTGGTCAAAGGAATGACACCCACCCGCGCGGCGCCGCCCCATGCTTCAAACCCCTCATGAATACCCGGATTGGCCGCCAACGCACGCCAACACGTGACGCCGGAATACCGCAGTTCCATTGCGCCGCAGGTCTGTTCGCGCACTCTCGAGCGGATGCCGTCTGCACCAATAAGCACGTCAGCATCGGTCGCGGTGCAGTCGGCTAGTGGCGTGCCGAGCCGCAACTCGACGTCAGGGCTCAGCGCATCGAGCAGCGCCTTGTGGAGTTCCGCGCGATGAAAAGCGAGTGTCAGGCCAGCGGCTGGCACGATGCGGTGGATGTCCGTAGTCTCAAGAACAACTCCAGCGGAGTCGCGAATTGTAAGCCGTCGAATCGGCTCGCCACACGCGTCAAGCTTCACTCCCAGCGCCGACAGGATGCGCAGTGCATTCGGCGCAAGCACGATACCGGCACCAAGCGGATTGATCTCCGTACTCCGCTCCAGGACTAATACCCTGTGCCCGCGTCGGCCAAGCACCAGCGCTGCTGTCAGGCCCGCAATACCAGCACCGGCGATCGTGATCTTCATTGTGCGATGTCCAATTGAGATTATTGGCGTGAGCACGGAGTCGGAAGCGGCCCTAACCTAGCTTCAGCACTCACGGAAAAGGGCTCTCCACAAGGGAGAACCCTGACTAAGGCCCGTAACCAGGCTTGGTTTCGCCCTCAGCAGCAACCGCCTGCAATAGATGGGATGACCAATATCTCGTCATCGTCTTTGAAGGCGTATTTCTCGTTGCCCAGGAAGCGAATATCTTCTTCATTCACATAGAAATTGATGAAGCGCCGAATCTGGCCGTCTTCGCCGCGCAAGTGCTGACGCAACGCTGGAAACTTGTTCTCAATCTCAGTGACCAGTTCCGGAAGATTGGCAGCGGTCGACGATATTTCGCGTACATTGTTGGTGTGTTTCTGAAATGCGTTCGGTAACAGAACTCTAACGGACATAACTTTCTCCCAACTGCTTCAGCGCCTCGTTTACAGCGCTGCGTTCTTCTACAAAATTTTCGAAATCGGTCAACCGCGGACGGATGGCCTGATTCGTCTCATAACAATCCTGCAGGCAGTCGGTCGTCTTCAGACCGTTGCCCGTAATGCAGGTGACGGTGAGTTCATCGGGATGAATGCGGCCATGCGCGTAAAGCCGCGCGGTAACAGCCGTGGTGACTCCACCGGCTGTCTCGGTAAAGACGCCTTCAGTCTCTGCTAATTCCTGAATAGCCGAAACAATCTCAACGTCGGACACATCTTCAGCCCATCCGCCCGATGCACGAATAGCGCGCGAAGCGTAAGGACCGTCGGCAGGGTTGCCGATGGCAAGCGAACGCGCAATAGTGTTGGGCCGCTGCGGCTCAATAACATCGGTTCCGTTCTTGACCGCGGTGGAAATAGGCGAGCACCCCGTCGCCTGCGCTCCGAAGAAGCGGACCGGCTTGTCTTCCACCAGGCCCAGCGTCACAAGTTCGCTGAACGCCTTGCTGATCTTGGTAATGAGTGAACCGCCGGCCATGGGGCAGACGATGTTGTCCGGCAGGCGCCAGCCGAGTTGCTCGGCAATTTCAAAGCCCACCGTCTTCGAGCCTTCAGCATAGTAGGGACGCAGATTCACATTCACGAATCCCCAGTTGTAGCGATCGGCGATCTGCGAGCAGAGGCGGTTGACGTGGTCGTAGTTACCATCGACTCGAACCAGCGTAGCGCCGTAGACCTGCGTGTTGAGGATCTTCGCCGGCTCAAGATCCGCCGGAACCAGGATGAAGGTCTTGAGGCCCAGGCGTGCGGCCTGCGCGGCGACAGCGTTCGCCAGATTTCCTGTGGACGAGCAGCCGACTGTGTCAAAGCCAAACGCCTGTGCATTGGCCAGCGCTACCGCCACCACGCGATCTTTAAAGCTGAGTGTGGGCAGGCAAACGGCATCGTTCTTGATATAGAGATTGGTGGCCCCGATCCGCGCGCCAAGCCGTGGCGCCTTCATCAGTGGAGTCAGGCCGGCCGGAGTCTGCGGCTCGTAGGAGTCCGGAACCGGCAGCAAGGCGCGATAACGCCACATATTCAGCGGGCCTGCGGAAATGGCTTCGCGGGTAAAGCGTGTGCGGGCGTAGTCGAGGTCGAAAGTTACCTCAAGAGGAGAAAAGCAGTCATCACAGATTGAAAGCGGCTGAATCCCGTAGGATTTCCCGCATTCGCGACATCGCAACTCGTAAGCAGTCGTCAAGAGTCCCTCGCTGTGTGTGCGAGTGACTGAAGGTCTCAAAACGCGTGACCCGGCTCAAAAAATGAGCGAACGTGAGTTGACTCGAAAAACCTTGCGAGCCGCTTCCGCGTAGAGTGCTGAAGCGACCCCCGAATCTCATGTTCCTCGCCGTAGCGAGCAAGAGTTGACACCATACTCCCGTTTTGCGCGGGCAGGTTGTCGTGGCGTCACAGGGCTTGTCCCTCAACCACTCTGCATGAAACTCAGGATTGCCCTTTGGAGGCAAAACTGAATGATTTGGTTTTATCACAGCAGAGATGGTCGCGCAAGTATGCGTGCAGCGAATGGCGCGCAATTGCGGTCGAACGGGCGCTGGTTGCAACGAAAGTGGCAGATTGGGCCATGAGTCTCCAAAATCTCAAGATCGAGATCCGGGAGCACCCATCCATTTCCGACGTTCTTGAACCAGAATCAGTTCGCGTAGATCCGCACGTAGTCAACTACCATCTGTGACGGAAACACCGTTGTGGAGTCGGGAGAACCAGGCCAGCTTCCTCCAACCGCAAGGTTCAAGAGAATGAACTCCGGGCCGATATCGAAGGGCCACGTCCCGGCCTGGCTGGCGGGCGTGAAGGTCTCGTAGATATTTCCCGGCGTGTCGATGTAGTACTGAATCTGTCCCTTGGTCCAAATCATGCCGTAGGTGTGCCAGGCAGCAGCGGAAAACCCTTTCGCAGTATAAGGTTGGCCGCCATTCAAGTTGGTTCCATGAATCGAAGACTGCATCCAGTCGTAGCCAGGAGCGCTGCCGGTCCCAGGACCGCCGAACGGCGTATTGGCTCCGTCAATGTGTTCCATCACATCGAGTTCCCCACAGGCCGGCCAGTTAACGGTGGTGATGTTGTTTCCCAGCAGCCAGAAGGCTGGCCACATCCCTTGCGACTCCGGCAACATCATCTTCGCCTCAATGCGTCCGTACTGAAAGCTGAACAGCCCCTGCGACTTCAGCCGCGCAGAAGTGTAAACCGCGGCTCCGGCGGTCGGCTGCTCAGCCACGATATGCAGGTATCCATCTGTGCCGACATACGCATTCGGGTTCCCCGGATTGCAGGGTCCAGTCGTCGAAGCCCAGGCACAGTATGTCTCGAGTTCGTTGTTACCACAGCAGTCGGTTCCGATGTCGTAGGTCCACGTGGCCGGATTCGGCTGAGCATTGGTGCTTGTCGAATTCGAGAACTCGTCCGACCAGACCAGCGTGCCGGATGGAATCGCCGGCGTAAAGCTTTTGGTGGCGACGCTGCTGTTGGTGACGCCGGAGGCCGTCGCGATCGCATTGATCGTAAGGTTGGAAGCCACAAGAATCGGCGCCTGGTACTGTTGCGACGAGGTCGTGGGGGTTGTGCCATCCAGCGTGTAATAAATCGTTGGGTTTGCGGTCGTTGTTGTCAGGCTCACAATGACCGCGCCGTTCTGCGCTCCATTGCTGGTCGAGGTTGTAAACGTGGGAGTGGCCGCAGCGGTTGGTCCGCCGCCACCTACACCGCATGTGCCGCAGCTGGAGCTGCCTCCCGCACTGCACCCGCACAGCAAAGCTGCCGATAAAAAAATAGCCGTAAGCATCCACCCACCTGCTCGCATTGCAAAGTTCTCCCCGTTCACGGTCGTTCAACTTGCCAGTGTTCCGCCGCAAGTATCAGAGCACCGTCACTTGTATACGTCAACCTTGAAGTGCCTGTTTCATCTTACGCATGGGCTGCCCAGCTTGACCCGCGCAGCATGGCAAGTGTTAGCCCGAGACAGCTGGCAAGTGCTCACGGAGTGCCTTCCGCAACCGCATGCTGTCCGCTTGTTCCACCGCTTGTTCCACGCGAGCGCGGAGTTCCTCGTTTGGCGCAATGCGACTGATAGCCTCAATAGCTTCGGCGGCTTCTCTGCTATCGCGCTCGATAGTGGCAATCAAAAAGTCCAGCGCCTCGGGCAGCCGGGTCAGCGCGATGGCGCTCAAGAGCACCTCGCCGAACCACTCGTCGACGCCGGCTCGCAGGCGGGCCTTCAGAACGGCCAGCGCTTCGGGAGTGCGCAGGTCGGCAAGGGCAAAGGCGGCCTCGGCGGAGGTGTCGTTGCCGTCTTCAAGAGCGGCAGCAACCAGCGGGATCGCCGACGCTCCTTCCAGCGACAGAAGCGCAGAGAAGACCGCGCCTTCCACCTCAGGGTTGTCCTGGTCGCCTAGCGCGGGGCCCAGCATCGCTCGCAAACGGAGGATCAGCACGGCGCTCACGCCACCAACGCCCGCAATGGCCCGGGCAGCCTCCATCCGCACGGTTTTGTCAGTGTCAGTCAGTGGCTCAAGAAGCGCAGTAAGCAAGTCGGCGTCAGAAATGCCAGGACAATCCACAAGCGCGTGTGCACAAGTGGCGCGCAGGGTTCCGGCGGAATCGGACTTTCCGCCCATGACAGGTTCAAGCTGGTGATGCCGCATACCGCGCAGATAGGCGTCCCGCTGCCGGTATTCCAGCTTGACCAGAGTTTTCGCCAGCGCCTCTTTCGCCCAGCATTTTGGATCGGTTTTAATTGCGTCGTCGAAGAAACGGTCGTACGCAGTTAAGACATCCGGCAAGAGGGCAATGAGTTCCGCACCGGCCACCAGCTTTGCGGCTTTCGCGACCAGGAAATTGTTACGGTGCCCGAGAGCGCTCCGCAAATAGGCGACTTGATCGGGATTCGGCTGAGTGCCTTCCTTCAATGCTTCGGTCAGCGCCTCCAACTCAGTCAGTTCCTTGTCGAATCCGCGGGACGAAGAGGCCTGCGAAGAGGCGGTTTGCTTTGCAGAACGAGACGCCGGCTTTGCGGTCATTTGTGGTTCCTCAATCATGCGAAAAGCTGAGCAGAGCCGCTCCTGATTCTACCGGAGAGAGTCCGAATTGTTTCTCATTTGCATTTGAATTAGCTACGGTTTAACGGTTATACATATGCGTTTCTCCTTCGACCCGCGCAAGAGTCTGGGGTTGAGGGCAAATCCGCGCCGGAGCATCGGATTTGAAGAAGCGCAAGAGATTTTTGCGCGCCCGTATTTCCTTGATCGGCGGTCCGACGTACCGGAACAGTACTGCGCAATCGGGTGGGTGGGAGAGCGCCTATTCTCGGTAGTCTTTGAAATTCGGGAAGACGAAGAGGGCGAGTTATACCACTTGGTAACACTATCGAAGTCCACCAGTAAAGAGGAGGAAT
>Ga0302140_10001307_pt1 | contig 32545 bp, 34 predicted proteins | sample I_Bog_E1_1_FD_202095 | JGI IMG/M metagenome (GOLD analysis project Ga0302140, IMG submission 202095) | Peat permafrost microbial communities from Stordalen Mire near Abisko, Sweden - I_Bog_E1_1 | ecosystem: Environmental > Terrestrial > Soil > Wetlands > Peat | place: Sweden: Abisko, Stordalen... | reverse complement strand
TGGTAGGCATGGGCATGGCGATGGTCTGCGGATGCGGCGCCGACACCAGTAAGGCTGCGACGCCCGAAGAGAAGAAGGCGTTTGCTGGCGGGCCAATGCCTGCCGATGCAAGAGCGAAGTTCGAAGAGGGGCAGAAGCAGAACGCTCAACGTATGGCTGATGTCGCCGCCAAAGCAAAGGCAAATGCGGGTACGGGCAAATAGCCTCCTAAGCTTTGAAAGGGCGGGATGTCAGGCATTGGGTGTCCCCCAGCCTGATAAAAGTTTCGCTTAATCGCCTGATGCGTATCTTGCGTATTTTGGAGAACCCTCGATGAGGGATCGAAGATTTCCAAATCAGTCGGTGGAGATCGTAGACAGGGGCATTCGCATGAGTCAAGATTGGAATAGTGGTGATTGCCGCTTCTCGCGGAATCTTACTAAGGAACGGACATGCAAAGAAAGATCTTATTCATTGTCTTAGTGGGCATTGGGTTGACGATCCTCGGTGGATGTAGCTCGGATGACAACCACCCGACAACTGCCAAGGAACTAAAATCGTTCAAGGGTGGGCCAATGCCTCCCGAAGCGCGCAAACTGTTTGAAGCAAGTATGAGAGAGAATGCCAAGCGGACGGCCGCAAGCATTTCGAAGGCTCAATCTCAAGTTGGAGCTGGCGGGGGATCGGCTCAACCGCCAAAATAATCTCAAAACAAACGGTCGGCGACACGCCAGAGCTTCGTCAGTGATTTCATTGCTGGCGAGGCTTGTTCCGTTCTTCCGTCAACTGTCGGGGTCCGCGGCGCGTCCGTTCCTCTTATCTGGCTCGCTCAAGCCCGAAAAGCCGTTTCCGACAACAGTCAGCGCAGAATCCATCGAATCGTATTACTTGCTCGCGGATTTATTAGCAAGTATACGGGTCGCGGTTGGCTCTTACCCTCATGAGAAGTTGAGAATTAAACCTTTGCCAGTATGGGCCCGTCGACATGACCCATCCGCCAGCCTACAGAATTTGAGTGGTATTTGACTTGCATTGCGAAAAGGACTCGTACAGGGCCATGAGGCACTTGAGTAGGATCGACCTTTTCAGGGCATAAGGATCCAAGGCTTCAGCCTCAGAAAGAGCCAACAAAAAAGCCGCAGGCCCAACCGAGCCGCGACCGAGCAGGAAACCCAACAAAGTCTATGATTCCGAAGGAACCACTCTTGCAGTCCCAGTAAACGCCGCCCTCGTCGCAAGGGCAGGAATAGCGCGATCGCGCTGAATCCCATCGCGAACCGAGTTCGCCCGGATCTCCTTTGAACACCCCGATAGCGGATCCACAACCGTCCGAATCGTCTCCAAAGTGGAAGACCAGTCCTCGTGCAGAATCCGCACGCGACGAACCCCGCGTAGCCGGTTCATTTTCTGAACATCCTTGATCTTTAACTTCATGAGTTCACCAATCAAAAAGGCCCACCGGATAACCGGAGAGCCTATTCAAAATGTATGGAATGTAGAACGGCTTAGAGGAGAACCATCCCCTCAATTTCTTTCGTCAGGAATTCGGTCGCCGCATCGCGCGAGAGCACCTTTTTCTCCATCGCGTCGGTAATCCAAGCCTCGACGTCGGCGGTCTTGAGAAACGAGCGCCGCTCTCTAATCGCCTTCCGAAGGCGCTTCATCGTGTATGGGTTCCCAGCCGAGGTCCTCAAATAAGTCTACTATCGCCTGCCCGATCGCCGCAAAGTCCTCTTCGCTCCAGTGGACAACTGCCAAGCCGAACGCTTTGCTCTGGGATACTGCATTCCGAGCTTTCTTGATTCTACTCCCTTCCGCGTTCTGGCCATGTTGCGTGAAAGAACGGGACCAAATCTCTGCACGATCCAATTAATAACTAGCTATCACGTCGCGGTAAGCCTTCAATATGCTCGACGATTTGGATAACCGTAGCAGCTCCTTGTATCCTGCCGAACCCGTGACCGCGTCCCACCCTGTATCACCGAGGAACGGTTGGCTTCAGTCTCAAGCGACATATAGTGGCTCTGAGGAACGCCTTTCAAGCCGCCGATAAAGCGAGCCTCGACCAAGTGCCCTATTTCGTGCACCAAGGTCGTCAATGCCCAAAATTGAGTTGAGCAGAGCCTCTGAATCTTATTCGATTGGACTTGAAGAAGAACCTGACGAACAAAACCTCGGCTTAGAATTGGGCGACGGGAATACCTCAAAAGTGGAGTCTCCAATGGCTATCGTCGAGGCAGGATTCCTTACCCAAGGGCGAGAATAGAGGAGCTCAGATTCAGTTTTTGCTTGTTGCGGAGCATGTTCTAAAATATATCTTGCGTTTCTTAAAAAACGCGCTATGATATACGCGTATATCGACGAACTGATATACAAGATATCATGGCAACCACTATTCGCGATGTTGCGGAAGCCGCCGGAGTTTCGGCTATGGCCGTGTCCAAGGTCTTGCATGGCAAGGGCGCAAACGTACGTGTTGGCGCAGACACGGCAGAAACAATCCGTCGCGTAGCAAATGAACTTCGTTACCAGCCAAACCGATTAGCTCGAAGCTTTCGTCAACAAAAAACGCATACGATCGGTCTTGTGTTCTCTCATTTCGGTCGGATCGGGGAACTCGACGGTTACTTCTCTGCATTTTTGAACGGCGTAATGAGTGCAACGTTCCAATCCGAATACGGTCTAACGATCTGTCCAAAACTGGTGAAATTGTCGGCGAACGGTGTGATCAACGATGGGAGATTTGACGGGCTACTCTGGTGCAAACCCGATTACACGGTGCAGAGTGCCGAGTCCATCGAGCGGTCGGAGATCCCGATCGTGATGATGCATGCTCCCGAAGGCGAGGGGCCCAAAGTTCCAAGGTTTTGTTGTGACAACGATCAGGGTTTGCGGTTGGCCGTAAATCACTTGGTTGAATTAGGGCATCGGCGAATCGCCTTTGTAATCGATACGTTTAATCAGACCACCGCAGAGGGGAGAGCCCGAATTATCAGTTACCAAGCAGCAATGATGGCTCAGGGCTATGAAATTGCTGACAGCGAGGTCTTGCCCTGGCCGATCGACCAGCCGGAACTTGCCCTGCTGATGGCCCGACATGTTCGCCCAACAGCGCTCATTGCATTTAGCGAAAGACAGGCGGTTACCATCTTGAAAGAGGCGGCATCGCTCGGGATTTCGGTACCGGACGATCTTTCGATCATCGGGTTTGACTCGACGACATTCTGCGAAACGATCCGCCCTCGTCTGACCGCAATTAGTCAACCGATCGAGCAAATGGCGTCTGACGCCACTAAAGTCTTGATTTCTATCATCGAAGCGGAGCACTCCTCTTCCCATTCATTCCTATATCCGTGTGGTCTCGATGTTCGGGAGTCCACGGCACGACCCCCATCTCGGTGTTGAGGTGAATCCATCATGCAACGAAAAGCATTTACATTAATTGAACTCTTAGTCGTTATCGCGATCATCGCGATCCTAGCCGCCATTCTGTTCCCTGTCTTTGCGCAAGCCAAGCTTGCGGCTAAGAAGACAGCCGCCCTAAGCGGCGTGAAGCAACTCGGCCTTGCCATCATCATGTACGATGGCGATTCGGACGGTCAGTATCCACTCGGTTTCCAGGGTGAAGACTGGGTCGGCGCCGACCTTTGGTGCCAGAGAGTCCAGCCTTATACGAAGAGCGTTGGAGTCTTTGAGGCTTCTACGGACTCTTATGCGGGTCAGGCTCCGATCGTTGGTACATGGGCTGGCGTTGGCATCTCCTTCGCGGTCAACGGATACTACGGCAACTGGTGCTGCTCTCCAACATGGTCAGCCGGCTTCCAGCTTCGCGGCCCAATGGGCGTCGGCGACAGCAAGGGTACCGGTTTCCAGGATGAGGGCTACGGCTGGCTCGACGGCTCATCCCTGAGCGAGTCGGTTATTACTCAGCCTGCTTCGACGATTATGGCTGCTCAGAAGAACGGCTATGACATCGAGCAGTGGAATCTTACCTACGGCTCTTCAGTCGGCTGTTCGTTCAACTGCCAAGGCAACTGGTCGAACTTCGCGATGGGCGGCATCCTAGGTGGCGACCACATCGACGTAACTGCCGGTGTCGGCGGTTGGGGTCCTCAAGCGATTCCCAATGCCAAGAGCACTTGGTATTTGAGCCAGGGCAATAAGAACTCTCTGCAATATGAGTACGGCGTCAACGGTGCGGTCAGCGCATCGTACTCCGGAATGTCGGTATTCGCCTATCTTGACGGCCACGCCAAGTCGGTGAATCCATCTACGACGAACCCAGATCCCGTGAATCTTCCCCAGAACAATCAGTGGGACGGTTTGCGCTAGGATAGGAATGTGGAATGCCGCATGACCGCGGCATTCCACTTAGGAACAGACATGCAAAAACAGATTTTATGGGGTGTTTTGGTAGGCATGGGCATGGCGATGGTCTGCGGATGCGGCGCCGACACCAGTAAGGCTGCGACGCCCGAAGAGAAGAAATCTTTCGCTGGAGGCGAAATGCCGGCCGACGCTCGTGCGAAGTTCCAGGATAGTCAGAAGCAGAACGCTCAGCGCATTGCCGATATTGCCGCCAAGGCCAGGGCAAACGCAGGCGGGCAGTAATTCGACTTTGAAAGGTTCTTGGCAATAACTTCTTTGAAGTTATTCCTTTGAAAGCCACGGGCAACTAAAAGCGCCCTCACCGTTTCGGTGAGGGCGCTTTTAGTTGCGTTCGCCTTGGATCTACGAACCCGTTGGGGGTTTAAATCCAGGGGGTGGGCCCGACGGGGCACCAGCAGGTCCACCAGCAAGTCCACCAGCGGGACCGCCAGGTTGCCCCGGCCCCCTCCACTGGGGAGGGACCGGCTTCTTCTGGAACGCTGACTTGTCAGGAGCTGGCTGATCGGTCGAGGCGCAACCGACAACCAAGATTGAACAGATTAGGGACATTGCGAATACTATTCGAAACGTCGACACCCCTATTGGCTCCTAGTGGCATCCCACATAAACCAGAAGTTCTGGGCTGAGCTAGAGTTCTGACAACCACCTGCATTGTTCTGAGCGATACCGGCGGAGATGTTCACCGTCTGAGTCGGCTTCATCGACTTGGCATGGCCATCCGTGAAGGCGAATGGAGACTGCCCAGCATATCCGTCATAAATCGTTCCGTCGTACGTTCCGACCGGTGCCGTCCAGAGGCCATTTTGCTGGCCAGGAAGAGCGTTACCGCCGTCGACGCCGTCAGAGTTCAACAAGGTCGTTGCCCAAGGGCTGTAGATACCATCAATGCCACCTTGCATCCAGGAAAGCGAAGACATCTTAAAGCGAGTTGCAAAAAGAATCGTCTGCGATGGGAACTGGATGGAGGTCGCGCTGACGGGATTGTTGTAGTTGTTTACCCAACTGCGATTCGACTGGATGACGCCGATCATATTCCAGCCGCCCCAAGAGGGCGAGCACTGTCCCGCAAAAATACCGTTTCCGGGATAGCTGAACATGGGACCGGTGTCAAACGTTCGGTCGTTCTTATGGGTGTCGCTTGGATCAAGGAAGATGTTAAAGTTCTTGATGTATGGCAAAGTCTCCATCTGCCATGTCATCTGCCAGCCCCAACCGTTGCTTGGATTGGCATAGCCTTCAGCGCACCAGTTATCGTCGTAATCGTTGTCGTACATCAACGATGCGAGTACCAACTGCTTGGTGTTGCTGAGAGAGGACGTCTTCTTAGCGGCAGCCTTTGCCTGTGCGAAGACGGGGAAGAGAATGGCAGCCAAAATAGCAATAATGGCAATGACGACTAACAGCTCTATGAGCGTAAAAGCTCGATTCAATTTCATTTACCTACTCCTGTGTAGTGTGTGAGTTAGACTCCAACCTCGAAGCCTAACAGATGACGATATTATGGATTGCTCCTGTCGCTAAAAGATGTCGGACGAGACTCAGATTCTCTCAAATTAAGAGACTTCGGGATCGGGGGCCTTGCCCCAGACCCAAATTCACTGCGCCACACGTTGGGTGGCATCCTGCGTGTAATGGTTGCGGAACTTACTTGATACTCGTCGTTTTGCCACTGATCTTCCGGGGCCCCGCACGACCCTCGAATGATCAGCCGAGACGGCAAGACTATTCTTTCTACGGGCGCATTGGGCCGGTCCAGACGCTGACAGACCCTCATCATAAGGGCCTGCGCAATTCCCTTCCAGTCCATGGCGATTGTCGAGAGACCCACATTCCCCAATGTAAACGGGAGGTCGTTACCGAACCCCACGATCGCTACATCCTCGGGAATGCTGAGGCCCGAATTGAATACTGCGGAGGCGATTGCCGGCACAGATAAATCGTGTAAGACAAAAATGGCGTCGGGCCGATCATCGTCGGACAGCCGCTTTACCAAGAGACACGGGTCGTCGTATTCCTCCTCCCCAATGCTGGAACTGAAGAGAACGTTCTTAGCCCTGACCGCCTTGTGGTTTCTTACGTGAGCAGCCGCATAACCGAGCATTCGCTTCTGGCTGTCTTCGAGCATGGTAAGGAAGCCACTCAATGCGATCTGCTTTCTTCCCAAGCCGATCAGATGGGAAACTGCCTGGACGGCTCCGTCAAAATGATCTCCGCCGACTACGTCGGTAACGATTCCATTGGGGCAGTGGTCTACCGCAATCACCGGCATCTTGGATTGGATCGCGCGAAAACGGTCTGGGTCCAGGAACATCTCCTTTCCCCAAAAGACCGCTGCTCCAAACCCCGCATCGATAGCGGACTCAAGGGCAGCAAGAGTGCCTCGATTGGTTGAGTCGACGTGCACCAGATGGAGCCCCTTTTCGCTGAGATACTGGCCGAGCAGAAAAAACAGCGACTTGTGGATCGTGTCCGCGTGGTCTACGAACGCGACCATGGATGACTTGGGTCGCACTGAACCCATACAAGCCTGGACCCCGCGATTAGGCTTTCTTGTCGCCCATCCAATCTCGATCAGCTCGTCAAGTGCCCGTCGGATCGTTGATCGACTTACGTTGAATCTCTCCTGAAGCTGTTTCTCGGTGGGTAGGTACGCACCGTCAGCAATCTCTTCAGATTGGATTTCCCTCTTCAGGACCTCCGCAATCCGGTTGACTCTCTTCATTGAATAGACCTCCCATACTTTATCATGGATTGCATCGTTTTGATGAACAAATTGTATCAATTCGAAAAACAATCTCGGACATATTGGGTTCAATTGTTGATGTTGGATCATCAGCCAATTGGCACATCAGCCTTAATATCTAAATACTCACGGCCAAGAACGGTGGGCCAATCGAACCTATGCGAAAGGGTCGGTCGATTACAAGCGTCAATCAAATGGGTAAGATCCGCCTTGTAGACCATGGCTTCATCCGGCCTGAGTTCACTTGACATTCCCAACTAAGCAGGAGTCGACGTTCCTATAGAAATCGCCAACCTTCTCGCATCCGCAAAGTCTGCCCACCAGCAAGGTCAAACGGCAGCCGCAGAGCGGCTTTATCAGTCCGTTTTGTCGGTGGATCCAGGCAGTGCTGAAGCGGTCGTCGGATTGGCTACGCTTGCCCAGTCGAAGGGTGATCTGGACACAGCGCTTGCGTTTGCCAATCGGGTGATTGAATTGGAACCGGACGACTTTAGCGGATATTCCATCGCCGGACGCTGTTGCCTGGCTAAGCGAGAGCCGGGCCGAGCTGTCGAGTATCTGCTGTTGGCGGTCTCTCTTGAGCCCAACCTGGCCATCCTGTTTCATCTGCTGGCCCAGGCTTTGCAGTTGATTGATCGCGATGAGGAGGCGGTCGACGCCTATCGGCGAGCAATTCAACTCGCCCCCCATATAGCCGATTCCCATATGGCGCTTGGACAGCTTTACATCAAGGAGGGGAACCGAAATGAGGCGGTTTCATGCTTCCGTCGAGCTTACAAGCTGGAGCCCAAGTCGGCTCGTGGCCTTACTCAATTGGCAAAAGCCCTTGTCGAGGAGGGTGACTTTATGGAGGCAGAGAAGTCGCTTAGGAAGGCAATTCAGTTAGACGGAAAGGCCCCCATACCGCAAGCCTTATTGGGCCAAGTTTTGGTGCAACTTGGCCGTTTTGAAGAGGCTGCGATGGTGTTGCAGAAGGCCATTGCGATTCAGCCGTCAGCGGTTCGACCGTACCTGCAATTCGTTCAATGTCGAAAGATCGGCGTGGATGATCAACCCATTCTTGACCGAATGCTGTCTATGCTGGATGACTCCAAGTTGATACCCGATGAACGGCGACACCTTCTTTACGCTCTCGGCAAAGCCTACGACGATTTGGGGCAGTACGAAGTCGCGATAAGGTATTTCGACGAGGCCAATCGAATCATGTTCTCACTCGTGCGTCCTCGCTTCGATCGGGAAACCCATGCCACCCAATTTGATCTCGCGATCCAGAATGTAACGTCGGAATTCTTGGAAGACAACCTAGGAGTGGGACTGACGAGCGACGCGCCGATCTTCATCGTGGGCATGATCCGGTCGGGCACCACTCTGGTTGAACAGATTGTATCAAGTCATCCAGACATTGAGGCGGGCGGCGAACTTCGATTTTGGCTCGATCACACGAAGGACACTCTAGATCCTAGCGAAAATCGAGTCGATCCGTCGAGGATTCAGGCTGTTGCGGGACAATATCTCGAACTCGTGCAGAGCATAGCATCGGAGAAAAGTCGTGTAACGGACAAGATGCCGCTCAACTATATGTTCCTAGGCGTCATGCACTTAGCCTTTCCAAATGCTCGCATCATCCATTGCCGCCGCAGTCCCATCGATAACTGCCTATCCATTTATCTGACCCCGTTTCCTCAAGCGGTTACGTTCGCCCATAGTCGCGAGAACATTGTCTTCTACTACGAGGAGTATCTAAGGCTAATGGAACACTGGCGAAGCATCTTGCCGGCAGATCGGTTCTTGGAAGTCGATTATGAGGACCTGATTACCAATCGGGAAGCAGTCACTCGCCGGATGATGGACTTTGTCGGACTCGGGTGGAGCGATAGCTGCCTTCATCCCGAAGCGAACAGACGCGCGGTCATAACTCCCAGCACGTGGCAAGTACGCCAACCGGTTTATCGTACGTCGATCGACAGGTGGCGTCACTACGAGCAATGGCTGGGCGCCGTTGGAAAGTTCAAGCCCTAAGGTCTGTAAAGTACTTGTAGCTAACAGAGCCGCTTTTCTTACGAATTACAATTAGTCCTGCCGCAGGGGAATACCGCTGTAGAATAGGACTGGCATGCAATTCGATCCCCTGAGAGCTCAAAACTCGGTCGACGCAAAGACTGCGCAAGAGGCATTGGCTCTGGCCATTCGCCTTCAGCAGGAGAAAGGGGAGCGGGTCACGATGGACGAGTTACATCGGATTGCCGTCGAAGCAGGAATCGATCCCGTCTACCTTGACAGTGCGCTCCACCAGCTCACCTACCGGGCTCCCGCGATAACGGCGCGCGTCTTGCCCCAGAAGCAAGTCGTCCCGATTGTCGTGGCGTTGGTCTTTCTCATGTACTCGATGGTTGTGTTGAACTGGGGACACGATAGGGGCGAATGGACCGAGGCAGCGGCAATGGTGTTCGTGGCAGCCGCTATCGGAGCGAGGATCTTGGTCCCGAGGCGACGAAGGGGATTGATAAGTCGTCTTTTACAGCGACAAGATTGAGCTCAGCCGCTGTTAAGTGCAACCGCGTGCGAATACCACAGTAGAATACGATAGGAATGCAACTCGATCCCCTGAAGACCCAATCTTCGGTCGATGCCAAAACCGCGCAGGAGGCATTGGCTCTGGCCATACGTCTCCAGCAGGAGAAGGGGGAGCGGGTCTCGATAGAGGAATTGCAGCGAACAGCGGACGAAGCTGGTATCGATCGAGTGTATCTGGAGAGTGCGCTCCATCAAGTCGCCCAAAAGGCCGAAGTGGTCCCAGAATTGCCGATTTCTCGACGCCCCTACTTTGCGATTGCGATGGGCGCCATGATCTCCATGTCGGTCGTCGTTTTGATGAGCCGAACCAGCGGAGACAGCCACTCGCATATATATCTGCTCGCCCTGTGCTTCATGGCGATCGTCGCCAGACGAGCCATGCGCTCCTCTGGGCCGGGAACTCCGCGTCGACGATTCAGAAACTGGCCGTGGTAGGCGTTCATTCGAGTAGCATCGATGGATGGCCACTTATCGCACCCTTTTCCAAGACGAGATTCCGACGGCGGTTAAGCTTTGGGTAGATGTTTTTGGGATCGAAGCACCATTCTTCCAAACCTTGCTTGACGGCGACGAACCCGATGGAGTCTCGGTGGGAGCGTTCGAAGGGGATAGTCTCGTTTCCTCAGTTCACGTATTTATACGTTGGTTCCGCGACCGCGAGGGGAACCCCCAAAAGGTAGGCGCAATTGGAAGCGTCAGTACCCTTCCCGATGCAAGAGCCCAAGGACATTCCTCGCGGCTTCTGCAGTTGGCCATCCAAGAGATGACCGCCCGCGACTGCATTTGGAGCTATCTTGGAACCGGAGTCAACGACCACTACGCGAAGCAAGGCTGGCGCACGGTAAGTACTGCGAATTTCCGCGGTGTTTTGGATCCATCTACAACCGCCGAATTCCTTGAGCCTGCCAAAGTGACTGAATCGCTTCTGGACGATATGGCGGGAGTCTTTCTGACTTATTCAACAAAAATCCCCATGACGAATGCCCGCACTCGGTCGATGTGGCAGACTGCGATCCGGTACCGAGTATCCGGAGCGTCAGACGAGGTCTTCACCGTCTATAAAGGCGACGAATTACGCGCTTACCTTGTAACTCGCGGTTCTGAATCCAACTTAGAGTTGGTGGAGGGCGCATTTGTCGAAGGGGCAGAGGCTGAGTTCAAGGATCTTGTTCGTAAGAGAGTCGCGTTGGCCGGGTCGAAGGGCGGTCGCAAGGCCACGTGCCTGCTTCCTGAAGCCAGCGTGGGCTTTGCCGTGTTCAAAGAGGAATGCAATGAGGTGCTTCCGGCCGAAGACCGTGCTTGGATGGTCCGTCCGATTGCAGACCGCATCACCTGGTCCGACCTGGTCGCGATTCTTGCCGATCCCCGTGGACGGAGGAGCGAACTGGATAACTTCTAATTGCTGAAGTGCCTGACGGACGACAGCCGGCTTCACAATGCGTGTCGAATCTGGGCTCTCAATAATCTTCTGCATTGTTGCGCAGGAATGCGCAATAAACCGAGTAGTTTGGATGGAATACCGGTAGGCTAATGACTGCTACCGCTCGAAAGGAAATGGTCACGAGCGTTTCCGCGGGAACAAGGAATTTCCATGAGCAAATACTACTTCGTTGGCAGCGGAATCGCCTCGCTTGCCGGCGCTGCCTACCTAATCCGCGATGGACATGTAACTGGGCGCAACATCCTGATATTCGAAGAAGCAAAGGACCTGGGTGGCGCTTTGGATGCTCATGGCTCGCCGGAAAATGGCTATTTCATGAGTGGAAGCCGGATGTTTGAACATCATTACAACGCGACGTTCGACCTCTTTTCCTTCATCCCATCGACAGACGATGCAAGCGTAACCGTACGAGCAGAAACCGAGCAGGTGGAAAGGGATGAGCAATGGAACAACAAGTCGCGCCTGATCAATCGGGACGGAGAGATCACGAATTTTCATGAACTCGGATTCAACGAGCAAGATCGTCTGCAACTGATTGCACTCATGGCCGCGCCGGAGCTATTGCTCAATTCAAAGCGCATCTCCGACTGCTTCGAACCGCACTTTTTCGAGACGAACTTTTGGTTCGAATGGTGCTCCCTCTTTGCGTTCGAGCAGTGGCACAGCGTGATCGAGTTTCGGCGGTACCTGCTTCGGTTTGTCCACCACTTTTCGACCATCGATACCCAAGAAGGCATCTTCCGTACGCGATACAACCAATACGAGTCGATGGCGATTCCCCTCGTGAACTGGCTCACTGGCCAGGGCGTCGAGATCCGGAAGGAAGCGCGGGTTACCAATCTCGAATTCGAGAGCGCGACGTCTGCAGTAACCGTCCAATCGCTTACCTATACGTGCCAAGGTGTAAACCATCAGGTGGTAGTCGGCGCTGAAGACTTTGTATTCGTTACCAACGGGTCGATGACGGCGGACAAGTCATTTGGTTCGATGACCTCAGCCCCCGGGAAGATTTGGGAAGGAAAGAGCAGTGCCTGGAAGCTATGGGAGACGATCGCAGTGGGTCGCCCCGAATTTGGCAATCCTTCGGCCTTTGACTCTCATACCGACGAGTCCTCGTGGGAGTCGTTCACGGTCACCGTCAACGATCCCACGTTCCTCAACCTCATGCGCAAGTTTAGTGGCTCGGAACCCGGAAAGGGTGGTCTCATGACTTTCAAAGATTCGCAATGGCTGCTGACCCTCTCGATATTTCATCAACCATTCTATAGAGATCAACCTACAGACGTTTCGGTATGGTGGGGTTACGGTCTCTATCCCAACCGGGTCGGCGATTTTGTGAAGAAACCGATGAAGGACTGCACAGGCAAGGAGATTCTTGAGGAGGTCCTCGGACATCTAAAATTCAATGACGACAAGGAGAGGATTCTCGCGTCATCGACAGTGATCCCATGCATGATGCCGTACATAACTAGCCAGTTCTTGGTGAGGAAGCACGGCGACCGTCCCGATGTGGTTCCGAAAGGATCGACAAACCTTGCATTTATTGGTCAGTTTGCCGAACTTCCCGACGACGTCGTATTCACCGTCGAATACTCCGTGAGATCCGCCCAGATCGCGGTTTACACCCTATTGAATCTTGATAAGAAGCCCTCCCCGATCTACAAGGGGCAACATGACCCAAAGGTCTTATGGGAAGCACTGAAAACGTTGCATCGGTAACCCGATAAGCACTTCTTGTTTGGAATCCTCTGCATTGTCTCCTAGCGCAATGTCCCACTGGTTTGGGGAAGTCGCTTGCGCCGATAACCCCTTGAACCTCTGTCGCGGGTGGGAGGTGAATACCTCGATGCGAATCGTGCTTAATCTGGCAATGCTCACCCAAGACATCAAGGCAGACCTGGTCCTTGCCAGCAACTCCGACCTGTTGCCGCTGGCCGATCTCCTCGAATCGAAAGGAATGTGGGCTCTTCAATGTAAGAAGCGGGGCGATGATCAATGGAAAGCCATCTTCGAGACTGAGTTTCAGCATGATGAGCCTGAAGCAAACGTAGAGGATGTCCTAAACATCGCTTTTGGCATGGAGATGCCGAATCCTGTGACCAGCAGCTCTAGGGGCAAGAATGCAACGCAAAGGACTACGCGACGTGGGGACCGGGCCAGGATTCGCAGACGCAGAGTTCACTCTTCGATGAGGTCCGGAAGCGACCCTACTATGCCACGTCGATCGAATGTTCGGAACGAACTTGGCGTTCGGAGTAACCTCTAATTAATCATGATCCTGCCGTTGGTCGCTTTCCTTTCCCTTGCTTGCTCTGCCCAGTCGGCTGGCCAGAAGACGGTGAGTCTCATTGGTGATGGGCAGTTCGTTAGCAGCGATGTTTCGCAGTGGGGCTCCAATGCGGATTCATTCGTGGTGTTCGAGTCCCATCAGCCGACTTTCAAGCACGCGGGGCGGGCGATTTTTACTACAAGACCGGGTGGGAACCCTTGGGACATCGGGTTGCATGTGGCGTCCACGAACTCGATTTCCAAAGGCGCCAAGGTTTCGATTCGAGCATGGATCCGTAGCGACCGATCAAGCACGATCGCGTTGATTTATGAGCAGGCCTCTCAGCCGTTTGCCAAATTCATCAATAAGGAGATCGATCTCTCATCGGACTGGACTGAATACAAGGTGGAGGGTGTCGCCGACCAGAACTACGATCCAGGCGGCGCTCAGTTCACGATCTTTTTGGGATACGGGTCGGGATCGATGGAGATTGGTGATGTGAGGGTCGAGACGGTTGGGGAACCATTCCATCCGGTCAGCCTTGTGCCAAGCAACCGTCTGTCGAATGGCGAGATTTCGGGGTGGGCGCCAACTAAATTAAGTTCCTTCACTTCAGTCGACGCGAATCAGCCGCGTTTCGCCCACGCGGTGCAGGCAACTTACTCAGTAAATTCGGGAGACAATCCTTGGGACGAATCTCTTCATGTGCCTTCTATCGCGAAGGTGACTCGAAACCACACGATTTACATCCGAGCATGGTTGCGGAGTTCGACTTCCTCGATGGTTAGTCTGATCTTCGAGCAGGCAGCCCCGCCGAACAGTAAGTTCATCGACGAGGGAATCGGTCTGACTCCGGAGTGGAAGGAGTATCGGGTCGCCGGAATTTCCGATGTTAGCTATGGCCCCGGCGAGGCGCAATTGACCGTCTTCCTCGGCTATAAGTCGGGCGCGGTCGAGATTGGCGATATTCAGGTGGAGGATATCGGAATCAAGCCGATCCAGACGCTGCCTCTCACGATCAGCTACTACCGTAAAGCGCCCTCCGACGCATGGCGCGCTCCCGCACTCGAGCGAATTGAGAAGTACCGGAAGGGAGACCTCAATATCCGTGTCGTCGACAAACACGGTAGGCCAGTTCCCGGCGTCTCCGTTCATGTCGACCAGGTTCAGCAGGAGTTTCGATTTGGGTCCGCAGTTCCGGCCGCCCTTCTAGTGGACAAATCAGCCAACGGAGACCGTTTCCGGGCTACGGTTCAACGCTTGTTTAACACGATCACTTTTGAGAACGACCTGAAGTGGACCCAATTAACCCCGAAGGACTACACCGATGTCGATGCGGCCTACAAGTGGCTCGATGCGAGGGGATTTCGTGTGCGTGGACACAACCTCGTATGGGGTTCGTACCGCGTTCTGCCACAGGGTATCAAAGAGATGACCGACGCACAGATCGTAGCCACGATCAAAGAACGCATCAAAACCATGGTGACGAGGTTCAAAGGAAAGGTCTATCTTTGGGACGTTGTAAACGAGGCGGTGACGGAACGCGAACTATGGGACCGAATCGGCTGGGACAAGTTCTACGACACTTACAGATGGGCACATGAGGCTAACCCCAACGTCGAACTTTGCTACAACGATTTCGATTGGACGGAAGAGGATAGCAGCGGAGACGGACACCGATTCAAGTCGATCGAACTCGTCAAGTCAATGCTGAAACAGGGAACGCCCCTAGATGTCATCGGCTTGCAGTCTCATGTCGGAAAGCCGATCACGCCTATGGACAGGGTCATCGAGATCACTAACGAGATCGCAGCGTTGGGCAAGCCGCTTGAGGTGACCGAATACGATTTGGGCGTTCTCGACGATAAAGTGAATGGTGAGCATATGCGCGATTTTCTTACCGCGATGTACAGCGTCCCGCAAGTCCAGTCGTTCGTGATGTGGGGCTTTTGGGCAGGCGCACATTGGCGTGCAAAAGAAGGAGGCGCGATGTTCAATCTCGATTGGACTCCTCGCCCGGCCGCTGTCGCCTGGGAAGATCTCGTAAAGCATCAGTGGTGGACAAAGGCGTCGCTCACGACCGACACGGGCGGCAACGCTCGCACACGAGTTTTTCTCGGGAAACTCATTGTGTCCGCGACCCGAAACGGCACGACCGCAATCGCGAACGTATCCGTCCTCAGCGGCAAACCAGGCTCCGTAACCGTCGTGCTGCCCTGAGACGTTACGAGTCGCCGTGATGGCCCGATGTTCCCAGTACTCCGAACCTGGGCCCCTGAATTCCGAATCCAGGGCCTTCTTGAAACGAAGCAATCCCTGATATGGGATAGGCCAAATGTTCTCTTTTCCCCGTACCCCGAACCCGGGCCCTTGAACCCCGCACTCAGAGCCCCCTTGAAGCGAAGCAATCCCTGAGAAAGGATAGGCTAGACGCTCCCGAACCCAAGACCCCGAACCCTGATCCCAGCGCCTTCTCGAAACAAAGCAATCCTCGACAAGGGATTGGCCAAATGTTCCCGTTTCCCCGTACCCCGAACCCCAAGCCCTAGGCCCCGAATCTACCCGCCGTGCATCATGCGAGGAAGACTGCCGAAAAGCCACTCGATCCAGACGAAGTACATGCGGTCGATGAACAGCGCGAAGCGAGTCATGATCGTGGTTCCGAAGATGGCGCCGAAACCGACCATTAAGATTAGACGGCCAGACGTGGACATCTTAATGAGGATCTTATTCTTGAAATCGGTGCAGAAAATGAAGTAGCTCAAGACGCACAGGAGAGTCACCAGGAAGATGACGTTGTTGATCGCTTGCGAAACATAGACATTGTTGTCAATGGTTGCAATGGCATCGGGCGCCAGACCGACCTTTGTGGGGACTGTAAACCTCGATAAGTCAGTTGGGATCACTGGCTTGATCGAGTTCTCCACCTGAGGGCCGTACTGGTTGAACCAGTTTTGGATCGTCTGCCCAGCCGTAATACCGATTAGGATTCCGATCGGGACGCGGCTCATCCAGTTGTGCTTCTTGTTGAAGATCGTGTATGCCATGCCCGCAAGCGGAAGCAAGAGAACCCAGGCCCAGCGGCCATTTTGTCCCCACTCTCCCGCCTTGTCGGCTGTTTTCCCGACCAGGGGCCCCCACCACATGTCATACAGGGTTTGCGTCCAAAGAAGAGTCAGGGAAAGACCCGCCGCGAGTCCGAGGAACACATGCTCGAGGAAACGATAGATCTTCGTCTCTTTATACAGCACGGTGTAGATGCCAAGCGTGACGAGTGCGCCCGCCGTGATCTTGATGAACTGATAATTCGCGTTGTCGAGCGAAAGTGCCATTATCGATTCCTCCGCTTCTCAAGCATCATGCCGACGTTTCCAACAATGACGGTGAGCATCAACAGGGTGATTGCGCAACAGAACGCGAAATAGTAGTCTGACCCGCGAGCATAGTTCTTCGCTCCCGGGAACGGGGCTGCTATAGGCGGTCCCGGCGCGTTCCCTCCCACGTCTCCGGCAGAGTCGATTCCTTTCTCCATGAGCGCTTCCAACTCGACTGCGCCCACAAGACCGTTGACCAAGCCCTTTAACTGTCCCGACTTGTAGTAATTGAACTGCTCAGGGAACATGACGCCAGCGATCATGGATATCACAGGGACTTTTCGTCCGACGCGAGCCACGACGGTCGGCATCAGGTTTGTTGGCGAAATCGGCAAATATGCCTTCAGGTCGTCAACACGCTTGATCTGTTTCAGCACCGGCGACTCGAACACACTTCGCTCCGCTCCTGTCGGGTCCTTCTCTTTCTTCGTTCCCCAGGCTTCACGGATGTTTGAAGCGACCGATTGCAGCATCGTTGGCCCGTCGGGGAAGAAACCCAGGATCACATAGTCATCCCACTCCTTGTATTCAGGCAGAGGAGGATTGGACGTACGTCGCTCTTGGTTGATGTTCGCAATGATGCTCTTTGCGACCTCGACACACTGTGGCTCGACCCACGTATAAAGCACGAACTTGACTTTCTCGCGCATTGCCATCCGGAGCACTGCTTCCATCTGGCAACCACACTCTCCGCGAGACGCATTCGTAGTCCCGGTGTCAATCACGATCGTCTGGCCCTCAGGGATGTTTCTGAGGAGCTTGTACGCGTCTTTGGTGTACTCCTGCGGTTGAGTCGGCACTCTGATCGACAGGGCGTGTGACAAAATGAGCGACCCAGAAACGACACAAAAGAGGGTCAAATACAAAGCATTTCGCTTGACGGATTGAAGCTTCTCACCAAGTGAAAGTTGCGGCTTCTCGACTGGTTCATCCATTAGCTATTAATCCCCTTCTCAATTCCGAGCCAGAGTCTTAGCGACATCGCCAAGATTCCGATTGCCAGGCCAAACTCAATCGCTCGAATGCTTGGGCTTTGAAAGTTGTTCTGAACCCAGTCTTTGATGTTTCCAAGTCTGAAATTCCCCATGAATGTGGCGACGCTTCCATGGCCGCTGCCCCCCATCATGTCGACGACTCGATCCCAGCCTACGAGAACGCTTCCCATGAGGCTGAGCATCACTAGAACCGCGGTGCCGAGCAGAATCGCCGACTCGGCGGATCTCAAGCGAAATGATCGATAGGCGGCGCTGAAAATGAAGAAGGCGATCATGGAGTACATGACGGCGTCGAGGTTTACGAACAGCCCATCGAATAGAAAATTCCACCCGAAGTTGGGGAAGATTTGCGGGTTCTCGGCAGCAGCTTTAGCGGCGCCTGGGCCAATCTTACTGCACCAATCCCAGTAACCGAAGATCGTCATGACGACCATGCTGATCACAAGGGTCAGCGAGTAGGGCCATTCCTTGTGCTTCTTGGCAACGCGTCCAATGTGGACACGCAATAGCGAAGCGATTCCCAAGCCAAGCAAGAGGCCGGTCAGGACTTGATTAAAGTTGGTAACTGTCGGCAACGAACTCTGCAGCCAAAAGCTTACGGTCTCTACCGAATTCCGTGGAATCTCGTCCTTGGAGTAATCCTGGGCAGTGGGCCACAGGTAATGGAGCATGAAGTAGAGGCCACCCAGAAACGTGGCGGATCCGATGATCGGTCTGCGCAGTCCCTTTGGAATAAAGGCAAGCCCAAAAACGATCGCCGTGCCGACCAAGAAGGCAATAATGATCTCCGCCCAAAGGAGTGTCGAACCATTAGGGGCCGACCAGAGAGTCGTGGGAGGGGTCAACTGTGCGAATGGGATCATTGGTCACCTCCAGACTCGTCCTTCTCCCACGGCTGAAGCGTCCTCTTTTCTCGTTTTGGAGTGAGGGCTTCGGGGTCATGGGCGTAAAAGAGCCTTCGCTCGAACAACTCGGCTTTCTTCTTTAAGTGGGGTGGTATCGGCTTTGTCGTCCAGATCTTGCCTTCACCTTCCTGCGTTTGCTGATAAGTCTGCGGAACATATGCTTTTTCGATGGAAGCCTGTACCGTCAAAACGACGATGATGGAGGCGATCAGCAGTTTTGACCAATCTTGGCCGACTAAGCTGCCGACCAGGACTGGCTCGCGCGAGAGATAAGCGCTCGCCGCGTAGAATTCGTCACCGATCAAAACATAGTCGCAAGCCGCGATAAGAAATGGGGTTTGAGTGGTCACCGTCGACGCGGCCACTTGAATCGCTCCAACTTCCTTTGCCGACTCAGCCAAGATAAGCGATTCTGCATACCAGTCTCCCATGAGGAAGCATGCGGCAACTTTCTCTCGAAGGATTACACCAACAACACCTGCTGCGAATGCAAATTGTCGATCGCTAATAAACCTTACCGAGTTTGGATCGTAGCTGTCGGGGATTCCCTCTGACTGATAAACATCCCTTATGATCTCCTGCGCGACGCTAAAGAGTGCGGCATCGGCTAGACATAGTCTTATCGGGGTCCCGAATTTGGCCGCAGTTCGAGTGATGTGGGCAAAGATGTTCACCGCTTGGATGCCGACTGGGCCTAGGTTGCTGAGTCCCGGAACCATGAGAACGGGACGACCCATTTCGGTCGATCGTCCGACCGCCTCTTCGATCGCATTCAACCCAGGGATGCGTCGGATAAAGAGAGACTTGCCCTTTCGTGCCCTGTTGATGTTGTACAGCAAGAAGGCCATGAGAAGAATGACGAAAAAGATCTGTAGATACCCTGTGTCATAGTATTGCATCAGGAATATGTCTCCTCATAACCGTATCTTCTTGAGTTCCTTATGTTGGGGATTACCACCCTAAATAAAGACGTCGGGAGGGTGTCCATGCACACTCCCGTCTCAAAAACTCGAAAAGCAATCCTTGCCCGAGCTGGCTCACAGCCCATAGGATAGATTAGCACAGCAATCAGACGTGAACTGAGTTTTCAGGTTCGTTTTACGGCATGGAGCTAGGTAACCTGCCCCTAAACCGATGGCAATCGCTGCTCCACAATTCGATCTTGGAGGGTTTTGGCGTGAAAATGAGCTCAGCGCCGGCAAGGCTTTCCGGACAGACAAACCCCGTGCCCCGATTTCGCTGTCCGTCGATGACCATTGGCTCCTGCAAGAGATGCAGGTTCCGAGTTCGGTCCGCTACTTTTCAGACCCTGAGCATCGAGCGGAGGTCAATCGCGCATGTAATGATCGATGCGAAGAGATCCTTGGGCGAAGGTTCTTTTCCGAGTCAGTTGATCTTCCTGCCGTGCTTAGGATCGAAGAGGTTATGGGTTCGCAGCGGCAGCTAGTCGAAGGAGGGACTCCCTGGTTGGAGCCAGGGGTAAACAGCGTCGAGGAGCTTCGGACCAAGTTGGCGGAGATAGAGCTCTGGTCGGACGCAGACTTGCGTCAGGTCATCTTCTCGTCGGGGGGCCAAGTCAGTAGATCGACTCCTCGACCGGATGGGTCTAGAGCGATCGTCACGCCTGGAAGCAGGGGGCCCGCAACTCAAGCTACCTCGATCCTTGGCACTATGAACACGTTGTACTGGCTCATCGACTACCCGGACGACATGGCGCGGTTCTTCGAGGTGCTTGCCGATGTGATCATCCGCTACCACTGGATCTTGGAAGCCGAAACTGAAGTCGTCTATCGGGGGTACTACTGGCTGGACGACAACTGCGCGCTGTATTCGCCTGCTTTATACGAGAGGTTCTGCTATCCGGCAATGAAACGCGTGATGGATGAGTTCGCGCCCGGATCGGAAGACTATCGGTACCAGCATTCCGACTCTGAAATGCGCCATTTGCTCTCCTTGCTTTCGACTCTGTCGTTTTCTGGCGTCAACTTTGGACCGTCAATCCCGGCACACGTGATTCGCCAGAAAATGCCGAGCACCGAGATTCACGGCGAAGTTGCCCCAAACACGCTTCGCGAAAAGGGCTTGGAAGCCATCGTCGCAGAAGTAAAGCGTGATTTCGCGGAGGTAGGACACGATGGGGGGCTTGTGGTAACCACGTGCGGTTCTATCTCCGCTGGAACGACCCTGGAATCAATCCGTGGCTTTATGTGGGCGGTACACGAGAACTGTCGATACGCCTAGTCCGCCTAAAGTTTCGTACTGCCTTGAGTCTTGAGTTTCGCCACGACCTCTCGGACGGACTGGACTTCGCTCTTGTTGCAGATGAGAATCGCGTCGTTCGTGGCGACGACCAAAAGATCGTAGACCCCATTGAGACAAAGGGTCAGATTACTGGAGCTGTTGTGTACCAGGCAGTCTGCGGTATGGACCAGCACGCAATCCCCCAGCGCGGCATTTCCCCGTTCATCGGCCTCGATGTATCTTGAAATGGCATCCCACGAGCCAACGTCGTCCCATTGGAACGAGGCTTCCACTACTGCCACGTTGGACGCATGCTCCATCAACAAGTAGTCGATTGAGATGTCAGGTAACTCGGAAAAAACTCGCTCTGCCTCTTTGACATTCCCCTCGCGAATCAGCGGCACGAGTCGGCGGATGATCGCATTGTGTTTCGGAGCAACTCGCTCCATCTCGGTCAGGAAGGTATCGAGTCGCCAAAAGAACATCCCACTGTTCCAATAGAACCCTTCGGTAGCAACATATTCGGTCGCCAAGTCAACCGATGGTTTTTCATGGAATTGAAGTACGCCGAATGCCCCGCAAGAATTTACCGATTCCAGTGGCTTCGCCAAGTCGGCCTCGACGTATCCGTATCCTGTTTCAGGGCGATCGGGACGGATGCCGATCGTTACGATCGCGCCGTCGTTCTCCGCAATGGCCAGCGCCGCCGCAACTGTTTCGTGAAACGATTCCAACGGGGAGATTCGATGGTCGGCTGGAAGGATTGCCAACGTCACGTTGGACGGATCAGATTCCCTGACGAGTAGATTTGCCGCGAGCCAGCAAAGACACCCTGCCGTATTGCGCTTGAGGGGTTCAACGACAATGTTTTCCGACCGAATGATTGGCTCCGACGATGAGATGGCGGCGGTCAAATGAGGGGCCGTCAATACCAGTACCCGTTCAGTTCCTACGAGAGGAGCCACGCGATCGATCGTGTCGCCAAGCAACGTTCGATCCGCCCCCGGAAGCTTCAGTAGTTGCTTTGGATTGAGATGACGAGACAGAGGCCAAAAGCGCTCACCCGATCCTCCAGCCATGATTCCGGCATATCGATGTTTCATTTTCTGCTTTCCATTCTGGAACAAGATGGGCATCTATCGAGTCATGTCGTCAAACCTCGCGGCGAAACTCCACCAATCTTGGATTCCGAGTGGCTCAGAAGGTCAGAACCCAGCTCGTGTTCCACAGCAGAGACGCCAAGAGGAGTTCGACGATAAGGAGGAGGCTAAATTGTATTCCGGAAATAATTTGCGCGTTGCGTTCATCGGAAACCACACACCGCGTCAGTGCGGAATTGCGACCTTCACTGCCGACATCGCCCGAGCCGTCGAAGGGACGGGCGCCGAAGTTCAGGTGACGGCGATGAACGATCGAGTTGAGGGCTACGACTATCCCGAAGTCGTTCGTTTTCAGGTGGACCAACACCGACCCGAGAGTTACCTTGAGGCTGCCCTTTACCTAAACGCCCAACATGTCGACGTGGTATGCGTGCAACACGAGTACGGCATCTTTGGCGGCGAGTCCGGCTCACATTTACTCCGGCTCTTGAGAGAGTTGAATGCCCCGATCGTCACGACGCTGCACACCATTCTCCTCAAGCCCACTTCTTCCCAACGAGAGGTTCTCGCCGAATTGTCGCAGTTATCCGAACGGCTGATTGTGATGACCGAACGTGGAAGGACAATGTTGGAAACGGTTCATGGAATCGACCCTGAAAAGATCAAGGTAGTCCAACATGGTATCCCAACCATCCCACGAGTGCGCCCCGAACCGTTTTGTGCCGATTTGGGTTTGCAGGGCAAACGGCTCCTTCTGACCTTTGGCCTGATCGCGCCCGATAAGGGAATCGAACAAATGATCCTGGCCATGCCGACCATCGTGAAGGAGCACCAAAGCGCCTTCTATTTGGTGGTGGGAGCGACCCACCCGCATATTCGTGCCCAGTTTGATGAGGCATATCGGACAAGCTTGATCGAACTCGCTTCCACCCTCGGGGTGAGTCACAACGTCGGCTTTATAGATCGCTTTGTCACAATCGACGAACTCAAAATCTATCTTAAGGCAACCAGCATCTATGTAACCCCCTACCTTAAGGTGGAGCAGATTACGTCTGGAACTCTCGCATACGCTTTTGGAAGTGGAAAGGCAGTCGTATCGACGCCTTACTGGCATGCAGAGGAGCTCCTTGCGGATGGACGAGGCATTCTTGTGCCTTTTCGAGACCCCGAAGCGTTGGCTCAGGAGGTCAATGGCTTGTTAAGCGACGCGGCTCGTTTGGAAGAAGTCCAATTGCGCGCATTTGAAGCGGGCCAACAGATGCAATGGCCAGTGGTCGGATCGGCCTATGTCCAGACTTTCCGGGAGGCCATGGAGTCATCTCGAACCCTATTCCCAGATTTCGATGTCCCCACGAGTTCCGAAGACGAGGAACTGGAGATCGATACCGAACTTGGTCTTGAGCATCTTCTCAATATCACCGACGACACGGGAATCTTACAGCACGCCACCTACAGCGTACCGAATCGTTTTGAGGGGTATTGCACTGACGATAACGCACGCCTTGCGATCGTTGGGGCGCGTCTTGACACTCAACCTGGTTACGCGAGACTGGCGATCAGCTTGCAGCACAAGGGACTGTCGTTCCTTCATCACGCGTTCAACGAAGAAAATGGTCGAATGCGAAACTTTATGAGCTACGAAAGGCGGTGGTACGAAGTAGCCGGTTCAGAGGACAGCCATGGGCGGGCAACTTGGGCTCTAGGCGTCCTAATGGACGACAGTTCGGCGGCCGGAATTCGGGCTGTTGCAAAGGACCTGTTCAACAGCTGCCTACCGGTAGTCGAAGGTTTCACCAGCCCGCGGGCGATGGCTTTTACCTTACTTGGGCTCAACAAGGCTCTAGGCTCCGCATACAGCGAAATATGGCTGGATACGATTCGGAGTTTGGCCCAGCGGCTTGACCGGCTTTTCAGGGAGTATGCCGACGAGCAATGGACTTGGTTTGAAGACGTCCTCGCCTACGACAATGCAAGACTCTCTCATGCGCTCCTCTTGGCTGGCTACATTCTCGAAGACGACGAGATGATCTCGCACGCCGTGGCATCTCTCAGGTGGCTGGTTGGCGTGCAGACGGGGCCCCAGGGTTGCTTCTTGCCAATCGGTTCAAATGGCTTCTTTCGAAAAGGCGGTCCGAGAGCAATCTACGATCAGCAGCCGGTTGAGGCGACGGCAACGATCGACGCATGTAGCGACGCATGGAGACTAACAGGCGACCCATTTTGGAGGAGCGAAGTTTGGAGGGCCTATCGATGGTTCCATGGCGCGAACTCAGAGGGGCAGAGCCTCATCGACGATGACAACGGCGGTTGCAAGGACGGCCTCATGGAAAGTAGGGTCAATCATAACCAAGGGGCCGAATCGACCCTCGCGTTCCTGTCATCGGTGTTGTCCGTGATCCAAATGGATGGAGTCGTCCTGAGAAGGGAGAATCGATACCTGGGATGAACAACTCATGAATCAAGGAGAGCTTCTGCGACGACACCCCGCCAATCCTATTCTGACTGCAGCGGAGTGGCCCTACCCGATCCACACCGTCTTCAATCCCGGAGCGACGAAGCTCAAGGACGGTAGAACCTTGCTCCTGTGTCGGTGCGAAGACCACCGCGGGCTTTCTCACCTCTGCAAGGCAATTTCTGAGGATGGAATCACCGGTTGGCAAATTGATCGGAATCCTACTTTTCAGCACGACCCGGATCGGTATCCCGAGGAACTCTGGGGGCTAGAAGATCCACGTATCACATTTGTCCCGGAGTTGGATCAATACGTGATCGCCTATACCGCTTTTGGAAAGGTCGGCCCGGGCGTATCCTTGGCCCTCACTAAGGACTTCGTAACGTTCGAGCGCCTTGGTCTGTCGATGCAGCCAGACGACAAAGATGCGGCTCTGTTTCCGCGCACTTTTAATGGCAACTATCTCTTGATCCATCGCCCCATTTCGTCGGAAGGCGCTGACCTATGGGTCACCCAGTCGCCCGATCTCAAGACTTGGGGAAATCCCAAATTGCTGCTTCGCGCAAGGCGGGGAGCATGGTGGGATGCGAACAAGATCGGCCTTTCGCCGCCTCCCATTGAGACATCCGAGGGATGGCTGGTGCTCTACCATGGCGTACGAGTCCATGCATCGGGAAGTCTCTACCGGGTCGGACTTGCTCTATACGATCTCGAGCATCCGGAGATCCCGATTCTACGCGGTGCTTCCTGGATCATGGGGCCGGATGCGCCTTACGAACGCTGTGGCGATGTTTCGAACGTCGTCTTTCCTTGTGGATACACCATCGGAAACGACGGAGACAAACTCAACCTCTATTACGGTGCAGCCGATACCTCGATCTGTCTTGTGGTTGGGAGCATTAAAGAGATGCTCCAATGGCTTCGGGAACACGGTGACCCGGTCCCCACCCAGACAATCATCAGCGAGAACATGCCGAATTTGAAATAATGGCCATCGGATACGACGCCACGAAAAGGGCATCGTATCTGGCGTTTGCCGAACTGCCGGTCTGATGTGGCGCCCTCACCGAAGACGAATTAGGCGATTTCGCCGCTTATCGCGAACCTCGATCTGCCTCTGCCCATTTAGATTCGATCGACTCCCACTGCTCTTGGGAAAGCTTCTCGTCTTCGGACGAAGCGATCTCCTCAGACTTCATGTCCCTGAGTTGAGATAACAGGGCGGTAATTCGGGCGAGGAAGTTACCGCAGCGGTTACAGCCCCTTGCATGCGATCGTGCATACCAGCGCATGAGTGGAGGTGCGGTGCCGTCGGCAGTTCGATTGAGCATCGACTCCATGTGCTTGCATGGTTCCAGGGAGTCGCCGGTGTCTTTGTGGAGATTCATGATAGAGTATCGAGTTTTTGTAAGTCTCTGAGAACGGTGATCATCTGCATTCGGGCGCGTGCAAGGCGGGACCTGACGGTGCCGATCGGAACTCCCATTGTTTCGGCAACTTCTGCATAGGGAAGTTCCTCAACATCCGCCAGAAGCATGCTCAGTCTTTGCGACTCGGGCAAACTCATTAGCGCCCGTTCAAGCGGCTCGGAAAGGGTTCCTTGAAGAAGACATTCATCGGGAGAAGGGATCTTGCTGTTCCAGTTGCCTTCGGTTTCCTGTCGGTTCGGCAGGGTCTCCCACTCCAAACCTGATTGAGTGCGGTTCTGTCTCTTGGCAAATAGAAACGCGTTGGTTAGGATACGCGTGAGCCAAGCCGCCGGATGCCGACCGTCGAACCGATCATCCAGATAAGCTCTGTACGCCGAAACCAGCGTCTCTTGAACGAGGTCCTGCGCCAAATCGTGGTCCGCCCCACACATCCGCTTTGCCGTCCGAAGGAGAGCCGCCTCATGCTGCTTGGCTATCGCCCCGAAATCTGCCCGCTTTTCAAGATTCGGTCCCGCATTCGTCATAGTCGCTGAGTTCATTGTGCCTATGTTCGTTCCATAAGATCGAACACCGCTCTAAATGTCCCCATGCATCAGAAAGTTCCCTAATCTTCCACCCCTCCCATTCAGGCTTCAGAGGGCGTCTTGCGGCCCTTGTTTTTCCCCACCTTTTGTGAGTCGCTTGTAGGATCATGGCGCTGACGTCTCGTCCGTACGGAGGTATTCACTCTGAAATCGACATAGGGCCGCTATTGACTAACTTCAGGCTAACGTTGGCGTGTCCCCAACGTGCTGCAAATCGCTAGCAGACATAGAGGCAAAGATGGTGGGCCGGCAATGCCTTGAAACACTGAGTGGAGTTTCACTCTGGTCCAGCCATCCCGAATGAACGTAACAATCAGGCAACTCGTCCACATCGAGCACGATAAGGTGGCGCGACAATGAATTTATTCCTTCTAAAATGCTCCATTCAGATCATGACCATGGTGCCCGGAATCGCCGTTGGGTTAGTGCCTCATGCTCAGAGCCAAAGCCAATCCATCGTGCCCCCCGGATGCTATGTCGAATCCCGCTCGCTTGAATTCGGAGAACAGATTCTCGTCGTGGGACTAGGTTTTGGCTTTTCACGAGACGATGCGATCAACTGGGCCAAGAAATGGGGTTTGGAGGTCATTGAGGATGGGACGCGGCCCTGGGTCAGATCGCTTGGCGAAAGAGATGCGATTCATGGGCTCTTCGTCGAAGCGGGCCGCTTGAGGTTCCTGTATTTTGACGATTTGTCGGAGCAATTCGGCAATAGCGGTCTTGGGAAACTCGTCATTGGCTTTCCGGCCCTTCATCCGGATAAGCCAAAACCCGCAAGGCTCGTCCACGTTGATTTGTCGCCAAAATCGTTGCAAACCGCAGAATCATTGGCGCCCAAAGGCTCGGTCGTTCTGGCAACAGCCTTGAATGGAGGTACGGGTCTCATGCTGCTAAACCTGCCTTCCGGGTGGAATTGGGGTGAGTTCAACTCGTGGAAACGCTCGCACCGCTTGTCGGAGAAGAACCTAATGAGCATGGCGCCCGTGAATCCACCCGACCTGGATTCCGCAAGCATTTTGCCAAGGAGCGGGCTCGGTAGTTGGGGATGGGCGGAATTGGCCGATGGAGTGAACCCAGACACATTTCTTGAACGGGTGCTTGTCGGCTTCCCCGTAGATTATGCCAGCCCACACGTGCAGACGTTTCAGAGGGTTCAACCTCGCTCAATGCTTGAACAGCCTCCCGACGACACCGATGACCGAGCCTTCATACCTCCCGGCGGATATGTTGACGGGAGTTTCTTGAAGGACACAGAATGGTTGACTCTAGTTCGAATGCCAAAGGCTTGGAGCATGGAGCGAACAGCTGCATGGTGCTTGGATCATCACCTTGGGGCGATGCTTCCGGTTGGCCGTTCACCGATTCGCAAGGCATCTGACTTGTTAAGCGCGATGATCCCGATTTACTCCGAATCTTGGGGCTGGGCGGATTTATATATGGACAAAACCGAACAGAGCGTTGACCATCTCGTTATCGGACGACCTACCGACAAACCCTGAATAGGCGTTCTAAATGTAGGCCGAGTCGAACGCTTTTAAGGTATCCGAACTTGACGGGTGGTTCGATGTCATTTGGTCGGTAGCCTGTTTGCTAAGCAAAATCCACCGACCCAAGGGTCACGCTTATCTTCTCTGCAACTCCATCAGAATCCTAAGCACGTACCAGAAGAGAAGGGCTACGGCGGCGAAGAGGTCGAGGGCGGCGGCTACGTATTGGTCCGTTGGATAGACGCGAAGGATGTTCGATGTACTGTAGACGACTGCCCCCGAGGCAAACAGCACCATCAACGCGCTGAACCAAACACCGAGGTTCAAACCGAAGATCGCCCCGACAATGATGACCCCTAATGCCACAAATCCGGCGATCGCGAGCCCCGTTCCCATGAAGGAGAAGTCCTTTTTCGAAAAGACGACGTAAGCGGTCAAGCCGGTGAACGCTGCCAGCGTGATAATAGTGGCTTCCGGCAACACGCCCGGATAGAATCTCGACGCGATGTAAATCATCGGCGTGAAGATAAGGGCCTCCGCCAGGGCGTAAACGCCAAGCCCGACATACTGAAGCGCCAACGACTGTCTCGATCGAGCCATCGACTGAGCCAAATAACCGGCGACCATGAATCCGCCGAGGAACAAGAGCCATCCAAAACGGCTCCCCACCATCATCTTGATGATCGCTTCGCCTACGCCTGCCGCATAGAACATCGCGGACAAAGCCACGAAGGCGCCCACCGCCCCCGCCAAATGGGCATAGGTCTTGCGGATGAACGACAACCTGGCATCAAGCGGAGCCGCATAAGCCGAAACGGATCCATACATCGGATAACTCACGAGGTTATCTACGGATAAGGACGATGATTCGTGGCAAGCCGCGGGAACCTTGGGGTGCGGGGCATTTTGGGACCTGGGTCCAGGGTCTGGAGTTTAGAGTGCAAGGAGCCTTGGATTCACGTTCCTAGCTTCGAGGGACAGGGAATCTAGGGTTCAAAAGCCGGAGTTCGGGGCCGAGAAATGAGTTGGCTTAATTCGATGGACCTGGCTTGAACCCGTTTAGCGAGTTTGGACAATCAATAACACAAGCCAAAAGAGAGCCAAGGGCCCTGCACAGAACATCAAGGCAGCCCCGACTCCCGATCCACAACCCAAAGAACCCTGATCCCAGAATCCCCCGAACCATGGCCCCCGAAACCCCAAGTTCCCTGGGCCCCGCGCATTCACAATCCCGCATACCAGTCATATCCCTGCTCTGCCCAATAGTCGGCAGGTTTATGATCTGTATAGGTGATGCTTCCGATTCGCTTGAGGTTCTTTACTCCGTATTTGACTGGGATCGCGAGACGGAGGGGGGCGCCGTGGTCGACGGACAGGGGCTCACCGTTCATTTCGTAGCAGAGGAGAGTTTGGGGATGCAGGGCGCTTGCCATGTCTAAGCCCACGTAGTAAGCGCCATCGGGGGTCGCCATGCCGACGTATCGGACCAAGTTTTCCGGATGATGGGTTACATCGGGCGTATCGCCCGATCTCGGCTGGGGAGGGTAGACCTTTGCAAAGTCAACCATTCGAACGCCGGTCCACTGGACTTTCATGCTCCAACCCTCAATGCAGCAGAACTCTGTGATCTGGGTCGTGACAGGTAGTTTCTTGATGTCGGAGAGAGAGAGATGGACGGGGTCGTCTTTGCCAAAAACGTTGTTTACCGTCAGGGTCCACTGGCTCGGGTCATAGTCTGCGTCGTCGATTCCGATGTCGCCGTTTTGTCGGGGAGGCTTCGTCAAGTCTGACGCCGAGAAAGTGGGAGCCAGACGTTGGGGGCCGAAATAGTCCATTGCCAATCCTTCGTTGGCATCGAGAACGCGTCGGAACGGCCAAGGGGTGCCGTCGTCTTCCACGCGGGAGGCAAGCCATCCGATACCCTTGTAGGCGCCAAGCGCTGCGATCCCAGCCCAAATGAAGCTTCGACGCGACATCCGGCTCATCCGCTTGCGAATAAGATCGTTGTTGGCCAGGGTCAGGCTTTCGATGTCAGTCGAGTCGTGGCTATCTGAAATCGGGTCGCTCATGGCATTTCCTCCTTCACCACTTCGTATCCAGTGATCATAGATCGGAAGTTGTTCCAGCCCGTCTTGACAACCTGCGATACGTGAACTAGGAAGAACAGAACGAAGAGCATCATCAACCAAAAATGAAAGAACCGGGCCATTTCGTAGCCGCCCATGAGTTGGGTGAAGAAGCTGGCTTGAACAGGTTTATAGATGGCGATTCCCGTGAGAAGCGAACCGATCCCCATGAGGATGACGCCAGTGTATGCAATTTGTTGTGCTCCGTTGAATTTGCGCTTGGGCGGTGGGTCTTTCCGGAGGTGCAAATCGTGAAGAACCACGTGAACGGCCTCTTTGAAAGAAGCGCGAGTCGGCAGCAGGTACCTCCATTCGCCAGAGAGGATGTTGTAGATGACGTACAAAACTCCGTTGATCGTGAAAATCCACATGAAGAGGAAGTGCCATGACATTCCCTCCGACAGGCGCTGATTCAATGTATAGAACCCGTCGAACTTCTTATGCACGTCAGCGCCCGGAGCGTAGAACCAGTCGGGGAAGAAGCGGGCGAATTGGTGGCCAAAAAGGGTGAGAGTGTACGGCCCGTGGTTGCTTGGATCCGTCATCCGCTGGCCTCCGATAACAAGGTCCCTGTTGTCTGAAAAGACGGCCCAGTAGATAAGAATCCCGCTCCAAACCATGACCATCATGATCGGGAAATTGATCCAATGGAACCAGCGAATTGCCAGCGGGTGTTTTTTCTCTAACCGGAGCGTCGCGGTTTTTTGCTGAACCAAATCGCGCTGCCGACGCTTCTTAAGCACATTGATCATGGTTTCCTATCCTCTCTTGCTTTCCGGTCTCGCAGTTCGTATCACTCACAGACAAATGCGCGGAACGGCCGCTTAGTTCCACAGAGTGCATTCGCAGACCCTTTCTAACCTAGACGGTAGTATGTTCAATTAACCGATGAGATCTATTCGAAACTTGATCTATAGTCTTGCCTGCCTAGGTGGGTTCGCGCTTTCGGGCTGTGGCGGCGGCGGAGGGGGAACTCCGGTTACCCCTACTCATGGCAATTGGACGATCTTGGTTTACATGAACGCATCGAACGATCTCGATGCCTATAGCCTTCCAAACGTCCTTCAAATGCAGCAGGCTGCGACGAATTCAAGCGTTCGCATCATCGTTCAATGGAAACAGTCGACAAAGGTGAGTGTGGGAGCCACATTCAATGGCACGCGTCGATATTTGATCAAACCGAGCCAAGGGCTTCAACTCGTGAGCCAACTCGTCCAGAATCTGGGATCCGGAGTCGATATGGGAATCCCGAAGACGGTGAACCAGTTCATTGCATGGGGGAAGGCAAATTATCCGGCCGATCATTACGCCGTTGTCATGTGGGATCATGGGAGTGGTTGGTTGCCGGAAGCCAAAGTACTCAAACCGGCCAAGAAGCCGATGGCGGTGAGCTTCGACGACGAGACGGGTCACGCCATCCAGATTTGGCAGTTGAACCAAGCCTTTCAGAGTCAACCGGTGGATATCCTTGCGTTCGACGCGAGCCTCATGCAAATGGACGAAGTAGCCTATCAACTGATCGGTTGTGCAAGTTACGTCGCGGGAAGCGAGGAAAGTCCTCCTGGGGCTGGCTACCCTTATCAACTCGCCTTTGCCGAGTTCGCAAACAACCCTACCGGCTCACCTTTGACTCTTTCGAAGGCGTTCGTCGACGCGATGACACAATACGCGCCTTACGACTCCGACAACATCGAGCAGAGCGTCATCGACACAACTCAGCTCTCGGCAGTAGCGGCTGCGGCGTCTAACCTAAGCTCGACGTTGGTTGCGAACGCTTCCACGATCGATCCCATCATCCCGCAAGTTCGGACTAACACGCAGTCTTATCTGCTTTCAAACGTCCAGTACTATTTCGACTCGATCGATCTATGCAACCAAATCACAGCCCTCACCTCGAATCAAGCGGTTGAAACGGCTTGTGCAAACTACAATGCAGCGGCGTCGGCTGCGATTGTTTGGGAAGGCCATAACACCCACTCTCCCGGATCGCATGGCCTCTCGATCGACTTCTCCCCAAGTTCCTACTTTTCAACCGTCAGCGCCGATTACTCACTCTTGTCTTGGAACGCCGCGTCAAATTGGAGCAATTGGTTAAGCATCGCGCCATAAGCCAGTCGTCTTCCCAGGAAGAGACCACCCTCGGTCAATTCGGGGCGATGCCCTCTTGGGGGCAGTTTCCATTTCTGGACCGATCATAACTCCCCGACTAACTTTCTCCGACCATACGGGAGTACTCCGACGAAATGGAACGAATTCCCCACGTCAGTCGCCAAACGAAGTAGGAAGCTATGCACAAGCAAGAAGGTCTTTGAACCCCGGCCCCCAAAGCACATTGGCGTTAAAATAAGAGGAATTGAGATGGTTGTCGCATAAATGTGGCTCTTTTACGTAGGGAGGACCGAAGCCGTTCTAGGAGTCGTTTTCTGCTTGGAATTGTGGGTAGCAGGCATGCGATG
>Ga0302140_10001302_pt1 | contig 32604 bp, 19 predicted proteins | sample I_Bog_E1_1_FD_202095 | JGI IMG/M metagenome (GOLD analysis project Ga0302140, IMG submission 202095) | Peat permafrost microbial communities from Stordalen Mire near Abisko, Sweden - I_Bog_E1_1 | ecosystem: Environmental > Terrestrial > Soil > Wetlands > Peat | place: Sweden: Abisko, Stordalen... | reverse complement strand
TTCTTCCAGCATGGCGGTGCGAATACAAGGCCTGAAAGGCCGCCACAGGACAGCCCAGGGCAACGCCCTGGGTGTTGATGCCATAATTGCCATCAAGCGCTGTAAGCGCGCAACAATTCTTCTGCTGACTCAGCGGCATTCCAACGTCGTAGCGCAGGTTTCCAAACCTGCGTGCCGTGTCGTTTCAACCACGCCTTCGCACGTGTTTGTGCCCCTCTGTTCATAGCGTTTTTCGCGACTCTTTCCCAAATGGCTATGAAATATCCAGGCTAGCCTTGATGGGCGAGCGGCAGCAGCCTATGCATCTGCGGCGGGCCTATAGAACCGGCAGTTTTCGCGACAATCTTGTGGGCCGTTTGCCCGCCGGGTGCCCCCACCTGGCAGCTCCAGCATAAGCCTTTCACTTTGTGAACTTTGCGTCCTTTGCGGTCAAATTTGCCCGCCCCAAATTCGCGGAAATTCGCGGAAATTCGCGTCAAAACTTTTGGGGTTGGTTTTTCCGGTTTTCACCTTAAAACCCCTGTGTTTTTCGATAAAGTTCCCGGCTCAAACTTCCAACGCTTGCGCAACCCGTTACCCATCCGCACGTTGCAACCTGAAACCTGAAACCTTCAACCTTGACCCTTTCCCAATGTTAGCCGCTAACGCATTTTTGAAAATAAATGCCGAAAAAGTGCGCAATGCGTTAGCCGCTAACAACCCGGTTTTCCGGATTCCTGCCATACTCCTCCTGGAATGATGAACGGCCACGACATCCAGCGTCTGGCGGGAGTGGTTGCGCCGCGAACCTCCCATGGTGGACGGAGTCGCGCTGCGACTCCGTTTGCCTGCGGAGCAGGCACTTTGAGGCGCGGCCCCGCCGATGGCTTGCGCATGACGCTATTGCCATCCAAACAACCCAGCTTTCCCAAGGCTTCACTCAACTGAACGCTTGATCGCTTTTAAGAAACTCAATATGCAAGTACCTGTTTTTACAATATGTTATACCGTTGCCAACGTCTCCAATCCAGCTGGCCACGTCGCCACTGGCTTCCCTCTCCCCTCAACGGGGCCTCAACGGGGAGAGGGATTGAGGGTGAGGGGTGGTCATATCCAGAGCCGCCTCCCGTCCGTTTCTTCCTGTATCAGCCCCATCCGGGGTCCCGGCTGAACACTGAACACTTTTTTGCGGAATCCCCCGTAATATCACTTTTTACAACTTGAAACATCCCATCCTGAAACCTGAAACCTTGCCCCTGAAACCTTCAAGACGCAGCCCGGCTTTTCGGCTCTCACGGTCCCAATCCCGTGTCAGTCCCGTTACGAACCGGTGAAATTCCATGCCCAGACCACTTCCTCCTTGCACCCGGTTTGCAGGAATGAAAATCTTGGCCCGCTTTAAGGGCAAAATCACAGGTTATCAGAAGGCCTTGGGTCGGGAATCGTTGGCGTGCTCTGGCATGAGTTCTCATGTTGGCGGTCGCCCGGTCGGTCCATCCCCAAAGAATGATTTGATCCCCGGCAAATGAAACGATTAATGAACATCATCCGCTATCCCCTCTTGTTGGGGTTGGGCTTGGCCATCCTGAACGCCGCCGCTGGCACGCCCAATATCACCCTCACCACGCCCGCCAGCCAGTTGAATGTCTCGGCGAACGAGCTGTTTACTTTTTCCTGGCAGACCACCGCCCCATCCCCCGGGGCCTCGATTTCCCTCTATTTGGACGCCAATAACAATCCCGCCACCGGTTTGATCCCCCTCGCCAGCGGACTCCAAAGTGGCAGTGGCACTTCCTACGTCTGGCAGGCCATTTCCGCCCTGGCGGGCACCAATTACTACGTGTATGCCACCCTCACGGATGGCACGGTGGCGGCGAGTTTTGCCCCCGGCCGGTTGCAAATTGATCCCGTGGGCGCCTTCCAGCTTCTCTCCAGCATCGTGGCCACCAACGCCAGTTACGTCCGGCAATATGCCTACTACGGCACCAACTACACCGGCACCAACCAGCTTGCCCTCGGGGCCAACGTCATTTCCGTCACCAACGGCGCGTCCGTCTATCGATTCATCGTCACCCGCGTGCCCTCGCTGGCGCAGGTGGAGGCGGTGCAATACAACCCGTTGAACCAGGTCTCCAGCCTAACCAACGGCAACGGCATTGTCACCACCCTGACCTACGACCCGCTGGGCCGGTTGGTGCAGCGCCAGTCCAGCAACGGCGCATTGGTTACGTACGGCTACGATGTGCTGGGTAATCGCACGAACATGACGGATTCCACCGGTGCCACCTTCTACGGCTATGACGGCCTCAGCCGGTTGACGAACATCATCACCTCCGCGAGTGGCGTCAAGGGGGCGAGCGACAACCTCGCTTTGAGCTACGAATACGATCTGGCCAGCCGGGAAACCGCCATGGTTTATCCCGGCGGGGAGCGCATTCAATACACGTATGACAACGCCGGACGCCTCAGCACTGTCAACAACGTCACCCGCAGCCTGCTGTTCCAATACACCTACAACCCCGTCAGCGGCCAATTGACCCGGCTGACCCGGCCCAACGGCATTGAGACGGATTATGCCTACGACGGCATGGGGCGCGTGACCAATATTCTGCATCAGTTCACCAGCACCCGCGCGCTCGTGGCCCAATACGGTTACACCCTTGATGCCATCGGCAAGGCGACGCTGCTCACCACCACCTTGCCAGGCGGGGTGATCAAGCTGGAGCAATACGGCTACGACTACTTTGACCGGTTGACCAATGTGATTTACGGTGACAGCGGCGTGATCAATGCCACCGCCCTGAGCGTGGGCTACGCCTACGACGGCAATGGCAACCGCCTGACCATGACCACCAAAACCAACAATGCGATCACGGAAATCCGCTCCTACACCTATGGCGTGGAAAACCGGCTGCTGACCGTGACCAATCAAAACGGCCTGCTGCTGAACGCCTATTTTTATGATCCGGCGGGCAACCGCATCCAGAAAACCGCCACCAACTACACTGCCCTTTACGCTTACGACGAGCGCAACCTGATGACCCATTACGGCGACACCACCAATCAAATTACCTACACCTACAATGGCGACGCCCAGCGCGTCAGCGAGACGCTGAACGGAATGCAGACCAAGTACATTGACGACGTCAACCGCAGCCTGTATCAGGTGGTGCAGGAACGGAATAATTCAGGAACAATCTCGGCAAGCTATACGCATGGGCTGACCCTGCTGGCAACTTGGAATGGCAACACGGTGTCGTTTGAACTGAATGACCGGCTTGGCGCTGCGCGGTTCGTGGTGGATGCTAGCGGGAATGTAATGCTAATTATAAGCTATGACGTGTTCGGAGGAGTGAGGTGATATGAAAAAAAATGCCACTATAACCATATTAAGTGCGGCATCAGTCATAATTTGCTTGTCATTATTTATTACTCAGAGGCAAGAGACCGACCCTTTTCAGACCTGCATAAACAAACTTACTAAACGAGAAAGCCCACAAGACATAAGGGACGCAGAGACCGGTATTGTTAATATGGGGCAAGCAATCGTTCCTCGTTTGCTTTCGGAACTTGATAATTTAAAAAGCACATTAACCCGAGATGAAATTTACAGCATGAGTTCCGGGAAATCCATTCAGCATGACGCGCGATTAACATTGGCCCGCGGGAATATTTATAGTTTAATCTCGATACTAGATGTAAATACCTACAGTCGCATTGTCACGGATTCATGCAGATCAAATAATCCGGAGATATTTTTAATTTTATCTGGAGCAGATTGTCAAAACATCCTTGCCTTACCCAAAGAGCAGTTGTCCATATTCACGAATACGCTCTCTAAAACTCTGACAAGTGTCGAAACGGATGCCGGAAATAAAGCGATTATCGAAACATTTTTTACACGACTAGCGTTTCAAAAGCACCTGACGGATTCCTATCAAATGTCTTTACGCACAATCGGCAACCAACTCCAAGACAAGACAAATGAATAATTGCGTTCAACAATTCGCCATGGTGTTGATTCTGTTTTTAGGATCCAATTCGGTCCTGAATGCGGCGTCTGGCTTTGCAGGCCAGGATAGCGACTCCTATGCGGGCCAAACATTTCTGCGCTCTCGATATTATGATCCAGAAACAGGAACATTTTCGACAAAAGACCCTCTTGGATTATCCGGTGGTCTTAATAATTATGTCTATTGCTCTGACAACCCTGTCAGTTATGTTGATCCCGACGGGACACGGACATATTTGGTATTTTATGGTGAAGAGTATTCAGGATATTCGGGCATATTTCTAAACGCAGCCATGCAACAAGTGCAAGCACTGAAAACTGGCCATCCTTCTGACACCATCTTACCAGTCTATACGCCTAATGCACCAGCCATGGCGCAAGCATTGCAAAACAATTCGGATATAGCGGGAATGTATTATTTCGGGCACGGAATAGCAGGGGCATTGACTTTAGGTGCCGCCGCTGTCCCAGATGCAAATTTATCAGTCAACGGCGGAGTAGTGATTGCTGGTGGAAATAGTCTCAATGGAGGGTCAACACCATTGAGCGCATTGCCTAGTCAGAATGTTGCTTCCGACGCTTACATGTGTTTATATTGCTGCAATGCCACTATAAGTTACACTGGTGGATCATCGCAAAACGCATTTACCTCGATAGCTCAAGGACTGGCTGACTATTTTAATATTCCTGTAACAGGGGCTGGTAGCGGTGTTAATTACGGTCCATCAGGACCTAGTATTAGTAATTTTTCATTGCACGGTGACGGCGTTAGCCAGACTCTGCTAATGAGTTTCATAACAACGCTAACTTCTCAGCTTGGCGGCTATGAAATGAGTGGAGCCGGTGGTTTTGATACAGTGAATCCGACAACATATGGCCTCACTCCATGGGGCACCTTACTTATTAATGGCTTTGATCCATCAACCGATATTTTATTTATTCCGCCTATGCCTACTTTGCAAGTCGGCGGCGTTCTCCTGAACACCGCCGCGACGCTGGTCGGGGCGAATTTGAGCGACATCAGTGGGGCGATGTATGACCCGGTGAGCGGGCAGTTTGTGTTTTTGGGCACGAACCGCCCCACGCCGGTCAAGAACATCAATCTGGATTATCTCACCACCGCGTTGCAAGCCGTCTATGGCAGCGCCGTGCCCCCCTTCGTCACCCTCGTCCCCTCGGCGGAAATCACGTCGTCGGCCACGGAAACAGTCAATATGTCTCTCACAATCTATCCAAGCGGGACATATAACGGAGGCCTGTCTGGAGGGACCACCTACACGTTAAGTGGAACCTTTACGTCGCCATTTTTGGACCAAACCCCAAACCCCTATTATGGCTCGGGCGAATCGGTGGTTATCTTTCCCGGCGACTGGGCGAATGCGACCATGACTTATAACCCCGTCTGGCCGGGGGTGGACACCACGGTGGACGTGGAGTTCCGGGGCACGGACTATGGCACGGACTTGAATCAAGCGGTGGAGTTTTGTTGGGACGCACGATTCAATTGTGTCGGCGGCAACTTGGTGTTTAGCGAATGGATTTCCGACGCGCATCACACGTGGCCCCCCTACGATGTCACTTTGGCTTATGCCACCCCTGGCTATTCGACCCCCGAGAGCCCTTGGAATCTTTCATTGCAAAACGGCGGATTCTGGACGGCCCACTACATTATCATCAACAGCGCCAGTGCTATTCCGGCTGTGCAGCAACGGCAGTTTGGTGGGCGCGTCGAGAACACCGAGGTGGGCTGGATCATGGAGGAGGCGGACCGGGTGATGAAATGCCTGTGTATCGGCACGGATAATCTGACGGGCGCGCCATACAACAGTTCCACCATCCCAGTGCCAGGATATGAAAACCTGGTCGAACTTTACGCCAATTCCAATCCATCAGGCAATGTCAGTACCCGGCAATGGTTCACCCCCCAATTGATGAAGCTGGCCCAATACATTGACCCGAACACCGGCCGGGCCAGTATTGTGTTCAGCACGGCCACCGTCCTTTGCCAGACGGAAAATGAATTGACTGGCGGCACGTCCCCGCCGCAGGAACAAGCTTTCTGCAACAACATGACGGCGAACTACGACAAGTTCGCCGCGCTGAAATTCCCGTGCTATGACCCGACCGACCCGACGGGCACGCGCATCATTCAAACAAATATCTTCGGGATGTTGAAAGATGTCATGAAGGCCGTGTCGCTGGCGCGGTTTTTCCGCGATAACAATATTCCCGTGGATATGTGGTGGCTCAATTCTTGGCAACCACCCATTGCCTATGTTCCCAAAAGCGTGCCGACCATAGTGAATTATTCGGCTAATAATACTTACACGGTTTCCGGCGGCGTGCAGATTCAATTGCCCAATGCGTATGTTGCCTCGGTCACCGCCAGTAATGTGGCCATGGTGGTGCAGTCCTCCCGGCCTGCCGTGGCGGGCAATGCCAGTGGCGATATTCAACAACAGGTCTGGACCAACACCACCGCCGTAGGCGGTTTGACGGCCGTGGCGGTCCATACCGCCGCCGAGCCGCAGGATGGCAACGTGAATCTGGCCGAGACGGATTTGAGCTTTGCCTCGCCTGGTTCCATGGCCTTGCAATTCACCCGCTATTACCAGAGCTCCTGGCTGGGTGGTGATGCGATGGGACCGGGCTGGGTTTACACGCCCTATGTGCTCCAGTTCTCGCGTCCCTCCTGGTATGATGATTATGGCTGGATGACGGATAATGATGGCTACGCGTTGCCGGTTTTTCCGGGCACGTTTGATACCGGCCTGCGCTCCGACGACCTGCGGGTGGTGAACACGGGCAGTGGCGCGACGCTGGACTTTGTCTCTTCGCTGGTGCTGGGCTACGGGGTGAACGCCAATAACCAACCTTACATCGTGTTGGATGGCCTGAACAATGACGGCGTGCCCGATTTCACTCCCGGCCTGCGGCAGAATGGCTCGCTATTAATCCAATCGCCCGGCCAGCGAGAATATCAACTTTTCATGCCCGATGGTTCCTTGCTCGCGTTTGATTCCAATGGCAAATTGCTCTATATGCAGGACCACAACGGCTGGGAACAAGATTATAATTACGACAGCGCCGGGCATTTGCTGAGTGTCACGGATGACGCGCGGCAGTCGCTGGTATTTGCCTACGATGCCCAAATCAATGATCTGTTGTCCGTGGTCGGCCCCAACGGCGAGCAGGTGAATTACACCTACACCAACGGTTGTCTGGCCACCGCCACTCATCTGCGCAGCGGCGCGTCGGTGAGCTATCAATACAACCCCAACAATCAGTTGGTGGCCAAAACCATTTTCAACGGATTGAACGTCCTGCAAACCCAGCCGGACCTGAAAGGCCGGGCCAATACCAATCTGAACGTGCGGGGCAACTCGGTGCTCAAAACCTTCACTCAGGGCAGCAGCGGCACCGTGAGAACGAACGAAATCCGGGACCCGCAAAACACCGATCCGCGGTTTGTATCGCAACGGCTGCAACGGGATCGTTCCGGTCGTTTGCTGGCTTCCCGGACGGTGACAGGAGCGGAGACCACCTTCGGCTACAACACCAATTCGCTATGGGCCAACACCGTGGCGTTGCCCATTGCCGGCCGGCCGCCGATCTCGATTCAACGCGATCATTATGGCCGGGCCACGCGCATTTCGGACCCGGGCAACACCAATGCCTTGGATGTGACGTCCACGTACGATCCCCAAACGACTCTTTTGCAACAGGTCACGGATGAAGCGGGGCGGGCCACGCAATTGCAGTATGACGGAAACAACAACCTGTCAGGGGTGCAAACGGCCCTGGGGACGCAGAGCGTCAATGTGAATTTTGGCTACAGCCTGTCCGGGGCCTTGTCCAGCGTGACCAATCCCTTGGGCATAACTGTGGTCAATATGAAGCGGGACAATCTGAACCGGGTGACCAATGTGGTGGATGCCACCGGGGTCTCGATTGCCTATCAATATGATTCGCTGGGCCGGTTATGGCAGTTGATTGATCCGCAACTGGCTTCGCCGGTGGTCTATGTCTATGACAACTTCGACCGGGTCATTGCCATCCAGCTGCCCGCCGGCACGAATTATTACAGTTATGATCCCAAAATGGGCTGGCTCATCAGCCAGACGGACATGCTCGGGCGCACGACCCGCTATGACCGCGACCCCCGAAACGGGGATGTCCTGCAAACCGTCCAAATTGTTCCCGGCGGCGCGAACCTGACCACCGTGATGAGCTACGACCGCCTCGGTAATCTGGCCAGCATCACGCCCCCGCAATCCTCCACCATCACGTATGATTACGATGCCAGCGGACGGCAAATCGGCAACATTTATTCCGGGGTCAACATTCCAAGCGCGCCCGCCGCTCTGGTGTGCAACTACGCCACGAATGGCTTGCCCACCACGATTACCAATCTGATATTTTCCTGGCAACCCCCGGCCAGCAGCGCCGGGTTGAACGGCTACAGCTACGGCTTTGACTCCATGCCCGGCAATTTCGTGAACACGGTTGGCACCAATGCCGCCATCAACGGCGTCACCATCGGCACCCATCTTTTCCAAGTGAAGGCGCAGGACACCAACGGCAATTGGGGACCGACGGCAGATTTCCAATTGGTGGTGACCAACGTGACCGGAGCCACCCCTCCCGCCGCGCCACCCGGCCTGATTTGTGACCATGCCTCCAATGGGGTGCCAACCACCTATACGGCGGGCTTCACGTTTTCGTGGTCCGTTCCCGCCAGCCAGAACGGCATTGCGGGCTACCGTTATGCTTTGGATCAAGCGCCGTCTGGCGTGGCCACCATTGGGACCACGGCCACGTTCCACAATCTGGCCGTCGGCACGCATCTGTTCCATGTGCAAGCCCTGGGGGCCAATGGCGTTTGGGGGCCAACCTCAGACTTCGTATTAATGATTGCGCCCTTGCTGGCCACGATCACTCCTGACGCGCCTCCCGGCCTGATGTGCGATCACGCGACCAACGGCATGGTGACGTATGATACAAACCTCCTGTTTTCGTGGTCCGTTCCCAACAGTCAAAATGGCATTGCGGGTTACAGCTATGCCTTGGATCAAACCCCTGCGAACACCGTATTGACCACGGCAACCAATGTGGCGATCACAAAAGTGTCGGCTGGAACGCACCTGTTCCAAGTGCAGGCCGTGGATGGCAGCGGCAACTGGGGGCCGCCCGCCGACTTTTTGTTAATGGTGATCAGCCCCCCGGGCGCGCCTATCGGGCTCGTTTGCAACCATGCGATCAATGGCCAGCCGACAACGATTACCAACTTGATCTTTTCCTGGCAACCACCGGTCACCAGTGCCGGGATCAACGGCTACAGTTATGGCTTTGACCAGTCGCCGGGCAATGTGACGAACACTGTCGGCACCAATGCCATCATCAACAACGTGACCCTTGGCACCCACCTGTTCCAAGTGCAAGCGCAAGACACCAATGGCATTTGGGGACCGGCCACCAATTTTCAATTTTCGGTTTGGGCTCCGGGCAAGGAACCGCCCTCTGCGCCAACGGGGGTCATTTGCTTCTTATTGGCTGGAGGTCAGATTCTCAATTCGGTTCCGGTTTATGTACACGATGGTGAAACCTCGATCACGAACGTTGGCTTTTCCTGGAATGTACCCAGCAGCGAAACCGGTGTGGCTGGTTACAACTGCACCTTGAATGCAACACCCACCAACGTCGTGAACCCATATTTGAATATATACGCCAATCAAGTGATTATTTCCCACCTTGGGATCGGCACAAATTACTTTCAAGTCATGGCCTTAGGTAACAATGGGGTCTGGGGCGCGACCGCCAGTTTGCAGTTGATTGTCTTACCGCCGCCACCGCCGCCACCGGGGCCTGAAGGTCCGCTGCCCCCATGGAGCATCATGATGATGACGGCGGGATTTTTTGCGGTGGGGGTCTGGTTCAGCCGGAAAACAGGGGAACGGGGCAAAGGTGGGAAATCCAAAGCATAGCAAAGACATGAGAGGAAAGAATCATCTGCCTGACCAGGCGGCTCTGAACTCTGCCAGAGTGGCACGGGCCACTGGCCCGTCCTGCCGGGCTACCAGCCCGGCTGAGCGGAGCGGGGCGGACTGCGGGGATACGCTGTCTGCTTGCAAAAAGATCGCCTCACCCATTCCATCCGGCGGGTCGCCGGATGGCAGGGGCCAGTGTCCGTACCACCCTGGTTTGACACACAAATTTAACAATCGGAAAATCGCCTTTCGCCGGGGCGGCTGCTACAAGGAGTGTTTGTGAAATGTGAATGTTCACGGTGCGTGTTGGAATTATGAAATTCAATCGTCTGGTGCGGATACAGATTGCCTTTTGCTGGGTTTTGGCCCTCTTTGCCGGAAGGGTTGCCGCGCAATCGTGGACGCCGGGCAATCTTTACAATCATTGGACCTCGGTGGTCATGTCTGCCGATGGCAGCAAAATCGCTGCGGATGCATTCCTTGGCGGATTTTCCACCTCCACCAATGGCGGGACGAATTGGCTGAATTCGACATCGCCCGACGCCTCCCACTGGTCCGTTCTGGCCACCTCCACCAACGGGGGCAATTTGCTCGCGGCATTCAAAGGCGGCGGCATTTATGTTTCGAGCAACTGGGCGGGAAGCTGGACACCGTCGCACGCGCCGGTGGACCCGTGGAATTGCGCGGCTTTGTCGGCGGACGGTTCCCGGGCGGTGGCCGGAACCAGTCCGGGCGTGATTTACACTTCCAAAGATTCGGGGGCCACGTTCACCAGCCGTCTGCCGCAGGCCAGCTGGCAGGCGTTCGCCGGTTCGCTGGACGGCCACAATTTGGTGGCGGCGGTTAATGGCGGGGGAATTTACCGGTCCACGGACCTGGGCGAGACTTGGGCGGTGACCCCGGCCCCGGCCACCTATTGGTTTGCCCTGGCCGCATCCGCCAATGGCACTAATCTGGCGGCGGTGGTTCAAAATGGCGGCATTTACACCTCCACCGATGCCGGCAACACTTGGACGCTCACCAGTGCGATCACCACCAACTGGTCCGCCATTGCCTCCTCCGCCGATGGCAGCAAGTTGGTGGCGGCAGTCAACGGTGGATGGTTTGAGCTTGTGCTCACAAACATCTCCACCATTGTGACTTATACCACCAATGCTCAAGCCCAAGTCACCACCAACGTGACTTATCTCACAAGTGTAAGCACCAATGCAACTTACCTCGGCGCCCAGATCTATGCTTCAACGGATTCGGGCGCTCATTGGTCGGCCACCAGCGCGCCCAGTAATTATTGGTCGGCAGTTTATTCATCGCCGGATGGCAGCCGGTTGGCGGCGGCGGCCAATGGCGGCGTTCTTGGCAGCGGGGGTTCGATTTACTTTTCCACCAATTCTGGAGCCAGCTGGACCAACGCCAGCGCGCCCCGCGCCGATTGGTCCGCGATCTCCGCCCCGGCCGATGGCAGTCAATGGCTGGCCACCGTCAATGGCGGCTTGATCTACCGCTCCACCGATGGGGGAGCCTCCTGGACCAACTATAACGGCCTGCCCGGTCTGGTCAGCATCACTTACCAGACGAATATTTTGGGGCAAGGCTGGACAAACATTTCCACGACCACCAATTCCGTCCCCACCAGCCCCAGCCAGTACTGGTCCGGTGTGGCCGCCTCGGCCGATGGCTCCCGGGTGGTGGCCATCGCGAACAACAGCATCTTCACCGCTTTCAATTCCGGAACCGCGTGGCAAACCAACGTCACACCCTGGCAGGTGGCGGATGGCGAGCTTTACTACACCAGCCCTCCCACGGCTTCCAATCGCCTGGTTTGGGCGGCGTCAGGCTATCTTTGGGTCTCCAACAATTTACCCTATGAAAATTGGTCGTCCATCTATTCCTCGCCGGACGGCAACACGCTGCTGGCGCTGGCCCGGGATGGCTGGTCCTGCAAATCCACCAATGGCGGCGCAACGTGGACCACCTTGAGCACGCCCTATAATTATTGGCAGAGCCTGGCCACCTCGGCGGATGGCAGCCGGTTGCTGGCCGCTTCTGCCGGCTACCTGTATCAGTCCACCGATGCGGGAATGACCTGGTGCGGGCTCATCATGACAACCAACGTCAACTTCAACGTGATCTGCTCCAATACGCTCACCTTGAGCGGCAATTCCTTTTACACAAACTATTACGGAAGCATCGTCACCAATCCGGCGGTCGTCGTCACCAACCCAGTCTCGGGCATGACGGTCACGAATCCAGCGATAGTAACCACGAATTATCCAGTCATAACGTATCCTTTGTCCGACACCAATCCGATCCTGATGGCGTCCAATTTTTTCACTCCCGGCAAGGTCCTGAATATCACGAACTCCATCGGGGTTGATTTGTTTGGCTCGGCGGTAAGCAGCATAACCAACACGTATGCCACCAACACCTCTGGCGGAGTGACCACCATAACCACCAATACCTACCCCATCTTTTCCACCAACGTGGTCAATATCCTGTTCGACGATAGCATTCAAGGCAGCAATGGGTTCTGCCGCCTGGCCGACATAAAGACCAATTTTTTCGGCGTCGGCGCCCTTGGCACCAACTTCGTCGTTGCTGCCAACAGCTTCACCATCGGCACCAAAGTCATCGCCGTTGGTACCAACGCGATGACCATCAGTACCAATGCCATCTTGGTTGGCCCCAGCGCCATCACGATCGGCACCAATGTCATCGGGATCGGCACCAACACCATCACCATCGGCACTAATGTCATTACCATCGGCACCAACGCCATCGTCATTGACACTAACGCCATTGTCATCGGCACCAACGTCATTAGCATCGGCACCAATGTCGTCAGTGCCAAAACCGTCTATTCGAAAGCGACGGTGGTCATGAACGATTCAGCAATCATGAATGATTTGGTTGGCGGCCTGGTCATTCCCGATGTCAGTGGGATGACCGCTTCCAATGGCGTCGTTCTCGCCACCAGTTTTGTCAATGTGCTTAGCACCAACGTGTGGATTGGCACCAACTCCGGCGTCAACCTGCTCGTCACCAATGTGCTTAACGTCACGGTTGTCATTACGAATGTGATTCAGAACTGGTCCGCCACGGCTTCCTCCGCCGATGGCAGTCATCTTGCGGCGGCGGTCAATGGCGGACTGATCTATCTGTCCACCAACTCCGGGACCACCTGGTTCAACCCGGACGTGCCCAGCACCAACTGGAGTGCGTTAGCCATGTCGGCGGATGGCAGCGAGTTGACCGCCGTGGTCAGTGGCGGCTTGATTTATTCCTCCACGAATTTCGGAACCACGTGGGTGGCGGACAATGTGCCCTCCGCCAACTGGCGGGCGGTGGCCGTTTCGGCCAGCGGCGCGGATCTGGTGGCGGTGATTTATGGCGGGGTCTTTTATACCGGGCAGTCACCCGTGGCGGCCCAGTCCGCCGCGGTCGTGGTTCCGGCGCTGCAAATCCAACTGGCCGGCGGAAACGTGGTGTTGTCCTGGCCGGCCGCCGCGACCAATGTGGTCTTGCAGCAAAGTGCGGATCTCACGGGCGGCAGTTGGTCGGATTCGCCAGTGGTGCCGGTGGTTTCCAATGGGCAAAACCAGGTATCCCTGCCCCTTTCCACCATCCATTCCATGTTCCGCCTCAGACAGCCGTGACGGGACCATGGGGCCGGGGTGGCACCGGCCTGTCGCCCAATATTCATGCCGCATTCAGCAATTGGCAATTTGGCAATTGGCAATCCAAAATCCCGCATTGTGGTTGCCGGGCCTTCCCCCTTACCTTGGTGCCGCTGATTATGAGTGATGTGACGATTGATTTGCACAGCGATGACTATTTCATGGGCGAAGCCCTGCGGCAGGCGGCCAAGGCCTACGAATTGGGCGAGGTGCCTGTGGGGGCCGTGGTGGTGCGCGCCGGACGCATCCTCGCCCGGGCGAGCAACCAGGTCGAACTGCTGAAGGATGCCACCGCCCATGCGGAGATGCTGGCATTGACGCAGGCGGAGAGCGCCGTGGGCGACTGGCGGCTCACCGATTGCACCTTGTATGTCACCAAGGAGCCGTGCCCCATGTGCGCCGGCGCGGTGGTCCACACGCGGCTGGCCCGTGTGGTCTTTGGGGCCAGCGATCCCAAAGGCGGTGCGGCTGGCGGGGCGATGAATCTGCTGCAATTCCCCACCCTGAACCACCGGTGCGACATCACGCCGGGCTTGCGGATGGAAGAATGCCGCGCGCTGTTGCAACGTTTTTTTGCCGCCCAGCGCGCCGCCCGGAAGAATGGCGGGGGAAAAGAAGACTGACCAGCTCGACCCCCAACCTGAACCTCGGTTGGCGTCCTTCCTGCGCGCCAAAAAGGCGGCCATTGCTGGCCGGCTTGCAAACGAACGGTCCAAGTCGGACAGAAATTACGGCTGTGTGGTGATGACATAGAACCTCCGCTTCGGTTTTCGGGTTCTCTTTGCAGGATTTGCCGCCAAACCGTCACCACAATGTAACTCCAGCACCCTGGGAAGCTGTTATCATGGAGGCTTGTGAAAGGTTTTGCCTCAAAGGAATAAGGCATGCCTCCACTGTCGTATCCGTGATTACAAATCGTTATGTTGTCCATGAAATTCAGCGCGTCGTTTCCTGCGAACCGGTTGCCAAGCCGGGCGTGACCCCAAAACCCATACCATGAAAAAAACATTCCCCCTCTTCTGTGCCCTCCTGGCAACGCTGTCCTTGCGGGCAGACGTGCTGTTTCAGGATGCCACCAACTACCCCTACACCAATGGCTGCATCGAAGGCCAGGGCCAGTGGTATTGCTACTCGCCCTCCGCCCCGAATCTGGACGCGTTTGTGACCAACAACCTTTTGATTTTGACCGCAGGCAATCAGGACGCCGTCGCCGTCCCGACCAACGGCCTCAGCAATCCCGGCGCCCCGAACGTGGTCTATGCCAGTTTCACCATCAACGTCAGCAAATTACCCTCCGCCACCGGCGGTTATTTCTGTGAGTTCATGGATGCAACGAACAACAGCGTCGCCCATCTGTTCATTGACACCCAAGGCACGAGCGTGCCCGGCACCTACCGGTTGGGCCTGGCCAATTATGCGACCTCCATCAACAGCGTCGGGGCCAAGAATTTTCCGATGGATCTCGCCACCAACATCACCTATCAAGTCGTGATGAGTTGGGACGAAACCACCGCCGCCCTGCAAGGGACGCTTTGGGTGAATCCCTCGCCGGCAAGCGGTTCAACGCTTGATCCCAATTATGTTTATGGCGGAGACACCACCAACGGATACCTCCTGACCATGCCGGTTTCAACCATCGGCTTCAGCCAATACGGGGGCGTTGAAGCCATCGGCAATGTGAGGATTGCCACCGCCTTCAATGATGCCATGACCAATGTCGCCCAATTGCCGGTCATGGGCATCCAACCCCAAGGCTCCACCAACTATCTCGGCAACAGCACCACCCTGTACACGGCGGCTTCGGGCATGGAGGTGACCTATCAATGGTATTCCAACAACGTTCCGCTGGTGGATGACGGTGTGACCGTGGTGGGTTCCACCAGCCAGGTTCTCAACTTGAGCAACCTTCAGGCCACCGCCACGTATTATGTGGTGGCCACCGATGCGGCCGGCAGCACCACGAGTTCCAATGCCGTGGTCGGGGTCAATACCGCCCCCACACTGCCATTCTTCACTTTGCAACCGCAGGGCGGGACGAATTCAGTCCTGTCGGCAGTCACCCTGTCGGCCACGGCTGACGGCACCGGGCCCATCACCTATCAATGGTATTTTGAGCCGGCGGGGAGCAGCACCTTCGGCGCGGTGTCGGGCCAGACGAGTTCCACGTACACCTTTAGTGCCGCCTATGTCAATTCCGGTGCTTACTATGTCACCGCCACCGGTGGCGCGGGCAGTGCCAACAGCGCCACGGTCAACGTCCTGGTCATTCCGCCGCCGCTGTTCAGCATTGGCTACATGCACAATTACATCAGCAATCTGAACGCCAATGCCAGCATCAATGGGGGGCAGATCTTTAATGTGCAGGGCGTGGTGACCAGCATCGGGCAGATTGAGTCAAAAACCACCGCCGAATTCTTCATTCAGGATGGAACTGGAGCCTGCCTGGTGTATGCCGGCGGGTTTACGCCCACGAATGCGCCTCCGGTGGGCGCGCTGGTCAATGTCGTCAGCCCGGCGGAATCTTATTATGGCGAATTGGAGATGGATCCGACCACGACCGCCGCCTCGAACGCGGTCATCATTCTCAGCACCAACAACGCCCTGCCGGCCCCGGTTCCGCTGAACATTGGCCAGGTGTGTACGAACAGTTGCTCCCTCGCGGGCACTTATGGCTGGTCCAACCAGTGCGCCCTGGTGACGCTGACCAATGTCTATCTTTATTCCTCGACTGCCGGCGCGGCGGTCAGCGGCAACTTCCCGACCAACGGCACCAAGGCCTTGTATGCCTTTCAACAGCCCTATGTCAGCGGCCTGTCAAAGATCCAGCAGCCGTACGTGGAAATTTTTGTTTACACCTATACCAACGCGGCCAATCTCCAAAACACCAATTATTTTGGCCAGCCCATCCCCGGCTTTGCCTATGAGTTGACCGGTGCCCTGGGCGTTTACGCTCCCACCACGCCCAATATCTATCCGTCACGCTATCAGGATTTTGTCACCACGCCGCCGCCCGCCTTCTCGGCCAGCGTGAAAAGCACCAACGGTTTTCCGGCGTTGACTTGGTCGGCGGTGACCGGCTCAACCTACAGCGTCTATAGCGCCACCAATCTGCTCGGGCCGTGGACCCAGACGTTTGGCCTGGGTTATTATCCCAGCATGGGCGCTTACACCGACACCAATGCCGCCACGGCCAAATTCTACCGGGTCAGCACACCTTGATTTGGAAGCCGGATTTTATGCTTCACGATGCTGTCGAACGCGTGCAGGCATCCCGCCGCAAGGGGGGTGCATTCACGCTCATTGAACTGCTGGTGGTAATTGCCATTATTGCCGTCCTGGCGGCCCTGTTGCTGCCGGCCCTGTCCAAGGCCAGGCAAAAAGCGCAAGCTACCCAGTGCCTTTCCAACCAGCGCCAATGGGGGCTGGCGATGCAAATGTACGGTGGCGATGCCAATAATTTCATTCCCCGGGATGGGACGGATGCCGGGGGGACTTATGCCGCTTACGGCGTTCCCGCCGACGCCCCCGCCGGCACTCCCGATGACCCCGTTGCCTGGTTCAACGTCCTGCCGCCGGCGGTGGCGGATAAACCCCTTTCCTACTACGCCGGCCAGCGCGGCGGCAATACCCAGCTCAAATTTCCTTTCCCCGGCAATGGCTTGGGAAAGCTATGGATGTGTCCCTCGGTGCAGACCGTCCAGGCGGACAATGCCTTGTTTCTTGCGAACGGAGCGTATGGTTTCTTTTGCTATGTGATGGATCTGGATTTGAAGTTGAAGTCCTGCATTGACCATGGCGTCCTCAACAACAGCCATCCCTATCCCAGCATGCCCAAAACCACCGCGGTGCGTTTTCCTTCCGCGCAGGTTTTGCTGACGGAATTCTGCTTCAGCCCCACTTTGGAAAACTGGACCGGCGACAGCCAGCCGCAAATGGGCTGTTTCCCCGCCAGTCGGTGGACTTACTTCGTGAAACGTCACAATAATGGCGGCAATATCGCCTTTCTGGACGGGCATTCCGCCTCTTTCAAATTCGATTACGTTTACGGCTCGGACCCCAATGCCTCCGACAGCCGCGCGGAAAAGCTCAATGGCGACATCTGGTGGAATCCCAATCGGGACATAAACTATCCCTGAATCACACAGGCTGATTCGGGAAGGGGCGTCGCCAGGGCTTGAGCCAAGACCGGCCCGGCTTTGACCGCCGCCCCCTGCTTCGTCATCCGTCCTTGCCCCAGCCTTGGGCTTCATCAATTCAGTTGGCGAGCCTGCCTGCGCAGTTTACCCTGCGGCATGCGGTTGCACGACCGATACCTATTACGCGAACTATTGACGCCGCTGGCTTTTATCTTCGGCGCGTTTTTGATTTTGGGCGTGGCCCTTTTTTTCAAAGAACAACTGAGCACGATTCAGGAGCATCACCTGGACACGCTGGAAGCCCTGGCCTATTGCGCCACCAGCCTGCCGGAATTCCTGGTGCTCATCCTGCCCATCGTGCTGTTGCTGGCCCTGCTCTATGTCCTGACCCAGCATGCCCGGCACAACGAAATCACCGCCTTGCGCGCCGCTGGCATCAGCCTGTGGCGCTTGTGCACGCCGTATTTCGCCACCGGCCTGCTTGCTTCCGCCGCCTATTTTGCGCTGAACGAAACCGTCGTGCCCAACTGCGCCCGCTGGGCGCAGGCCATTTTGGACCGCCACGCCACCGGCCAGCCCGCCAACAACCAGCCGCACAACCACAGTCTTTTCAACGCCCGCGCCCGCCGCGTCTGGACATTTTTGGATTACGACGAGCGGACGTCCGGCATGCAGAACCCGACCGTGGAATGGACGCTGCCCGACCACTCCTGGCGATTGTTGCGGGCGGATTTTGCGGTCCGCACCAACCGGGTCTGGTGGTTTTACAACGCGCATCTGTCTATGGATACCGGCCTGACCGTGGATACCGGCCGGCACACCGACCTGAAGCCCATCGGGCCCACCACTGGCGTCTGGACTTTTGCCAGCGGTGGTCTGACCAAGGATGCCGACGTGCCGCCCGCCGGCCTCACCAATTTGCTGGCGGTTCCGGAGTTCGATGAAACCCCGGAACGCATCCGCCTGCTGCTCAAATTCGCCGACACCCAGACGCTTCATGCCTCGGGCAACGCCGATATCCCGCTTACCGAACTGTGGAAATTCATGCGCAACAATCCCGGCTTGCGACCGGAGGATGCCCATGCGCTGGCCACCAAATTTTTCGGCCGGCTGGCGATGCCGTGGACGTGTTTCGTGGCGGTGCTGGTGGCGATTCCCTTCGGGGCGCAATCCGGCCGGCGCAACCTCTTTTTCGGTGTGGCCGGCAGCCTCTTCATCGGCTTTAGCTACTTTATTTTGCAGCGCATCAGCCTGGCGCTGGGCATGAACGGCCAGTTGCCCGGCTGGCTCGCCGCGTGGCTGCCCAACCTGGTCTTTGCCGCCACTGGCATCCTGCTGACTCTGCGCGTGCGATGATTGTATGAGCGAGGAACTGCCCATTGCCAAATTGTCGCCGGAACGGCTGAGTCTGCTGTATCAGGTCAGCAACGTGATTCATTCCACCCTCGATTCGCAGGAGGCGCTCCAGCTGATCGTCAGCGAGGCCGTGCGCGTCATGCGGGCCTCCTCCGGCTCGCTCGTGCTCATCAATCCCACCACGCAATTTCTGGAGATTCATGCGGCCCAAAACCTCTCCTCGGCCGCGCGCCGACTGAAGCTGCGCGTGGGCGAGGGCATCACCGGCTGGGTCGCGCGCCATGGCAAACCGGTGCGCCTCGGCGATGTGACCCTGGATAAGCGCTACGTGAGTGTCCGCCGCGACGTCCGCTCGGAGCTCGCCGTGCCCCTGGAAGTCCAGGGCGAGGTGCGCGGCGTGATCAACGTGGATTCCGACCGCGCGAACGCCTTCACCCCCGATGACCAGGCGCTCCTGGAGGAACTCGCCATCCAGGCCGCGAAAGTCATCCACAACACCTGGCTCTACGAGCAATTGCGGCTCAAAGTCATGCTGTTTGAATCGCTCGCCAGCGTCAGCCGCACCATCAACTCCACCCTGAACCTCGACGAGGCGCTCCGGGCGATCACCCGGCAGGCTTGCGAACTCATGCGCGCCCGGATGTGCTCCCTCATGCTGCTGGATGAAACGCGCGAATGGCTTGACCTGCGGGCCAGCCACGGGGCCGGCGATGCCTACATCAAAAAACCCCGCCTCGCGGTCGAGGAAAGCCTGATCGGCGTGGTCGTGCGCCGCAAAAAACCCTTGCAGGTGGCCAACGTCCAGGCCGATTCCCGCTATCAGAACGTCGAGCTCGCCCGCCGCGAAGGCCTGGTCTCGCTCCTCAGCGTCCCCCTGATCTTCTCCGGCCAGGCCATCGGCGCCCTGAACGTTTACACGGCGCGCGCCTACAGCTTTTCCAACGAGGAGATCAAAATCCTCGGTGCCCTCGCGGAACTCTCCGCGATTGCCATTGAAAAAGCCCGGCTCTACGAACGGGTGGTGGACGTGGAGGAACAGTTGCGCCAGAACGAAAAACTGTCCGCGCTGGGCCTGCTCGCCGCCGAGGTGGCCCATGAAATCCGCAATCCGCTCACGGTCATGAAGCTGCTCTATCACTCGCTCGACCTCAAGTTCGACGCTTTGGACCCCCGGGCCAAGGACGCCCGGATCATTGAGGCCAAGATTGAGCACATGAACAAGATCGTGGAGCAGATCCTCGCCTTTGCCCGCACCACCGAACCGCAATTTGCGCCGGTCAGTTTAAACAGCCTGGTGGAGGAACTGGGCCTGCTCGTCCGGCACAAGCTGGCCAACCAGGGCGTCCGCATGGTGCATGATTTGCAGGCCGACCTGCCGCTCGTGCTCGGCGATGCCACGCAGCTGGAGCAGGCCTTCCTCAATTTGATCCTCAACGCCGCCGAGGCCATGCCCGAGGGCGGCACGCTGACCATCAAAACCCGGGCGCTGCAAGGCAGCCAGGTGGCCGTGGCCTTCAAGGACACCGGCTCTGGCATGAGCCCCGAACAGCAACAACGCGCCTTCAAGACGGTGCTTTCGACCACCAAGGCCAAGGGCACGGGCATCGGTCTGGCTATCGTCGGCCGGGTGATCGAAACGCATCACGGCCAGATTCGCATTCTCTCCCGGCCCGCCCGTGGCACCACCATGCGCATCACCCTCCCCGTGCAGTAGGGCAAGCAGCCAGAGGCTCGAGGTTCTTCGCAGTTCGCGGTGGAATCGAAGGCTGGTTGGCAGTCACGGGGAAAGCGGCTCGTTCGCGCACAACGCCGGGACGTTACCCACTGCTGGCCCGAACGAAATCCGGCAGGATGCCGGTTCCACCCAGGCAATCCAACAATCCAACAATCCAACAATCCATCAATCCAACTCCTCACCGGCCGTGAGCCGGATGATTTCCCGGAGGGACGTTTGCGGGGTGAAGCCGACCCACTGGCGCAGTTTTTCCACGCGGGGTTTGCGGCGGCGCATGTCGTCGAACCCCGGCGCATACGCCTGATCGTAGGGAATGCACTGGATGGGGGATTTCGATTCCAGGGTGGAGACCACGAGCCGGGCCAGTTCCAGGATGGTCACTTCTTCGGTGCCGCCAATGTTGAAAATTTCACCCCGGGCGGCGACGGAGGCTTGCAGCCGCACCAGGGCTTCGACCACGTCCTGGACCAGGCTGAAACAGCGGGATTGGGCGCCGTCGCCAAAAACCTGGAGGGGCTCATGGCGTTTGGCAGCCGCAATAAAGCGCGGCAGCACCATGCCGTAGCGGCCGGTCTGGCGCGGGCCCACGGTATTGAACAGCCGTGCGATGATGACCGGCAGATGCTGCTCGCGCGCGTAGGCCAGCGCGAGAAACTCATCCGTGAGCTTGGAGCACGCATAGCTCCAGCGCGAATGGCCTGGCGGGCCGATGAGCAGGTCGTCTTCCTCGCTAAACTCGGGCTTGGCGCTTTTGCCGTACACCTCGGAGGTGGAGGTCAACAACAGCGGCGTGCCCCGCCGCGCTGCCGCGCGCAGCAGCATTTGCGTCTCATGAAAGCTGGCTTCCAGCACATGTAACGCGGATTTCACCACGAGTTCCACCCCCACGGTGGCGGCGAGATGAAAAATGAATTCCGCCCGCCCCGCCAGTTCCGGCAGGTCGGCGCAGCGGGAGATTTTCGAGCGAATCACCGACAGCCGGGGATTTTTCCCAAATCCGCGCAGATTTTCGCGGCTCCCGGTGGAAAAATCATCCAGCACGACCACGCGCTTGCCGTCGTTCAAGAGTCGTTCCACGAGATGGGAACCGATAAAGCCCGCCCCGCCGGTGACGAGCACAAAGGTTGGTGGCCGCGGCCGGGAGGTCGCCGGGGCGCGCCGGGGGGGGGCTTTGGGCGTTGGTGAGGTTGTTCCAGCTTTCATTTGAGCGCGGCGGCCACGGCTTCCGCCAGTTTTTGGCGGAATTCAGGGTTTTCGATGCGGTGGGCTTCCTGCGGGTTGGATAAAAACCCCGCTTCGATCAACACCGCCGGCCGGTGCTGGCCCCGCAACACGCCGATAAAACGCGCCCGGCTGACGCCTCGATCTTCCAGGCCGGTGGTCCGCAGCAAGGCCCGCTGCAACCGCTCGGCGACCTGCACGTTTTGCGCGTCGTAATTGTTGTTGGGGTAAAATTGGGTCGGAATATCGGGATATTCCCGCGTCAAGGTGGAGGGCAGCCCCATCGGCGTCAGGCAAAAGGTGGCCAGGCCGACGGGCTTTTGGTCGGGGGCGAGGGAATTGAAATGGAGGCTGATAAACAGGTCGGCATGGTGGATTTCCGCGACGGTGACGCGGTTGGACAGTGCCATATCCACGTCGTTGGTGCGGGTCAGGATGACCTGCCAGCCTTCGCGTTCCAGCAAGGGTTGCAAGCGCCGCGCCCAGTCCAGGGTGAACTCCTTTTCGGGACGGCGATCGGTAATGCTCAAGGTGCCCGCATTCATGCCGCCGTGACCGGGATCAATGACCACCACCCGGTTCGGGCCGAAAGCCGGCGGCGGCAGGCAGAGCAGCGGGGCAAAACTCTTTTGCAAATCCAGGCCGTGAACATACACCTCGCCGTCAATGATTTCGGGCGCGAAACCCAGATGAACGGTCACGCCATTCCAAGCGGCTTCCTTGCTGCCAATGGCCAGCACCATGTCGCCCCGGGGCGAACTCACCGCATAGGTGACGAGCGGCGATTTCGTCAGCAAACGGGGGCCACTGACCGGCTGCGCCTGCGCCCACCGTTTCAAGGAGGTCCAGGTGTAAACCGGCAGGGGCATCGCATTGGTGGCGGATGGGGTGGTGACCGGCGCCGGCGGATTGGTGGCAACGACCTCGGGCAAATTGGTTTGCACGACGGGCGCGGCGGCGGCGGGAGTTCCCGGTTGGGCCACCGGGTTGCTGGCGGACCATTCGGTCGGCGGAGGTTCGGGAGTCGTCCCGCAACCGGTCAACAGGGCAATGCAGCCGCAAAAAATCAATACTGCAAATTTCGACACGCGCCAATTGTGCGGATTGCCCGCACGGACTCAAGCAATTACCGTTCCTGGTTCAGGCGATCATACAACACCGCCTCGCGCAACATCTGCCGATGATAAATGCGCTGGGAGGCTCCCGGCGGGTACGCGTTATACGGCACCAGGTTCATCGCCTCCCGGTCATCACCGCCGATCCCGCCTTTGAATTCGTAGGCGGTCAGCGCGCGAAACTGCTCCTTCATTTTCGACCAGTCGCCCTGCTTCGCGCAAATCATTCCCACCAGACACGGGAATTCTGAATCGTCAATTTCCAGCTTCACCAGCGTGACGCCGGCGTTTTGGGCCGCAGTCTGCATGGCGCGGGTCAAGCCATCCTTGGTATAGGCGGGGTCCAGATTCGCCGGCGGGGGCACGGGATTACCGAGATACGCATACAAAGCCTGATTTGGCCCGGTCGCGACCGGTTCGTCTGGCTTCCCTGGAGCCGCTGCCGAATCGCGATAGCTCCATTGCTTGTGGCGCAATACCCAGGGATTCTGACCAAAATAGACTCCGCCAAACCCCTGACCCGCAGGCCGGGGATAGAAGCTCAGATGCAAATAGCCATCGCAAGTCACCGGCTTGATCAAACAAAATGTGCCCGAGCCTTTTACGATGTGCATCGTCTGGCGTGGATCCACCGGCGTGGGCGTGCGATTGGTGGTGGTGGTATAGAAGGCCAAATCCGCCGATGCTGCCGACGCCAGGGTGTAGGTGCCCGTCACGCAATAGGTCTCGCCGGGCCGGATGTTCTCAGCGGTCCCGCGTAGTTCCTGGATGGTGATGAGGTCCCCCGGCGCGAACTCGCTGTCGCCCAGTTCGTATTGGACTTGGTGCGGAAAATCCTGCGGCAGGTTGTTCGTATCCGCCAGCAATGACCAGGCCAGGCAAGCAGCGGCCAGCCCGGAGAGAAGTTTGATTCGGTTGGGGTTCATGGGAGGCACAGGTTTCGTTGTTTGATGGGATTGATTTAGCCCTAATGTCTTTCGGAAATTCAAATTGGCCGGAAATCGATGGGAAGATGCAACCCCGTTGGGGCAGGTCATTGTTGGGGTGTTTACCCAGGGTAGCTCCTCCGTCGCGACCCTGGGCTGAACGATGGAATCCCTTTTGGATTCAAGCTCGGAATTTCCGAAAGGCATTAGATTTAGCCCGAATATTTCATGGTGATTTGAAATGGGACGCGAATAACCGCATGAATATATAAGCGCAAATACGTTCGAGCGCGGGTTGGAAAGGCCACGGCAGGCAGATTTGGAAACTTGGCGGAAAGAATGCGGAACCGATGCAACCCTTTCAGGGTTGAGACCCGTGGGCGGAGTACCCAGGGTAGCGCTATCGCGCAACCCTGGGCTGAATGATAGAACGCCTTTGGCGTTCATGCCTGGACCCTGATTAATCAGTAAAACCATGGATTCACCATTGACGGAACAGCTCAGGTGTTGCGGAACGGCAGGCTTGGAAGCCTGCGCTACATGAGGTTGCAAGGTCTTGGCTGATTTCATGATGATATATTCGGGTTGGAGTTCAATTCGGCACCGTCAAAGTTGCATCCACAACCAGCGGGTCAGTGGTCAGGGCGTCAATGACCTGATTGCCTTCCATGCGGAAGATATAACCGGGCCGGAGGTCGGAGACATGGACGAGCAGCTCCCGGTGGGCAGGCGGCTCCGGGTGGCGCGGCGCGGGCAAACTTAATTGCGCACCCAAATGATGTTCCAGCCCGAACGCGATGAGCAATAACATGGCGGCGGCGACCGCACCCAACGGCCAAACCAGGCGGTGCCAAAACGCGCCCGCCGGCCGGGCCTGGGATTCGGCTGCCACGGCGCGTTCCATTGCCCGGGCCACGTTGCGTTGGGCCAGGGGATCGAGCGCGACGGTTTCGACGGCTTGTTCCAGGCGGCCGGACAGCGATTGGGCCAGTTGCGATTCCTGGCGCAGCGCGGCCTGGCAATCGGGGCATTTGGCGAGATGCTTTTCCAGCGCGGTCTGGTCGGACGCGGAAAGCGCGCCGTCCAGATAATCGAAGAGGTTCGCTTGCAGGTGTTCGCAGTTCATAACATCTCCTTGGTGCCATCGGCACCGAAAAGGTTCAATTCGGCGGGCAGCAGTTGTCGCATTTCATGGATGGCGTAGTGCAGCCGGGATTTGACGGTGCCGGGCGAAACGCCGAGGTGCCGGGCCAGCCCGGCAATTTTCATGTGCTCGTAATAACGCAAAACCAGGACCTCCCGGTGCGGCGCTGACAGCCGGCGCAAGGCCCGGGTCAATTCGTCGGCCGCGCGCTGGCAATCCAGGGCGTTGGGTCCCTCCAAAGCCGTGGTCTCCCGCAGGGCCAATTCATTGTCATATATGAGCCGTTGGCCAGCGCGGTGATGATGGCGCGTTAAATTCAATAAAATGGAATGCAGCCAGGTGTACAAACCCGAATGGCCGCGGAACCGGTCCCCCGACCGCCACGCCGCCACCAGCGTATCCTGCACCAAGTCCTGGGCGGTGTGCTCATTCCCGCACAGCAACGTGGCGGAGCGCAGCAGCCGCTGGCCGTGCGTTTCGATCAACGCGGCGATGGCAGCTGGGTCACGGCGTTTCAGTGCCACCACCAGTTCTGAGTCATCCATGCCTATTTGTGCCACGAGGGCAAAAAAGGTTCAAATGTTTCAATCCGTAAAAAGGTAAAAAGTGATATTTCGGGGGGTTCATGAAGGTTTCAGGTTGAAGGGTTCAGGTTTCAGGCCAAGAGGCTCTGGGTTTAACCCGAACTCCGAAGTGGGTGCGGGAAACTCGATCAAAGTCTTGATCGGCAGCGGGTCGGGAAAGCGACGCCGGGGAAATTTTGCACGCGCTGGTGGCAGGCGCGGCGCACACGGAGTGACGCGCCCGCAACAACACGCGGCAGGACCAGACCCGGACGCTCAGCGCCGAGGTTTTTCTGCACCTCTTTTTGCAGCACGTTCTGCCCCAGGGACTGCATCGGGTGCGTTACCTTGGCTGCTTGAGCCCGGCCGCCAAGGCGAAGTTTGAACGAATCCGCGCTTGGCTGGATGTGCCATCGCCGCCGCCGGTGCTCCCCACGCCCACGCCGGCGCCCCAATGTCCGTGCTGCCACAAACCCATGTTCCTGATCCGCCGGCTGCCCCGGCCCCCGTGATGCCCCGCCCAGCTCCAGTCCCGTGCCGGCAACGCGCCGCGTCCTAGTTCCAAGACGGCGCGAATGGCGGAGTGTTGTTCCGACGGGCGCGGCCCCTGGCTGCGCCCCTCAAAACGAGCGTGTTTGCGCAGAGACCCGCCGCCCGCAACCGGGCCAGGGGACAAAACCGGCAAGGTGTCTGTGGAACACGGAATCCAGAGTTAACGTCCGGGAAAACCGCAGGGAAACGGGGCAAAAAGAAAAGAAAAGGGGCATCCACGTTCGTGGGCTCGTTCAACACCAGATAGCCTTGGCGCGCCTTCCGCTTCGCTTCAGGCGGCCAAAGCTATCTTTGTTCGTTAGTCTCGCCTGCCCCCTTGGTTCGTTGGCCCCTTTGTTGCCCCCTTCGTGCCCAAACGCCTCGCCATCTGCGCCTTGATTGTCAAAGGGGACAGCGACTCAGGTCCTTTTTCGCCGCCAAATTCCACGAGCATCACCTGTTCAGGGGATGCCCGGTTTACCGCATTAGGGGGTTTACACGAATTCAAGCGGGAGCGATGATGCATGCAATGCCATATCAAATAGCTGACGCCAGCCAGCGGCTATGGCATTGTTGTACCGCAAACTCCTAGAATGATGAACAGAAACCTCCAACTCCCCATACCCTTCATCCGTGGTGTGGTTACAGCCAGCGTCCTCGCTGGCTGCCTGTCCGCCAGCGCCACCACCGTGATTTTTTCCGACAACTACAATGTTGCCAACGGAAACTTGGACACGGCCAGCCTGTCGGGCCGCACCAATGGGATTGACGCCTACGGGGTCATCCCCCAGTCCACCACCATCGAACAACAGATCAGCGGCGATCAGTTGGAACTTATTCCGGGCGGCGGCGATGGCACCGGCGATTCGGCGTGCATGCGTTTTGACACCATCACCAACCACGCCAAGCTGTGGGACTGGTCGAACAACCCAGGCGGCGCGGCCATCACCAACGCGGGCGGCATGACGGTGACTTTCAACTGGACCGCCAAGAATACCAACTCCAGCGACTGGATTTATTTCACGGCGGGCGCCGACTCGAACGATATTTACGGCCTGAAGTACGCCCTGCTGGCCACCAGCACCAACACGGCCTCGGGCATCCTCATTGCCAACGATGGCGAGGTGCAGACGTACAGTGACGGCGTCCTTTACTCCAGCGGATATTGGCCCTCGACCAGGACCAACCACACGGTGAAGATAGACTACGAATTCACCTCTTGGGCGACCGGCGCGCCGGTCAATGTGTCGGTCATTGTGGACAGCAACTATGTCGTCAGCGGCAATTTCACCTGGAAACACAACCTCGGCGCGCAATTCATGAATCTGGGCACCTACCAGGAAACTAATTTCATCGATAACTTCAGCGTGACCACGTTTACCAACACCATTTCCGCCGGCTTCACGACCAACACGTTTGTGAACATTGGCGAACTGCCTTGGGGAGCGCACACGGACAACGGGTCGGAATACTATACCATCACCAATTCCTACGGCCAGCCCTGTGTGACCATGAGCAATAATGTGCTGACCCTGACGTCGTATTACGTCCCGCAAAATGGCTACAACTATCAATCGGGCGTGGTTTATGCCAATACCGACGTGCCGAGCAGCGGCTACAACTTCGTGACCCTGGACGTGGATATCTATACGCCCTATGCGGGCACGACCGGCTGCTGGCCGGCCTTCTGGCTGGACAGCGCCTGGACCTGGCCGCCGGAAATTGACATCGCCGAATTCAAAGGCAACGAGGGCGGCGGCAATGTCTGGCAGAACGTGGACAACACCGCCGGGACCTGGATTTGTGTCATCAGCACCATCACCCCGGGCGTGTGGCATCACTACAGCCTGGCGCTGGCCCCGGCCAACGGCGGAAACCGCTTTTACCAGTTGTATTTGGACGGCGTGATCAAGGGCCAGGGCTCGTTCACCGATACGCAGGGCGTGCCGTTCGAGGTGATCTTTAATTACGCCATGGAAGGTTCGTCCGGCACGCCCGGACCGACCACCACGACGTATATCCAAGCCAAGAACTGGATCATGGCGACCCATTGATCCGTAAATGGTCGTGAGTTCAACGCCCGCCACAAACGATTGCGGCGGGCTCTTGGTTCCCACTATGGGGTGACCCCATTTTTCGCAACGCGTCGCTTCCGTGGTTGATGGGTTGACCCCTTTTTCTTGCAATCCAATGCCTATTTCCGAAAAAAAAGAATTAACGCCGACCGCGATAGATGTTTGTTGATAGTATGGGGCAATAGAGTTCGATGCCGATGCGATTTGTTCCGAAATCTGCGGTTGCTTCGACTTTAGCAAGCGGATAAAGAAAGCCCTGTTTCTCAAGTTCGCTTGCCCCGATGTAAGATGGTTCGACCTTGGTTATGGTGAGAGATTTGACATCGGACTGGTTTACAAGATTCTTGCGTGTCAAAATAGCGTTTCCTGCATGTATCTGTTGAATGACTTCCACTGTGTTGGCGATTCTGAAACATTGGTAAGGCTCATAATTGCGCCAAACCATTGTAAACTCCGAGACTTTCGCATTATTACCAAATTCGATTTCGCATCCAGCACGCGAGCCAATACCTAAAAAGTTTATTCCGTTAAGCCGACGTGAAAAAAAGATGCCGCGAGTAATAACCTCGTCTTCAACAAATTGCTTCTTACGCCTGTCATAGTATCCACGGGTCTTCATTTCTCCGAATGTTATGAGCCTTCCGTCTCCTCTTTGTGCTAGGTCGTGAGGTTGGATGCCAAACCGTTTGAGAAGCCTTAATCCTAGTTTCTGAATTTCATTCGTCGCTGGCAAACCTACTACTGGTTCAACAAGATGGTTAGTTTTATCCCAATGATTGGCAGCAGCAAATCCGTCCCAATACCGAATATAGCCCAATTCTGGCACCACTGTTAGCTGGCATGTGTTTGAACTGTTTGCGACAGATAAAGCTTGTGATTGCTTAATTGTGTTAGTTAAGCCTCCAATCTTCAAAAGGTAATTGATTGCATCAGCGGAAAAGTTCTGTGCGGTCACTTTATATACCCAAAGGGACGCGCCTAACTGATTTGTAGGCGCATCCCACAAAATTGTCAGATTGTTGGCTTTAAACTGCGGTAATTCCGCAACGTATGGCATTTCGGCAAAAACCGAAAAGCCTAGCAAGACAAAAAAGCCAGCAATCAATTTTGTCATGGATTGGAGAAGACGATTTGGTCTTTCTTTTGAATGTCGCGAGAGTTCCCCGTGCCTGGACTTCCGTTGACATCTGAAATATGGTCGTTAATGGCATCTGGCCAATATGCCACACGATATTGTATTATGATATGATTTGTTTCGCCCTGTCCACTGCTGTTGTCATACGCCATATTTCCAGCGTTGAACCATGAGTCGCTCACTGTTTGCATGGCATTTGTTCCGTGCCCAAGCATTTGTTGCGCCCATAGCGTTCCGATCCTTGGTGCCGCTGTCTCCACGGATGCCGTCGAAAGGAGCATGTGTAAGTCATTATTGATTGGCAATCGCCCATATTGGTAAAGACTGTTGTAGGCCGCATCATTAAGAACATTGCAGCCCAGAATGGCCATCCATTTTAAACCATTGGTTCCTGCCCCGCCGAAACTGCAACTATCTAACTTGACATAGCTAGCACTTTTGGATGTGTTGTCCATGAATCGTAGATAACTGCGTTTCACTCCGTCGCTTTCGGCAGTAGTTCCATAAGAAGCATGGACACATAGGAAGCCCACATTGACCGCGTTAAACGCTCCGCTGGTCACGTCGGAGCCCGTAATGTTTGGATTTGCCGAGCCTTTCCAGCCTGAGTCGTGCATCGTTTTAACAAATCCATCGGCAATCTGCTCGTGTTCAAGCATTGAACCCCATGTTTCGCCATGTGATGCTTGGGATTGAGGTTCGCCATCCAAGGCAACATATTGCGGGGAAACTGGATATGGCCAGCCTGTACGAATCGGCCCTGTAGAAAAGGTGCCGCTATCGGTCTGGAATGTATTGTATCCGACTAAAAACGTGCCAACAGTACCTTTATTTTTCGCTGTTGGCGGTCGCTCTGGCGCTTCCGTGCCTTGACCTGACGGGGGGGCTGCACCACCAGAGCTGCCAGAACTACCGTTTGATGTATAGCCCGAAAGGCGCGCTGAGGTATTAAGCGATGGTGTTGCCCTTAGAGACTGAATGTCGGATTGTGTAGTTTCAAATATCGTCAAGCCACTCGTATCAAAATTTGGCGGATACAATGCCAATGGCACCACATTTCCTGTATCGTCCGCAACGTACAGTTCCGTTGAAGTTTCTGCGGAAATCGCGGAAATCCCACTTGCCATCATTGACGAACTAAAACCGCTGCTGAATGCGAGTCCGTTTGTATGTGCCGCGATTAAATAGGTATAAGTTCCGTCAGGAATGTTTGTTTCTCCATTGCCTGTTCCATCCCAATCGAACAGCATTGATGTCCCACTGCCAGAAGCATTGCGAACTGTATTTCCGTTAATATCGTGAATTTTCAATGTCCAATCGCAATTGGCGGCAAATTGAGCGGTAACTTGTTGTGTCTGACCTAACGACGGCTCAAAGTATGGTCGCGAAAATGCTATTTCCGTGATGAGGTTGTTAAAGGTGAGATTAACCATTTGGGAAACGGCATGACCATACGTTACGCCCGTATCGTTGGGGATGCCCTCAAAATGTGAAAGCGATTCCGCCGTAACAAAGATGACATGCTGCCCGTTCCACCATTCACAAGTATTGATAACGAAGTTTGTCCCTGTGCCGTCAGAGCTTGGGGGCATTTCCTGTCCATCAACGTATAATTTAACTGAAGCCAAAGTATCGGTTGAATAGGCCGAAACTGCCACTGTGATGTTGCTGGAAACTGTGCCGCCATCGGACGGGGATACAATCGAAATAGTTGGTTCAGTTGTTGCCGTATCCGTTCCCGTCGTCACGACGCGGTAAAAGCGCGTTGCGTCAAACTTGGGATGATTCACCGTCGGGGTGTTGTAATAATCGCCTGTATCCAGCCAAAACGTGTTCGTTCCCTGTGAAGGATAGTTGTCGTAAAGCTTGTTCCAAGTGGTTGTCCCAGTGTTCGTATCAATCAACGACGTTGCGTAATCAATTTCATAGATTTCATTTGAATTGCCCGCCCAATGTAGTTGAATGGCCCCCTCTGGCGTTGCGTTAACGCTGGTGAATTGTAGTGTGTTTTGACAATGCCCAGTGTGGGGTGAAAATGCTGGCAAGCATAGTGCCAAGGCGAATAGATGTGATGTTTTCATTTTTTGTTCCCAAGTGCCCCGCTGTTAACCGTCGGGTCACAACGATTTTCATGATTCCAACCAACATGGACTCTTACGCCTTTTCGAGTCCTTTGCCAATCAATTTTTCACCGTATGAAAGATAGTGTGGGTGACCTCTTTTTGAAGGCAATCTGGATCGATCCTGATTGGCCATGCGGTTGGAGAATGCGATTGTCCAGGAATTGTTCCGCGCTTTCAGCGCTTGATTTTCATTGTGTCATCGCCCCCAGGGCGCTGCCCTGGGCTTTCTTGTTGCGGCCTTTCAGGCCTTGCCGCAGCGGGGAATGGGGAATCGCAAATTGGAGATTTGAGAATTCAGATGGAAGGACACCCGGGCTTGGGGGATTAAGCGGCACATGAACCCGGCGATGAAATGAATTGCCGGGCTATTTTCGGACGTCCCGGACGGGATTATGGGGTTGGGTGGACTGGGCTTTGCCCGGTTCGCTCCAGGCCACCAGGGCCGCGCCAATGACGATGATGAACACGCCGGTCCAGCGCAGGGCGCTGACTTCCTCATGGCGGATGAGGCGGCCGGCCAGGGCGGTGAAGACAAAGCCCAGCGCGGTCAGCGGCCAGATGAGGCTGACGTCTTTTTGGGAGAGCAGGTAGAGCAGCACGCCGAAGAAAACGGCTTCCAGCAGGGTGCCGAACAGGATGTTGCCGTTGGTGATGCCGCGCGCGATGAGGCGGCCGATTTCGGCGGCGGAGACGGTTTTCACTTCGCCGATCTGGTGCAGGCCCTGGCTCAAAAAAACCACGCCGGAGGATTCGAACAGGAGGCCCAGCAGCAGGATGACAATCAGTTTGGTCATGGTATAGATGGATCTGGTTATAAATCCTGGTAACGGATGAATTCGATGCCGAGCCGCCCGGCGAGTTGTTTCACGCGCGGGCTGACGAGGGCGGCGAA